>RCNF010000069.1_pt1 | contig 41741 bp, 28 predicted proteins | sample 2041311 | NCBI WGS metagenome assembly RCNF01 (sample SAMN09708228, study PRJNA481090) | Marine sediment metagenome, whole genome shotgun sequencing project. | biome: marine sediment; feature: ocean; material: sediment; isolation source: Sewage treatment plant 2 marine sediment (STP2) ...
ACGGTGGCTTTGAAACCGGCGACTTCAGCGGCTGGGAAACGTTTCCAGGCGGTGGACTCCAGGCGATCAGTACAGACAATCCTTCCAACGGTACCTATTCGGCAAACATGACCGTCCCGGTCCGCGAGGCGGGCGACCCGCCTGTCGATAACCTGCTGAAAAATGCCAATCTGGAAGCTGGAAATCTGACACCCGGCGATACGGTTACCGTTAGTTTCGATATGCGCGGTTCGCTCTCAGGCGACGGTGGCGTTGTGTTTGCCGAGCTCTTTTCCGAGCTGAGCGGCGGCGGTACGTCCAAGGCAGAAATTTTGAGTGGCGGTCCACTGAGTCCGACCGCAGGTTGGACCTCCTATAGCTACACGACGACGCTGGGGGATGATGTCAGCGGTGGCGTGACGCTGCAGCTGAAAACCAGTTGCGGACCTGTCGTGGGCTGCGGTGTCGATGCTTTCTTCGACAATGTCTCGATTGACACCGGTGATGGTAATACCGGTGGTGGCGGTGGTACGGGCGGTGGCGGTACTGCTGGCGATTTCCCAGCTATTAGTTTCGACGATGATGGAACAACTTACACGTTGACTGGTTCTGACGGTGCTGAGGGTTCATTCGTAACGAACGACCCAGCCGGTGGCGTGAATATGGTTGTTCAGGTTGATCGATCAGCCGCGGCGACAATCAGTGCTGGAACCATAGTATCGACGGGGGTGAATTCCTCGATCACCGCACTGCCGCTCGATGCGCAGAACACGCAAATGACAGTGCGCGTTTATGCCCCGGCGACAGACATACCGGTACGCTTGAAAATAGAAAACTCGAATGACGCCAATGTGTCAGTTGAGACCGAAGCGCTGACAACCGTTGGCGGCGCTTGGGAAACGTTGATCTTCAATTTCTTAAATGAGGTTTCAGGCACAACGCCGTTCGATCCGGCAGCAACGTACGACAAGGTGACAATTTTCTTCAACTTTGGCACCGACGGAGCCACGGCAGGAGCACAGACGTTCTATTTTGACGACATTGCAATACTGCCCGGAACTGGCGGCGGTGGTGCTGGCGTTGAGTTGGTCGTTAACGGCAATTTCGAAGCCGTCGATCTGGCGGACTGGGACGTCATCACCATGAACGGTGGCAGTATTAATCTGACATCTCCGGGTTCAGGCAGTAATAACGCAGTAACTATTGATGCCTCAGGTGGGCCGTTCAATGCGTCGCTTAAGCAAGCTAACCTCGCAGCAGGACAGCTCACAGCCGGTCAGGAAGTCACGATTTCTCTCGACTGGAAAGGGTTGGGTGCAACTGGCGGTGTTGTCGATGTCGTGCTCTTCTCTGAGTCGGGCAGCGGAATTTCGCAAACCGATCAGATTCTGCAAGGTGGCGCGTTCCCGGCCGACTGGACGACGGTCGGGCCGATGACCCTCACTATCGGGCCTGACGTCAGTGCCGGACTAACGCTTCAAGTAACGGTTATCTGTGGTGCGGAGTCGGCATGTGTGTCGAACTTATCCCTGGACAATATTTCCATTATCGCAGCAGTTGGTGGTGGTGGCGGTGCGGACTCTGTACTTGCCACCTTCGACGAGCCGACACCGCCGGCTGTTGCCGTCTTCGGCGGCGCGACAACGACGATCGTTGCCGGTCCTGCCGGTGGCGACGGGACGAACACACTTCAAATCACTCGCGATGGCGGCCAAAACTTTGCGGGAGCCTACGTTATTGTTTCGCCGGTTCCTAGCGACGCAGGCGCGCAGACCGTGTCAGCACTGGTTTACTCACCGACGGCCGGCATCCCGATACCCACGCGGATGGTGGTATCGGATGGTAGTGCGGGCACCGGCGATGTGCAGGCCAACGAGACGGTGGTCGTGGGCTGGCAGACTCTGACGTGGACCTATACTAATCTGGACTCAGCCGCGACCTACCCCCGGTTCGCGATGCTGCCGAACGCGGGTACGATCGACACAGCCACAAATTACTTTTTCGACAACATTTCGCTAGTGGGCGGCGGTGGTTCTGGCGGCGGTGGCAGCGGCGGTCCTATCGGCGATGGCGCTGGAAGCTGTGGCGGTTCTGGCGAATTGGCGACAAATTGCGATTTCGAAACCGGCGACTTGTTTGGCTGGACTGAATTCTCCAATGGTGGTCTGATCGAAGTCGTCGAAACCGGCGGCACTTCCAGTGTGTATGCGGCACATCTTGTTGCCGGGCCGACGCAGAGTCCTCTTATCAAGCAGTTCGAAATAGCAGCTGGCGCAGTGATGCCCGGAGATTCAGTGACTATTTTATTCGATATGAAAGGCTCATTGACCGGCGATGGCGGCGTTGTATTTGCGGAAATTTTCTCTGAGGGCGACCCAACGACCGGTGAGATCCTGACGGGCGGACCAATATTCCCAACGGCAACCTGGGTGACGTACACATTCACCCCGTTTACAGGTGCTGATGTCAGCAGGGGCATCACTTTTCAACTCGCCGCAGTTTGCGGCGCGGTCGACGGCTGCGGTGTAGACGTTTTCTTTGACAATGTCTCCATCAAGATTAATTAGGGGGTCGGCAAAGAGAATGCAATTATTCGACAGTGCTCAAATAACCAAACTTCATAAAAGAGTGTTCGCTATGGCGGGATCAAGCTTCTTCAAATACGTTTGTAAAGTTGGCAGCAAGCTGGCGGTGGTGCTGGTCCTGGGTCTTTCCCTGGCCGGCCAGGCATTTGCCGCAGACGTCGTCACGACCGTCAAGGATGCGGATGGCTGGAAACTGCAGGTCAATGGCGAAGACTACTACGTCAAGGGTGTTGTCTGGAGCTATTCGCCCAGAAATCAAAACTACACCTACAACCTGTGGGGCGAGTCTGAAGACTTCATTCGTAAGGTGCTGGACTACGAATTTGAACTGATGAAAGCAGCTGGGATCAATACGATTCGTAGCTTCGCAATGATTCCGCCAAAGTGGATTACCTACATCTACAATGAACACGGCATCAGGACCGTGATTAATCCACTGATGGGTCGTTATGGGTATTCCATTGCTGGCGTGTGGACGCCAAACGTCGACTACTCGGACGACCTCACACGGGCAACTCTCAAGAAAGACATGCTGGAGTATGTTGTGGAATACAACAACACACCCGGCCTGCTGATGTTCGCCTTTGGCAATGAAAGCAACTACGGTCTTTCCTGGTCGAGTTTTGAGATCGAGAATCTCCCTGAGGGCGAGCAGAACACGGCTAAGGCACGTTACCTTTACAGCCTCTTCAACGAAGTCGTGGTAGCGGGCAAAAAGATCGCACCGAATTACCCATTCACTATCGTCAATGGCGATATCCAGTACATCGACCTGATCGCGGAGCTGATGCCTGAGCTCGAGTTGCTTGGTGTCAATGCGTACCGCGGCAAGAGCTTTACGGGCCTCTGGGCCGATGTTGACAAGAAGCTGGATGTGCCAGTGTTATTTTTCGAGTTCGGCAGCGACGCGTTCAACGCACGCGAATTTGCTGAAGACCAGGTCTCGCAGGCAATTATGCTGAGGGACCAGTGGAAGGAGATGTACAACAAGTCGGCCGGCAACGGTGAAGAAGGCAACGCAATTGGTGGATTCGTCTTCGAGTGGCGTGATGAGTGGTGGAAATACCTGCAGACCGAAAACCTTGATAAGCAGGATACCAACGCATCATGGTCCAATCAGGCTTACCTGTTTGACTGGGCCGACGGCAAGAACAACATGAACGAGGAGTGGTTTGGTATTACCGCGCTCGGCTTGCCCAACTCCGACGGTGTTTACACGGCCAGGCCCAGAGCGGCCTACGACGTGTTGTCAGCGATCTGGAAAATGGATCCCTACTCGTACAAGAAGAGTGCATTCAATCAGGAAATCGACAACTTCAACATGGACTACTATGCGTTGCAGGGCGAAGTCCGCATGTTGAAAAGCGAGAGCACGGAGTCCAGGAAGAAAATACAATTTACGGGCGGCCGGCTGAATGCTGAACTGCTGCTCAAGGGCACCGAGGTCGATATCACGAGAGACGGCGAAGATGGTGTCGAATTCTCGGACGGTCAGATGATCTTCCTGGATTTTGGCTTTGCGCCAACGGACAAGATCACGGGGCAATTTTCGCTCAATATTCTCGGCAACGTGGCAGAAAAGGAACCTTTGGAAATCGCTTATGGTCGGCGTGGATTGCCTGTCATTATCGAGACAGAGATCCCATCTGTTGTTGGCCCTACTACGACCACTGGAATCGTCCAGTTTGATGGTCGTGAACGCGTCGAAATTTATGATTTCGAAGCGAGCTACGAGGGCGATAATTTTGACCTGAACGCTTTCTATCACACACCGCGTTATCACTGGGGTTATGAGGGTGACTTCTTCGGCCTCGTTACGGAAAACACCGACATATTAGGAATGGACATCTGGAACGCGAAAGCGCCGGAGGGTTTTGAGTTTATTGGTAAGGGCAAGCTGGAAGGCTTGACGATGGTCGCCGGGCCCGAAGTCTACTGGGGCGCCAATCCGAAATTCATCCTCAAGTACGATTTCGATATCGGAAAATATGAATTCACATTTATTCATTCCGAGGACCTGGCACGAGCAGGTGATTCGGCAGCCGCGACGGCTGCTACTCAACGGCAGTCTCGCCAAACGACGCTCTATGCAGCAACCGATATCACTGACAACATCAAACTCGAGCTTGGCGGAATTTGGGCGGCTAGCGAAAAAGTGGACGAAGTCTATGATCGCATTGGATCGGATGGCGATATCATTCTCGATCAGATCGAATCGTCCGACACTCTCGGCTTTAAAGCTAAATTAAGCTTTCCAATATTTGGTGCGCAGTCCTACATTCAGGCACATCGTGCAGGTCTGGTCGCGGATGGCGGTGCCGTTCTCAAGCAGTATGGCTGGCGTGATCCCACAGGTTTGCCGTATTCAGGCGCTGGTAACAAGCAAGAATACGAAGCAGGCGTGATCATGAACTTCGGCAATATCGTGGTGTTCCCGCGAGTGTTGTATCGCGACAACCTCGTTGACGCCAATCCGTTTATCCCTCCGTCAAGCGAGGGAGGGATTCTTAATCCAGGCATCAGCCCGCGTGATACCGATAGCGATCCATTCGCAGTCCTGGGCAACCGGGAAGCTCGATCAGCCGAAGTATTCATGACCTATGATCCAACGCCCGCAACGCAATTTTATGACTGGGACAACGAGTATCGTGAGGACGCCAGGTTTGCGTTCAATTTTGGAGGGACGTATACAGAGTTCCCGACAGCTACTGACGCTTACCTGTTCTTTTTCGAGCCAGGAAATACCAATGCATCATTCGGCGAAGGTCTGCCGGCAGAAGAGGTATGGACGGTTTCCAGCAGAATGATATTTAACCCGAGCCCGGGCGCGAAACACATCGTAAACCTCGTCAGGGGATTCAACCAATCGACCGGAAACCCGGAAGGTGGAACGCGGGACTACTACGAGATTCACTACAAGACCGTGTTGGGCGGTAATCACACTATTTCCGCGTACTTCAAGAAGGATGCTTGGGGCCCGTACGACTTTCAACGTCAGTTCAACGTTGTATATCCCGAGCAGGTCATGCTCGACTATGCGATTCGGTTGAAGGGCGGTGTTATCGGGTCCGATGTGGACGAACTAAAATCCACGCAGGTCGGACTCAGGGTGTTGTATCGCGCTTATGACGAAAACAGTCTGGACATCGACCCGGAGTTTGTTGGTGACTACCAGTGGTCAACCCTTCTCTACTTTACCTACAGCTTCTAACGGCCAAATATGCAGGACCAAGGAATTCAAACTATGAGTATTAGAAATCGAAACCACACGGGTCTGGGTATCTCCAAAGGCTTGTTGATGCTGTTGCTCGGTTGCGGCATTCTGGTCAGCGGTGGCTGCAAAGAGCGCAGCGACGACGATGGCGTCGTAATCAATGCAATCGTTCTGCCGACGGACGTGGTGCTTAATCTGGCTTGTGCGAATGTCGGGATCTACCCGGAGACTTGCGTGCTAGGTGATCCGGAAAATCCATTCGTAACCACCACTATTATCGAGTTCAATGAGAATGCTGCACCTGGGGCGGACGACAAATTTACCCTGGTCAACTCGTTTCCGGAAGGCCCCACCGGCGCGAAAGCCCGATATTATTTTTGGGCGACGGCACTCGCGAGGAGACCGTCCGGCGAAAATCAGTGGTATACAGCCAAGGCATTGCATGAATTGTTTGATGCGAATAGCAACTTCGTATCAACGGATGAGCTCGCTCGCGAGCAGGCCCTGAAAGCCTACCGTAACGTTCTGGATAGTTTCTGGGGTTCGGTGACGTTTTTTGAGTGCGATTTGTGCGCGCCGGACGAGAACGGCGAACTCATCAAGTTTCCGGCGCAGCTGAATGAGCAGGTTGGTGATAACCTGTTTAGATTCGGATCTACCAATTTCATATCGCTCATTGAGGGCGGTGAGATCAGGGTCCTCGAGACCATTGGCAAGTGGGGTTACACCTATCGACCGGCTACTGCAGCAAGCGGTTATACCGACGGAAAGATGTCCGAAAACGAAGGTTAGACTTTCGATGCCGGCGTTGATGCGTACGGGTGGTTTCGCAAAAGCCCTGTGTATCGCAGGGCTTTTGTGCTTTGGTGGGCAGGCAATGGCAGAGGCTATACCGGTTCAGCTGGAAGAGACCGCGCAGGGCTGGCAGCTACTGCGCGACGGTCAGCCCTATCTGATTCGCGGTGCCGGCGGTAATGCATCTATGCAGCAGTTGGTCGCTGCCGGAGCAAATTCAATTCGCGTCTGGGATGCTGACGGCATTGATTCGCGCCTCGACGATGCCCATACATCAGCATTGTCCGTGACCGTAGGCCTATGGCTCGGCCACGAGCGCCACGGTTTTGATTACCACGACGAAGCGCAGGTTGCGGAGCAATTCGAGCGAGCTCGCGAGACCGTTCTGCGTTACAAAGATCACCCGGCCGTGCTTATGTGGGGGGTCGGCAATGAAATGGAAGGCTATGAATCCGGTGACGACCCGGCCATCTGGTCGGCCGTCAATGACATAGCCGCAATGATCAAGGAGCTCGATCCGGCGCATCCGACCATGACCGTCACAGCGGAAATTGGTGGTGGTCGCATCCGCAGCGTGCAGGAGCTGTGTCCCGCGATCGATATCCACGGCATTAATTCTTATGGCGGCGCGCCATCCATACTTAAACGCTATCGCGAGGGCGGCGGCAGCAAGCCCTATGTCATCACCGAATTTGGCCCCGTCGGGTCGTGGGAAATGCCCAGGACTGAATGGGATGCTCCCTACGAGCAAACCAGCACGGAAAAATCCGCCTTCTACAAGCAGGCTTACGAGCAGAGCGTTCTTGGTGCTCCCGGTCTCGCGCTAGGATCCTACGCCTTCCTCTGGGGCTCAAAAATGGAGGCTACGGCGACCTGGTTCGGCATGTTTCTTGAAGAAGGAGCGCGGTTGGGTGCCGTTGATGTGATGACCAGTCTCTGGTCTGGCTTCCAACCTGCAGATCTCGCACCAACCATCGGGCCGCTGCTTGTTGACGGTCCATCCAAGGTCAGGCCCGGGGCTGAGATTGACGTCCGCAGCAGCGTGAGTGACCCCGAGGGCGGAGCAATCAGGACACGCTGGGTACTGCGTCCCGAATCCGGTGACTACATCACAGGCGGTGATTTCCGACATAATATGCCGGATATTGAGGGCGCGATTAGCAGCAGCGACAGCGACGGTGCCGTCGTGCGCATGCCCGAGGAGCCGGGGCCGTATCGACTCTTTCTCTACGCCTACGATGTCGCGGGCAATGCCGCAACGGCCAACGTGCCATTGCTCGTGACAGGAACGGTGCGCGCGCGCATGCCGGTTGTCGTCTACGAAGACGGTCTTGAGAATATGCCGTGGGCACCATCGGGCTGGATGGGGTCGGTCGACTCTTTGACGCTGGACGGCGCGTTTGCCGAGAACCCGCATGAGGGCGCTGCTTCGATCAAGCTACGCTACACCGGCGAGTTCGGTTGGGTAGGGGTTGCCTGGCAGAATCCGCCGAACAATTGGGGTGATCAGGAGGGCGGTTTTGACATGACCGGCGCCACACAGCTCGAACTATGGGCACGCGGCGAATATGGTGGCGAGAAGATCAGCATCGGCGTCGGGCTGCTGGGCAGCGAAACGGCGCATCCCGATTCGGCAAAGACGAAAGTAGACGGCATTATTCTCACGAGCGAGTGGCAGCGTTATCGTATTCCATTGAATAAACTCGACCTGTCGAGTATCAAGACGGGGTTTGTAGTGACCATCAACGGTCGGAGCTCGGCCGTAACGGTCTATCTCGATAGCATTCGTTATATTCGCTAAATCTGGCCGATTCTGGCTGCCCCTGAGAAGGGGAGATCACGTGATTCGTTGCTCTGCTACGTGGGCGACCAGTCTCGTTTCGATCTCCAGCAATACCTTGTCGCAGCTCAGCCGTGCGGTTCTTGCATCGTCAGGAAGCTATGCCGACTTTTTTGCCGCCCTCAACCGGAGCAAGAAGCTCAGCGTACGTGTCTTGCATCACCAGTTTGGGCGTACGATCGACAGTGAACAGCCCCCAATGTTTCTCAGGCTCCATCGGATCCGGTGAGCCTTTCCACGGTTCGTCAAACGCTTCGAAGACGAACGTAAGAATCTTCTCTTTCGTGGTCCACTTGAGTAATTGTTCGTAGTAATTGGCCTGCAGTTCTTCGGAAGCGTTCCAGATTTCAATGCCGCGCCCGTTGGACGCTGTTGTCCAACCGGCTTCGGTAATCGCAACGGGTTTGCCCGGGTAATGGTTGACGACCGAATGATAATTTTGCTTGGTGTATTCGAGCGCGTCCGCAACGGTTCTGTACTCCCAGGCGGGGTAGGTGTGCACTGAGATAAAATCGAGCTCCGCGGCCAGCGGTTCCAGCTTGTAAGTCCAGGGAACGTAGTTCTCGCAAAAAGTAATCGGCTGCTTGATGCCGATTTTCATTCTGCGCACGTAAGCGACCAAGTTCTCCACGGGCACCATGTGATCAGTCCATTCGACACTCGCTTCGTTGCCAACAGATACGGAGAACACGATATCCGGATACTGGTTTGCAAGCGCAATCGCCTTGTCGACCTGACTGCTGTTGGCCTGTCGGTTTGCACTCAACGTTTCTTCGCTAAAGTCCGCGCCCCAGGGACAATGTGGATTGCTCGTTTCGGCCGCCATATCCACGCCCAGCATCACCTTGAACTTCATCTTTTCGTCGGCTATGACTTTGAGCACTGTTTCGGCATGCGGACTGCAATCGTAGAGCCTGAGAAAGCGCCAGTTCTTCGCCAGAATAAGCAGGTCTTCTCTGATCTCGGCATACGTGGGAAAGGTACCGTCGGAGGGATTCTGTCCCTCACGATAGCCCGAATAACAAATCGCGTTGCCGTGTTTGAACTTCATACTGCTGTTGCTCTTGACGCGTCGTTTGAGTGCCTTAAACATATTTTGGGTTACCGTCTTTGTCCCACAGTCCCCAGAAGGCACCAACGTCGCCTTCTGCACCGACTTTCCAGCTTTCATCAAACGATGAGAAGTAGAATATTTCGATGTTGTCCTGCTCTGCCCATTGGTAAGCATCGATAAAGTACTTAATTGCATTATCGAATGAAGGTACGGCGCCTTGTGTTGCTGTGCCGACATTCGGCCAGCCAGTTTCACTGATGATCACTTTCTTGCCATTGGCGACGTTAACGACGCGTTGATACATGTCTTTCATGTAAAGCAAAGCATGGTCGGCGGGGCATCCTTCCCAAAACGGATAACAATTTGCCAATATGACGTCACAGGCTGCCGTTACGCGCGGGTGATCGACAAACTCGAAGTACGCGTCGACGTAGCCCACATCGATACCCGGAGCCGCCTGTTTTACACGACTCATGTAGTCGAGCAGCTGATCTTCTGTCAGGTCGCCACGCAGGAGCACTTCGTTGCCGACCGCGAGAATATTCGCATGGCCGGCCTTCGCGATTTCAATGGCGTTCGTAATTTCCACTTCATTTTGTTCCAGATCGTCGTCCAGCCAGACGCCAACCATCGTCTTGAGGCCATTTTCAACAGCAATCTGTGGAATCAGTTCATTGCCCTCTTTGCAGGAAAAAGTGCGTATCCATTGAGTGTAGGGCTGGATGAAGCTCAGCCGCCCGCGTATCTGTTCTGCGCCGATCTGCGTGCCTGGACCCTGGCCTTCGATGTAGGGGCTGAATGAGATACCGTGGATTTTGGCCTCGAGTATCTGGCGTACGAGAGCCCGCAGGTCTTGCTCGGATAAGCTGGAAATATCGATTCCAGCCAAAGACATGTTTCTTTGGTAGAGATTTGACATTAGAGGTTCCTGAGAAGTTTACTCGGCGAACAACAAGTTGCTGCCGAAAGTCACGTTGATTTGGCGGACGCGTCCGCTGCGTTGAAACACTTCGGAGCTCATTGCGGCCGGCAGCGCCAGCTGTGACAAGACCTGAGTTTCATCATTGTCCAAAATTATGCTGACAGACGGATCGACATCGTCATCGAGCTGGTAGACGATCGGCACCTGACACCAGGTAAAACAAAGTCCTGCGGCGGGCACGGCAATAGTCTGCCAATCGTCATCCACATCGACGTAGCCGGTTTCACGAGATTCGGCCATGAACTCGCGGGCCCGCAACAGGCTGGGCTGAAACTTCGCGAAACCGTCACTGACCCGAACGCCGAGCTCGCCGAAGCGGCTTAGTATTTCTTCTTTAACTTGCCCGGTCATGCCGGGTTGTCGCGCACCAGCATGCTTGGGTGTGTGCGAGTAAGGGTCTGTCGGAAACGCACCGTACTCGGCAGGCGTCTTGTTAAAACCAATACCTTTGCGTACCTGGTAGTACAGAGCGCCAAGTTGTTGGCGCGTGTCCGGATTAATGTCGTTATCAATTGCTGCAAAGAAATTTTCCTGCACAGCGAGCAGCAACTTGGAAACCATATGCCAGTAAATGGAACCCAGACCCTCGAAGCTGAACATCGTCCCTGAGCGCCCGGTAAACGACTTGTGATTAAATACCTGCTCGTACAATTCCTGCAGCGGCGCACGCGCCGCGTTAATCGATTCGCCGTATTTTGTATCAAGCGAGTTGAGCTGCGTTTTCAGGTCGCCGACATTGGTGAAGTCCGCATTAAAGCGGTAGCAACCATCCGCATCCTGAGTAACGATTCGATCATCGTCGGCTGCAAGCATTTGTGTGAGCAACGGAATAGCATCGATCTGCTCCGCGTTGACGCGATTCTTGTCCAGAAATCCTGGCAAGGACCGATCAGGGTAGAGCATGAAGCTGTCTTGATCAGGGCGATACACTGCGCTGTCGAACAGGGCTTCGAGCACGGTCACTGCTTCGTCCGGGCCAACCGCGCCAGCGCTAAGTGCAGCGACCTGGCCTTCTAGCATCGGGTACAGCGTGTCGACCGTCACCGTCTCTTGCTGCAGTTCGAGCAGGTTGTACGCGTGGTACAGGCCATCATCGCGACGATTCGTGCCGATGCTGTGATCGATGGCTGCCAACGCGTTGTCGAGTAAGGTGACTACGTCTGACATTGATTGTTCGACCGTGCCCGACATGGATTCTTGCGCATAAACTGTTTGGCGATAGCGACTTGCCGCGTCACCAAGCTCGATTAGCGACCTATAGCGTTCAGCTGCATCAATAGGGTCGCCGCCCAATGCCGGTCGAACCCGGGTCAGCGCGGCGCCGGTATCAGCAAGCCACTCGGCGACTTCCGACGACAGTACAAATGACTCTGTCTCGTCCGCCAGCAACTCCTGCAAGTACCGGACGTAGCGTCGTAAATAATACAACGTAACCATCGACAGGCCCTGGCCTACAAGCGCGTTATTCGCGTCATTCCATTCCGGGCGTTGCGTGTTTAGCCAAATGCCTCCATCGATCACCAGGTTGCCCAGTTTGCAAAGCAGCGGCACCAACAGCTTCTCGAGCAGATTCACTTGGTAGACCGCATCATCGTGACTCAGTACGAGCTTGCCGTCCGCGCCCATACTGGCGACGCGATGTTCGATACGTTCTGCAAGCGCCTCGTCGTAGGTGACCGTGTTCTTCGGGTTCTCCAGCAGTGCAGCAAGTGGCTTGATTCGGTACGGCACGTTCGCGTACGTAAATATTTGCGTACGCAGTAGCTTGTGCAGTCGGGCCGGGTGAAAGTCCCTGGAAAGCTCCAGGAGTTTCAGCAAATAGATGATCTGGTGATCGCCCCAATAACCGATATAGCTCCAGGGGTCATCCGGCTCTTCGACTTCCCAGTCGATGCCTTTCTTGGTGATTCGATAGGGGTTGTAGCCATCCATCGTCGATGCGTTGACGAACTTGGCTATGACGTTTTCGATGAAGCCTGGGTAGCTGAAGACCAGCGCCTCCCAGTTCTGGAATATGTCTCGCCAGTTACCCTGATAGGACAGCAGGCTGTCGCCTTGCTCATCCTTGACGTTGATAGCGAACTGGTTCCATGGGCGACTGGGGTCGCCATGGCGACGCCCGAAGGTGATCGGCAGGTACTCGTAGGTAAGACGCTCCAACTGAGGGTCCGCGCTTTTTCGGACAGTGGCCAGCAGTGAGTCAAATGAAAGCCGTTCTGGCAAGCCCTCGAGGAGATCCTGATTCAGCCGATACACGCCGTTATTGAAGCTGCGAATAGTGGCCGCGAAATCGCTTGCGGAAACCTGATACTGATCTTCAAAGACACCGCCTCGCAGAATATTAAAGAGCACATTCGCATAGTGGTGCACGCTGACATTTTCTTCAGCCGTGGCCTGATAGCCGTCGCCAGCGGCCATAATGCGAGCCAGCTTGTCCGTACCTTTGCTGACGGACTTCGATATCACTTCGCTGAGGATGCTTGGCTGAGCAAGTTCGTGCCGCAGCGCCACGACATCTGCCTGGCTTTGCTCAAGGTTGGCGACGATTTGCCATTGTTGTGATTCGCCGGACCGAAGTTGCAGAGTCTGGTTCACCAGGTAAGCGGCGCGTACACCGCGTCGGCGCGCTTCCTGCTCTATAGTGCCGCCAGCGCGAAAGTGGTCCAGTTGTTCCGACGAGATCAGTACTGTGGGTTGGTCGAGACCGAGGCAAAATACGGTGGTCGCTTTCAGGGACTCACAGGGCTCGGCGCGATCTGTGATACCCGAATAAAGCGTTAGAAATGCGAGGCCAGTTGCTTCGTCGAGTTCCGACCACTTGTAAGCATCAACAAGATTGCTTGTATTCGACTGTGCGAAGAGCGGTGTGCCTGCCGGAAGAATATCTTGCAGGCCATCCAGTAGGTCGACCCTGACGTGCTCATCACCAATGTTCTGCAAATCGCACTGTCGCACAAAGCCATGACTGTCGCTGGTTTCCCAGGTGTAGCGAAACAACAGTTGCAAGTCGTGATTAATTTCTTCAAAGCACAGCTTGTTGCCCAACACGTTCTTGTAAAGGTTTCGACTGATTTCGTAGAGGCCCGCGTGTGCGCCGTTGAAGGGTTCCCAAACGGGTGACGTGCCATTGCGTGTCACGCGCAGGATGGTTTTGCTGCCGGTATGTGGAGCACTGTCGTGAATTTTGTCGACCGTGATGTAAGGAAACAGTGCCGTATCGGGCGAAACACGCCCGGCGGTCAGGCCACCAGTAGAGGAAACGAACAGCCAATGATCAACGTCGGAGATTACACTGACAAAAAACGGTGGCATCTTGTCGACGTTGCGAATGGCGTAATAGCGTTCGCCTGCCATGTCGAGGAACTCGCCAGTTACTTCGTTGCTGATGTCCATCACGGTGAATCCACCAATACAAGCGCGCCGAACAGGCCGGCATCGATCCAACCGCGATCTTTGGGGCCGCTGGGAACGGATTCTGAGCCAATAAAGTTTTCCCGCAGGTCGCTGCCGTCGTTATCGCAGTAGGCGAGCATGATCCCCATTGTCTTGCCGGCTGAGAGCACGGCAGGTGTGTTGTCGTTGGAGCCATCGACGTAGTCGTTACCATAGATGTCGATTGCAACTTCCCAAACTATCTTGCCGGCCTGCTGCTGCCAACGACTTTCTACGTGGTGCGAGTAGTCATGTGGCTGCTTGTCCGTGCCAATATCGATCGCCTTGTTATCCAGCGACAAGTGGTAAGCAAATGCGTTGTGGTTGTACTGATGATCGCCGCCGGAATAATCTTCGTCGAGAAATATTTCAAGGCAGTCGTCGTCCCAATATTGAATGAGTGGATCGCGATGCGTATCGATCAGGACGTCGTCAACAACCTCGACGAGGAGATAGATGCTGCTCTCTGTCCAGACGATCTTGTAGCGACCCTGGAAGTCCTCTGCGGAATATTCCGGTCCCAACCAGCGCTGATTGATCGGGCGCCATTCTGCCTGTGCCCAGACTGGTTCATCGGCAACACCGTCAATTGTGAGCGGCGCGGCTGATTCGGGCGCGCGGTACTCGCTACGATTGTCTTCGTGTGCCGCATCTGCGTTGGCCGGCGACCAGGCGATCATCAGGAGCATAAGTACAAGTACAGAATGCATCGATCGCCTGAGAGAGCAAACAACCGTTGCTCGCCGACTGGAGAATGTGCCTTTCGACGGTTTGACTGGCGCACAATTGAAGGCTCGTGCCTCCCCGGCGCGACGGAATTGTGCAGCACCTGTATATACAGTTTGCAATGGAACCCCCCAGCTACTTCGTGTCTGATTCTTGTGATCGAATCATTCTTGGCCGAAACTATAATTGATCTTGACAGCGCTGTCATCCCTATAGTACAAATACGTACTTGACAGCATTATCAGTTTCAGTGGAAACGGCTTTTGAAGTCGTAACGCCAGTAATATTTGGCAAAATATCTAGATATAGGCTCGCGGGGGCGCTTGAATCATGAAAAAGAAAACTACCTTTAACTTCAATAAGAAACCATTAGCCGCAGGTATTGCGATGGCTCTGGGCGCGGCAACGATGTCGCCGGCCAATGCGCAGAGCGCAGACAATGATGTTATTGAAGAAGTCGTTGTGATGGGCATTCGCGGCAGTTTGCAGTCTTCAATGGTCCAGAAGCGTGACGCGCAGGGCGTGTCGGACGGCATTATCGCGGAAGATATTGGCAAATTCCCTGACCAGAACCTCGCCGAATCGATGCAGCGTATTACCGGTGTCTCAGTCAACCGTGAAAATAATGGTGAAGGGTCGCGCGTAACGGTTCGTGGTGTGGGCCCGGACTTCAATCTGGTCACGCTTAACGGCCGCCAGATGCCAGGTACTACCATCGAGGCGACAGCTTCGTCCGATTCCCGGTCTTTCGACTTTGCGAACCTGGCGACAGAAGCCGTTTCTGCCATACAGGTCTACAAGACCAGTCAAGCGCGTCTCGCGACCGGCGGTATGGGCGCGACGATCAATATCCAGACGGCCAAGCCTTTTGATAACGCCGATATGGTTGCGAGCTTCGGCGCCAAAGCCGTGCTGGACTCCTCGGTCGAAAATGGTGACAGCGCCACACCCGAAATTTCGGGTATCTTCAGCAATACCTATGCTGACGGCAAGTTCGGCGTCGGCATTTCCGGGAGCTACCAGGAACGTAACCTTGGTTACAATCAGGCTAGCGCATCCAGCGGCTGGCGCACGAATTTCGGTGACAACCCGGATGGCTGGGGTGCGCTGCCAGCGGAAGGTGTTAATGGCACTGTTACGACCAACAGGCCTGAGGGCATCTACCAGGTACCGCAGAATATTTCCTACACTTTCAACGATGTACAACGCACAAGAACCAACGGCCAGCTTGTACTGCAGTTCGCGCCAACCGACACTATTACCGCGACACTCGATTACACCTACGCAGAGAACGAGATACTGCAACAAGGCGCGGAGCTTTCGGCATGGAATGGCCTTACTCAACCCACGACTATCTCCAGCTGGACAGATGACGCGGTGGCCGGGCCGATTTCTTACTCGGAGGTCCGCGACCCGAATGATCCTGTTAACGCGGATCCCAATGGTGACTTCGGCGGCAACGCCGCTCAGTTTGGCGTCGTCCACGAGCTGAACTCAGTTGGCTTCAACCTTGAGTGGGACCCCACCGACCAACTCAGCTTTGCGCTGGACTTTCATAATTCGGAGTCTGATTCCGGCACAGCAAGTCCTTACGGAACAAACAATGCTGTTGGATTCTTCGGTTTCTACAGAGGGACGACGACCAGCGACTGGAGTCAGGACTTCCCGGTTTATCAAGTCGAATATGCTCCGGGTACGACCGGCGCGGATGTCGCGCAAACTTACACAACCGGATCTTCTTTCCGCAACGCCGTCTCGACTAACGAGGTTCAAGAGCTGCGTTTGAGCGGCAGCTACTTCTTCGATAACGACGCGTACAGCCTCGACTTTGGCGTGATGACAACCGAGGTGGATAATCAGTCGGCGTATGCGAACGTGCAGGCCGATAGCTGGGGCGGCGTCGGTTCACCAGACGATTTCGACGACTCCCTCTTTTCGCTGGACAATGTGGCTGGCTACTTCAGCAATATTTCAGGCGCCAACAATCCAAACCTGGTTGAAGAATTCATCAGGGTGGACTTCCCGGAAGCGGTAGCGGCGGCGGAAGAGGCTATTGGAGGCGATCGCTGGGGACCAACGGATGATTTCCAGGTCGATCGGCGCACGACAGAAGAGACCACAGCGGCTTACCTCCAGTTCAATGCGGCTTTTGACATGGGCAGCATGCCAGCCAACGTCGCCGTCGGAGTGCGCTACGAGCAAACTGATGTAACCTCCTCAGCTTTGGTGCCGGTTGCCACCCGAATTTTATGGGGGTCAGCAAATGAATTCACCGTGGAGAAGGTAGGCAGCGATTTTACGTCGCTTGAGGGCGACTATGACTACGTACTGCCTAGCATCGACTTCAATGTGGAAGTTGTTGAGGACTTGATTCTGCGGCTCAGCTACAGCGAGACGATTGGGCGTCCGGGCTGGGGAGACATCCAGGGCGGCCAGACGATCGACGATTCGATCAGGATTAATGGCGGCAACGGCAACCAGGGTGACCCGGGATTACTACCGCTGGAATCGACAAATATTGATCTGTCCTTCGAGTATTACTACGGTTCCGGAAGCTATGCCTCCCTGGCGTACTTTACCAAGGACATCTCGAACTACATCACTATTGCGACGATAACCGGTACGCCGTTCGACTTGCCACACCCTGGCCAGGGCGTCAGATACGCCGAGGCAAATGCTGCGACCGGCGGCGCGGGTGATCCGATTGCTATTCGACAATACATCTTTGAAAATTATGGTGACACCCCCGAAGTTATGATTACCGGAACCGATCTGAGCGGTAACTTTACGGGTACGATCGAGGGCATTGCGGGAGAGGATCCGTCTTCTCCATTCCAGATCTTTGTGCCAGTTAATGCGGGCGAAGAGGGTGTCGATGGCTGGGAAATGGCGGTGCAGCATTTTTTCGGCGACTCCGGCTTCGGTGCTAGTGCGAATTATACGATCGTCAACACTGACAACGAGTATGACAACCAGAATGCAGCGAACCAGTTCGTCCTTGAGGGAATCAGTGATTCGGCAAACCTGATCGTGTTCTACGAGACCGAAAAATGGTCAACACGATTCGCCTATAACTGGAGAGACGAGTACCTCGACGCGAGGTTGGATGGAGCCGGCCAGCCAAATCCGATCTATGTTGAAGCCTATGGTCAGCTCGATGGGATTGTGAGTTTCAATTTCAATGAGGCTCTGACCGTATTTGTTGAAGGTATCAACATCACCGACGAGTACACTCGTAGCTTTGCCCGCACCCAAAACGCGGCCGCCTATGTTACGACGACAGGCCCCCGCTACACGATTGGTGCTCGCTACAACTTCCGCTAGGCGCATTCGAAGTTTAGCCAATCGTTCATAACTTTTGTTATGAGAAAAAGCCGCTGATTTCAGCGGCTTTTTCATGTTAAACGTGTGTGGCGCGAGTACTATAGGAGCAATGCAAGTAGTCGAACAAGCGCAATGACTTCAATTACAACGACCCGTGAAGGCTGAGTATGACAAATCACGTCTTATTGAATAACGTTGATCACAAAGATCTCAAAGTGATTACGGAAAGATCGGCAAAGTACGGGGATAACGTACAAGGCGCGATCACGTTTTTCTGGGAGTTCCGCAGCATACAAGCTCACTATCCTGTCTTTTTCAGGAAAAGCGCCGAAACTGGAGACTTTACAGCGGTCGCTGTATTCGGTTTCGACGACAAGGAAAACCTCTTTCTGAACGATGCAGGCTGGGACGCGAGCTATATTCCACTGACCGTAAGGCGAGAGCCCTTCCTGATCGGTTTCCAGCAGTCTGGCGGTGCTGAGAAAGAGCCGGTCATACACGTGGATATTGATAGCCCCCGGGTCAACAAGACCGAGGGCGAGGCTGTGTTCCTGGCGCATGGCGGTATCAGCGCTTACCTCGAGCAGGTTAACACTGTCCTGAATACGATCAACGAGGGTTACGCAGTGCACTTGTTGTTCATGAAGGAGTTGCTGGAACTTGACCTGCTGGAGTCACTCGCACTGGACATTGAGCTGAAAGACGGTTCGAAGAATCGTTTGATGGGTTTTTATACGATTAACGAAGAAAAACTGACAGAGCTTGATGGCGAAGCCCTCACGGGCCTCAATGAGAAGGGATTCTTGCTACCTATCTACATGGCGCTTGCGTCGCTTTCGAATATCCGGATGCTCGTCGATAAAAAGAACGCGTTGCTTGGGCAGTGACCGTGTGTATGCATGCTTGATATTGAGCAAACAGTCAAAGAAGTGCAGGATATTCGGGCCGACGCGATTCCGCCCGAGATTCTGACCTCGACCGAGCCTTTGTTGCTCAAAGGGCTGGTCGCCGACTGGCCATTCGTAACAGCGGGCAGGGAGTCAATCGCTGCAGCCGCGCAATATATGCTCAGGTTTTACTCCGATACGCCGGTTGGAGTGGGTTGTGGTCCGCCAGAAATCGGGGGACGGCTCTTCTACAAAGATGACCTGTCGGGTTTTAACTACGATCACGGTATGGTGCGTCTCGATCAGGTACTCGCCGAGATACTCAGGTACGAACACGTCGACGAACCGCCGTCGTATTACGTCGGGTCCACGTCAGTCGATACGTGTCTGCCGGGTTTTCGGACCGAGAACGACGCCTCTTTTGGCGACAGGCGGCCGCTGGCTAGCATCTGGTTGGGCAATCGATCGCGCATCTCCGCGCACTGGGATCTGCCCGACAATCTGGCCTGCTGTGCTGTTGGCCGTCGGCGCTTTACCTTGTTTCCGCCCGCCGAACTGAAGAATCTGTACATAGGGCCGCTGGACGTCACGCCGGCTGGACGGGAAATCAGCCTGGTGGATTTTCATAACCCGGATTTCGAGAAATTTCCTAGATTTCGTGAGGCATTGAAAAGCGCGCAGGTGGCCGAGATGGAAGCGGGTGACGCATTATTCATTCCGAGCATGTGGTGGCATCACATTGAGGGCCTGGACAGCTTTAATGTGCTGGTGAACTACTGGTGGCGGCAGTCGCCCGCTTACATGAGTACACCGGTCTATGCCTTGAATCACGCTCTGTGGACCATTCGCGACCTGCCGATGGAGCAGCGCAAGGTGTGGCAGGACATCTTCCAGCACTACGTATTTGACGCTGATGACAGCACCCACGAACACATTCCGAAACAGGTCCGGGGGATCCTGGGCCCGATGGACGAGCAGACCGCGAGAATGCTACGAGCGGATCTATTGAATAAACTGAATCGCTGATACTAACGCGCAGACCAAACATAGGACCGATATGAATAGTGAAGGCATCAAGAGAGTCGTTATCGCCGGGGGCGGCACCGCCGGTTGGATGGTCGCGGCATTATTGTCGAAGACCATGGGCAAAGTGCTTGATATCAGCCTTATCGAATCGGACGAGATCGGCACAGTCGGCGTCGGTGAAGCAACGATTCCGCCGCTGGTGAAGTACAACCAGCTGTGCCAGATCAGTGAGCCGGAGTTCATGGCGGCTGTTCAGGCGACCTTCAAGCTCGGCATCTCGTTCGAGAACTGGCGCGATGTTAACGAGGATTATATCCATTCATTTGGCAACACCGGTATTGACCACTGGAGCGCCGGATTCCAGCATATCTGGATGTCCGGTAAGCAGAAAGGAATCGCCGGGGACTTCGGTGACTATTGTCTGGAACTGCGAGCTGCGCAAGAAAACAAGTTTGCCCACCTGCCGAAAAATGGGCTGAACTATGCATTTCACATTGACGCCACGCTGTATGCCAAGTTCTTGCGGAAACTTAGCGAGGAAGATGGCACGAAACGAGTCGAAGGGAAGATCGTCAAGGTCAATACTGATTCGGAGTCGGGGTTCATTACATCGCTAACACTGGACTCTGGCAAGGAGATCGAAGGCGATCTGTTCATTGATTGCACCGGCTTCCGTGGGCTGCTCATCGAACAAACGCTGCATGCCGGTTACGAAGACTGGTCACATTGGTTGCCGTGCGACAGTGCGATCGCCGTGCAGACCGAATCGGTGGGTCCGGCGATACCGTATACGCGCTCGATAGCGCGTGAAGCTGGCTGGCAATGGCGCATTCCGCTGCAGCATCGCGTTGGCAACGGTATTGTCTACTGCAGTCGCTATATCAGCGATGACGACGCGCGTGAGGCCTTACTGGCCAACATCGAAGGCAAACTTCTTACAGAGCCGCGCGTGATCAAATTCAGGCCTGGTCGGCGTTTGAAACAGTGGAGCAAGAACTGCGTCGCGATCGGCTTATCAAGCGGCTTCCTTGAGCCGCTCGAATCCACCAGTATTCACCTCATCCAACGAAGTGCGATTCGTCTCATGCGGATGTTTCCACACAACAGTATCGAACAGACCGATATCGACGAATTCAACCAACAAACGCAATTCGAGATCGAGACTATCCGTGACTTCATAATCCTGCACTATTGCGTCACGAACAGGAAAGATACGCCATTCTGGCGCTACTGTCGCAATATGGAAATTCCGGAAACACTGGCGCATCGCATCGAACTTTTCCGCAAGACGGGCAGAGTGTTCAGAACACCCAACGAGCTATTCGCAGAGAACTCATGGATCCAGGTCATGCTGGGACAGGGAATCGAGCCCGAGCAATATCATCGGGTCGTCGATGTTATGGGCGATGAGGAACTCGACAAGTTCCTGCGGCAGATCAAATCCAACGTCGACAGCACGGTTTCCAAGTTGCCCGACCACCAGGCCTATGTTGAGCAATACTGCAAGTCTGCAAAATAGCAGCGAGGCCGACTTCTTTGAAGGGTAAGGCGGTGCTTATGGCCGGCGAGCAGACTTGAAAGCGTTACGAGTACACCAGACCGAGTGCTCTGGACAAGAGCCCTAGGTCGTCGGCGCTGGGCCGGTCGACTCTCGCAACACCAGTTTCGACTTAATGACTTCCGATGTGCCATTGGTCGACTTGGAACGCAGACTGCCGATCAACATTTCAGTCGCTCGATGCGCCATAGCGGTCAGTGGCTGAATTACCGTGGTCAGCGAGGGGAATATCTGTTGCGCCAGCGGTATGTCGTCAAATCCTGCAACGGATACGTCGTCCGGTACACGGATGCCAAGGCGCTGTGCGACCCGTATGACACCGGCCGCCATATCATCGTTGCAAGCGAAAATTGCTGTCGGTGGAGATGCAGACTGCAGCAATTTCTCCCCGCATTCCTCGCCCGACTTGCTGGAGTTGTCACCCTCTTTCACGAGGTTCTTGTAGAGTTTCAGTCCACTCTGTTCGAGGCCATCTTGAAAACCCAGGTACCGTTTGGCGACCGCCTTGTGATCCGGGTGACCCGTTATGAACGCAATTCTCTGGTGCCCGAGGGAGGCAAGGTAGCGGGTCATTTCGGCACAAATTTCACGATCGTCGGTTCGTACTGCCGAGTGTCGATTGGTTTTTTCGCCTGGTGCGATTCTGGCAAATGGCTTTCCAGCTTTGTCGATTGCGCGGAATAGATTGCTCATGTCGGACAGTGGTGGTGCGAGCACCAGGCCGTCGAGCCTTGAGTGATCAATCAGTGCGGAGATTTCTTTAGCAATGCCCTTGCTTGTGTAAACACAGGGATGCACCACGAGATCGTAGTTTTGTTCCTTGCAGGCTCGAAGCACACCGGCTTGTATGTTGATGATGTAGCTGGCGCTGGGTATCTCGTAAAAACTGGGGTCATCGTACAAGAGGCCGATCAGATACGACTGGCGACTCGCCAGATTACGCGCCGCCAGATTGGGGCTATAGCTGAGAGCCTCAATTGCCTGGGTTACTTTTATGCGAGTATCTTCACGAACGTTCGGCTCGCGATTGGTAACGCGAGAGACTGTCTTAATCGAAACGCCGGCGAGCTTCGCAACATCGTCTATCGTCGCTGGTTTGGCCATATTAGTTTTCAGTTCTTATTATGTTTAAAAAATCCCCAAAACATTATAAACAAGGCCAGAGTCGATGACAACGCTGTCATCAGTTCTGGCGCCGCCAGCCACGCAAAAAAAAACACCCGCACGATGTGCGGGTGTTTTTTCTGGTCCGAGGCGCAATTGTCGGCCTCCTGCTGGGCTGACTGGCGCTGTGCCAGACAGTTTCGATCAACTAGAAGTTAATCTGTGCTCCAAGCGACCAATAGGCACCGTTGAAACCGAACGGGGCTGATCGACGTGAGTACTTGAACACTGTCGGGCTTCCCAGATCTGCCAGTCCCGGAGCAGATTCGAACAGTCCGCCGCGTGAGCCTGAGTTGGTAACTTCGTCAGGCGTTACGTCGAATATGTTGTTACCGGCCAGATAGATATTCACACCATTGTTGAACTGATAGTTGACACGAAGATCAGTCAGAGTTTCAGCTCCGTAGGTTTGCTCACCGCTATCAACTGTTGTGTACTCGCCGTAGTAGTTGAATGCCAGATTGGTGGTAAAGCTACCGATATTGTGAACAAAGCCCAGGATCACTCGACTTTCCGGCTGCCATGTCTCAATAACAGAAGGCTGGAATCCACCAAAGATTACATCCGGTGGGATTGAAGCCAGTGTCGGTGTGTTGGAGAAGACGTCGGTGATCTCAGTATCTGTAAAGTTCGCTGCAAATGTGATCATCATGTCGCCGCCGAGAAACGAAATGTCGCCGAAGGTCGAAATGATATCAACACCAGTGGTGTCGGTATCGATCGCGTTCAGGAAGAACTGACCACCACCGGAGTCGGTTGCAAGAAGCGCTGCATCGAGCGCGGGTGACAGGCCCGTGCCGAGGTTGCTGCTGAGCACAACGCGATCTTCGATTTCGATCGAGTAAAAGTCGATGACGAGATTCCAGCGATCGGTCATATCCCAGACTATGCCTGCGCTAAGGTTTTGCGACTTTTCTTCCTGAAGGTCAGGAATGCCGATTGCCTGTGCGACGGTGCTGTTGTTTGGAAATGTGCCGGTTTCGATCTGTACGCCGTTGATGAACTGAGTACTGATATTGCTGAAATATATCTGTTGCATCGAAGGGGCACGGAAACCGGTACTGGCTGCCGCTCGTAGTCTGAACGTATCCGTAATCGCCCAATTACCGGCCAGCTTGAAGTTCCAGGTTTCGCCAGAGATTTCGTAATCGTCATAGCGAATGGCAGCTGCGAGCAGCAAGGCATCAGATGCCTGCCACTCTAAATCACCATAAAATGAAACAACATCGCGCGATACGTCTACGGCACTTGAGGGTCCGATGCCGCCAAAGCCCTGCGTACCGCCTGAGGCGTTCTGCGGATAAATTCCCGCTCCGTCTACAGTGTCGTAGTCAGTATAGGAATATTCCTCGCCCGCCGTGATCACGTATTCGTCTTTACGAATCTCGCCGCCCAACGCCAGGAAAAGATTGCTCGACAACGCTGTTGTGTAGTCAATATTGATTGTTTCCAGGCCAAGCTCAATGCCGTAAGCGAAAGCCTGGCGAGGAATAATATCTCGAATCTCAGCGTCTGACAGTCCTACACCGAAATTAAGCTCGTTGACGAACGAATAGTTGACGGTGTTGCTGGTGAGGTAATCAATAGTATTTCTGCCGTTGGTATACGAGAGGTCAAAGGTCGAATCGTCGTCAAAATCGATGCGGTAACCAATGTTATACGACAAGTCATCGATCTCACTGTTGATGTTGGGCAGGAAGCCATCAATGATGACATTCTCGCCGTCGTCGAGCGCGGCGTTTGATCCGCCCGGGTTACGATTGAATGCACCAGAATTGCCGTCACGACCAGAGTAAGTGATGAATCCGTAAAGCTCACCGTCACCAAGTCCTAATCCTGCATTAGCTACAACAGCGAACTGCTGCGACTCAGAATCACCGATGCGGAACGGATCGCGGCTGGGGCCATTAACTTCGCGGTCCTCATTGCCAGGAGCTGGCTCAAGGTAGCCGTTGCCGTCAGTGTCCACACAACCACCGTACAAGCAAACGCCCTGAGGGTTTGCTCTCGTTGTGCTTTCGCGATCACGATAATTACCCGTCAATGTCAGGTAGCCGTCATCACCGAGACTAAAGCCTTTAACCAGATCGACGTTGGTGTTCGTGCCGTCACCTTCTGAGTACTGGCCGACGGATACCGCAGCCAATCCGCCTTCAGCGTTATCTTTCAAGATGATGTTGATGACACCGGCAATGGCGTCGGAACCATACTGGGCCGCCGCGCCGTCACGCAGAACTTCAACGCGCTTGATGGCGGCCGCCGGGATGGCATTCATATCCGTACCAGCTGTGCCACGTCCAACCGAGTTGTTGATGTGGATCAAAGAAGCCTGATGGCGACGCTTGCCGTTGACCAGCACCAGTGTCTGGTCAGGACCAAGGCCACGTAATGTTGCCGGTCGCAATGCATCCGTGCCATCTGAAATAGATGAGCTGGAGAAATTGAATGAAGGTGCAAGTTTCTGCAGCATTCGACCAACTTCTGTTTCGCCGGTTGCTTCCATGTCTTCTTCGGTAAATGTGTCGACAGCGACAGGCAGGTCGGCGGAAACGCGGCCCGGAGCACGAGAGCCCAGGGTTACGATTTCTTCAATGGCTTCATCGTCGGCATCTTGCGCATTCAGCAAGCTCGGCATGCTAAGCGTCGCGATTGCCGCAAATGCAGCAACAGCCATTCGTTTGTGATGATAGTAATTTGCTTGGGATAATTTAAGAACTACAGGCGTCTTCATGACTTTCCCCCGAAAGTTGATAATTCGAAATGGTTATATACGTCGTATTTAGCAGCATAGGCGTACTTGTGTGCATTGTCTATTACACACACATTGTCTTAACGCTATGTTGTTACTTTTATTCGACTTATCGACGTTACAGACGTTCGCATGAGTTTGGAATATGTGTATGTCGTTTCGTGGCAGTTGCCGTGGATTGGTATAGTGATGCCAGAATAGTTTAAACACACGCACTAACCCGGCATTAAGGTTACAGATGAAAGCAAACAGGCTTGCGGGCGTTATAGGCGGTATGGGTCCCGACGCCACGGTCGACTTCATGGCGAAAGTGATTGCGTTTACGTCAGCAGAAGTTGATCAGGATCATATTCGAATGCTGGTCGAGCACAATCCGAAAATCCCGAGCCGACACGCAGCACTTTTCGATGGTGGAGAAGATCCGCTTCCGGCAATCGCTGCAATGGTCGCAAGGCTTGAGGAGGGCGGCGCCGACTTTCTGGTAATGCCATGTAACTTCGCGCATATGTTTCAACAAGAGATTCGCGCGGGAACAAAAATCCCGCTGCTATCCATTGTCGATGAAACCGTTGCGACGATAGGTCGCGAGCAACCCGATGCGCGGCAAATCGGTATCCTGGCGAGTGCAGGCTGTATCTGTTCGGGTACCTACCAGCAAGCGCTTGCCGAGAATTCTCTGTCCCCGGTTCTGCAAACTGAAGACGAACTCGCTAAACTGATGCTGCTCATCAATGCGATCAAGGCAGGTCAGCGTTCCGCGCAGATCACGAGTGACATGCAAGAGTTGGCAGGCAAACTAATTCAGCGCGGCGCGCAGGTAATCGTAGCCGCGTGCACCGAGTTGCCATTAGTGCTCGATTTAGAAATGATAAGTGCGCCACTGATCCTGTCGACTGATGTACTCGCGCGAGCCACTGTCGCGATTGCCAACGGCGACATCCCGCTACCAGACTAAACACCGGATACCGAATATGTTGTTAGACGATTTTCCCAAAGTCTCTCTCGCGCACCTGCCGACTCCTTTGGAGCACCTGCCGAGACTGAGCAAGCACCTCGGTGGTCCAAATATTTACGTGAAACGGGACGACTGCACCGGGCTTGCGACGGGTGGCAATAAAACTCGAAAGCTTGAGTACTCAATGGCGGATGCTCTAAAGCAGGGCGCGGACACAATCGTCACGGTCGGTGCTGTGCAATCCAACCACGTTCGTCAGACTGCCGCCGCTGCCTGCAAACTGGGACTGGCGTGTGAAGTCTTACTCGAGCATCGCATCACTGATCCCAGTGAACTGTATGCGAATTCTGGAAACATCTTTCTGGATCGAATATTCGGCGCGCATCTGCGTGAGTACCCAGGCGGTACCGATTTCGATGCGGCGATGCGGGTTGTCGCGGATGAGGTAAGGGCTGCAGGCAATGTGCCATACCTCATACCGGGCGGCGCCTCGAATGCAGTTGGTGCACTTGGCTATGTTGGCTGTGCGATCGAAATGTTGCATCAGTTCGAAGCACAGAGTTTGTCAATCGATCGTATAGTAACCGCGACCGGTAGCGCCGGCACTCAAGGTGGACTTGTCGTTGGGTTAAAGGCACTGCAAAGCGAAATTCCGTTGCTCGGCATCGGCGTCAATGTACCGCAGGACGTGCAAGAGCAGCGCGTGTTCAAACTCGCGTGTGAAACCGCAGAGCTTATTGGTAAGCCTGATGCCGTGCAGCGTGAAGATGTTGTCGCGAACTGCGACTACATCGGCGCAGGCTACGGAGAACATACTGATTCAATGAACGAAGCCGTGCTAATGCTGGCCAGGCTCGAAGGTCTGCTGTTTGATCCGGTTTACAGTGGCAAAGCACTGGCTGGAATGATTGACCTGATCAGAAAAAATAACCTCGACGGAGCCGAGAATATTGTCTTCCTGCACACCGGTGGGTCGGCAGGCTTATTCGCCTACGCTGACCAACTACAACTGTAGGAGCGCGCCATGCGCGCGATAACCACAATGGCCCGACCGGATTGAGAGTTTGATAGTGCGGCCATCGCGGGCATGGCCCGCTCCTACAGGAGATTCGCCCGACCTCATCAGTCGATCATGAAACCGATCAGCATCCCCACTTGTAGCGCGCCATGCGCGCGATAGCCACGGTCGTCGACCATAACGCGAGGATACAGGTAGCGCGCACTACACGCATCGTGTGGAGGCCTACTCCCTGACGCTATTCAGTGACCAATCATAGTCCTGGAATACGATATCGTAGTCGCCCGCTTCAGTCAGGTCGGCTTGCATCGACGCAGGTGCGACGCTTGCTACGTAGTCAATCAGACCGCGTTCTGTTGATAGACCGTGTAAACGCAGGTCGTTTAGAAAGTCCTTTTCGTACCATTTAAATATTGACGAAAGAACAACTGTCTTTTGTTCGTGATCGAATGAAACGTTCCTGACATCGCTGACGAAATCAACAGCGGACGAGTCGAGCAGGTGTTCAAGATCATCACCGGTCGGCAATTGTGGTCGCATCACCGGGCAACTCTCACTCGCACAGTTAAGAACAAAATGAATTCGTGCGTCCTGATACGTTTTGCGAATCTTCTGATTCTCAACGCTCAGCAAACTAAGATCCTCACCGCCGAAGCGATATCGCAGTCGATAGAAGAAACCAAGCCCCGTAACGGCTTCAATTGGGGCCTTGAGATCCGTTACGCTACCGATCGGCCAATTGTCGATGACACCGTTGATGACATACGCGTTGTAGGCATATATCCAGTAGGCGAGCCGTTCACTTCTTGTATTAAAACGTTGCGGAGCGTTGTCGGGGCTGTAAAGGCTGACAGCTGCAAGATAGGAGCGGAGCATTTCGACATCTTTTGCTGACGAGTGCCAGCTATCGTAGTCGACTCGTCCGCCAGCATCGACATAGACGTGCAGTAGCGCCTCAAAACTTGCGTGCGAAAAGCTATCTGTCGGAAAATTTGCTGGCGGTGATGCGTCGATGAGTATCAGCTGCGGCCGATTCACCCAGAAAAAACCACCCACCGCAATCGCGAGGGACAAAATTAGAGCTACAACGTATTGCATTTTTCCTCGCATCACCGCCAGAAGACCTGACTATTAAAGACCGGGCCGACGTCAATATTATTACTGTGAGACAGGGTCGTTGACTCTATGATGACAAGCTGTCCTTTCCATGAAAGGCGGATTCATGTTCTTCAAACGTCTTTGCGATAAAGGCCCGAAAGGTCCGTTGTCGTGCGGTGTCTCTGAGGTCAGGGTGCGACAGCATCCAGATATTGTAATTATCGTAAGGCTCACAGCCAGGAATGCGAACAAGGCCTTCAGTCAAGTCGCCAATAAACGTGGGCAGTACGGCCAGCCCATGCCCGCTCTTCGCTGCACTCGCTTGCAGCAGGACGTTGTGCATTTTGCCTCTGGCAGGAATATGCGGAAAGGCGGAGTTCTGTACCCATTCAGGAAAACGATCTTCATCGTTCCAGCCGATCCAGCTGGCAGTGCTGTCTTTCTTCCAGGGGTCGTGCTCCTGCAGATACGCTTCAGTTGCAAAGTAACAGCTGGTGGCGGTAACGAGCTTTCGACCGATCAGGTCCTCAGGCGGCTTCTTGTCGAGGCCCAGAATACGAATAGCGACGTCTGCTTCGTGTCTTGCTATATCCAGCAGATCGTAGGAAACGAGCAACGTCATATCGATATCCGGGTACTGCCGGCAGAACTCGGTGATGTGCGGCATCAGGAAATGGCTGGCGAGCGCATCCGGCGTGGTCAGTCGTATCTCCCCGGTCAGCTGGGCATCCTGGCCCTGTAGTTGTCGGTCTGCTGCGAGCAGGGCATCCTCGGCACTGATTGCTGAGGCCAGCAGAGTTTCACCTGCGGCTGTTGGCCGATAGCCAGTGAAATCCCGGTCAAACAACCGTACGCCAAGTGACGACTCGAGGTTCTCGACGCGCCGCACGACCGTCGAGTGGCTGACACCAAGCGCGACGGCGGCTGCACGGGCCGATCCTTGTCGAGTTAGCTGCAAAAACAGTCGAACGTCGTCCCAGTTTGTGGATGATTTCTGCACCAGAGCGTCCCATTAATTGATGTAGTGGTTCATTAATTGTCCACGTAGACTGGCCACTCGTCAACTATTGAGTTATCTCTGATGTCCCATAACGACCACCCGGCACCCGGCTTTGTCCGCCATCCTGAGCACAAGATCGAGATTACGACTAGCGGTAGTCGCTGGACGGCGAGCGTTGACGGCGCGGTGCTGGCGGCAAGCAGGCATGCATTGGTTCTTCAGGAGGCAGACTACAAGCCCGTCACTTACTTTCCGCGCCAGGACCTATGCGCTGACAAGCTACGGGCGACGTCTTCCAGGACCTTCTGCCCGTTTAAGGGCGAAGCGAGCTACCTCGCAGACGCCGCCATTGAGGATGGCCGGGATATCGCGTGGACCTACCCCGAAACATTTCGGGAAGTCACCGAAATACAAGGCTACGTGGCGTTCTATTCCGATCGCGTCGCAGTTTCAGAATCGTAATCAACAGCTAACAAGGAAAACAGAATGGCACAGGTAATTCTTTCGAGAAGAGTCAATGCGTCTATGGCGGAGGTCTGGGCGAGCTGGAATGATTTCGGCAACATCTACAAATTCAACCCGAATGTATCTGACTCGCGTCTGCTGACGGACGAGACTAAGCCGACCCGCGTGGGCACGCGCAGGCAATGCGACCTGACCGACAACAAGAACTGGATCCGTGAGGAGATCATTGGCCACCAGCCAATGCGATCGCTAACGATTGCAGTCTACGAGAGTACGGTCCCGGTCAAATCGATGATCGTCAAATTCGAATTTGAAGAAATTTCCGAGCATCGGACTCGAGTGCGACTGACCGCGGATTTCGAGCCGAAATTTGGTGTTCTGGGTCAGCTCATGGTGCCTCTGATGAAGAAGCAGTTCGCCAGGATGCTTGGCGCGATGCTGGACGGAAATGCGGCCTATGTTGAACGTGACGAGGCTTTATTTGCTGCCGCCTGAGGTATGGTCTGCAGGGATTTCCTGACATGACCAGCATGTATTCACGCGGCGGCGCCTAATCGAGTAACATCGCCCGGATGCAGCCAATAATAGAAATCAAGAACCTGCAGAAAACCTACGCCGGAGGCTTTCAGGCTCTCAAGGACGTAAACCTGCAGATCAACAAGGGTGAGATATTCGCTTTGCTTGGGCCTAACGGGGCAGGCAAGACAACGCTTATCAACGTTGTCTGCGGCATTGTCCGTCCGACAGGTGGCGAAGTGCTGGTAGCCGGGCACAGCATCGGCAGCGGCTTTCGTGAAACACGCGCAAAGATCGGACTCGTTCCTCAGGAGATGGCGACCGAAGCATTCGAGACGGTCTGGAACACAGCTACGTTCAGCCGTGGCCTGTTCGGCAAGTCACCGGATCCGGATCACGTCGAAAAAGTACTGAAGTCGGTGTCTTTGTGGGACAAGAAAGACACTCGCGTCATGCTGCTCTCGGGCGGCATGAAGCGCCGCGTCCTGATTGCCAAAGCGCTGGCGCATGAGCCTGAGGTGCTATTCCTGGATGAGCCAACGGCTGGCGTCGACGTGGAATTGCGACAGGACATGTGGAATGTCGTCGCGGCACTCCGCGAGGAGGGCGTTACTGTCATTCTGACGACGCACTATATTGAAGAGGCTGAGCAACTGGCTGATCGCGTTGGTGTCATCACCGGCGGCGAGATTATCCTGGTGCAGGAAAAAGAACGGTTGATGCGCGAACTTGGAAAGAAGCAACTCGCGTTGCAATTGCAAGAGCGCCTCGACAGCGTTCCCGCTGAACTGGCGGAGTACGCGCTGGAGCTCGGTGGCGATGGCTTCGAGCTGACGTATACCTACGATACGCAGCGGTCCAGCACCGGAATAACTGCGCTGCTCGCGAAATTGCATGAGACCGGGATCCGATTCAATGACCTCAATACATCGCAGAGCTCTCTTGAGGACATCTTTGTTGACCTGGTGAGATCAAAACGATGAACTTTCACGCAATCAAAGCCATTTACCATTATGAAATGGCGCGCATGCTGCGCACGGTCGTACAAAGCGTTATTGCACCGGTGTTATCAACCTCTCTTTACTTCGTTATTTTTGGCGCAGCAATAGGCTCGCGCATCCAGGAAATTGACGGCGTCAGCTACGGTTCTTTCATTGTGCCGGGCCTGATCATGTTGTCGATCATGACCGAGAGTATTTCCAACTCATCCTTCGCGATCTATTTTCCAAAATTCACGGGGACGATATTTGAGGTCTTGTCAGCGCCGGTTTCTTATATCGAGGTCCTGTTGGGTTACGTCGGTGCTGCGACGACGAAGTCGGTCATCATTGGGCTGATCATACTTGCGACGGCAAGCATATTCGTCGATCTGGAGATCGCACACCCGTTTGTCATGCTGTTGTTCCTGGTGCTCACGTCGGTTTCATTCAGCCTGTTTGGTTTCATTCTCGGCGTCTGGGCAGACGGTTGGGAGAAACTCAGCATCGTTCCAACGCTCGTCATCATGCCGCTCACGTTTCTCGGCGGCACTTTTTACTCAATCAGCATGCTGCCGCCGACCTGGCAAACGATCAGTTTGTTCAATCCGGTCGTGTACCTGATCAGCGGTTTCCGCTGGAGTTTCTACGAGCATGCAGACGTTAGCGTCGCGCTTAGCCTGACGATCACTTTTGGTTTCCTCATCGTCTGCATATTGATCGTCCGTCGAATCTTCCAGACAGGTTACAAATTGCGTAACTAGTACCTGTCCAGAATAGACCTATTCCAGACAGGTTCTAGCTCGGCACAGGTATGTGCCGACATTTCAGCGGCGTTAGCCGTTGAAATGAAAGGCATTTGGAAATCGCATTTTGAAATGCCGAGTCCGGATTGGCCAGGACGGCCAATTCCGGACAAGAACTAACTAGATCGATCGGGTGGCGATAGCTGGTGTTATCAGGCTTGCGCGGTGAGCCGGGCCTGCGACGGCGATTTGACCGACCGTCCATAGCAGTAGCATCGCGACAGGAATGACGTACCAGCTAAGCGGCGTAATCGAAAACGCCTCGACCATAAATATGTTCAGGCCAATCGCCAGGATTGCGCCCCCAATGACACCCATACCGCTGATGATGAAGTTCTCAATCATGAAATGCCGCAATATTTGCGGGCGAGTCGCGCCAAGCGCTCGTCGGACCCCGATCTGCCGGGTTCGCCGACTGACGCTGAAGCTCGCCAGCCCAACGATGCCGAGACCGGTAATGGCGGTCAACAAAGTTACGGTGAAGGTCAGGATCTTGATCATGGCCGCATCGCCGCTGTAGCTTCGGTTGCGAACCTCTTCCATTGTGCGCACCTGTCGAATGAGCCTGCCGCGGTTGCTCTCGGCAAGTAATTGTTCAACCCGGGGCATCATTTCGTCGCGGTAACCAGGCTCTGTGCGCACAACGTAGCGTGTTTCGCCGTACTCACGCATTTGCGGTACCAGCATTGAATACTCAACACGCTCCCAACCGCTCCACGCCGCTTGCAGCCGATCAACAACACCAATGATCTTCACGGGGTCGTTATTGTTGATGTAGACCGTCTTGCCTACAATTGACCCTGTCTCATCTGGAAAAAGTGCCTCGCCGAGCGCCTTACTTATGATTCCGCTGTTCGGCCACGTCGTGCTCTCCGGATCATTCCAGCTGATGTCATTCGGCGAGAAATTTTTCCCATCGATCAGATTCGTCCCAAACGTGTTGATCCCATGCTCATCGACAAAATAAATAGCTGTTCCCGTGCCATCGATTCCATCGCCGGGCTCAAGTTGCAGTCCCATGGACCAACCACCGCCGCGCAATGGAAAGGAATTAGTTGCTATAGCATCTACAACGCCGGGCAGTCCCCGAATCAAATCGAGATCTTCGTTGGTCGCAGCCACGTAGTCGAAGTCCGGAGCAAAGGCGGCGCTGCCCAAGACAAATACGTTGTCCTCGTCGACGCCGCTCGGCCGCGCCATTTGTGTTGAGCGCTCTTGCATAATCGCGATTGCGTTGACCATGATCGCCATCGTGACCGCGATTTGCAGCGCGATCAGAACATAACTGCCTTTGTTACGCAGCAATGCTCGCCAAATTGGTCCAAATTCCATGTCTGTCTCCTGCCTGATTCTGTAATGGCTACGAGCTACTGAATTCGTAGCTGGCTTGCGGGCGTAATGTTGCATGCACGCCAGGTTGGATATAGCGCTGCACCAAGGGCTGAGATTATTGCGAGCCCAACGGCCGCCGCTACCATCACCCAGTCCATCCGGACCAGGTTCGCTATGAATTCGAAGTCGGAAAACAGGCTCTCGATACCCCGCAGTCCGAGCCACGTGAGCGCGATGCCAAGCAAGCCTCCGGCCGTGCCGATAATTCCAGCTTCAATGATGTACTGCGAGAAGAGCGCGGATTTGTTGGCGCCCAGAGCACGCCGCAGGCTAATGTCTGTAGAACGACGCAGTACCTTCGCCAGCAGAAGCCCAATGGTATTCAGCAAACAGACAATAAGGAACAATATTGCCAGGCCAAGCAGCACGCCGACGTCTTCGTTGACGACCTCGGCTTTTTCAAGCCATTCCTCGACATTACTCAAGCGGTTATTCAGATCCCGCGGAAAACGGCCCAGGAGCTTTTGCTGTTCAACGTAAGCGTTGAGAAACTGCAGGTATTCCTGCTTGCCAGATTCTGTGTCCAGTTCAACCCACATCTTTATCCAGACACATTCGGAGGCAAGAAATCCTGCCATACCGCCTTCGTCTAATGGCTTCCAGCAATTCGTATTGCCGTCGCGGTCATGTTCGCCGGCGATCGCAACGGAGAAAGGATAGAAAGCAGATTCGGGTGCATCGAACTCGTCATGCGTATCATAGAACTTCGGTATCGGCATCCAGCGATCGAGCACACCGACGATTCTGAAGTCCTCGCCATTAAAAGTAATGATTCGGCCAATGGAATTCTTGCCACCGAACATCTTGTCGTTCAGGTCCCTGCCGATAACGGTGACTCGCTCTTGAGTGTCATCCGCGGATTTCTCCCAGCCGGTTCCGTATAGAAACGGTACGTCAAACATCGCAAAGAAGTCTGCGGTGGTGGCACGCGATTCGACGCGATACGGCAACGTATCCTCGTCGGACGGTTGTACGACTCTTTCTGTTTTGAAACTAATAATTTGCCGCTTCGCCCTGCCCTCGGCAAACAGCGCGGTGGCGTCGAGGTAGGTCAATTGATCAGGCAGTTTATTCGGCTCATCAAACGCTTCGCTGGGACTCCAGCTGTCGACCTGTACGTAGAAGAGTTGATCTGACTTTTGCGGAATCGGATTGCCACTCATGATGTAGTTGACGGTAACTATGGTCATGCAGGCGCCGATGCCGATGCCAATTGCCGCGACCATAAGAGCGCTCAGCATCGGGTTTGCACGAATGCTGAGCAGGCCGAGTTTTAGGTAGTAACGAAACATAGGTGAACTCCCGGGTTGGTCTACGCGTTGGCAGCTGCAGCGAGTTGCAGCTCCGGCGTTTCATCGCTGACTCGTCCGTCGCGGACGAAAATATTTCGCTTGGCGAGTTGTGACAGGCTCATTTCGTGCGTCACCATAATGATGGTTGTTCCCGATTCGTTTATCTCGCCAAGCAGGTCCAGTACGCTTTTCGCCATTGTCGAGTCCAGGTTGCCGGTAGGTTCATCCGCAAGTAGAAAGCGCGGTTCGCCAGCCAGTGCGCGAGCAATTGCGACGCGCTGCTGCTGCCCGCCGGAGAGCTGTGCTGGCAGATGCTTCAGACGCGATCCGAGGCCAACCATTTCCAGGCTGTGTTCGATACGTTCCCTGCGCTCGGCGGCCTTGAAGCCTCTATAGCGTAAGGGCACGTCGACGTTGTCGAAAATATCGAGCTCAGGAATCAGGTTAAAACTCTGAAAGATGAAGCCGATCTTTTCGTTACGAACTTTCGACCGCTCCTTGTCACTCAGGGCAGATACATCACGTCCATCCAGTTCATACGTGCCGCTCGAAAATTCCTCGAGCATGCCTGCGATATTCAGGAAGGTCGTTTTTCCGGAGCCAGACGGGCCGGTGACCGAAACGAAGTCGCCCTCGTCAACGGTGAGCGAAAATTCACGCAGCGCATGAGTCTCGACGGTATTCGTCCGGTACACCTTCGATACATTACTCATCTTTAACATTGGTCTTACTCCTCAAATAAATCGGGTGTGTCTGGTGTAGCAATTAGTCGGTCAATAGGACCGTTGCTGCGCTGCGAAATGGATCCAGGCTCGAGACGACAATCGTGTCGCCTTCCTCGAGGCCGCTGAGTATCTGGACGTCGCCAAGGCTGCGTGCGCCAACTTCAATTTGACGCAGCGAGGCAGTCCGGTCTTCGCCCAGGATATAAGTCAGGCGACCTGCGCCGCTATCCAGAAACTGGCCACGCTTGACCATCAAAACGTCAGGGTGCTCAGCAAGCAGAACGCGTGCAGTCAGACGCTGGTTCTGGCGTAAGTTCGTCGGGCCATCGCCGTTGAACCGAATACGGCTGTTCACCTGATTGCTGATAATCTCGGGCGAAATAGCGACGAGATGAGCTTGATACGTTTGCCCGCCGACCAGTATCTCTGCCTGCATGCCTATCGCGAGGTCGTCTGCATAACTTTCGGGAATCTGCGCATCGATTTCGAAGCGCGACAGGTCGACCACGGCCATGACCGGCGTGTCGCGCGATACTGCCGATTTTTGGTCAACCAGTAGATCACCGACAATGCCATCGACCGGTGACTTGATCGCAAGGTCGTCAACCTGGCGCTGCAGATTCTCCACCAGCAATGTTTCCCGCTCCAGTTCGAATTCGCTCGCTCGCAATTCGAATTCGAGACGTTCATCGAACAATTTGGCGTCCGCGATCGCATGTCGATGTGCGAGCTCAGCGTTCTGCAGGTCATCTTTGGCTTTTTCGTAGTCAATAAGCGGAATAACGCCTTTCGAGTGCGCCAATTCCGCCCGCCGCATTTCGCGATTAGCAGCTACGAGCGCGACGTTAGCGAGATCGGCTGCCTTGCGTTTCTCCAATGCCAGCTGTCTGGACTCAATGCGTTGTCGCTCAAGTTCCATCTGACGCTGTTCGAAAGAGGACTGCGCCTGCTGTAGCTGGTTGGCCAGTTCCGGACTGAAGACTTCAGCCAGAACCTGCCCGGCGGTGACTGCCGCGCCGGCATCGACCTTTAGTGTGATGGTACCGGCAGCGGTTGCGTACAGGGTCGGGCTCACTGCAGCAATAACACGGCCTTGCACGGAGACGTCTCTCACCAGGTCGCCACGGGTAACTGTTGCGACGCGGATACGATCGAAGGGCACGCTAATCGATGCGCTGGCCCAGCGCTGTACCCAGGGTGTTGCGATCCAGATGGAAGCTAGCAACACCAACAGAGCGGTGCCGCCCATAATTTGGCGCTGACGCTTACCTTTTGGCTCGAGACGCACGTCTTGTGCGGATGTGTCGGCAATTTTCAGGCTCTTGTCCCCGGTCCGTAGTGCACTTAATTGATTGGCTTACTCAACTTAGATGCGAGACGAAGGAAAAGGGTTTGAAAAATATTGCGATTGCCGGGCAGTGGAAGCCTTGCCGCACCGCAGTCGGCCGTCGGTGTTACGTTTCTCGTTCGAGAATCTGTCGAAGCGAGTCGCGGTCAGCACAGTAGCAACGGACGGTCTGCCCCTGACGCTGCTGGCAAACCGGCGTTGATCTGGACGGACAATTGAGGGTTCTCATTATCTCCTCGAGGTCCAGTGGGGGCAGATCAGCGTACGGATCCTGGCTGACGCAGGCGCCGAGCATGGCCGCCAGAAGAATTATCTGAATGTTCCGCGTAACTGACATACTTGATCCCCCGATCCTTGCATGAAGATGCCTCGGCATTGGACTTTCCGAGGCATGAGTCGTTCCGCTAATCGCCGCCTTGTGTGTACTCGTCGATAACCGCAGCGACTGCTTCGGCGCACACGGCACAAAAAGCCGGTACTCGATTGAACATGATGCAATTCTGCTCCGAGCGGTAATATCCCGTCGCCGAGTAGAACGCGCCCTCAAAGGCGCCCACTGAATTCTTGTACTCCGATTTCGAGAATAACTCGCCGACATAATCGCGTGTTTGCCTGAAGAGTGCATTCATCTCAGCTTCTGGCGCATCCTGTGCTCGCATTTCGGCGCGGACTTTTTGATACTCGAGCGAATGCGTCTCGTATTCTTTCTTGGGCCACGGTGTCGGTACTGGAGTATTTGGCGTCACCAGATGTTTCCACTTGACGTTGCTCGGGTCCAGCAAGGCGGTTACGTTTGGTTCGTAGGGTTCGGTTGTTGCCGTTCCTACCTCATATTCGACCGGGCTCGTGTAGTACTCATCAGCCAGGCCTGCGAAGTGATGCCCAAATTCGTGCACGAACAGGTATGGCGTCCACTCACTATTCCCCGCAGCGGTGCTGTACAGGCCATAAATACCGCCGCCGCCATAGACGTCGGTGTTAGTGAGAATCTCAACAAAGTCGTATGGCGTTGACGACGCGATCCGACGCATCGCCTTGTTCTCGGTGGTGAGTACGTATCGAACCGAACGAAACGCGTCATAGGTAGCGCCGGCGGGCGAGTCGCGATAGGTCTCAGTGGACGGCCGGGAAACACCAGATTGTGCCGCTGCAGGCGCCAGCGCCCAAACGTTGAAGTCGCTTTTACGCTCTTTGAATGGGGAAGTGGCAAACAATACATCGGCAAGTTCATGTGCTTTGGCAATGAAGTCATCATGCTCTTCCGCCGTATATCCGTCGCCCAGCAACAGGAGATCAACCTTCTGGGCCGGATCTCCGTTGTTCACAATAGCGACCACCTGCTCGGCATAAGCTGCCGATTCGCGATGCACGAGGTAATCGTTCGGGTCGATCGTTTGTCGCCAGATCTCGCCGAACGAATTGTCTTGATAGCGCTTTCTAAGGACAACTTCAAACGGTTTATCCTGCGCCGGAAAACGAAGAGATTCGTGAAAGGTCCGGTTCATCACTTTAGCCTCGCCGGTCGTCTCCCACTCTCCATAGATGCTGCTAAAACTCCTGGACCAGGTGATCGCGCCATTGACGGGATCAACGATCTCGAATAAATACTTGCCGCGAAGCGTTTTATCAATAGGCTGATGCATATTGCCGGTCCACGGCAATGGCTCAAGGACCACCTGATCGAGACTGAACGTCTCCATCATATGATTGCCGGTGTGATAGTAGTCCACGCGCAGGGTGGCAGGACTTTCAGCGAGGGCGGCGCTGCCCAGCAACAAACCAAGAATGAGGGTGATGACTGATTGCGGTTTCATAGAGTCCCTATATTGTTTGCGCACTTAAATTCACCTCAAGTATAGACGCTTTGCTGGTCGAATTTCCGGGCCCACCTAAGTGACGTATACTGCGGCGCATCGAAGGAGCCAATAATATGACCTTAAGCAGAATCCTCGTACTTCTGATTTTCTGTGTTTCCTGCACCGCCGAAGCACCTGCCGACAAAGAAAATGGCGTAGAAGATGTAAACATAAATCTCAGCGCAGTAGCCGAACAATACGTTCGATTGGCGCTTGCCCTTGGAGAGCACGATGAGTATTACGTCGATGCATATTTCGGGCCCGAGGAATGGCGAGATGAGGCAAAACAGGAGGCGAAGTCGCTGGATGATATAGCCACTGCTGCCGATTCCCTGGTTGCGGAGCTCAATGCGCTGGATATGGATGGCGTCGATTCGCTGCTCGAACTGAGACAAAACTTCCTGGCCACCCATCTGCACGCAATGGCGTCGGTTAGCCGAATGCGAAACGGTCAAAAATACAGTTTCGATGAAGAATCAAAGGCGATATACGGCTTTGTGGCACCGACATTTCCCAGGGAGCACTACGATCAGGCACTCGCGAAACTTGAAGAGCTGCTCCCGGGTGAGGGGCCGCTGCACGAGCGGTACAACGCATTCATGAAGCAGTTTGAAATCCCCGCAGACAAGCTGGAGTTGGTGGTTACCAAAGGCATTGAAGAATGCCGCCGCAGAACACTGCAGCACATGACGCTTCCGGAGGGCGAGAATTTCGTGATGGAAATGGTGTCGGGCAATCCCTGGGGCGCCTACAACTGGTATCAGGGAAACGGTCAGGGTCTGATTCAGATTGAATCGAGCAGGCCTACCCACCTTGGCAGATCCATTGAGCTCGGGTGTCATGAAGGCTATCCGGGCCATCATGTTTTTAGTTCACTACTCGACTTTTCCTACGGTCAGGAACGTGGCTGGGTCGAGTTCTCAATATTTCCGCTATTCGCGCCGATGGGTGTAATTTTCGAAGGTAGCGGCAACTACGCGGCGAAAGTCGCGTTTCCCGAGCAGGATCGACTGGACTTCCTGCGTGATGTCATTGTTCCCATTGCAGGCCTGGGTGAGGTCGACCTGGGAACACGGAATAAGATAGACGCGATCAGAGAAAGCATTCGTTACGCACGCATAGAGGCGGCGCGGAATTATCTGGACGGAGTATGGAGCCGAGAAGAAACGGTTGAGTGGCTGACGAAGTACAATCTGGTACCACCGGAAGGTATAGATTCGTCGATTGGGTTTATTGAACGTTACCGCGCTTACACGATTAACTACGTGCTCGGTCAGGACCTGGTTGGTGCCTACGTGCAGGCAAATAATCCGGATGGCACTAACGAGGGAGAATGGCAGGGCCTGATCAAGCTGTTGTCTCTGCCGCCAGCGCCGATGCTCTTCGAATAAGTTATTACACAGCGAGTGTGTTTTGAAAACTGAAGTGCCAGTTGAATGAAACCGCGGACGCTGCGGGTTATGCAAATGTTCACGCTCGTTGTGGCTGGCGAGATGATCTTCGGCCTGCCGTACAACATCCCTCGTTACTTTAGACCGACGCTACTCGAAGCATTCAATTTCACGAACACCCAGCTAGGCGACGTGTTTGCTGCGTACGGTGTCATGGCGATGCTGGCGTATTTTCCGGGCGGCGTGCTGGCTGACCGGTTCTCCACCCGTGGACTGATGACGACATCGCTGATCGCAACAGCGGTTGGTGGTCTGTACATGGCGACTTTCCCAAGTGCGGCACAGATGGCCTTGTTGTACGGGTATTGGGGCGTGACATCGGTATTTCTGTTCTGGGCCGCGCTGATTCGTGCAACTCGCGAATGGGGCGGTCAAGCATCCCAAGGCACTGCTTTTGGTATTCTTGATGGAGGGCGAGGGCTGGTCGCCGCCGTGTTCGCCAGTTTCGCCATTGCGGTCTTCGCGATCTACATGCCCGAGAATGTGCTGCTCGCGACGGATACTGAGCGAGAGGTCGGCTTTCGCATCGTAATTCTGTTGTATTCCGCCATGACTCTTGCTGCCGGTATTTTGACCTGGTTTTTCATCCCGGACTCGAGTGCGCCGGTGCATCAGCGCCGCAATCCGCTAAAGGGCATGGCGACCGTTATCCGTCGCCCCGTGATCTGGGCACAGGCAGCGGTCATCGTGTGTGCCTATTGCGGTTACAAAGGTCTGGACAACTATTCACTCTACGCTGTACAGGTTCTGGGCAAAGACGAAGTGGAGGGAGCCAATCTGGCGGCATACGGCAGCTACATTCGACCGGTCGCTGCACTGGCCGCCGGCTTGTTGGCAGACAGGTTTACCGCAGCGCGTGTCATAGGCTGGTTGTTCGCTCTAATGATGGCCTCGTTCGGCGTCCTTAGTCTCGTACTACCGAGCGGCGAAGGTTTACTGTTCCTGTACAGCAATATCGCTGTCAGTTTTTTTGCGGTCTACGGTCTTCGCGGCGTCTACTTCGCGCTATTGGAGGAGACAAGTACGCCGAAACATCTGACCGGCACCTCAGTTGGTATAGTGTCCTTTGTGGGCTATACGCCCGATATCTTCTTCGGGCCGATATCCGGGAGAATTTTGGACGCTTCGCCGGGCGCGGAAGGTCACCAGCACTACTTCCTGTTTCTCGCGTGCATCGCTGGACTAGGTGTTGCCGTCGTAGCAGGGCTGCTGCGGCTGCAGCGCAAAGCTATCCGGGAAGAGCTCGGTAAGATCTGAGTTTGTCCCAGTTTGCAGCAGGCTATTGGCGGTGCCACCTGTAGGAGCGCGCCGTGCGCGCGATAACCACCACGGCAAGAGTGCATCGAGACCTTTGGTAGTGCGGCAATCGCGGGCATGGCCCGCCTACAGGAGCTTCGTTCAATCGCATCAGTCGGTCATGCAGCAGATCGGTATCCCTACCTGTAGGAGCGCGCCGTGCGCGCGATAACCACCACGGCAAGAGTGCATCGAGACCTTTGGTAGTGCGGCAATCGCGGGCATGGCCCG
>RCNF010000068.1_pt1 | contig 41727 bp, 37 predicted proteins | sample 2041311 | NCBI WGS metagenome assembly RCNF01 (sample SAMN09708228, study PRJNA481090) | Marine sediment metagenome, whole genome shotgun sequencing project. | biome: marine sediment; feature: ocean; material: sediment; isolation source: Sewage treatment plant 2 marine sediment (STP2) ...
ACGAGATCGAATCCAAAGCCATGGAGGTCGACGAAACGGGCGACGTGGTTTTCGTCCCGGCTTTGGCTGGTTTGGGGGCGCCTTACTGGGACCCGCATGCACGGGGCCTCATTTATGGGCTTACGAGGGACACGACGGCAGCACACCTGGCGCGCGCGACCCTCGAGGGAATTGCTTTTCAAATCGTCGACTTGGTGGACGCCATGCAGGCAGATGCCGGCCGCTCTATTAAACGTTTGAGGGTCGACGGTGGTGCGGCCCGCAATGACTTACTTATGCAATTTGAATCCGACATGCTGGGGGTGACGATCGATCGCCCAGAGAATGTCGAAACGACAGCCTTAGGAGCTGCTTACTTAGCTGGCATGGCCGTTGGTGTTTTCAGCGGTCTAGATTCTATTTTAGATGCTTACCGTATCGAGCGTAGCTTTGAGCCCCAGGTCACCCAAGCCGACAGAGACGGGCACTTGGAGCGATGGCGCGACGCGGTGCGGCGGGCGCGAAGTACGATGGGAATAACATGAATGAGAATGATGTCGGGCAAGACAAACAAGACGAACAAGACAGCAAAGACAAACATGGAGACGACGAACTAACGGTACCCGTAGCCTGGGAGGCACTCGAAGACGCATTCGAAAACAACGCACCAGAGGTGCACAGCTACCTGCACTTCGATACTGGAGAAGTGATTCGCATCGTCGACGGCGTCGCAGACCCGTCGATGCACACTCGCATCATGAACGACGCCCGGTATCTTCGAATCGATCCGGTCTCGTCGCGCGAGCAGTATCGATGGATGGAGCGTTTCATCGCGACGGTCGAAGACGAAGAGCTGAGGCGCCGGCTCAACATCGCCATCGACGGGAAGGGTGCGTTCCGGCGCTTCAAAGATGCGCTGATGAGCCATCCGGTAGACCGGGAGCGTTGGTTTGCCTTTCGTTCCGAGCGATTGCGCTCCTGCATGGAGTCCTGGCTGACCGCCCATGGGATTCACTCCGTCGAGCGGCCCACCTGGCACGTTCCGACGGCCCAGGAGGTCCAACCCATCGCCGTCGAGGAGCAGGCGGAGCCCCAGGCGAGCCCCGCTGCTCGGCCGTCTGTCAGCGAGGTCCGGCGCGCGCGACTTCACGAGCTCGTCGACGGACTTGCGTCCCAAGACATGGACTTGGCCCAGACCTACCTCGAGCTGCTCCGGGATCGACGGCATGCCTCCAAGCCTCCGGTCAAGGCAGGCACCGACGCCTCCGTCGCGGCAGCGGCCAAGTCCGCCGAGAACGAATAGAACGCGGACATCGCTTCTAGCCTAGGCCGGCTTGCATGGCTCAACCGCAACATGTAGTGGGGGTCACAGGCTGACCCTCGCTTCTGGTCGCGCAAACCGTTGCAATCCCGTATGTTCAGTGATAGCCACGTCCAACTACTCCTTTGGGGGGCAGAGTGAAGATCAAGAAGCTCCAAATCGTTGGCTTCAAATCCTTCGTCGATACGACGACGGTCCATTTCGACCATGACATCACCTGTGTCGTTGGGCCCAATGGTTGCGGCAAGTCCAACATCGTGGACGCCATCAAGTGGTGCATGGGCGAGCAGTCGCCGTCCCGCCTTCGTGGCAGGCAGATGGAGGACATCATCTTCAGCGGATCGGAGGGCCGCGGGCCCCACGGATTCGCCGAGGTCACGCTGACCTTCGACAATCGAGATGGGCTCGCTCCGGCCGAGTACAGCGAATACGCCGAGATTCAGGTCACCCGGCGTCTCGATCGCCAGGGCAACAGCGACTACCTCATCAACCGCACGCCGGTCCGTCTACTCGACATCACGAACCTTTTCCTAGGGACAGGCGTCGGGAAGCGAGCGTATTCGATCATCGAGCAGGGACGCATCGGTTTCATCGTCACCTCCAAGCCCGAGGATCGCCGATCCATGATCGAAGAGGCCGCGGGCATCAGTAAGTTCAAGTTGAGTAAGCGCGCCGCCGAACGAAAGATGGATCAAACGCGCCAGAACCTCCTGCGCGTCACGGACATCATCGGTGAGCTGGAGCGCAGCCTCGCTTCGCTGAAGCGGCAAGCACAGAAAGCCGAACGCTACAAACGCTACAAGAAAGAAATGCGAGACCTGGACTTGTGGGTTGCATCGCATCGCTTTCTCGAGCTCCGAGGGCAGATGGGTTCGGTCTCTGCGTGTTTGTCGAAAGCGAGCGAGGACATGCAGGCGAGTCGCCACGCCTTGATCGCGAAAGAGGCGTCGGTCGAAGCGGAGCGCGTCTCGCTGCTGCAGCGGGGCTCGGAGGTCGAGCGCGGCCAAACTCACGCGTACGAGCTCGACAACTTGGTTCGGCAGCTCGAAGGTTTGATCCGGCAGCAGCAAGACCGACAGGCGGCGTTGATCGAACGCAAAGATCTCGCGAGCCGCGAGCTTCGCCAGCTCGAAGAACAACGCGAGGGCTTACACGCAGAAGCCTCGACGGTTCGTCTTTCTCTGAGCGAGCTCGAGGAGCTGGAAACCGAGGCTGGCGAGCTCCTGGTCGAAGTCGAGGCAGAGCTGGAAATCCGGAAAAACGCTGGGGAAGAGGCCGAGTCGGCGCTGCGGGACGCGCGCGCTGGGCTGGCCGAAGGGCGTGCCCGGGTCGCAGGTGCGGAGGCGGTCCTCGAAGGCTACGACGCGCGCCGAGAAGAGATTCGCGGGCGTCTCGAGCGCTTGCAAGAAGAGCTGCAGGCGCTCGCCAAGCGCGAGGTCGAGTTCACGCAGCAGCGCGGGGAGCTCGAGGCCAGGATGCACGGCCTGCGAAGCGGCAAGTCGGAAACCGCCGAGCGTCACGCCGAGATCGATGCATCGCTTTCGACCGGGAAGGAGGCGTTGCACAGCGCGGATTCCGAAGTCGACGCACTTCGGGAGACGCTCGCCGTAACCAGCTCGCGGCTGCGGTCTATCAATGAAATTCACGAGCGCTTCGAAGGCGTTGGTGCCGGCGCGCAAGCCGTATTGACGGGATACGCGAGCGCCGCGGGGGATGCGTCTCGGTCCGGGCTGGTCGGCCTCGTGGCCGATCGCTTGGAGTGTGCGCCGGAGCACATTCGCGCGTTGGGTGCCGCGCTCGGTGGAGCGCTCGAGTATCTGCTAGTCAACGACACCGATTCGGCGCTACGCGCCGCCGACTACCTCGCCCGCGAAGAGAAAGGCCGGGCGACCTTCTTGCCGCGCTCGCCGACGAGTGCGCCGCGTGTCATTCCCCAATTCCCTACGGGGTTGGGCATTGTCGCGCCTCTGCTGAGCCTGCTGAGCTATTCGCAGGCCGACGACACTTGGGTCCGCTATCTCCTGTTCGACGTCTTGGTGGTCGACAGCTTGCAGACCGCGGCACGTCTGCACCGTGACGGCTTTCAGGGAAAGCTGGTGACCCTCGACGGGCAGGCCCTGCTGCGCGACGGCGCCGTCGTGGGCGGCGCCAAGGACCAGTCGGCGGCGCATCTGCTCAGGCTCAAGCGAGAGATCCGCGAGCTCGAGGAGTCGGCTGCTTCGCAGGGCGAGGCCCTCGACCGGGCGATTGCCAATCAGGGCCGGCTTCGCTCCGGCATTGCAGAGGGGCAAGCCGCCATCGATTCGGCGAGGGTCCAGGCCCACGACGCCGAATTGGAGATTCTGGGGTCGGAGCGAGATCTGCGAGTCGTCGAGATGGAGCTCCAGCGCATCGACGAACGCCGCCGGGAAATCTCCAACGCCGAGTCCGAGGGGCGTGCTGCATTGTCTCAAGTCGACGTCGACGAGGGCAACAGCCGGCGCCAGCTCGGTGGGGCTCAGCATGACGTGACCCAGGCCGAAGAAGCGGTGCAGGTGGCCGAGAGCGTTCTGAACGAACGTCGACGCGTGGTCGAGGAGCAGTTGGCCAAGGCGACGGAGGTCAAGGTCGGGGCGACGCAGTCGCGCGAGCGCGCGGATCGCGAGCGTTCGGTCATAGGGCAGCTCGACCGCGCTATCGCCGAGCTCGACGCCCGTGAAGAGCGCCTGCGTGAGGACGTTGCCATCGCCGATCGGGACCAGAGTCAGGCCGCGGGTCGGATCCTCTTGCACCACGGTCGCCTGAGCGAGACCGCCCACGAGGCCGCAATGGCCCGCCAAGAGCTATCGCGTCACCGCGCGGGCTTCGACGAAGCGCAGACGCAGATCGGCGAGTCGGAGGCTTCGCTCAAGCAGCTGCGTTCCAGCATCGACGCTCAGTCCACCGAGCTCAACGAGCTGACCCTTCGCGAGCAGGAAATCAGTTTGTCGCTCGAGCACCTCGAAGAACAGGTTCAGGAGAAGCATCGTGTCGAGCTTGCGTACGTCATCGGTGACCACCACGCGCGGCCCGTGCCGGACGATGAGGTGACTGTGCGCGCCGAGGAGTTACAGCGGCTCATCGACCGCATGGGCGAAATCAACCTCACCGCGATTGAGGAGTACGAAGAGAACGCGCAGCGTTACGAGTACCTCACGGGGCAGCGCACCGACCTCGAGGACGCCCTCACCAAGCTCGACAAGGCGATTCGGCAAATGAACCGAGAGAGCAGGGCGCTGTTCCGCGAGACCTTTTCCGCAATCAACGAGCGGTTCAAGCGCATCTTCCCGATGCTCTTCCTCGGAGGCAAGGCCGAGCTTCGGCTCACCGATCCGCAGGACATGCTCGAAACGGGCGTCGAAATCATCGCGCAGCCACCGGGCAAACGCCTCGGCTCACTCGAGCTCATGAGCGGCGGGGAAAAGGCCCTCACCGCGGTCGCCATGATTTTCGCGATCTTTCAGTACAAGCCGAGCCCCTTTTGTCTGCTCGACGAGGTCGATGCGCCGCTGGACGAAGCCAACATCGGTCGCTTCGCCGAAACCATTCAGCAGATGACCGACCGCTCGCAGTTCATCATCATCACGCACTCGAAGCGCACCATGGAGTTCGCCGACGTTCTCTATGGCGTTACCATGGAGCAGCCAGGCGTCTCCAAGCTCGTCTCCGTCGAGCTCCGCGGCGAAAAACGCCCGATTTCCCAAGCCGTGGAAGCCGCCGAATAGGGGACACTCGACGCGGGGCAGGGTGAGCGTGCAAGACTCAGATTCGCAGGCGTCTGCGTCGGGCCCAGGGTTTTTGGATCTGTGGTCCGGGGTCGGTCTGGTCGTCGCGAACATGATCGGCGCCGGGGTGTTCTTGAGTGCCGGATTCATGGCGCAGGAGCTCAGCGCGGGATGGATCCTCGCGGCCTGGGGAATCGGCGGCTTGCTCGCGATGGCGGGGGCGCGCACCTACGCGGAGGCTGCCGTGATGATTCCACGCTCAGGTGGCGAGTACCGCTATCTGTCCGAGCTTCTCCACCCCGCTTTCGGCTACCTCGCCGGCTGGGCTTCGTTGCTCGTGGGTTTCTCCGCACCGACGGCCGTGAGCGCCTTTGCCGCGGCGGCGTTTGCATCCGCCGTGTTTGGACCAGCCGATGCACGCATCGGAGCGACTGCCCTCATCGCCGCGCTGACGGTGTTTCATGCTACGGGGCTTCGTCTCTCGAAGTGGACCCAGAACGGGCTCGTAATCATCAAGGGCATGCTAGTTCTCGCTTTCGTCGCGCTGGGTCTCTCCTTGGGCGAATCTCAGTGGCCGAGTTGGGCGCCGCCGAGCGAGCCACCAAGCCTTGCACTTTCTTTTGCGACCAGCCTCTTCTTCGTCGCCTACGCGTTTTCCGGATGGAATGCGGCGGCCTATGCGGCAGAAGAATTTCAGTCACCGCGCCGCGACGTTCCACGCGCGATGTTGATCGGCTGCGCGCTCGTGGGCGTTGCATACCTCTTGGTCAACTGGATTTTGGTCGCGAACCTCAGCCCGGAGCGTGCGCAGGTCGTCTTCCGGTACGAAGAAGCAAGAGTCACGCTCGGACACCTCGTGGCCCAGGACTTGCTCGGAGACCTCGGAGCAAGCGTCATGTCTTTGGGCATCGCTGCGATCATGGTCTCGAGCAGCAGCGCGATGCTCTTGGTCGGTCCGCGTGTCTATGCAGAGATGGCTAGCGACGGGTTTCTGCCCTCGTTTCTGCGCGGCACGGCTGGAGCGCCACCCCGCGCAGCCGTCATTCTTCAGGGCGCGCTCGCAATTGCCCTTCTATACCTGCATAGCGTCGGGGAGCTCCTCATCAACGTGGCGGGCGTTCTCGTATTTTTTTCAGCCCTGGTCGCGGTCGGCCTCTTCTCGGCCCGGCGCCGCCGGCCGGACCTCGGAACGCCGCGCCCCTGGGCGCTCTGTGCCGCTGCCATCTACGCCGGGTCGGCGGTCTGGATGCTCTACAGCGCATTCAAAGCGCAAACGGGCCTCCTGCCATGGATCGGTATTGCCACGGGCATCGCCCTCGTCGGCTATGCCGTGAGCGCGAGGCGGACTACTAGCTGACGATTGCGTCCAACGCCGAAGCGTGGGACTCGGCGAGCTCTTCCACCGGTACTTCGCAAACGCCTTCGATCGCGACGGTTTGGCCGCTGACGGTTCCGATCTTTTCGAAGGGCACGCCATACCGCGCGCAGATATCACCAACATCGCCGACCTTGCTCGGCGAAATACTGACGAGGATTCGTGTTGGCTCTTCGCTGAAGAGCAGGGCGTGCGCCGGCGCGTCATGACTCGAGGGAAGGCTGACCCGGGCGCCGCGGCCGTGCGCGACGCAGGATTCGGCCAGCGCCACCGCAAAGCCACCGTCGCTGATGTCGTGCGCGCTCTTCACAAGCTTTTTGCGAGCCAGATCGAGCATCGCGTGCTGCAACTCAGCCTCCGCGCTGAGGTCGATCCCCACGGGCGCGCCTGTCACCGCGCCGCTGTGCTGCACGAGCCATTCCGAGCCCCCGAGGACCCCGCGCGAAGGGCGCCCGAGGTGTGCGATGACATCGCCCTCAGACACGAATCCGAGTCCTAGGCGATGATCGGGGTCTTCGAGTTGGCCCACGACGGCAACGGTCGGAGTCGGCAGAATGGCTTTGCCATCGGTCTCGTTGTAGAGGCTGACGTTGCCTGACACGACGGGCGCGCCCAACGCGCTGCACGCAGCGGCCAAGCCGTCGATGGCCTGCGAGAAGCGCCACATCTGCTCCGGCACTTCGGGGTTGCCAAAATTCAAGCAGTCGGTGAGGCCAAGCGGCTTTGCTCCCACGCAGACGATGTTGCGCGTGCACTCGGCGACCGCCATCGCTGCGCCGGCGTATGGGTCGAGCTCCACATGCCGGCCGTTGCAGTCGACGGATACCGCGAGGAACTTCTCGTGGGTCCCAGTAGCATCTTCACAGAACGCTCGAATCACCGCGGCGTCTCCGTCGCCAGGACGAATTACGGTTCCGTTTCGAACGATGTGATCGTACTGACGCCAGATCCAGGAACGGCTACCGATGTTGGGCGAGCCGATCAGGCGCACGAGCGCGGCGCCCAGGTCTTCGGGCGCATCGCCGGTCATCGTTAACAGCGTGGCCCCGCTGGCCCGTCCTTGCTGGGGTCGATCGTATTTGGGAGCCGCGTTCGTGAGCAGGTCGACCGGTAGATCCACGACGACGACGGGATCGGGCGCGCCTGTGCCATCGAAAGGGTCGTAGCCGGGGGTCGCTTTGCAAACGAAGCGCCCGGTGTCGGTCACGCGGCCGACGACCGACGCATCGAGGTCCCATTTGGCACAGATATCGAAGACCTCTTGCTCGCGTCCCGCTTTGGCGACCATCAGCATGCGTTCTTGAGACTCGCTCAGGAGCATTTCGTAGGGGCTCAGTGCTTTGGTCCGGCGAGGAATCGCGTCGAGATCGAGCTCGATGCCATTGCCCGCACGGTCTGCCATTTCGACCGACGACGAGGTCAGCCCGGCCGCGCCCATGTCCTGCACGCCCGACAAGCAATCGGTTGCGAAGATCTCGAGGCAGGCTTCGAGGAGCAGTTTCTCCATGAAGGGGTCGCCCACCTGCACGGTTGGGAGCTTGCTGTCGGTCTCTTCGCCAAACTCGGCGCTCGCCATGGTGGCGCCGTGAATTCCGTCTCTACCGGTCTTGGCGCCGACGTAAATTATCGGGTTGCCGATGCCCTCGGCAACTCCGAAGAAGAGGTCATCGGTTTTGGCAACGCCCACCGTAAACGCGTTGACCAGGATGTTCCCATCGTAGCTCGTGTCGAATTGCACTTCACCGCCCACGGTCGGGACGCCGATGCAATTGCCGTAGCCGCCGATGCCAGCCACGACGCCCTTGAGAAGCTGGGGAGTCCTCGGATGGTCTGGACGCCCAAATCGGAGGGAGTTCAGCGACGCCACCGGACGCGCGCCCATCGTGAACACGTCGCGCAAGATGCCGCCGACACCCGTCGCCGCGCCCTGGTACGGTTCGATGTACGACGGATGGTTGTGCGACTCCATCTTGAACACGGCGCAGAAGCCATCCCCGATGTCGACTGCCCCGGCGTTTTCGCCCGGCCCTTGAACCACTTGCGGCCCGGTCGTCGGCAGGCGAGCGAGATGAACGCGAGAAGACTTGTACGAGCAGTGCTCTGACCACATCACGCTGATGACCCCGAGCTCTGCATAACTCGGCAAGCGGGAGAGGGTGCTCAGGACGCGTTCCCACTCTTCGGGCGCCAGTCCGAACTCCCGCGCGATCTCAGGGGAGCTATCGGGCTCTCCAGGAAAGTTCGCTGGTGTCCTCATGCGAACCCCAAGTGACGCCGAAGCGAGGTGAACAGCGCGAGCCCGTCATCGTTGCCGAGGATGACTTCGCTCGCCCTTTCGGGATGCGGCATCATGCCGAGCACGTTTTTCTCCCGGTTGTATAGACCGGCGATGTCACCGACCGAGCCGTTCGGATTGGCGTCGCTGCCCTTGGGCTCGCCACCGCCGTGCGTGCAATAGCGAAACGCGATTTGTCCGTGGCGCTCGAGCTCGGCGAGACCTTCCTTGGTCGTGTGATACCGGCCATCGGCGTGCGCAATGGGGAGACGGAGCACTTTGCCGGTACCCATGTCGGTGAACGGACCTTCGTTCTCGACCCGCAGATAGATGTCGCGGCACTCGAAGCGAAGGTGGGCATTCCTGGTCAACGCCCCCGGGAGGAGCCCCATCTCCGTCAAGATCTGAAAGCCGTTGCAGATTCCGAGGACCGGGCCGCCGCGGCCGGCAAACTCGCGGACCGCGTTGTCGATAGGGCTGAAGCCTGCAATCGCTCCGGCACGCAGGTAGTCGCCATACGAGAAACCACCAGGAATCACGACGGCGTCCGCGTCACCCAGACTGGTCTGTTTGTGGAACGCGTACCAGGCGTCTGCACCCAAGACGTCGCGCACTGCATGCAGAGCGTCCCAGTCGGCATTGGAGCCTGGAAATTGTAAGACAGCGACTCTCATCTGACGGTTCCGTGGTCCTCGGCGCGCGGAGCATAGAACGGACCGGCCGGCAGGCAACGCGGAAGAGCCGCTATCGAATCAGCTCCAAATAACCATGGCTGATTTCGGGCTCGAGCCCTTCCACCGGGGTCATTCGAAACACGATCGTCCCTCGGCAGCTAGGCGCGTCGACAGGCCCATAGGCACGGCTGTCCTGTCCCATGTAGCCGCGGTAGTCGCCGAGGAGGTAGAGCTTGCCCGCAGGGACCTCCGTCTTTTCGACGTGGTGCCGACGATTCTGGCCTAGGAAGATGAGGTGTTTTCCGGTCCCAAGGTATTCGTCGCCCCAGGTTACCTGCACCGTTCGGTCGGTGTCGGCGTTGTAGAACGATGCGCTGCCGCCTCCATTGTAGTCGACGGGCTTACCGTCGATTCGGAGCTCGGTGCCGAACGAACTGATCGTCATCCCTTCGGTTGCCGCGACCCGCGCGACGACCCAGCCGACCTCCGTTGGATGCTGGCAAACGGCGATCGAACCGAGTGTCGGGGTCGCTCGTTTGTTGATCAGAACGCGCTCTCCCCGGAGCAAAGTGGGCGCCATTCCGTTGTGTCCGACCTCGGCCATGTCGAACAGGAGCACTTTGAGCAACAGCGCGATGACGATGATGATCGCACCCACCCAGGAAAGGCATCCAAGCCCACTGCGAATCGCCCCCATGCACCTCGCTATTCGCCGTTCGAGACGTGCTTGTCAAGCTCGCGAAGGAAGAGCCGCACCGCTTCGTTGGGCTCATCGGCCGCATAAACCGCCCGCCGGATCGCGACGCCGAACGCGCCCGCGCGAAGCAAGGGCCTCAAATCCTCGGGACGCACGCCGCCCAGGCCATATGTCAGCATTTCGACACCCGCGATCGCTTCTCGAAAACCATGAACGCCCATGGGTCGAGCCTTGCCGGGGACGTGAAAGACTGGGCTCAAGAGCGCATAGCTCGCGCGCTCCCGCTCCGCGGCTTGGAGGCCGAGGCGATCGTGACGGGAGACGCCAACGATAGGAACGGTACGCCAATTGGCGCGAATCTCGGTCGGGGGAAGGCCCAGCTCCGGCAGGTGCACGCCGTCCGCGCCCACGATCTCGGCGAGATCTGTGCGTCGGTTCACCGTCAGCGCACTGCCGGTGTCCCGCGTGATCGCGCGCAACTCGTGTCCCCATTCTAGGATTTGCCGATCGGACGCCCGTTTCGCTCGAAGCTGCACACCCAGCACCCCGGGCGGGCACCCTTCGAGGGCGCGTCGCACCGGAGCGACGGGACCGTCGGGGTGATTCGGGTCCGTGATGATCCAAATCCGCGGAAGGCCTTGGGTCATCGGGAAGGACTTAGGAACGGCCGTCTTGATCGGAGCCGATGACGCCCTCGAGCGGGCTCGATGCCGTCGCGTAGAGCTTGCGTGGAATTCGGCCCGCAAGGAACGCATCGCGACCCGCCTCGACCCCTGCCCTCATCGCGCGGGCCATCCGAACTGGGTCCTTGGCGCCGGCGATCGCCGTGTTCATCAGCACACCGTCGATGCCGAGCTCCATGGCGATCGCGGCGTCCGACGCGGTGCCGACGCCAGCGTCGACGATCACGGGGACGGTCGCGTGCTTGACGATGATCTCGATGTTGAACGGATTGCGGACGCCGAGGCCGCTGCCGATGGGCGCGGCAAGTGGCATGACCGCAGCGCAGCCGAGCTCCTCCAGGCGCAGGGCCGCGATCGGATCGTCGTTGAAGTAGGGCAGGACGGTGAAACCGTCGTGCACCAAGGCCTTGGCGGCTTCGAGTGTCGCCGGCACATCAGGGAAGAGTGTCCGCTCGTCGCCGATGACCTCGAGCTTGATCAGCGGAGTGTCCAGAAGCTCCCGCGCCAGCCGGGCAGTGCGGACCGCATCTTCGGCGGTATAGCAGCCGGCGGTGTTGGGAAGGAGCGTGTACTTGCCCTCGCGGAGTACCGACATGATCGAGTCAGCTCCGGTAGCCTTGAGGTCGACCCGGCGCACCGCGACCGTGACGACTTCGCAGCCAGAGGCCGCCAGCGCCTTTTTCGCCGTGTCGAGGTTTGGGTACTTCCCCGTACCGGTAAACAGCCGCGATCGAAACTCGAACTTGCCGATCTTCAGAATGTCTTCGGACACCTAGCCGCCTCCTACGAAATGAACCACCTCGACTCGGTCACCGTCGCTGAGATTGGTGCTCCCATGCAGGGCCCGCGGCACGACTTCTTCGTTGCGCTCGACCGCCACCAAGGTGTTCCCGAGGCCGAGAGAGGAAAGCAGCTGCTTCACCGTCGTGCTCGGCTCGACCTGCCGTTCTTCGCCGTTGACCAGGAGACGCATCGGCCGAGAGCGTAGGGCGGGCGCAGAGGGGCTGCAAGCGGGTTCGAAGATGGGCGCGCTCCCCTCTCGATGATAGGCTCGGTCGCGTGAAGCGCATCGTCCACGGCGAGAATTTGCAGGTCCTCGAGACGCTCCCTCGCGAGCACGCGCGCCTGATCTACATCGACCCACCGTTCAACACCGGGCGGACGCAATCGCGTCAGCGGATGCAGGTGCGTGCTTCAGCCGACGGCGAGCGCAAAGGGTTTGGTGGGCGCCGCTACGAGGTCGAGCGGCTCGACAGCCCCGCTTACGAAGACGAGTACGACGAATACCTGTCATTCTTGATGAGTCGAATCGAAGCCGCGCTGCCCTGCCTCACCCGCGACGGTTCGCTCTTCGTGCACCTCGACTACCGCGAGGTGCACTATGTGAAGGTCGCCCTCGATCGCCTGCTCGGCCGGGATTGTTTCCGCAACGAGATCATCTGGGCGTACGACTTTGGCGGACGGCCAAAGCGCTGGTGGCCCGCCAAGCACGACACGCTGCTCTGGTACGTGCTCGACCCCAAACACTATGTTTTCCAGTTCGAAGAAATGGACCGAATTCCTTACATGGCGCCCGGGCTCGTCGGCAAAGAGAAGGCCGCGAGGGGCAAAACGCCGACGGACGTCTGGTGGCACACAATCGTTCCAACCAATGGCAAAGAGAAGACAGGCTACCCGACGCAGAAGCCGCTGGGTGTGCTGGACCGCATCATCAAGGTGCACTCCGAGCCCGGCGATACGGTTCTGGACTTCTTTGCGGGCAGCGGGACCACCGGCGAATCAGCGGCGCGCCTAGGCAGAGGGTTCGTGCTCATCGACGAGCATCCCGAGGCGATCGAAATCATGCGCAAACGGCTCGCCCAATGGCAACCGGAGATCGAGATTCACGGTGGAGATCAACGGGGCACCAGCTCGACCTCGAAGAGCTGAGGCCAAAGCTTTCCAGTGAGGAGGAACGTCTTCGAATCGGGCTTGTAGGCGATTCCGTTGAGGACGTCGGCCCGTAGCGATTCAAACCTCGTCAGCAGGTCGCTCGCATCGATGCTGGCGGTGACGTGACCGGTCTTGGAATCGATGCGAAGAATCTCATTGCTCTGCCAAACGTTGGCGTAGATGTCGGTGTCGACGCATTCGAGCTCGTTGAGTCGCGACACAGGGCGCCCCTCTTTGGTGACGCTGACCTCGCGAAGCACCTCCATGGACTCCGGATCGCGAAACTCCAAGATCGAAGAGCCATCGCTCATCACGAGTGCCGCCCCGTCGAAACAGAGCCCCCAACCCTCACCGCGGTACGGAAGTGTCGTCAGACGTTCGAGCGTCGCCAAGCTTGAAACCAGCGCTAGCCCGGATCGCCAGGTGAGCTGGACCAGTTGGTCATCGACACGTGCCAGCCCTTCTCCGAAGAAGTCGGGATCGAGCTCGCGTCGTGCGAGGACCTTGCCGTCTTCGAGCCGGACCTTGCGTAGCGATGACTCTCCGTACTGACCGGTGCTCTCGTACATTGCGCCGTCATGCCAGATGAGGCCCTGGGTAAACGCTTCTTTGTCATGCGGGTACTGACGAAGGACGCGGACCCGAAGCGCTTCGGGTGCTGGTGCACCGATGGGGCGACGCGTGTCGCTGGGCGTCACGTGCACTGGTGACACGGTTTCTTCGGCGGGCTTCCCACAGCCGGGAGCTGCCGCCACCGCGACTGCCACGAGGCCGGCTGCGAGCATTTCCCAATCGATTTGGCGTCGGCGAGGCTTTGCCATCCAGGCCGGAGCCTAGCCTTCGGGCGTTGGGACGCCAATGCTTGACGCCGACGGTGCCAACCGTTAGCTCCAAGCCGTGCAACCGGATTCCTCGAAACCATCGAGACCGCGCGTCCAGCACGCCGACTCTTCCTTGCGGGCGACGCGCGCCGAGATCTTGCTCGACGCGATTGGGCACAACCTTCGCGTGGTGCAGGGCGCGGCGGCCGGCCGGAAGATTTTGGCGGTCGTGAAGGCGGATGCCTACGGGCACGGCGTGGTGCCCGTCGCCCGGCGACTTCAGGACGAGGGCGTGAATGGTTTCGGCGTCGCCCTAGCTGAAGAGGGGATCGAGCTTCGAGAAGCCGGCATCGACCGCGCAATTCTCGTACTCAACGGCATCAACGGCGGCGCCCACCGCGAGATCGTCGCGGCGGGGCTCACCCCCGTGCTCTACGACATCTCTGAAGCCCGCGCCTTCGAGCTCGTGTCTGAGAGCCGTCCAATCGACGTGCATCTAAAAGTCGACACGGGCATGGGGCGGCTCGGAGTCCCGCTCGGGGAGCTCACTGACTTCCTGCACGAGCTTCGTCGATTCCCTTCGATTCGCATCGCGGGCTTGATGACGCATCTGTCGACCGCAGATGCCGACCCAGAGTACGTCGCGGAGCAGCTCGAGGGGTTCGCGCATGCACGAGGTCTCGTTCACCGCTTTGGTCACGAGCCGTCGGTGTTGCACGTCGCCAACAGTGCAGGGTTGTTTCGGCATCCCGAGGCGCATTTCGACTGGGTACGCCCCGGCCTCGCACTCTACGGCTATCCTGGCTCGGACAAGATCGAGGCGCCACTCCGCCCGGCGCTTCGCTGGCGCACGGAGGTGCTTCGGGTTCGGACGCTGCAAGCGGGCGAGTCGGTCGGCTACGGACGCTCATTTCGTGCACCGCGGGAAACTCGTCTGGCGACGATCCCCGTCGGCTACGGTGATGGCTTGCTGCGTTCCGCTTCGAATCGCGGGCAGGTGTTGATCGGCGGGGTTCGCTGTCCCATCGTCGGCAACATCGCAATGGACCTCACCACCGTCGATGTTTCGGGCGTTTCGGGCGTCGCCATTGGAGACGAAGTTCTGCTGCTCGGCGAGCAAGGCGGGTCCGTGCTCGACGCACGTGACCTCGCCGTCGCGGCGGGAACAATTCCTTACGAAGTGCTGACCAACGTCTCGCGGCGCGTTCCGCGCGTCTACTTGAATGGCTGACGTTTTGCTAACCAACCGTGCTATGAAGTCCCGTGCCTGACGCCGCGCCCAGCGCACCCGCGACCCCAGACGAGGCCTCGAAGCTCCGCGCGACAGCTCGTGCCGCAGGCGAATGGCTCCTGAAGCTGCTCCTGTCCCCGTTCGTCGAGATTGGGGCGCTCTTCAAGCTCCTGTGGGAGTCGGTGTTTTGGGGAATCCGCCCGCCGTACCGCGGCCGGCTTTTCGTCGAGGCGATGGAGTTCATCGGCATCGGCTCGATCTTCCTCGTTTCGCTGACCGCGGTATTCATCGGTGGCGTGCTCGCCTTGCAGCTCGTCGATGGTTTTCGCGACTTCGGCGCCGAGAGCCAGACCGGCGCCGTGATTGGCTTGGCGTTGGCCCGCGAGGTCGGTCCGGTGTTCGCGGCGCTGATGGTCACCAGCCGCGCCGGGAGCGCGATGACGACCGAGCTCGGATCCATGCGCGTCACCAACCAAATCGACGCTCTGGTCACCATGGCTGTCAACCCGGTGCAGTACTTGGTGGTACCGAGGCTGGTCGCCGGATTCGTGATGGTTCCGGTTCTGACGATGCTCTTCAACATCGTCGGCGTGATGGGAGCCTTCTTCGTGGCCGTTAGGATTCTCGGGCTCGACCCCGGAGTCTTCATGGACCGACTCAAGTGGCTGGTCGACTGGGACGACGTCTCTCAGGGGCTCATCAAGGCGATGGTCTTCGGCGTAGCGCTGACGCTGATCGCCTGCCGACAGGGTTTTTATGCGAACGGCGGCGCAGCCGGGGTGGGGCGTGCCACCAACCGCGCCGTCGTGCAGAGCGCCATCGCCATTCTCATGCTCGACTATCTCGTCACGAGCCTCGTCTTGGGACAAGGGTTCTTCTGATGAAGTTTTTTCGAAGGAACCTCATGCGCTTGACGCGGGCGCCGCTGCCTCCGGAGATGAAAGATGATCCGATCCACGTCCGGATTCGCGACCTGCACAAGAGCTACGGCGAGCATCACGTGCTCAAAGGCGTGTCGCTCGACATTCATCGAGGGCAGACGAATCTGATCATCGGTCCCTCGGGCTCCGGAAAAACGGTCCTGATGCGGCAGTTGATCCGGCTCGAAAACCCCGACTCCGGGGAGCTCATCGTGAACGGCATCGATTTCGCCAGGCTCGAAGGCCTCGATCTAGCGGCGATGCGACGTACGTTCGGCATGGTCTTTCAAATGTCTGCGCTCTTCGACTCGATGTCGGTTTTCGACAACGTCGCGTTTCCACTTCGGGAGCACACCGATCTCTCGCGCAACGACGTTCGCGACCGCGTGATGGATCGCTTGGCTGCGCTTGGGGTGGCGGCGGCTGCCCAAAAGCTCCCGGCCCAACTCTCCGGGGGCATGCAGAAGCGCGTGGCCGTCGCGCGCGCGATGATCCTCGAAAGCGAGATCCTGATCTACGACGAGCCGACCACCGGTCTAGACCCCATCACGTCCGAAACGGTCGATGAGCTGATCACCGAGGCCGAGGAGATGTTCGGCGTGACCTCGATCGTGATCAGCCACGACATGGCTTCGGTCGTTCGCATCGCCAATCAGCTGAGCTTCTTGCACGACGGGCAGATCGCAGCGACCGGGACACCCGAGGAGCTTCTGCATACCGATCATCCGGCCACGGCGGAGTTCATCCGGGCATCGAGGATCAGCCTCGACTGAAGAGACGAGGAACCACCGGGTTCCTACCCTTGCGGGCTTGCGGAATCGGTCGCTGGACCCAGAGTGCCGCGGTGCCAGACACCCTGCCGCAGCAGATCCTCAGAGCTCATGAGGAAGCCGTGCATCGCGGCGACGAGGGCTACCTCGATCCCGAGACTGGTCTCTACGTCATGACGGCGACCGCACTTCGAGCTCGAGGATCTTGCTGCGGCTCGGGCTGTCGTCACTGCCCATACCCCGCCGAAGAGCAGCGAGCTGCTGGGCGTCCGACGATCCCGCGCTGAGCGGGCTCGACATGCCTCGCCCTCAAGCGTAGTTCCGCACCACGACTTCGCTCACTTTGCCGCGCTTGGTCGCATCGCAGTTGATCGCACGGGGTGCGGCGACGGTGTCGACTTTGAACTCGCCATAGAGGTCGCGAATGAACGGGACATCGCTGTTGGAGAGCATGAGCTTGCACCCGCGACGGTCGAGCGCTTTGTAAACGTCGCGCAGCCGCGTTTGATCTTCCTGGGAAAACCCACCGCTCGCGTAGGACGTGAAGCTCGCGGTCACCGACACCGGCTCGTAGGGGGGGTCGAAGTAGACGAAGTCGCCGGGCTTCGCGTTCTCGAGGAGCGTGTCGAAGGACGCACATCGCAGATCTGAACCCTGAAGGGCATCGCTTGCCGCCTGCAAAGCGTCTTCGTTCAAGATCCGCGGATTCTTGTACGAGCCGACCGGCACGTTGAACTCGCCTTTGCGATTGACTCGATGTAAGCCGTTGAAGCAGGTCTTGTTGAGATAGATGAACATGGCTGCCCGCTTGGACGTCGAGACACGGCGGCCTTGGTTGTAGCGCTCGCGGACCTCGTAATACCGTTGCTTCGAGTGTTGACCCGCAAGCCTGCGCAGCCCGCCGATCACGCCCTCGACGTCGTCGCGAATTGCCGCGTACGTCGAAACCAGCGTCGCGTTGATGTCGGTCAGAAGAGCGCGTCTTGGACGGCGTGCAAAGAACAGCGCGCCGCCGCCGACGAATGGCTCGACGTGGCGCATCTGCTCGACCCCTGGGGGGAGCAGCGGTCGCAGCTGGCTGAGCAAACGGCCCTTGCCCCCGACCCACTTCACAAAGGGAGCTGCCTCCCGTGGCTCGTGCTCTATCCGCGACGCGACCGCCGCCAATGTCGTCATGTGTAGCATGATCACCTACACAGAGCGAAGAATGGAAAAAACCGACAGTTCGCGAGCGAAACTCGTTTTGATTTCGGCCCGTTAGGGCCTAAGCTACTTCGCCTCGGCTACCATCGCACGGAGCCGGTCGAGCGCCTCCTCGAGCATCGGCATCGGTGGACCGAAGGAGAAACGTGCGTGCTCCACAAAGCGCGAGGGCCGTCCAGTCCGGCGTTTGCCCGGATTCACGTCGAAGAAGTGCCCGGGCACCGTAATCACCTGTCGCTCGAGTGCCGCTTTGAAGAAATCGTCGCTGTTTCGAATCGATTGGGGCAGGCCGCTCAGGTTTCCCCAGGCGTAAAACGTCCCCTGAGGCTCGAGGTCGAACTTGACCCCGATGTCCTTGAGCCCTTTTACGAGGAAGTCTCGCTTCTTCTTGAACTCGTCGTGGACGGCCTTCGCCTCGGCGAGCGTGGGTTCTCGCTGAACGAGGTCGATCGCCGCGCGCTGCATGGGTGCGACGCCCCCGCCATCGAGGAAAGAGCCTGCGCTTGCGGCCGATTCGATGACGCGCTTGGGGCCGACGATCCAGCTCACCCGAAAGCCGGGGTAGCGCCAGTTCTTGGTGAGCCCGTCGAACACGACGACCGGATCCTCGTCGACGTCTTCGACATACTGCGCCGCGCTGACGATCGATTGCTCTCCAGTCCACACGTAATGCGAATAGAACTCGTCGAGCAGAAGTGCGCAGTTCAAGTCTCTGGCGGTCTCGACCCAGCTTGCCAGCGCATCGCCTTGGACGACTTTGCCGGTCGGGTTGCACGGGTTGCTCGCCAGGATTGCGCTGAGCCCGCGGCCGAGGATTTCCCTTTCGAGGTCTTCTCGGGTGAATTCGTAAGCGTGTTTCGGGTCGAGCAGGATCGGGATCGGCAGAAATCGCCGAAACACGTCGAGCAGCTCTTCGTAGGCCGTGTAGTCCGGAAGGAAATGCCCTAGGTGAATGGGCGCGATCGCGGCACACGCGCGCATGACGGCTACGCGACCGCCGCCCGCAATACACACGTTCTCGGCGGAGTATTGGGACTTCATCCCTCGGCGAAAGAGCTGGTTGTAGAGGCTCGCAACCGCTTCGCGTAACTCCCAGACCCCCGCGACCGGTGCGTAGTCCAGGTCACCCGGGCGTACCGTAATCTCGGTCACCCGCTCCGGGGCACCCGGAAGCGCCGTGGTGTCCGGCTGTCCTTGGCCGAGGTTGCACCAGTCGGGCGCGTCGAGGCTGAATCCGCGCTTCTGTGCCTCCACGGTGACGTAAATCACGCCGGTGCGCGGAACGGGTCGGAATGCGGCGACCTCCGCCATTTCGTTCACCGGTTCGGACTTGGTGTGGCTCATTCGCTGCGGGACTCTAGCAGAAGTCTCGAAATGCGATAGCCTTGCAGCATGGATGTCCTGCGTATCGAAGAGCTGATGGTCGACTGCGTGGTCGGGGTGTATCCGCACGAGCGCAACGCCTCGCAGCCGCTTCGCGTCGACGTCGAGATGCGGCTGCAAACGGAGACCTCCGCCATCAAAGAAAGCCTGCGCTCCACGATCGACTACGCGGCCACCGCATCGCAGCTGGTGTTCCTGCTTCGAAGCTGCCGATTCCGACTCCTCGAAACCGCTGCCCATGTGCTCGCGCGATATGTTCTCGCGCCCCCCGCGCCTGACGAGAGACGTGCTCAGGTCGATTCCGCCGTCATCCGACTGAGCAAACCCGGAGCGCTTCGAAGCTTTGCCATTCCATCGTTGGAGATCGAGCGCAGCGCGTCTTGGTGCACGTTCGACGCCGAGGAAAAGCCCTTCGGCACGGTCGACGTGATCTACGAAACCAAGGGCGCCGGCATCTACCGCTTGAACATCGCTCCCGGCCACGGCATTCCGCTGCACGTCCATCAGCAGATGCGTGAGTCCGAGATGGTGCTCGGCGATGGGTTGCTGTGCCAAGGGGAGCGCTGCGCGCCCGGGACGGTGCATCGCTGGCCGAGAGGTGCGGCGCACAGCTACGCGAACCCAACCGATCGCTATCAGACCATCCTCTGCGTCGATTCGCCTCGCTTCATGCCGGAGGACGAAATCGAAGTGGCTGGAGAGCCCGCCGACGTCCCGGCCGAGCCCCCGTGGGGTCCAATCGCAGGGCTCGGTTGAAATGATGGTTTCGCAGGGTACGGTGGTCGTCACCGGTGCGACTCGCGGGATCGGGCGCGCGACCGTCGACGCGATTTTGGAGCGCGGCGGCAAAGTCGTGGCTATCGCCCGCGACGAGCGGCTCCTCGCTTCGCTCCAAGCGTCGGCGCCCAACCGCATCCGCGCCCTCGGGGCCGACCTCGAACACCTCGATCGCATCTCCGAGCTGGCGACCCGTGCGAATGATGCCTTTGGGAGCGTCGACGGCCTGGTCAACTGCGCGGGGATCGCTCGCTACGAGCCGGTGGGTGCGATCGGCCTTGACGCCGTCGAAGCGCAGCTTCGGGTGAATCTCGTTGCGCCGCTTCTCCTTTCGCAAGCGCTTGCATCGCATTTTCGCGTTCCCGGCGGCTCCATCGTCAACGTTTCGAGCACTCTGTCCGAGCGTGCAGCACCGCACACGGTGGTGTATGCGGCGACCAAAGCTGCCCTCAACGCAGTGACCAAGGGCCTGGCGCTGGAGCTCGCCCCGGCGGGCGTGCGGGTCAACGCGGTGCTTCCCGGAGGTGTGGAAACCGACATGCTGCGAGCGCCCCGCCTCCGGCCGGGTGAGACCCTCGATCCGGGCGAGGTCGAGGCTCGCCTGGCGTCCCAACTCGCCGGCCTCGCTGCCCTGCACCCTCTTGGCCGGCTTGGCACGCCAGCGGAAGTGGCCGCTGTCATCATCAGCGTCCTCGATCAAACCTGGCAGACGGGAAGCCTGGTCACCATCGATGGCGGCCTCTCGCTCGCCTAGGCTTGAAGCGTTCGGCGTTTTCTCACACACTCCGCCGAACGTGGCTCGAACCCAGAAGGTCGTACTCGATGCGGACGCTATCCAACGAAGCATTCGACGCATCGCTGTTGCGATTCTGGAAGCAACCTCGGGGATCGAAGATCTCACGCTGATCGGCATCCGCCGCGGCGGCGTCGGGCTTGCAGGGCGTATCGCCGAGGAGATCGCCAAGGTCGAAGGGCGACCACCGCCGGTCGGAACGGTCGATATCTCGCTCTACCGAGATGATGCGGCGACCGCGCTCCCCAATCCCAAGATTGGGCCGAGCGACATCCCATTCGACGTGAGCGGCCGCCATGTCGTGTTGGTCGACGACGTCCTGCACACCGGGCGAACGGTCCGCGCGGCCATCGAGTGCCTCCAAGATCATGGGCGCCCATCGCGGATCTGGTTCGCGGCGCTCTGCGACCGCGGCGGCCGCGAGCTCCCCATCGCTGCGGATTTCGTCGGTCGCGTCGTCGAGATGGAATCGGGCGGACGCCTCGACGTCTGGGTGGACGCGGCCGGACCCGATCGCGTCGTGCTCACCGAGGGCGAGTGATGGAGGCGTTCGCCCACCACAGCCTTCTCGATGTCGAAGGGCTCACGAGGGCGGACATCGAGCGCATCCTCGACACGGCGGAGGCATTCCTGCAGGTCTCCCGCCGGCCTGTCCGCAAGGTTCCAACGCTCCGCGGCAAGACCGTGATCAACCTCTTCTACGAAGCGTCGACGAGGACTCGAACTTCTTTCGAGCTCGCGGGCAAGCGCTTGAGCGCGGATGTCATCAACATGAGCGTCTCCGCATCGAGCGTGAGGAAGGGCGAGACCCTACAAGACACTTGCCGAACGCTTCAGGCGATGCATCCCGACGTGATTGTCATTCGACACGCCTCGTCGGGCGCTCCGGGCTATGTAGCCTCGAAAATCGGCTGCAGCGTCATCAACGCAGGCGACGGGATGCACGCGCATCCAACGCAGGCCCTGCTCGACGCATTCACGATCCGGCGCGCAAAGGGCACGCTCGACAATCTCGTCGTGACGATTGTCGGAGACATCTCGCATTCGCGGGTGGCCCGATCGAACGCACATCTCCTGAAGCTATTCGGCTGCGAGGTCCGTGTCGTCGGCCCTCGCACGCTGTTGCCGGCTGCCGTCGATTCTCTCGGCGTACGCGTCTTCGATCGGCTGGCGGACGGCCTCGAGGGCGCCGATGTCGTCATGGTGCTCCGAATCCAGAGCGAACGTCTCGAAGGGGCGCTCCTGCCGAGCCTACGTGAATACGCGCGCACGTTCGGCATCGGCCCGGGCACGATTGGGCCTGCGAAGCCGGATGCGATCATCATGCATCCGGGCCCGATGAACCGGGGTGTCGAAATTGAAAGTGTCCTCGCCGACGGTGAGCGCAGCGTCGTTCTGCAGCAGGTGGAAGCCGGAGTGGCCGTCCGCATGGCGCTGCTGTATCTCCTCGCGGGCGAATCGACCGAGCCGCCGGCCGTAGGCGAGGCTCATTGACTGAGGTTCGGACCGGGCTCGACCGTATTGCGGACGGTGACTCGGACGCGCTTCGCACGATCGCCGGCCGCAACGTAGGTTTGCTCGCGCACGCGGCCAGCGTCGACCGAAAGCTTCGTTCCGCGGCTTGGGTCCTCCACCGCGCGGGCGCGCGCGTTTCGGCGCTCTTCGGTCCGGAGCACGGCTTTGCAGGTGCGGCCCAAGACATGGTCGGCGTTGGGAGCCGCGACGAGGCGGACATTCCGGTCTATTCGTTGTACGGGGACGACGCGGAGGACTTGAGTCCGAACCCGGAATGGCTTCGGGGCTTGGACGCGATCGTCATCGATCTGCAAGACGTGGGGTCCCGCTACTACACCTACGTGTGGACCGCTGCGCTCACGATGAAGGTCGCGGCCAGCCTTGGCGTAGAAGTCGTACTCCTCGATCGGCCCAACCCCCTCGGCGGGGTCCGCGTCGAAGGCGCCCCTCAGCGCGAAGGCTACCTTTCGTTCGTGGGCTTGTACCCGGTTTCGGTTCGGCACGGCCTCACCCTCGCTGAGCTCTTGCTCTGGGTTTGCGAACGCGAGCGGATCGACCGGAGGGTGCTGCGCATCGTGCCGATGGACGGCTGGACGCGTGCGATGGAGTGGAAAGACACCGGTCTTTGTTGGGTGATGCCGTCGCCCAACATGCCGACCTTTGAAACTGCGCTGGTCTATCCGGGGGGCTGCCTGGTCGAGGGGACGAGGCTTTCGGAAGGGCGGGGCACCACGAGGCCATTCGAGCTCTGGGGCGCGCCGGGCTTGGATGTCGGCCCGCTCTTGGATCTCGATCTACACGGCGCGACGCTGAGACCCGTCGAGTTTACCCCCACGTTTCACAAGCACGCCGGACGGACTTGTACCGGGGTTCAGGTCCACATCACCGACTCCTGGGTGTTTCGACCGTACGAGGCCTACCTGCGCATGCTAGCGGCTGCACTGCCCCAGTGCGCTGCCGGGGGGCGTTGGCGAACGGAAGCGTACGAATTCGTGTCGGACCGGCCTGCGATCGATCTGCTCACGGGCGGTTCGGAGTTCCGCTCTGCGATCGATCGGGGCGCATCACTCGACGAGGTGCTGGCCGAAGAAGCGCGAGGGGCTGCCAGGTTCGACGATGAGCGGCGCGCCGCCTGGCTTTACGAGAAGTGACGAAACCCGTTTCGGCCGATTTCGATCGCGCTCCCAGACGCGTCGACAACTCTGGCCCCAGAGCCTTCGACGATTTGCCCGATCTCAGTACCCAGCGCTGCAGCCTCGGAGGAGGCCCGCGCGGTGAACAGCAGCTCGTAGTCTTCGCCGCCGCTGAGGGCCAGGACATTCGGGTCGACTGAGAGCGCGTCGCACGCCGCCGGGTAGCCCGGCGCGGTGGGGATGGCCTCGGCGTGCAGGATCGCACCAACGCCCGACGCGTCGGCGAGGTGTTCCAAGTCTTGAAGACATCCATCGGAGACGTCGACGGCCGCGGTCGCGATGCGCGCGAGCACCGTCGCTGCTGAACCATTCAGAGGCGGCCGTTTCCAACGTTCCACGAAACGCTCGGCTCCTTCGAGATCGAGCCTTCCGGCCTGCAGGATGGCAAGCCCGAGCGCAGCCGAGCCGAGCGTCCCGGTCACGTAGATCGAATCGCCAGGTTGCGCGCCCCGCCGGGTCAGCGATTCGGAGATCGGCAGCCCGAAGACGGTCGTCGTCACCGACAGCGACTGGCCTTGGCTCAGGTTCCCTCCGATGACGCGGGCTCCGGTTGTGCGCGCCGCGTCGGCAAGCCCGTCGATCAGCTCGTGGAAGTCCTCGTCGGACAAGTCCGCGGGCAGGGTGAGCGCGATGACCGAAGCGGTCGGCATGCCGGCCATCGCCCAGACGTCGCTGATGGCGGCAACCATGGCGCGGTACCCGAGCTCGCGGCAGGAGAGCAAATCGGTGCGGAAGTGGACGCCTTCAACTTGGGTGTCGACCGTGACGATGCTGGGTCGGCTGCCAAAGTCGATGACTGCGGCGTCGTCGCCGATTCCGACCAGAACCTTTTCCGATTCGCCGTCGAGGGCGAATCGGGTCTTCAGCCATTCGATCTTGGCGAACTCATCACGCATCTTCGTCGGCGGCGGGAAGGGTCACACTGAAGAGTGTGCCCTCGCCGAGCGAGCTGGTCACTTCGATCTTGCCATCGTGCCCATCGACCAGCTGTTTTACGATCGAGAGCCCCAGACCAGCGCCTCCGTGAACACGGGTGGTCCCGGCGTCGACTTGATAGAACGCGTCGAAAATCTTGGATAGGTTCTGTTCGGCGATGCCCATGCCGCCGTCCTGCACCGTCAGCAGCACCGCGGGTCGGCTTGCCGTGAAAAGGGCCGCGCCCAGGCCCGAGGCGCCTGCGGCGTCGATTTCGCTCTGCTCGGCACGAATGGTCACGGTCCCGCCCTCGTCGCTGAACTTGACGGCGTTGTCGACGAGATTGAGCAGAATCTGACTGAGGCGAACCGAATCTCCCCATAGCTTCGGTGTCTCTTCGCCGACTTGGATGTCGAGCGAAACGTTTCGCCGATTCGCAGCCGGGACAACCGTTGCAGCCAGGTCGGACAAGAGTGCGCGCGGGTCGATCGGCTCGTGCTTGAGGTCCAAGCTCTTGGCCTCGAGCCGGCCGAGGTCGAGCAGGCTGCTGATCAAGCCAAGCAACTGGTCGGCCTTGTTTCGGATCGTCCCCAGGAACTCCGCCTGGCCATCACTGAGTGCGCCTGCAGCGCCGCTTTCGAGCATTTCCGCATAGCCGATGATCGACGTGAGCGGGCTCCGCAGCTCGTGGCTCACGGTCGCCAAGAACGTGCTCTTGAGCTGATCGAGTTCCTTCAGCTCATCGAAGGAAGACTTGAGTGCCTCGTTCTTTTCGGCGAGCTCGCGATAATTTTCTCGGACGCTGGCGACCTGCATCGTCGATGCGAGCTGCGCGCGGTGTCCCGAAAACAGAAGCAGCTCGAGCACGCCCTTTAGATGAGCCGAGATCTCCTCGGCGATGTGCTCGCGTACGCGGGGCATCGTATCGAAGTGCGCGCACGCCGTGGCCGCTTCGATTGACTCGTCGATCGAAAGGAGTGATGCGGGTGGCTGCGTCGTCTCCGCTGGCACATACGGTCCAACGATGAATCGTCCGATCGGACGGCCCTGGTATTCGAGAGGCACGATTCGGTAAACTGCGCCGGTGAAGCAGGGATGCACGATGGTTTGCACATCGGGCTCCAAATCTCGGACGATGCCTACGGTCCTGGCGCATTCGCGTTCGCCCTCGCCAAGCGTATTGAGATAGTTGCAGAGGGGCTGGTCGCGATGGACGTCGGCGAGGAGGTCCCCCTCGTGAGAGATGACACGCACTGGCAGCCCGAAGAGGCCAAAGAACGACTTGCACACGGATGTCACCGAATCACGGCTCAGCACGTCATCGAGGCGAACCACGTCTCCCATCATGATGTCGGCGGCGTTGGTCTGGTCCTGCATCATCGCCCCCGTGGCCCCGGATCGTGTTTCAGTTTTGCTTCGACCTCGGTCATGAAGCGGATCGGGCTGATCCCGAACTTCTCCTCGAGCTGGTGATCGTCTTCGAGCTTCGTCCATGTGTCTCGAATCAAACCGCGAAGAGTTTGCATCACGCCGTAACCGCGGGTCGCGACTGCTTTGTAGATTGGCTCTTTGCTTCGCTGCGCGATCAGCTCGAGCTCTTCATCCGTTCGAATACTGGCCATGTCACGTTTGTTGAACTGAATGATGATCGGGATCCGCTCTGGATCGATCGCGTTCTCTTCGAGATTGCGCTTCAGATTCAAAAAGGACTCCCGGTTTGCGTCGGCCTCGCTCCGCTGCGAGTCCGCGATGAAGGCCAGGCCGTCGGTCCCCTGCAGGACGAGCCGCCGGGTTGCGTTGTGCATCACCTGGCCCGGGACGGTAAACAGTTTCAGCCGAACCTTGAGCCCGCTTCCGGAGCTCACCGTGATCGGCAGCATGTCGAAGAACAGAGTTCGGTCGTTTTGTGTTTCGAGCGTCATCAGCTCGCCGCAGGCATGCGACGTGCCGAGCCAGTGGATCGCGCGCAGGTTGCTCGTCTTCCCGCTGAGCGCCGGGCCGTAGTACACCAGTTTCACGGTCAGTTCTTTCGCGGCGAAGTCGATCTGCATTTCGAATCGCGGGTCGCTCGCTACGGAGCTACGTCCGCAAGAAGAACAAGATCCCCGCCCCCATCAACACCAACATGATAAAGAACGCGACCCATGTCAGCGTCCTTTTGTGCTCATGCCCGGCCGGGATGACCCGGGTATCCTGCAATTGCTGGGACGCCAGTGCGATCAAGCCGTCGATTTGCTTTGCGGCGTCTTCGCGGCGCGCAGGCTCGGTGTCGCGAACCCCGCGGTAGCGTTTTCCAGCCTCCGGGAGTCGATCCAAGGCTACGCAAACGCCCACGAAACGTCGATGCGCATCGTGATTCCCCCAATCCGCCTCGACCCGTTCCCACGCTTCGTCGATTGGATCCACGAGAGAGGAGAGTAGCACGAAGCTTTTTGGACAATATAGACATTTATACAGCCCAGCAGTGCCAAATATGTCTGGCCGCCCGCTCCCAGGAACACGGCATCAGGCGGCCTGCGTTCTATGGACCAGTAGCAGGCGTTCCCACCACGGCTCGGGCCTTGCAGCCCGGACCTGTAGCCGCCCAAAAACCCTTTTTAATTCTGCCACTTGGACCGCCGAAAGAAGTTGACAGAGGGGAGGCCTGGGCCTTAGTTTCCGCCCTTAGTGGGAACTAGTGGGATCAAGTGCCAAATGGCCGGTAAATAGGACGAGAGGGTTAGGTTGTTCCGAGGACGCTACGAGCACGCGATCGATGCCAAAGGCCGCACCTCCGTGCCGTCTCGGTTCCGGGAGGTGATGACGGCCCACGGTGATTCGCAGCTGGTTCTCACCACCGGCTTAGATAGCTTCCTGGTGGCCTACCCGATGGCGGAGTGGCTCGCGTTCGAGAAGAGGCTCTCCGAGCTTCCGCAGTTCGATGCGGACGTGGTCATGCTCAAGCGGATCTACGTCTCGGGCGCGGTCGAGTGCGAGGTCGACAAGGTCGGCCGACTTCTCATCCCGGCGGCGCTTCGAAAACACGCAGGGCTTCAGCGTGACGCGCTCTGGGCTGGGATGGGCAGCTATATCGAGCTCTGGGCCAAAGAGAGCTTTGAAGACCTTCGCAAGGAGGTGCTCAGCGATCAGGAACGCCGTTTGGAGATTGCCAGAAGGTTGGCGGAGCTCGGCCTGTGAGCGCGTTCGAGCACACGCCTGTTCTCGTCGACGAGGTGCTCGAGCACCTCGATCCGACGCCAGGCGGTGTTTACGCCGACGTGACGCTCGGCGGTGGAGGGCATGCGAAAGCGATCTTGGAGCGCAGCTCTCCCGATGGCCGCTTGATTGGAACCGACCGCGACCCGAGCGCGCTCGAAGCGGCCACCGCAGCGCTCTCCTGCTTTGGGGACCGCGCGACGCTGCGCAAGGCGAGAATCGGCGAGCTCGCCGACGTCTTGGCGTCACTCGAGATCGAGAACGTCGATGGCGTCCTCGCCGACCTGGGGGTCAGCTCCGTTCAGCTCGATCGTGCAGAACGTGGATTTTCCATAGCCAAAGACGGCCCGATCGACATGCGCATGGACCCCACCGAAGGTGAAACCGCATTGGAGCTGATCGGTCGCAGCGATGCCGAAGAGCTCGCCAACCTGATCTACCGCTATGGAGAGGAGCGCCGCTCGCGCAAAATTGCGCGCTCGCTTCGGCGCGCGTACGAAGACGGGGAGCTCGAGACCACCGGCGATCTGCGGCACGCCGTGCGCAGAGCAATTGGGCCCCGCCGTGGGCGCATCGATCCGGCAACCAAGACGTTTCAGGCGCTGCGTATCGCCGTCAATGACGAGCTCGGGGAGCTCGAGGCTTTGCTCGAGCAAGCGCCGCAACTTTTGCGAACGGGTGGCGTGGTTGCGGTCATCAGCTTCCACTCGCTCGAGGACCGAATGGTCAAGCACGCATTCCGGGACAGCGAGCAACTCTCGCCGCTGACCAAGCGCCCAATCATCGCTTCCGATCGAGAGCGGGAACACAATCCGAGGTCGCGCTCCGCAAAGCTTCGGGCAGCCCGCCGTGTCGAGGTTGGGGCATGAAGGGTCGCTTCCTGCCGCTCTGGTGCGTCGCCGTCTTCGCAACGGCGGCAGCGTTCGTGGTGCACTTGTCGATCCGGTTCGAAACCGTTCGACTCGGCTACGAGGTGAGCGATGAGCGTGGCCGACAGAGTGACCTCCTTCAGGACCGCCGTCTGCTTTCGATCGAAGCCGCCACGCTTCGGCAAAGCGGACGCATCGAGACCATTGCGCGCGGAACCCTAGGTATGGAGGTTCCAAAGCCGACTCGCATCGTGACGATGAAAGAGAAGGGCAAGCGCACCGCAGCGGGGAGGGTGCGTTGAAGAATCGGCATCAGCGATGGTTTCGGGCACGGATCGCCTTGCTCGGCGTCTGCGTTGCTGCCGTCGCGGTGCTGGTTCTCATTCGCGCGTTTCATCTACAGATCGCGAGCGGCGACCGCTTGCGCGAGATGGCAGAAGGGCAGCACCTTCGTCAGCTCCGGGTGTCTCCTCGGCGTGGCGCGATCTACGATCGGCACGGCGCGGAGCTTGCCGTGAGCGCCGACGTCGACAGCGTGTATGCCAACCCGCGTCGGCTCAAAGCCATGGAGCAAGATCCCCGGACCGTCGCGCGGCGGATCTCCAAAATTCTCGACCTAGACCGAGAGTCGCTCGTGAAGCGACTGTCGGCAGACCGCTATTTCGTCTGGATCGAACGGCGAGTCACACCCAACGAAGCCACCCAGATCCGCGCGCTCGACATTCCCGGCCTCGAGCTGACGACGGAGGCGCGCCGCTACTACCCAAACCGTCATCTTGCTGCTCATTTGCTCGGCTTTGCTGACATCGACGGACGAGGCATCGAAGGCGTCGAGCTTGCGTTCGAGGATCGGCTTCGCGGCTCGGATCGACGGGTCGAGGCGATTCGCGACCGGCGCGGCCACGTCGTCTTTGCCGACGACATGGAAGACGATCGATCGATGCAAGGGCAGAGCGTAGTCCTCACCATCGACAAGGCGATTCAGCACATCGCGGAGAGGGAGCTTGCGCTAGGGGTGCGCACCTTCGAGGCACGTGGCGGGAGCGTCGTCGTCATGGACCCGTCCAGCGGAGAGATCCTCGCGCTTGCAAATTACCCTCCCTTCAACCCCAACGAGCCGTCGAAACATCCGACCGCCCATCGACGAAACCGCGCCGTCGTCGACCGTTTCGAGCCTGGCTCCACGATCAAGCCATTCACGATGGCCTCCGCGCTTGCCTCCGGTTCGGTCAAATCCAACCAATCGATCAACTGCGAGAACGGGGTGACGCGAATCGCTGGGCGCGTCCTTCACGACGCTCATCCCTATGAGTGGCTGACTCCCACGCAGATCCTCGCGTACTCGAGTAACATCGGCATCGCGAAGATCGCGCTCGACCTCGGCAAGAAGAACCTTTACCGCGGGCTTCGACGCTTTGGCTTTGGAGAGCCCACGGGTCTTGGAATCCCGGGCGAAACCGCGGGCATCCTTCGCCACTACCGGCGTTGGTATGACGTCGATGCGGCAACCGTATCATTCGGGCAGGGCATGAGCGTCACGAATGTCCAACTCGCAACGGCGATGAGCGCGATTGCAAACGGAGGGCGCTTGATGCAACCGATGCTCGTGCGCCGGCTGTCCGACGGGCATGGCGTCACAATCCAAGAGAACACTCCGCGCGTCCGGCGCCAGGTGGTTCCCAGGCGAGTGGCAAAGCTCGTGGGTCAGATGCTTACCGCGGTCACCGAGCCTGGGGGAACCGCGATCGAAGCAGCGGTAGACGGTTATCTCGTCGCCGGTAAGACGGGCACGGCGCAAAAAGCGGACTACGTTCACGGTGGCTATGCCAAAGACAAATGGTTGGCCTCATTCATCGGGTTTGCCCCAGCCGAACGGCCGACCGTCGTCATTTCGGTGGTCATCGACGAGCCCGTGATCGCGCACTACGGCGGGACCGTGGCCGGGCCTGTGTTCCGACGGATCGCCGAGGTCACCCTGCGGCACATGGGCGTTGCCCCCGAGGGCAGGCCGGCGGTGCTCGCGCAGAAGAAAAAGCAGATCGTCGTCGCCGAAGTCGAGCCTGCGCCCGAGGAAGAAGCTGTGGAAAAGGGGCAGAGCGCGGTTCCCGACGTGCGGTCACTTCCCCTCCGCCAGGCTGTCATCGCTCTGCACGCCGAGTCCCTCGTTGCAGAGGTCAGCGGTTCGGGTGTCGTCGTCGATCAGGACCCTGCTCCGGGTAAGGCTGTCGCGCATGGTGCCGTCGTTCGGATACGGCTCGAGCGGCGGCGATTCGAGACGGAGGCGGACGCGTCAGACGCGCGCGCGAAAACACTTGCAGCGGCGGTGCCCCGGAGGCCGCATGTCCGCTGAGCCGAGGCAAGGGATGACGCTCCAGCAACTCCAGAGCCGCGGTGTCGGGGTCCGAATCGAGGGATTGGCGACAAGGACCGTACACGGGGTGCAACACGACTCCCGTCAGGCGACGGGTGGGGATCTCTTCGTGGCCGTTCCAGGTGAGACCCATGATGGGCTGAGCTTCGTCGGCGATGCCGTTGCGCGTGGTGCGGCCGCAGTCATGACGGAGCAAGAAATCGAGGTCACGGTTCCTCAGCTCATCGTGGTGGACGCCCGCGCCGGGCTCGGGCGTGCGGCGGAGCTCGTATATGGTGCGCCGACGAGCGCTCTTCACACCGTTGGGATCACCGGCACCAACGGCAAGACGACGACTGCCTACCTTCTCCAGTCTGCACTCGAAGGCGTGTTGGCCAAGCCAGCGCTCGTCGGTACGACGGGTTGGCTCGTCCCTGGCTCGGAGCGCCCTTCGCTTCACACGACGCCGGAAGGCGACGACATTTCCCGATTCGCCAGGCTAGCGCTCGACACCGGCGCGACACACCTGGTTTTGGAGGTGTCGAGTCACGGTCTTGCGATGCATCGTGTCGATGCGCTCGACTTCGAGGTTGCGGCGTTCACCAACCTCTCTCGCGACCATCTGGACTTCCACCAGACCATGGACGGCTATGGCGAAGCGAAGGCGCGACTCTTCACAGAGCTCCAGCCCAAACGCTCCGTAATTCACATCGATGACCCCTTTGGAGCCACGCTTGCTGACCGAATCGAGACTCCCGTCATTCGCTGCTCGCGAAGCTTGGGAAGTGGCGCCGAGATCTTGGCAACCGACTGGTCCGTGACCCGTGAGGGAATTCGCGCGGCCGTCGAGACGCCCGTAGGCCTGGTCGAGATCCGAAGTCCGATGCTCGGAGAGCACAACCTCGAGAATCTTTTGGTCGCCCTCGGTTGCGCGTACGCGCTTGGACTCGACTTGGACCTCGTTTCGAAAGCATGGCAATTCGCCGCTGGAAGCCCGGGACGACTCGAACGCATTGCGCACCCGCAAGACGTCGCGGTGCTCGTGGACTACGCCCACACGCCGGACGCGCTTCGGAGGGTTCTGCAAACGATGCGTGCGGTGACGCCGAATCGATTGATTGCGGTGTTCGGCGCAGGGGGTGATCGCGACAAGGGGAAGCGGCCGGAGATGGGCCGCGTCGGCGTGGAGGGCGCCGACCTCTGCGTTCTGACAAGTGACAATCCGCGAACCGAAGACCCACGACGGATCCTCGATGAGCTTGCCAGAGGCGCAGAGCGGGCCGGCGGGATTCGCATCGAAGCGGCCGGCCTTGCGGCAGCGACCTTTGGCTATTGCGTCGTGGTCGAGCGAGAAGAGGCGATTGCGGCGGCAATTCGAGCGGCTGGCGCAGGGGACACCGTGCTCTTGGCGGGAAAGGGCCACGAAAACTATCAGGTCATCGGCACAGAGCGGCAGCACTTCGACGATCGCGAAGAGGCCCGCGCGGTGATCGCCAGCCTTGCGGGAGGAGCATGATGGCGACGCCAATTCCAGCCAATCACGTTCAGCTGCGTCGAGAGCAGGTGCTCGCCGTGACCGATGGCGACGCGAGTGGCCCCGACTGGGAGAGTGCTTCGGGCGTCGTGACCGACTCGCGCGCCGTGCAACCGGGGAATCTATTCGTCGCACTTCGCGGCGAGCAGTTCGATGCGCATCAGTTCGCAGCGCAAGCGATGAACGCAGGCGCAGCGGCGGTCTTGGTGGAGCGGGGAACCTCGCTTCCGGCGCATGTGAGTGCGGTGGAGGTGGATGACACGCTCAGCGCGCTCGGGGATATGGCGAAGGCCCATCGCGCCAGCTGGCTAGGCAAGGTCGTCGGCATCACGGGCTCGGTGGGCAAGACGACCACCAAGGAGCTTTGCGCTGCGGCGCTTGGGTCCGCGGGTTGCAGAGTGCTCAAGACCAGCGGGAACCTCAACAACCGAATCGGCGTTCCCATGACTCTCTTCCAGCTCGACGCGACGGTTGACACTGCGGTCATCGAAATGGGCACCAGTGAGCCAGGGGAGATCGCGCGCTTGGCCGAGATCGCTGCGCCGGACCTGGGCATCGTGACTCGGGCGACCGTCTCACACACCGAAGGGCTCGGTTCGGTTGAAGCGGTGGCCGATGAAAAAGTTTCGCTACTTCACGCCCTTGCGCCCGACGGCGTGGCCGTCGTCTACGGAGATGACCCGCCGCTCAAGAAGCGGGCATCGGTCGTTGCCGCGAAGCGAAAGCTGTTTTACGGCCGGTCCGCCGCCAACGACATACGCGTCATCGACTGGGATATCGATGCGGAGGGCACCAGAGCCCGCTATCAGGTCCGCGGTCGAGACTTCGAGATCTCGATGGCCTTGCTGGGGGAGGGCGCGGTACTCAACGCGGCCGGGGTCCTCGCGATCGCACTCGGCTTGGACTTGCCGCTGGAGGAAGCAGGCCGCGGACTCGCCGAGGTCGAGCCTTCGGCGGGCCGCTTGCAGCCTCGGACAGGCAGCGGCGACCGTCTCGTCATCGATGATTCCTACAATGCGAATCCGGCGTCCATGAAAGTTGCGATAGAGACGGCGCGCCAGGTCGCCGAGAAGCGAGGCGCGCCGCTCGTTGCGATTTTGGGGGACATGAAGGAGCTTGGCGCGCATCGCGAGGAGGCCCATCGCAAGGTCGGCGAGCTCGTCGCGGATGCTGACGCCCTTCTATTCGTCGGCTGCGGCGATGGCATGCATGAGGCCGTGGAGACGGCGAACACGCGAGGGACCGACACGCTTTGGTTCGAGGACGCTGCCGAATGTGGCGAGCTTTCCGACCGACTCCCGCTCAACGCGGTCATCCTCGTCAAGGGCTCCCGGGCCATGCAGATGGAGCGCGTCATCCCGTCACTCCTGACGCAGGGGCAGGCATGATCTACTATTTGCTCTACCCGCTGCACGAGTACGAGTCGCTCTCGTTTCTGAACGTCCTGCGCTACGTGCCATTCCGTTTCTTGATGGCGACGATCACGTCTCTCCTCCTGACGTTCGGGCTCTATCCCTGGTTCATTCGACGTTTGCAGAGCAAGCAAATCGGTCAGGTCATTCGCACCGACGGTCCCGAGACACACTTTTCGAAGGCGGGCACCCCGACGATGGGTGGCGCCCTCATGCTTCTGGCACTGGTCTTGTCGACCGTGCTCTGGGCAGACCCTTCGAACGCAATGGTCTGGGTCGTGACCCTGATTACCGTAGCCTACGGCGTCGTTGGCTACATCGATGACACCTCGAAGATTCGAACCCGTTCGACCGGCGGGCTTTCGGGCAGGTACAAGCTGCTCCTTCAGTTTTCGACCGCGATCGTGGTTTGCGGCTGGCTCTACTACGGCGAAGCCGGGCTTCCGAGTGACTGGCTCGAAATTCGTCATCGCCTCGCCGCGCCGTTCTTTGCGTTTTCGAAGTACCCGATCGAGTTGCCGCCTTGGCTCTACGTCATCTTCTCCTCTTTCGTGATCGTCGGCACTTCGAACGCGGTCAATCTGACCGACGGACTCGATGGTCTCGCGATCGGCCCGGTCATGATCTCTGCGGGAACCTACGCGATCCTCGCCTACCTCGCGGGACTGACCTTGTTTGGCAACGTGGTCGCTGGTTACCTGGACATCCCGCACATCGAAAGCGCGGGCGAGCTCAGCATCTTCGCCGCGTCGGTCGTTGGCGTGGGGTTCGGTTTCCTTTGGTACAATACGTATCCCGCCCAGGTCTTCATGGGTGACGTAGGATCACTGGCACTCGGCGGAGGCCTTGGTGCGCTAGCGGTGTTGACGAAGAACGAGCTCCTTTCGGTGATTCTGGGAGGCATCTTCGTCGTCGAGGCGGTCAGCGTGATTTTGCAGGTTGGCTATTTCCGCATGACCGGCCGGCGCATCTTTCTGATGGCGCCGATTCATCACCATTTCGAGAAAATGGGCTGGCCCGAGCCTCGGGTCATCGTTCGATTCTGGATTATCGCGATCGTGTTGGCCGTATTCAGTCTCGCCACGTTGAAGCTGAGGTGATTGTGGAGCTTTCGCACAAAAACACGATGGTGGTCGGGCTCGGCGAGAGCGGTCTGGCCGTCGTGCGGTTTCTGCGCATGCGTGGCGCCAAAGTCCGGGTCAACGACCAACGCGATGCGAGCGCCCTTGGGGCAGCCGCCATCGAAGCCGAGGCGCTGGGCGCGGAGTTGGTGATCGGCGGTCATCCCGAGAGCGCCTTCGAAGACTTGGATCTGATCGTCGTCTCGCCCGGGGTGCCGCCTCTTGCGCAGCTCGACCAAGCGGAGCTTCGCGGCGTGCCCGTGGTCAGCGAAGTGGAGCTCGCCTCGCGATTCATCGATGCGCCGATTGTCGCGGTTACGGGAACCAACGGCAAGAGCACGGTGACCACCCTGATTGGGGAGATGTGCAGCCATCTTGGCCGGTCCGTCTTCGTTGGGGGCAACCTGGGCCGCCCGATGATCGAGGCTGCCGGAACCGACGCGGGCGCCGAGGGCGGTCTGGTCATCGTCGAGCTCTCCAGCTTCCAGCTGGAGCGAGTGTCCCAAATGAAGGCCCACGCCGCGCTCTTGCTCAACGTCACGGCCGACCACCTCGACCGCTACGCCTCGTTCGAAGCCTATGCCGCTGCCAAGGCACGGGTGTTCGAGCGACAGGCCCCAGAAGACTTCGCCGTCCTGCCTGCCGACTCCCCAGACCTTCGGGAGCTCATCGAGGAAGGTGGAACCGTTGTTCTATTCGGTGGTCGGAACGGCGAGGTTCGCGTGGTCGACGGAGTGCTCACCGACACACAGAGCCCGCTCCGGGTTCCGATCGAGGAGCTCGGGATTCGAGGCTCGCACAACGTCGCGAATGCCTGTGCCGCCGCGCTCGCGGCTCGTCTCCTCGGCGTGCACGACGCGGATATCGCAGCGGTTCTTCGTGGATTCAAGGGGCTGGCTCACCGCATGCAGTACGTCGGGTCGGTTGCAGGCGTCGAGTACATCGACGATTCGAAAGCGACCAACGTGGGCGCAGCGGTTGCCTCGATCGACGGCCTGGCGGGCTCGAAAGGCAAGATTGTTCTGATTGCCGGCGGCGTCGACAAGGGAGGCAGCTACGAGCCGCTTCTTCGACGAATGGCCCACGAGGGAAGAGCTCTCGTCGTCTTGGGGGAAGCTGCACCCTTGCTGGAGGGGGTGTTCGCGGACTCCCCGGTTGAGCTTCGCCGCGCCCAGTCGATGGCCGAAGCGGTCAGTTCTGCCGCCGCGCTAGCCCGCACGGGAGACATCGTGCTCCTGGCGCCCGCTTGCTCGAGCTTCGACATGTTCCGCTCCTACGCCGAGCGGGGCGATCAATTCCAACGCGCGGTCCACGGCCTTGGAGGGCAAGCATGAGTCGTTCTTCGAAACCCGGGCAAAGAACTGAAGCCGAACCGGTCGACGTCACGCTTGCAGCCACGCTGATCGGGCTGATCGCGTTTGGCGTGGTCATGGTCTACAGCGCAAGCGCAGTCTACGCGAACAACATGTTTGGAAACGGATATCACTTCTTGATCCGACAAACCGTGTTTGCTTTCGTCGCCCTCGTCGTCCTCTTAGTCTTTGCTCACGCCAACATCGAATTGCTCCGCCGCGCGACGTACCCGGTTCTCCTGGTCGCGGTCGTCCTGATGATCGCGGTTGCCCTCGGGTTTGGACGCAGCGCGGGGGGCGCGACCCGCTGGCTTGCTTTGGGCCCTCTCAACGTGCAGCCCGCGGAGCTCGCCAAGCTGGCGATGATCCTGTGGCTCGCCCACTCGCTCGCAAAGAAGTCCCATCGCGTTCAAACATTCTCCATCGGCTTCCTTCCGCACGTGATCGTGGCGGTGCTCCTGATGCTGCTCTGCTTGGCGCAACCCGACTTCGGCAGCGCGGTGATGATCGCGCTGCTCACGTTCGTCGTGCTCTTTGCAGCTGGCGCGAAGGCGGGGTACCTGCTCGGCTGCGTCTTGATCGCCCTTCCGGTCGGCTACGCAGCCATCGCATCGTCCCCCTATCGAATGCGCCGTATCAAGGCTTTCCTAGAGCCGTTCGAGCACCGGCAGGGCGCGGGCTACCAGATCACCGAATCCTTGATGAGCTTCGGCTCCGGCGGCTGGACAGGCGTCGGGCTCGGCGACGGCCGTCAGAAGTTGCTGTTCCTGCCTGAAGCCCACACCGATTTCATCAGTGCGATCATCGGCGAAGAGCTCGGGTTCATTGGGGTCATCCTTCTGAGTGCGGCCTTCGCCTGGATCGTCTTTCGCGGCCTTCGTGCCGCGTGGCGGGCCCAAGACGAGTACGCCGGCTACCTCGCGGCGGGGATGACCTTGTTCATCGGTCTTCAGGCGTTCACCAACCTGGCGGTAGCCATGGGGCTGCTGCCCACCAAAGGACTCGCGCTTCCCTTCGTGAGCTATGGTGGTTCCTCGCTGCTCGTGAACGCAGCCGCCGCCGGCATCATTTTGAACACGTCGCGTTTCGGCGCGTCCCGAAAAGAACAGCCGACGGCAAAGGCGGAGCCTGCGCGACGCCAACCGAAGCTCCGCGCTGCAAGAGGAGGTGCACGATGATCCAACGCATCATGGTTGCCGGCGGAGGTACCGGCGGGCATCTGTTCCCGGGGCTCGCGGTCGTCGAGGAGCTTCGACGAAGGGTTCCGGGCCTCGAGGTGAAGTTCGTGGGGACCGCCCGCGGAATCGAGGCGCGAATTCTGCCAGGCCGTGGGGAGGCCTTGGAGCTTCTGAACGTGACGCCACTCAAGGGTCAGGGCGTCGGGGCGCGCTTCAAGAGCTTCGCGCGGATTCCGACCGCGATGAAACAGGCCGCGTCCCTGATGGGAGGATTCGAGCCCGACTTGGTGCTTGGAGTTGGCGGTTACGCGTCCGGCCCGGTGCTGCTTGCAGCATCGCTGTCAGGAAGGCCCACCGCACTTCTCGAACAGAACGCGTACGTCGGCATGACCAATCGAATCCTCGCGCGCTTCGTCGACCGTGCGTACATCGCCTTCGAGCAGACCCAACAGGTGTTTGGTGTGAGCAAGTCGCGTCTGACGGGCAATCCCGTTCGGCAAGAGTTCGTCGAGCACGCGCGCCTCGCATTGGCCGACCCCGAAGGTTTCGAATCGCGCGCCCGCACGGTGCTCGTCCTAGGCGGGTCGCAGGGCGCTCGCAAGCTCAATGAAGATCTGCCTCGCGCGCTGGCTCAGGCCGGCGTCGCGGATCGCAACCTCGAGGTTGTGCACCAAACCGGTGAAGCGATGCGCGAGGAGGTCGAGGCGGTCTATCGAGAGCTCGGCATTCGCGCGAGAGTCGTTACCTTCATCGAGGAGATCTCACGTGCCTATGCGAACGCCGCGCTCGTGGTGGCGCGCGCTGGAGCCACGACCCTTGCCGAGCTTTGCGCGATCGGCCGTCCATCGATCCTGATCCCGTTCCCGTTTGCAGCCGACGACCATCAAGCAAAGAACGCCGATGCTCTCGAAGCGCAGGGCGCGTCGATCTGCATCCGGGAGTCCGATCTGGAGGTCGACCGATTGGCGGCGCTCATCGCTGGCCTTCTCGACGATCCTGCCAAGCGTCGAGCCATGGCACGCGCGGCCCGGGCACACGGCCGGCCCGACGCAGCAGCGGCCATCGTCGACGACATGATGGGCTGGATCGGCGGCGTGGAGCCTTCCGGCGAGAGCACTCCGGCGCTCGACAGCGATCCACCCTCGGGCATGCACTACAGGGGCCTCGCCATGGCCCCGACGCTTCGGCTGGGCTGCCCCACGGCGGCTCTCCGGAGCGCCGCTCATCGCCCGCGCCGCCCGGTTGTCGTCGACGGAGCCGTGTGGGAGTAAGCGGCCATGTTTCGCGGCAGAATTCGGTCTATTCATTTCGTTGGCGTCGGCGGTGTCGGAATGAGCGGCATTGCCGAAGTGCTGCTCGACTCGGGCTTCGCCGTGACGGGTTCCGACCTCCGCCAAAACGACTACACCGGGCGTCTCGAGAAAAAGGGGGCGAAGGTCTACATTGGCCACGAAGCCGAGCAGGTGGCCGATGCCGATGTCGTCGTGTTCTCGTCGGCGGTTCCACCGAGCAATCCGGAGCTGATCGCGGCGCGGGCGGCAGGCGTGCCGGTGATTCCTCGAGCAGAGATGCTCGGCGAGTTGATGAGGCTCAAGGACGGCATCGCGATCGCCGGCTCGCATGGCAAGACGACGACGACGTCCTTGGTTGCCACGGTATTGCGAGGCGCAGGGCTCGACCCAACGGTCATCATTGGCGGCAAGCTCAACGCGCTCGGCTCGGGGGCGGCCAGGGGCGCCGGAGATCTGCTCGTGGCGGAGGCGGACGAGTCCGACGGCTCTTTTCACCATCTCATCCCTTCGATCGCCGTCATCACAAACATCGACCCGGAGCACCTCGATCACTACGGTAGCCTCGAGGCCGTAAAAGAGGCCTTCGTAGATTTCGCCAATCGCGTACCCTTCTATGGCCTGGTCGTCGCTTGTCTCGATCATCCGAACGTCCAGGATGTCTTGCCGAGGCTCGACAAGCGCATCGTCACGTACGGGTTTTCGGTCCACTCGGACTATCGGGCACGCAACCCTGTGTTTTCGGGTCTCACCGTCGGCTTCGACGTCGAGCATCACGGTGAAAGCTTGGGTCAATTCGAGGTTCGGATGCCGGGCATCCACAATGTGCTCAACGCGCTTGCGACGATTGCGGTCGCCGACGAGCTGCGGGTGGACCATGACCAGGTCCGTTCGGCGCTGCGCAGCTTCGAAGGGGTGCAGCGACGCTTCTCCATCGTTGGCGAGGAGCGCGGGGTCACGGTCGTTGATGACTATGGACACCATCCTGCCGAGGTCCAAGTGACCCTCGAGGCAGCGCGAAAGGCCTATCGATCGCGAATCGTCGTCGCATTCCAGCCACATCGATACACCAGGACGCGAGACCTCTTCGATGAGCTCACCCGAGCCTTCAACCAAGCCGATGTCCTATTCTTGACCGACGTCTACGCCGCAGGCGAAAAACCAATCGAAGGGGCTGATGCGCGTCGACTCGCCGAGGCGATTCGTGCGCACGGGCATCGAGACGTGACCTTGGTGGAAGACCGAAAGGATTTGGCCGGTGCGATTGGCGAGCGGGTTCGCTCGGGTGATGTCGTCATCACCCTGGGGGCCGGAGACATCACGCGCACGGGCCCGGAGCTCCTCGAGGTGCTCCGCCGATGAACCGTCGACGGGCCCCATCGAATGCTCGGAAGAAGCCGGCGCGCAAGAAGTCGATACCGAGGAAGAAGGTCGAGAAGAAGCCCGCTCCGAAGCGGCCCGCTCGAAAAAACGTGGCCGCCAAGAAGGCAGCTCCGAGAAAGGCTGCTGCGAAGAAACCGACCCGGAGGGCCATCGCAAGAAAGACGGTTCGCGAAAAGCTCGCTCGAAGGGTCGCGACGAGTGACCGCAGCCAGAATCGACGGCGGCCAACGGCCAAAAAGCCGCGACACCGCGAGCCCAAGCGGACCTGGCGTGAACGGGCGGCGGGGGCCCGGGAACGGATGGGCGGATGGCTCTTCGCCCGCAGGGCTTGGCTGCGTCGCGGGGGACAGTTGGCTCTCGGCGGGCTGCTGGTGGCCGCGACGATTTGGCTCGGAGAGCAGTCCGTCCGATACGCGCACCAGGCCGATGCGTTTGCGATTCGAGAGATTGTCATCGACGGGAACCGTCAGCTCGAAGCCATCGATGTACGGCGTGCCGCGCGGCTTCAAATTGGCTCAAACATATTCGAGTTTTCCGCGGAAAACGCCCGTAATCATTTGCTTCAGCATCCCTGGATCGAGGAGGCAAAGGTCGTCCGCAAGCTGCCCGGGCGCGTTCGGATCGAGATCCTAGAGCGCAAGCCAGTCGCATTGGTCGCGCTCGATCAGCTCTACCTGGTGAGTGAGGAGGGCGCCGTCTTCAAGCGGCTTGGCGTCGACGACCCCGTGGACCTGCCGGTCATCACCGGCATCGCATCGGAGCGCTTCTACGACGACTTCGAGTATCGGAAGGCCATCCTGCTCCGTTCCATGGCGCTCCTCCAAGACTACGAAGGCGCAGGTCTGGCGAAACGGGAACCTGTCTCAGAAATTCATTTTGAAGGCGCCAACGGAATCGAGCTCTTCGTCGGCGACGACGGCATGAACGTCCGCCTCGGGAACGGGCAGCACCGCCAGAAGCTGCGTCGTCTCCGCCAAGTCCTCAAGCGGCTTAGCAATGAGAATACACGACCTTCCTACGTATACCTCGACAACGTTCGAAGTCCTGAGCGCGTCACCGTTCGACTGCCCTGATCGCAAGGCCCCAGACCGGGCCGCGAACAGGGGTTAATTCCCGCTGAAGAAAAAGTGCGTTTCACCCCATTTTTTTCTGCATAAAAGTTGTCCCGCCAAATGCTGTTTCGGTATGGGTCAGTGAGAGGCGAGGGATGGCGGAAAACGAGATCATTGCTGGGTTGGATCTGGGAACGACGAAGGTCTGCGCGATCGTCGCCGAACAGTCAGAAGAAGGCCTAGACATCATTGGGATAGGGTCCGTTCCTTCAAAGGGCTTGAAGAAGGGCGTCGTCGTCAACATCGAGTCGACCGTGCAGGCGATTCGCGCGGCAGTCGAGCAAGCCGAGACTATGGCCGGCGTCGAGATCAACACCGTGTACGCGGGCATCGCCGGAAGCCACGTGCGCGGCATGAATCAGGACGGTGTCGCCGCGATTGCCAACCGCGAGGTTGCAGCCGAAGACGTGACGCGCGTCCTCGAGCAGGCCAAGGCTGTGCCGCTACCCGGCGACCGCCAAGTGCTTCACGTGCTCCCTCAAGAGTACATCGTCGACGATCAAGACGGGATCAAAGAGCCGATCGGAATGGCAGGCGTCCGTCTCGAGGCACGCGTCCACATGGTCACCGCTGCATCGACTTGTGTGGCCAACGTCATCAAGTGCGCAGAGCGCTGCGGCTTGTTCGTCGAAGAGGTCGTGCTGCAACCGCTCGCCAGCGCGCACGCCGTGCTGAGCGGCGACGAGCGGGAGATCGGCGGAGTCCTCATCGACATCGGCGGTGGAACGTCGG
>RCNF010000256.1_pt1 | contig 41449 bp, 39 predicted proteins | sample 2041311 | NCBI WGS metagenome assembly RCNF01 (sample SAMN09708228, study PRJNA481090) | Marine sediment metagenome, whole genome shotgun sequencing project. | biome: marine sediment; feature: ocean; material: sediment; isolation source: Sewage treatment plant 2 marine sediment (STP2) ...
CGAGGCGGCCGCTCCCGATCGATCCGATCGCGCGCAGCCTGAGCCCGTCGAAGTAGACCATCAGGTCGGGCGGGAAGCCGCGGGCCAGTCGATAGTATTCTTCAGGGTTTCGTACCAGGACGGGAACACGTTCGCCTCGATCGTTGCGTGCGTACTCGAGCTCCCGGCGGAGCTCATCGCGCACTGCGCCGACCCGGTCAGGCGCGACGGTGCCCGCCGGTTCGCGACCTGCAACGTTGAGAAAGACCCTGGCGTAGTAGCCGCCCTCCGCCCAAGCAGTCGTCCGTGACCAATCGACCAGCGAATGGTCGAGCGGACCTGATGCGGCGTGCGTCTCTCGAAGACGCAAGTATCCCTTCCGGATCAGCCACTCATTGATGCAGAAGCCGCCGTGCATCGCGCGTGCCCCGTGGTCGCTGACGACCATGATGCAGGTTTCTTCGTCGGCCGCGGCGCAGAGCCGTCCGATCCGCGTGTCCAACAATTGGTAGTACTCGCGCCCGAGGCTCTTCCACGGGTTCGCGTCTTCGTGGCGCGGGTGCTCCGGATCGATGTGCCGCCAAAATGCATGGTGAAAACGATCGACTCCGATCTCCACGAGCATCATGAAGTGGGGCTGCCTGCTCCTCCAGACATGCTCCGCGATCTCGAAGTGCTGCTCGGTCATTGCGACGATGTCCCCATAAATGCGGTCGAGCTCGTCTGAGCGAAAGTTTTCGACGTCTGCGCGGTACGGACCTACGCAGTCGCGCAGCTCGTCCTCGAGCTCGGGTGGAAAGCACCAGGGCGCATCGCCGCCTGGCCACATGAAGCCGGAAACCATCTGACCGCGAACCGGCGTGGGAGGCGAAGTCAGCGGAACGAACAGCGGCGCGACGCGATATCCTTGCTCCCCAAGCCAATCCCAGACGCGTTTCACATGGACGTCGCTGCAATCAGCCAAACGCAATCTCGTTTCGCGAGGGACGCGATTTCGAAATCCGTACAAGCCTAGCTCTCCTGCATCGCGTCCCGAGAGCATGCATGTCCATGCGGGCACGGTGATCGGCGGCTCCGCACTCCGAAGGTTTCCCCATGTTCCGCGGCTCATGAGCGCGGAGAGATTTGGCATCGAGTCGCGGTACAGATCGAACACCAAACGCGGCGCCGCGCAGTCGAGTCCGATCACGATCATTCGCTTGTCGCCCATCAGTCCCCTCTTAGCCCCTCGGCGCGACCGGGGCCTCTCTTCATCGAGGGTCGACGATATCCGCAGCTTCGTAGATCGTGCGCTCGAGGTGACTTAGGTCAAAAGGCTTTTCAATTCGAAGGTTTGGAACGCTCTGAAGAAAATCTCTAGCCCGCTGAGTAAAGGCACCACCGGTCATGAAGACGATGCGATCGTGGACCGGTGTCTCTCTTTGCAGGGCCGCCCGATAGACGTCCATGCCCGTCATCTCCGGCATGATCAGGTCACAGAGGATAACGTCGTATGCGTGCTGCCCCATCAAGGCGACTGCCTCGCGGCCGTCGTTGGCGGTAGTGACATCGTGTTTGACCAGTGCCTTCTGAATCAGCCGCGCGATCACCGGCTCGTCGTCGACGACTAGGAGCGAGAGCTTTCCGCGCATTGCGCGCCGGACTGCGCTCATCGACGTCGGTGGCGTCGAGAGTGGGCGTCGCGCTCGCGGCGCTTTCGGCAGGACTACACGAGCGACGGTGCCTTGGCCGGGGTGACTTTGAATCTCGATCGTCCCTTCGAGAGAATGTACGATGCGCCGACAGATAGAGAGTCCAAGGCCGGTTCCACGTCCCGCGGGCTTGGTCGTCACGAAAGGGTCGAAGATCCTCCGCAGCAGTTGGGAAGGAATACCGGGCCCGGTGTCCTGCACCTCCACGCAGACGCGATCTTCTTCCGTGCTCCGAGCCCGAATCGTGATCGCGTTCTGCGCTCGGTCCCCGGGCTCGACGGCCTGGGCCGCGTTGACGATCAGGTTCAGGAATACCTGCCCGAGGCGGGCCCTCGGACCCCGGATATACAGGTTGCCTGCCTCGTATTCCCGAACGACGGTCGCACGGTGCTGAATCTCGGGCTGGGCCATGCGAATCGCCCCATCTAGGACCTGTTGGAGCTTGACCGCATCGGTTTCCACCGTTTCGCCGCTGTGAGAGAAATACGTGATTTCATTTGCTATTATGCGGATTCGTTCCGAGCCCTCAAAGGCCTCGCGGATCAATTCTGAGGCTTCGGGAGAGAAGGGCTCGGCCGAATCTCGAAGCGAACGCAAATGGTTCCACACGAATGTGAGCGGGTTCTTGACCTCGTGAATGATGCTCGCGGTGAGCGTTCCAATCGCTGACATCCGCTCGGCCAAGACGAGCCGTTGCTCGAGCTCATGCTCAGCGGTCATGTCGGTCACCGACACCAGTGCCCGCGCAAATCGCCCGCTTTCGTCTTCGACGAACCGCCAATGCGCGCGGACATCCCTCGGCTCGCGCGCGCAGGTCATGATCGCCGTTTCCAAATGGACGTCGTGCTCGTTGCGGAACGCGGCCATCAGGATCCGCAGAAAGTCGGCCTTCGACTCGGCGGTTAACAGCTCTCGAGACCGACGGATGCACTCCTCTTCGCTAGACGCGCCCACCAGCGAAACGGCACCGGCGCTCACTCGATGAATCCGTATTCGCTCTAGACATTCGCCGAGAGCATCGGGATTGTTTCGCACCAGTTGCTTGAACGCGTCGGCGTCGCGACAGCCCTGTTCCTCGATCCATTCGAGAGGGCCGCGAAAGTTCAGGTCCCACAGTGCACTGGGAAGAAACTCCCAAACGCGTTCATCGCGATCTTGGGCTGGGTCTTTCGATGGACTGATGAGACGAACCATGGGCTTGGAGGCAGGGTCTCTGCTGCGAAACGAGATCGAATCCTAGCGAACCGGGGGCCCCGCGCCTAGAAGGCGGCAGCCGGGCACGCACGCCCCCCAAATTCAGGTGCGATCGTCGCCGAGAGCCCGTCGCGCGTCGTAGACCAGCGCTTCGACTTTCGACCTCGCGGCCGTCGCGGCGGCGCGAGCGTCCAGCTCGGGCGGCAGGGGGTCGCCCAGCTGAATGGCGATTCGCGTTCGCTTTCGTGCGGCGATCTTGGCGATGTGCTTGCCAAACGATTCTTCGCCATACGGAACCGCAGGCGAGTAGGCGAGGCCAACGGGAATGATCGGGACGCCAAGTGAGCGAACAGCCGCGAACGCACCGGGATGGAATTCGTGTACCGAGTCGCCCGGAAACGTGCGGCCTTCCGGAAAGGCAACGACGGTGCGTCCTTCTTTCGCGCGCCGTCGGATCTCCCGAAGCGCCATGGCGCCGCTCCGCCGGTCTTCGCGGTCGACGAAAATCGTATCGCCGTGCTTGGCCAAACGACCGAGCAGCGGCCAATCTGCGACGTCGTGCCGGCTCACCAGGACCCCTTGAAAGACAGACAGCATCACTGCGACGTCGAGCGCACTCTGGTGATTGGCGACGACCAAGGAACCGCCAAGCCGTCCTGTCCGGCCGCCCAACACCAGCTCCGCGCCAAAGAGTCGCAGAAGCCCGTTGGTCAAACGTGCGCGGTAACGATTTGCGAGCGCCTCCTGCCCGGACGCCGAAGCAATCGCCCGCCGGGTTTCGTATGCCGCAAGAATGCCAGCAGAGAAGCCAAAGAAGGCGCCGGTACGCAGCACAGCCCGGACCCCGCTCATTTTCCTGGCTTCCGAGTTAAGACTCGCAGAGGTTTCGATTTGGTGGCAGTCTCGTCTCGTGTCGGCATCTCTTGCACCGGGGTTTCTCGTCGCGGCACCGTCGATGCGGTGTCCGTTTTTCAATCATACGCTGGTGTTGCTGATCGATCACGGCGAGGAGGGTTCCTTTGGCTTCGTGGTCAATCGTATGACCGACCTCGGCATCCAAGAGGTTTTTAGCGAAGCAGGTGTTGCCGCCGACGCAACGGCTGGCGTAAACGCGCCGGTCATGCTCGGCGGGCCCGTCTCCCCGGAGTCGGGTTGGATCCTCTACGACGCCGAAGGCGTGCCTCAGCCCTCGACGGGGCAGACGATTGCGGTGAGCCAGCGCATCGCTTGCAGTGCATCGCTCGAGCTCCTGGAGCGGCTCGCCCGAGGCGACGGTCCCGACACCTGTGCGATGATCCTCGGCTACTCGGGCTGGGGCGCAGGGCAGCTCGAGAGCGAAATGAAGCAGGGGTCTTGGATTCCCGTCGACCTCGACTACGAAATCGTGTTCGACACGCCGATCGAAAAGCGCTGGGAGGCTGCCCTCGCAACCCTTGGAATCGATCCGGCCCGCCTCATCGACAACCAGATCGCAAGTGCCTGAGCCGAGCCGATTCCGCGAAGGATCCGTCACCTTGTTTTCGGCCGCGCCAGAGGCTAGTTGCATTTGGGATGCGGGTTCGCCTCGACAGCTCGGTCTGGATCGCTCTGCTAGTGCTGGCCGCGGCCTGCAGCAGTAGCTCGGGAAGTTTCAAGAAAACGGGCGCGAGCACACTCGATCCCGACGACGATGCGCGCACGGGCTACGAAAAAGCCTTGCTGAGTTTTCGGCGTGGCGATTGCCTCGCGGCGGAGCCTACCTTTCGCGAGATCCGGCGAGAGTTCCCCTACAGCCGTTTCGCAGCGCTGGCGGAGCTTCGCATCGGCGATTGCCAATTCAAGAACGAAGCCTACCCCGAGGCGATCCAGACCTACCGCCAGTTCGTGCGAATTCGTCCCTCGCACAAAGAGATCCCCTACGCGCGATTTCGAATCGCCGAGGCGTATTACAACCAAATCCCCAGCGGCTGGTTCATGACGCCCCCTTCGAGCGAGCGCGATCAGAGTGCCGCTCGAGATACGCTGATCCAGCTTCGCCGATTCGTCGTGGACTATCCCGACGACCAACGCGTGCCCGATGCCAACAAGCTCATGGAAAAGTGCATGAGCCTGCTTGCCGCTCATGAGCTCTACGTCGCCCGCTTCTACCTCAACCGAGAGGCGTACCGGGGCGTGATTTCACGGCTCAAGGGCTTGCTGACGTCTTATCCGGGCGCCAGCGTCGCACCGGAAGCGCTGCTTCTGCTTGGGCAGGTCTACCTCAGGACCAACGAGGTCGAAGCGGCCCGGCAGGCCTTCAGCGAAATCGTCGACCGCTTTCCCGAGAGCGACGAGGCCAGGCGCGCCAAGTCCCTGCTGGGCAAGATCGGCTGACTGCCCCCTCGAACCGCCGGCGCGGATTTCTGGCCAGCGATCCGCCCGATCGCTACCTTTGGGCCCATGGCTCCTTGGGCTCAACAAATTCTCGACGCCGCGAACGAGCACTACGATCGCGCCGAGTACCCCCTGGCTCAGCCCTACTACGAGAAGCTCGTGCAGCAGGGCCTTCGCTATCCCGACGTGTTCAATCGACTTGGCGTCATCTATCACCTCGGCGGCCGGCTGCCCGAAGCGCGCTGGTGCTTCCAGCAGGCGCTCGAGGTGAACTCCGGTTATATCGAGGCCGCGCTCAATCTCACGGTGACGTGCAACGAGCTCGGGGAATACGGTTCGGGGGTGCGCACCCTGGAGCGAGCGCAGCGCCAGTCCGATTCCTCAAACGACGCCTTCCGTCGCGGCAAGGTCGCGAATCTTCACCGAGCGCTTGCCCGAGCCTACATCGATCTGGACCGCCCTGAGGACGCGATGCACGAATTCGGTCGAGCGCTGCGGCTCTGCCCGAAGTTTCACGACATTCGGCTCGAGCTCGCCAAGTTGCTGAGGCTTCGGGGCAACGCGCACGGGGCTCGCGAGGAGCTGACGCTCATCCTTCAGCTCGACCCCGCGCACCAGGATGCCCGCGCGCTCCTAGGCGTCATCGAGATTGAGACCGGCGACCATGGTGAGGGCCTTCGCCACCTCCAGGCCGTCATCGCGCAACGCGCTGACCATCCGGTAGCCCGCGCGTATCTCGAAGAAGCCGACTCGGACTTTCAGCGCGCCTCCTGAGCACAGGAGTTCACCGCTTTGTGCGCAGTCCAAAGGGTGCCACACTCCCCGCTAAGTGCTCCCGACCGTTCTTCTCCTCGACGACGACGCGCAGTTTCGTGCCAGCGTCACACCGGCGCTCGAAGCCGAGGGTCTGCGGGTCTTGATCGCAGCCAAAGGCAGCATCGCACGTGCCATGATGCTGGAAGAATCGCCCTCGTTGCTCGTTGTCGACGGCTTGCTACCGGACATCAATGGCATCGCATGGATCGAAGAGCTTCGAAGGGACGGCTTCGAGACGCCCATCATTTTCGTCTCCGCATTTTACCGAGACCTGCCTACCTTCAGGCACCTGACCCAAGAGCTCGACGTGACCAAGGTGTTTCACAAGCCGGTCACCGTGGATCGATTCGCGCGCGCGGTTGCAGGCGTCGTCGCCGCCCATCCAAGCCCCGCGCCGCCTGCAGCAGCGAAGCCGCGGCCGGCGGACGATTCCGCAGACGAAATCCTCTTCCCGGACGAACCCTCCCAGCCCCGCGTCGACCCCGGCAAAGCCAAGGCCTCGTATTTGAGCCTTCTCCCGATCGCCACCGACAACCTCACCGGTGCGATCCGTCGTGTCCACTCGGAGGCCGAGCGTGCCAGCGTGGTGTCGGACGCGCTCCGTCAGGCCCACGACCTGCGCAGCGCGGCACAAACGCATGGATTCAACGAAATTTCGGATGCCGCAGGCCGCATCGAGCTCGAGCTCCGGCAGCTACAGAAATCCGGACGCCTCGATTGGACGACGATGTTCGAATCAATCGATTCGGTGAGAGCCTACGCGTCAGCGGCATCGGGCGGTCCGAATGACACCCCATCCATGGCCGCATCGCCGCCCTCGGTGACGCCCGCCGCGAGCTTTTTCTTACATCGCCCCATTCCCACGGATTTCGTGCCGACGCTGCTCGTGCTCGAAGACGATCCAGCGATGATCGCCTACCTCCGCTCGGCTCTCGACGAGGTGCTGGTGCATCTGAGGCCCGTTTCGACCGTCGAGGAGGCCCTCAAGATCGCTGGCCGCAACGCGCCGACCGCGGTGCTAGTGGGCTGGCCTCTTCAGGACCGCGAGGCGCTCCCGCAGTTCCTCCCGCTGTTCCGCGGCCTGCAAGGCTGCGCTGAGTCGCCGGTCATCCTTCTCTCTGTCGACGACGATCCGCATACGCGGGCGCTCGCTGCACAGCTCGGCATAGACATCTTTTTGCCGCACCCGATCGAGCTCGTCCGATTGCACCATGCGCTGAGCACAGCGGTCGAGCGGTCCATGACCCCGCGGCCCAAAGTCGCCGTCCTTCGCGATCCCGATGCCGCGCGCCTCGTCCAAGAGAGCGGTATCGATTGCCTGCTCTTCTTCAGTCTCGAGGAGCTCTTGCGAGAGATCGACGTGCAGTGCCCAGACGCAATCCTGCTGGGATCGAGCGTGACTGGGAAGCAGGTGCCGTCGATCATTCGCATGTCGGCCTGGGATTCGGAGTTCGCGCTGCTGTGCTTCGACGACTCCCCGCTGGCGGACGAACGCGAGATTTCCGAGTGCCTGATTCGATCGTCGGGTTGGCTCGTGCACCTTCACGGAGAGGCCGATCGAATGGCGCGACTACGCCGGCAGCAGTTGCGCTGTAGTCAGACCGGCCTGCTCGCGCGCCCCGGGGCCGTCGCCGCCCTCGAGTTCGGTCTTTCGTCTGCGCAGCGTCACGGGCGCACCTACTCGATTGGGCTTCTGCAAACGACTGGCCTCGATGGGCTCGACCACGTCCAGGCGCGGCGGCTGAGGACGTATCTGGGCCGTCTCGTATACGGCAGATTCCGGCGAGAAGACGTTCGAGGGCGCTGGGACGACGACACGTTCGTCGTTGGCTTCGATGGTGCGAGCGCCCGTGCGGTAGTCGAGGTCGTTCGTAGGCTTCAGTCTGACCTCGAGACGCGCCGAATCCGGCAGCCCGAAGAGCTCTTCTTTCTGCACATGGCAGTCGGCCTCGCCTCCTACCCGCTCGATGGGGACACGACCCGTTCGCTGATTCTCGCCGCCCACGAACGCCTCGAGGCCGCTGTCGAACGCGATCCGGACGGGCTGGTTTGGCGCTAGCTTTGCCGCTCGCCTCCCCGAGCCGGACAAGCTAAACTCTCATCATCGAACCAACTGCGCAGCGCGGCCCCGAGGAGACCGATGTAGCCGCCGACATCGAAGTGGGCGATTCGAGCTTGTTGCTCCGGCTGACCGGGCCGGGTGGGTCGAACCTGCGCACGCTCGAAGCCGAGCTTGGCGTTTCGATGGGCCTCCGTGGCTCGACGATTCACGTCCATGGACCGAACCAGGACGTCGAGTTGGTGGAGCGCGTCCTTCACGAGCTGATCGACGCACTCCAATTTCGAGAGCTCAGCGCCGTCGAAATGGCACGCGCGGCGCGGACCCTTCGCGCGCATCCACAAATGAGGCTTCGCGCGCTTCTGGACGACGTCGTACTCACGACCTCCAGCCGGCGCATCGTTTCACCAAAGGGCGTTGCGCAGCAGACTTACATCCAGGCGATCCGTAGCCACGACATCGTGTTTGGGATTGGCCCCGCCGGCACCGGGAAGACCTACCTCGCGATGGCGATGGCGATTCGCGCGCTTCAAGAGCGCCAGGTCAAGCGGATTGTCCTGACGCGCCCCGCCGTCGAAGCTGGCGAACGCCTCGGTTTCCTGCCTGGGGATCTCGCGGAAAAGATCAACCCTTACCTTCGACCGCTCTACGACGCCCTGCATGACATGATGGAGCCGGGCCGGATCACCGCGCTGATCGAGCGGGGCACCATCGAGGTGGCGCCCCTGGCGTTCATGCGAGGCCGAACGCTCAACGACAGTTTCGTCGTCCTCGACGAGGCGCAGAATACGACGCGAGAGCAGATGAAGATGTTCCTGACTCGGCTTGGCTTCGACTCGAAGACGGTCATCACGGGAGATGTGACTCAGGTCGATCTGCCGGGTGGAGCGCACAGTGGGCTTCGGCACGCCGAAAAGGTGCTCTCCAGGATCAACGGAATCGAGTTCGTGTACTTCTCCCATACCGATGTCGTGCGACATCCGCTGGTGCAGCAGATCGTCCAGGCCTACGACGTCCACGAATCGGGCTCTTCCGACGGTGACATCTAGGCTTCTCCTGGTATGCTAGCGGCCACATGACCGACCGAATCTATGACGGCGCGCTGGACCTGATCGGCCACACGCCTTTGGTGCGGCTAGCGCGAATCAGCGATGATAACGGCGCCGAGATCTGCGGAAAGCTCGAATCTCACAACGTCGCCGGCTCGGTCAAAGACCGGCCCGCTCTTTCGATGATTCTCGCAGCCGAAGCATCGGGCGAGCTCGGAGAGGGGTCGACGGTCGTCGAGGCGACCAGCGGCAACACGGGAATCAGCCTCGCGATGATCTGCGCCGTCCGCGGGTACCGTTGTCTGATCGTGATGCCGGAGGACATGAGCGCGGCCCGTCGCCATCTGCTCAAGTCCTATGGTGCGGAGGTGGTCTTGACTGCAGCCGAGGACGGCATGGCGGGGGCCGTGGAGCAAGCCGAGCGTCTGCTGCGGACCACGCCAGGTGCGATGATGTGCGGCCAGTTCGAAAACCCCGCCAATCCAGCGATTCACGCCGAGACAACCGCAGAGGAGATTTGGGAGGCGACAGGCGGCAAGGTGGACGCCTTCGTGGCCGGCGTGGGAACAGGCGGCACGCTTACCGGAGTCGGGCGCGTTCTCAAGAAGCGCAACCCCGGTGTACGCTTGGTCGCCGTCGAGCCACGCGCGAGCGCCGTGCTGTCGGGTGGGAAGGCCGGTTTGCACGGGATTCAGGGACTTGGGGCTGGCTTCATTCCGGCGGTGCTCGACATGAAGCTTCCCGACGAGGTGCTGACCGTCACCGACCTTGCCGCAGAGCGCATGGCGAAGCGATTAGCGCGGGAAGAGGGCTTGCTCCTGGGGCCGTCGGCCGGTGCGAACGTTCACGCCGCCCTCGAGGTCGCACGCCGCATGAAACCCGGGCAGCGAGTAGTCACGATTTTGTGCGACGGCGGCGAGCGCTACCTCTGCTGACCGCGCATGAGTGAGCTCATCAAAGCTTCGCGCGCACTGAGCCGCGTCACCTCCAACCTCGAGTTCGGTGGGCCGGTGACCCACGTTTACAATCCCCTTCGGTACGCGCGGCGCCCGCACGAGCTCTATTTGAGCCGCTTCGGCTCTGGCCCCAAAGAGGTCGTCCTGGTCGGAATGAACCCCGGACCGTTCGGCATGGGTCAGACGGGTGTCCCGTTTGGCGACGTTGGCTTCGTGCGCGACTGGATGGGCATCGAAGCACGGGTCGATAGTCCGACCGTCGAGCATCCAAAGCGCCCAGTCCTCGGTTTCGACTGCGAGCGGTCGGAAGTCAGCGGCTCCCGTCTTTGGGGTTGGGCGCGGCAGCGCTTTGGCACACCCGAACGCTTCTTTTCGAGGTTTTTCGTGCTCAACTACTGTCCCCTGCTGTTCATCGAATCGACCGGGCGCAATCGCACGCCCGACAAGCTCGCGGCCGATGAGCGGGCGGCGCTTCTGCCTGCATGTGACCAGGCGCTGCGTGACGCAGTCGAGATCCTCTCCCCGAAGCTCGTCGTCGGCGTAGGGGCGTGGGCGACCAAACGCGCGCGCGCTGCGCTCGGCGACGGGGGACCGGCGATCGGCACCGTCCTTCACCCCAGCCCTGCAAGCCCGAAGGCCAATCGCGGTTGGGCGCCACAGGCCGAAAGCGACCTTCGTGGCCTGGGCATCGACTTATAGGCGCGCGCCGCGCATCCATGCGCTATGCTTCGCCCCGGGGTCCGAGGAGATGCGGAGTACAGTCATCCAAGTTGCAGCCATTGTGGCGCTTGTTTCGGGGTGCGGACACGAGTCCGCCGCTACGCAGCAGATACGAAGCGCTGCGGCAGTCGATCTCGACTGCCACGCGTCGATGATCGAGTTCGTGGACGACGCAGCGATGCAGAAGCGAGTCAGTGGGTGCGGCCGTACCCTGACCTACATGTACAAGTGCAAATCGACGACGGGCGGCGGTAAGGATTGCCGCTGGAAGCCAGTCCCAGACGAGAGCAACAAACTCAACTAACCGCCGTCGCGCTGCGCTGAACGCACCTGCTCCTGCAGCTCGCCGATATCGGGGTTGCTCGGGTCGAAAACGCTCGCGCGGTCGAGTGCCTCGGTCGCTTCAGCGAGCTCTCCACGCTCGATGGCAGTGCGGGCGTTGGATAGCTCGTCTTTCGCCGCCTCCTCGCGTTCGTGCGGAGTGAGAGCGTCAGGGCCGGCATCGGTTTCAGCGGCAGTGTCAGCGGCAGTCCGAGCGTCAGCTTCAGCGCCGGCGTCGGTGCCAGCGCCGGCGCCAGCGCCGGCGCCAGCGTTGGTGGTTTTGGGATTGCAGTTTTCAACCGCGATCCACAGAGCCAGGAGGAGGCCGATCGCCAAGGTCATCCCGAAGGGAAGCGCGTTGCGCCGGCTTCTCGATTTCGAGGGGCTCCGTCCGTCGTAGGCTTGCTTGAGTGCCGACACGAAGGTTCGCGCGCTTGCATATCGCTCCGAGGGGCTCTTGCGGAGCGCTCGGAGGATTGCGGCGTCGAGCGCGCTTGGAATCGCTGCGCCCCGATTCGCCTCGCTCGGCGGAACCGGGTCGCTGCTCATCACCTGGTGTGCCACCGCCAACGCCTCGGTTCCGGGAAACGCGCGTTCTCCGCATGCCGCCTCGTAGATGACCGCTCCGAACGAGAACAAGTCACTCTGCTCACTGTACTCGCCGCTTCGGAGCGTCTCGGGCGCGGCGTAGCACGGGGTTCCTAGGAACTGACCTTCTTTGGTCAGGTCGGCGTTCGGGATTCGAGCGATACCGAAGTCCGCGAGCTTCACCTGGCCATTGCTGGTGATCAGCAGGTTCTCCGGCTTCAGATCCCGGTGGATGACGCCGGCAATGTGGGCCGTTGCCAATGCATCGGCGACCTGTTGGGCGAGGTCGAGGAGCTCGTCTCTGGACAGCGGACCACGGTTTTTGAGCGCCTGTTTCAGGGTGTGCCCGTGGACATACTCGAACACCAGGTATGGGCCGACCTTCGGATCGTCTCCCACATCGAATATCTGAACGATATTAGGATGTTGAAGGCGAGCTGCGGCCCGGGCCTCGTTCTGAAATCGGCTGAGGAAAATCTCGCGCGTCTCGGGATCAAGCGCGAGATCGCGAAGCGTTTTCACTGCGACAGGCCGGTCCAGATCTGCATCGCGCGCCAGATAGACGTTTCCCATCGAACCTGCCCCAAGGAGCCGGTCGATGCGGTAGCGCCCGATCTGTTGCGGCAGTTCTTCCATGGGCGCGATCTAGTCCATGCAGGAGCACGGGGCTAGAGACGATGGAGCTTCAAGGTATTGGTGCGCCCCGAAGGGGGCCAGCCAACGACCATCGCGAACGCCTCCCCGCGTTTGCAAAGGTTCTCTCGCACCAGCAAGGAAGTCGCGATACGCAGCGTCTCATCGAGTGACTCTGGCGGCACTTCGATCCGCGGAATCACGCCCCACTCGAGCGCGAGCCGTCGCGCGACCCGGACATCACTGGTGATCGCCAGAATCGGCGCGCGGGGGCGATGCTCTGCAAGCAGGCCCGCCGAGCGACCGTCCTGCGTGAACACCACGACGGCTTTGAGTGGGAGATGCGTGGTCAGCACGGCTGCGGCGCGCGCCGCGGCGTTTGCAAATGACCAGTCTTCTCCCTCGCCGCCCTTGAGCTCGCGAAACTCTCGCGAGATATCGTCGACGTAGTCCGACTCGACCTCGCGAATGATCGCATCCATCATCTGCAGCGCCTGCAAGGGGTAGCGACCCGCTGCCGTTTCCCCGCTGAGCATGACAGCATCCGTTCCGTCCATCACCGCGTTCGCGACGTCCGCCGCTTCCGCCCGAGTGGGTCGGGGGTTTCGAATCATGGAGTCGAGCATCTGTGTGGCGGTGATCACGATTTTGCCGTGCGCATTGGTTTCCCGGATGATCCGCTTCTGAATCATCGGCACCTTTTCCGCGCCCAGCTCCACGCCTAGGTCTCCGCGGGCGATCATGATGCCGTCCGCGGCGTCGACGATCTCAGAAAGGGCCTCGACCGCCTCCGGTCGCTCGATCTTCGCGATGACCGGCACGTCGCCGGCCAGAGCTTTGGCTTCTCGCACGTCGTTAGCGGCTCGAACGAACGACAGAGCCACGTAGTCCGCCTTCAGGACGGAAACCGCGAAAGCCAAATCTTCGCGGTCCTTGGTGGTCAGAGCAGGTCCGGTGATAGGGACGCCGGGTAGGTTGAGCCCCTTGTGATTCGAAAGGGTACCGCCGTCCTCGACGATCGTGTGCACCGTGTTGCTCTCGACGCGGTCGACGCGAAGCCGAATGAACCCGTCGTCGAGCGCGATTGCATCGCCTTGCTTCAGGTCGGCGCCCAACGACTCGTGGGTGACCGAGACGATGTCTTGGTTCCCCTCGACATCATTCGTCGTGAGGGCGAAGCGGTCGCCTTGCGCGAGCTCGATCGAGCCCTGCGCAAACTTGCCGACCCGCATCTTTGGCCCCTGCATGTCGGCGAGGATCGCCATCGGGCGGCGCGCCTCGGCCGCGGCCTCGCGGACCAGCTTCGCCATTTTTGTATGCGACTCGTGGTCGCCGTGCGAGAAATTAAGCCGCGCGCAGTTCATCCCCGCTCCGACGAGCTCGCCGATCTTCGCCTTCGTGTCGCTGGCGGGCCCGAGCGTGCAGACGATCTTGGTGCGTCTCACCTCGTCGTTGTAGCCGGGTTCCCTTCACCGGCCAAGCTAGCGGTGACGGTAGCGGTTTGGTTCCCAGTGGCTCAGGTTCGACTTGAAGCCCAGGCGCACGACAAACGTCGTGTAGAGCGTCCATTGGCTGCGAACGCTCGTCGGTTGCGTGTTGCGAAAAGATGGGTCGCTGTTCACATGACGCGCGGCGATTCGAAGCCAGACGCCGCGCAAGGTCTTGAGCGGCCGGTAGAGCGGCAGGCCGAACCCAAAGCCGACCCCGAGCCCGGTGCTTCGCTTACCGTCGAGCGCAAAGGCAGGTCCGATCTCGAGAAAAATTGATTGGAGCATCAGGTCCACGAACTCGTTCCAGGTTTGCTTGTAGAGAAAGAAAAGCGCCGGAAAGAGCGGACGGAGGTCTACACCAACAAACAGGTGCTGGCCGGAGTCGGGGCCCCAGCGTCCTGAAAGCACGAGTCCGGCTACGTCGGCTACCAGGAACCGCGCCTCGCCGATCACGTTGGGGTCCGCCTTTCGATCGAGCCAGGTCGCCCCAGGGCCAGCGCCGAGCGCGAGGGTGAGCCCACGATCCCAGCGGCCATAGAGCCCGTCCCCCGTCCGCTGCGCGCTCGAAGACGCGGCAAACGACGAAAGGACGAGGATCGAGCCGACGATCACCCCTAGACGGGCGCCCCGTGTCATGATTCCCCCATGCACCGGGCTGCGTGGCGGGTCAAGAGATTGAGGCTGTAGACTGTACGCATGGGGCGTTCGTTCGGCTTGGGGCTTCGAAGCCAGCTCATGCTCGCGCTCATCGTAGCGTTTGGCGCGGCATTCGTGTTGCTGAGCCTGGTGACGGCGAGGCTAGACGAGAGCGAGAGCGCCGAAGAGCAGCGGATCCGCGCGGCAGGGCTTGCCCAGGCGCTCGTTGCAGGGGCCGGCTCGGCGGGCGACGGGCTGGGCGAGGAAGCCATGAGCCGAATTCTGTCCGAGGGTCTGGTTCGACGCGTCGAGATTCACACCTCGGACGGCTTATCGAAAAGCTGGGGGGACGTCGAAGGCGATCCCGATGCGATCGTGACGACTGCGGACGGCTTGGAGCTGCGAGTCTGGGTGCCCGCGAGCTATCGCGGCGACGCGGCGCGGAGAAGCTTGTTTCTGTTCTACCTCGGTCTGACCGCAGCGACGGTACTTCTGCTCACGTACGTCCTGCTGACTTATTTCATCGTGCGGCCGATCGACCGATTGAGATTGGCCTCCGAGCGCCTCGCCGCCGGGCGGCTGCGCACTCGCGTGCCCGTGCAGGGCGCCGCCGAGGTCGCGCGCCTGGCTGCGACCTTCAACGAAATGGCGGCGCAGCTTCGAGAAGACCGAGCATCGCTTCAGCAAAGACTCGAAGAGCTGGAGCATACCACTGCCGAGCTCACGACGGCCCAGGAGCAGCTCATTCGGAGCGCTCGGTTGGCGGCTGTCGGACGACTCTCCGCCGGCGTCGCGCATGAGATTGGCAATCCACTCGCGGCGATTCGTGGCTTGCTCGACTTGATGCAACTCGGTGACCTCGACCGCGACGAAGAGAAGGAATTTGTCGCGCGGATTCAACGCGAGACCGAGCGAATCCATCACACCATTCGTGACTTGCTCGACTTCTCCAGAAACGACACCATCCCGGATGGACGGATCGAGAGCTCGGCCGACCTTGCAGAGGTAGTTTTGGATACCGTCAAGCTGATCGACCGTCAAAGCCGCTTTCGCGACGTCGAGCTCGCGCTAGCGGTCGACGAGGGTCTGCCCCGCGTACGCGGCGATCACGAGCGCCTGCGACAGCTGCTTCTAAACTTGCTTTTCAACGCGGCGGACGCCCTTGGCGGCAAAGGCCGTATCGAGGTGCGCGCCCACAATGGCGGCGGTGTCGTGGAGCTCATCGTCGCAGACGACGGACCCGGGATCGACAGCGAGATCCTCGACCAGGTGTTTGATCCGTTCGTGACCACCAAGGCCGCCGGGCAGGGGACCGGCCTCGGGCTTGCAGTCTGCTACACGATCGTCGAGCGACTCGGTGGTGCGATCGAGGCGGCGAACCGAGAGCAGGGTGGGGCGGTGTTCGAGGTCAGGCTGCCAGCGGCGGTGTAGCAGCGACAGCGACAGGGCACTGACACCGACACTGGCACTGGCGCTGACACTGGCGCTGACACTGACGCTGGCACTGACGCTGCCCCTCCCGTCAGTCCGGCTGGAACGCGTTCTCGATTGCAGTGTCCTCCGCAGCCGCCGTCTCCGGCGCTACCGGTGACGGACCCCCCAGTGCTTCCTTGATCGCCAGCGCCTGTCTTTTCGTCGCCCCGGCCTCGATCAATTGCTCCTCGGTCGCTGCCAAAACATCCCGGAGCGAACCGAGGTTCCTCAGAAGCTTTCCTCGCGTTTTTGGGCCGACTCCCGGCACACCGTCGAGCTCGCTTTGGAGCCGTCTCTTGCGGCCTACTTTCTTCCGGAGCGCATTCGATGCCCGGTGGGTTTCGTCGCGGGCGAGAAGCAACAATGCGAGCGCCGAGTTTCCACGTACGGGGATCGCGTTCTTCTGGCCGGGGCGGAAGACTCGGTCGCCCTCTTGTTCGCCGGACGCCGAGATTCGGGGCTTTGCGACGGAGGCGACTTCGAGGTTGGGCAAGCCGATGTCTTCGCGGGCCCGGACCGCGACGCCGAGCTGACCCTTGCCGCCATCGACGAGCAGTAGGTCCGGAAGCTCCCAGCCTTCCTCTCCCTTCTCGCCGCGCCGCAACCGTCGGATCAGCACCTCGTACATCGCTGCATAGTCATCGCCCCCACCAACGCCCTTCACGTGAAAGCTTCGGTATCGTTCCCTGGCTGCGGTTCCGTCCTGCAAGGCGACGAAAACAGCAACCGTTTCTTGGCCGCCAGTGTGCGAAATGTCGACGCACTCGATACGTCGCGGAACGACCGACAGGCGAAGCAGCGTCTGCAGTTCCGATAGGCGCGCCTCGACGTCTTCGCGTGCGCGTTCCTTCTCGTTGAAGGCGTGCTCCGCATTTTCGCGCGCGAGCTCGAGAAGCTTGGCCTTCGCCCCCCGCTTGGGCTCTATGATCTGGACACGGCGTTTTCGGTTCTCGCTGAGCAGCTCTTCCAGCGCTTCGCTCATCTCAATCCTGACCGGCACCAGAATCTCGTCTGGCAGCGACGGCCAATCCGCATAGTGTTGCATGAGGAACGCCCCCAGCATCTCGTCGTTTGGTACGGCGACACGCCGAAGAGGAACCGTTCGCACCGAGAAGACTCGACCAGCGCGCATGCTCAGCACGGCGACTTCGACCTGGTCGCCTTCACGGTGAAATCCGATCACGTCCTGGTCCGACTTCTGCACGCCGGCAACGCGTTGCTCCTCGCGCGCGCGTTCGACGGCGCGGATCTGGTCTCGATAGATCGCCGCCCGTTCATACTCGAGCTCGCCCGAAGCACCCTGCATTCTTCCATCTAGGTCCACCACGAGCTCGTCGTGCCGCCCATCGAGGAACCGAGCGACGTTGGCGACCTGGGCGTTGTACTCGTCCTGGTCGACCGGCACCACGCAGGGCGCAGGGCAGCGTTTGATCTGATGCTGAAGACAGGGTCGCGACCGCTTGCGAAACTCGGTGTCGGTGCAGGTCCTCAGCTGAAAATATCGATTCACCAGCCGGAGCGTCTGTCGCGCAGCAGTCGCTGAGTGGTAGGGGCCGAAATACTGCGCGCCGTCGGGCTTGGGTCGACGAACGACTTCGAGGCGCGGCCAAGGTCGCTTCGCATCCAAGCGCAACGACAGGTACTCCTTGTCGTCCCTGAGCTTCACGTTGTACTTCGGCTGGTGCGACTTGATCAGCTGGTTTTCGAGCAGTGCCGCTTCCTTGTCGGTGCGCGTGACGAACGTTTCGATGTCGGCCAATTCGCGTTCTAGCCTGCTCACAAACGCGCGCAGGTCGCTCGAGCCAGCTTGAAAGTAGCTTCGGACACGGTTTCTCAGGCTCCGCGCTTTGCCGACGTAGAGCGCTTTCCCGTCCGTGCCGCGGAACACGTAAACTCCGGGAGATGCCGGAAGCGTGTCGAGCTTTCGCTGTGCTGCATCCACGACCACTGCGGACCTATACCACTGCCACAGCGTTCGATCGCCCCAGGCTCACCGGGCGCGAATCACACGCGAGTCGGTGATGACCAGATCCACAGACGCGTCGAAGGGCAGCTCGGGCACTTCGGAGATCAGCTGAAAATCGTAGGCGGCCGCGCAGGTGCACGCGTTGGAGAGTCGCGGGATCAGCCGGTCGTAGTAGCCGCCGCCGTAGCCGATTCGGTAGCCACGCGGATCGAGCGCCAACGCGGGAATCAAAGCAAAATCGATTTCGCCCGGCTCGATGGCTTCGGCGTCCGCGGCGGGCTCCGGAACCGAAAACGACCCCTCGCCCAGTGGGGTTTGCGAATCGATGAGGTGCAAGCGCAGCTCGTCGCCATGTACCCGTGGCAATGCGACTCGCTTTCCAGTGGACCAGGCCTCTTCGATGATGGGCCTCGTGCGCACCTCGTTGTGAATCGACGCAAAGGCAAGAACGGTCGCTGCGCGCTCGAGCTCTGCCAGGCCGAATAGGCGTTTGCGAATTTCGGCCGAGCGCGCCTCGCAGGCGGACTCGGGGAGCGCGCCGCGCACCATCCGCATTTGATTTCGCAGCGCCTGTTTGGCGCGTTGACGGAGCTCGAGATCGGCGTGCTCCGTCTCGCTGCGGCTCACGGCTTGATCTGCTGGGCGAGCTCGGCGTCCGCCTGCAGACGCTGATCGATTCGCCGAATCGCCGTGCTCACGACTTGCCGCGTCTTTGCTTCGAGCGTTTCGCGTTGCCGTTCCGACGCGTCGAGATCCTCGGCGAGACCGAGCGCCACGACGGCGAGCAGTTGAGCTGGCGTGGCCGCCCGGGCAGCCTTGGGCCCGAGCGCCTGAACTCGTTCATTGACGATATCGGCTAGGCGCTGAAGGTAGGTTTCGTCGGCGTCCGCAGACATGCGGTAGCGGGCTCCGGCAATTTCGATCTGAACGGTTCGCTTCACGATTGACGGGAAGGTAGTCCCGCAGCTCCTTAGGCGTCAAGGTAGGACATCCACATCCATCCCTCTTTGGGTTCCGCTGCGATCGGAATCGGACTACCATGTTTATGAGACGGGGGGCAGGCGTGTTATGTTTGATCCCCGGGGGACGTTGGGGTCATGATCAAGGTTAGTTGTCCGTCGTGTAATGCGTCTTACGACGTGGACGAGCACCGGTTGCCCGACGGTGGGCTTCGGATGCGCTGCCCAAAATGCAGCGAAAGCTTTCAGGTTCATCGCGACGGTTTGACCGCGAAGGTCGGAGGAGGAGCTGCACCAGGTGCATCGACGCCCCCGCGAGCCAAACGGACGAAAGTCGGCATTGGGCCTACGGTCCCGCCCCCGTCGTCTGCGGCGGTGAGCCGCTCCCAGCCTTCCGATTTGCCCGCGGCGGCTAACGAAGTCGATTTGCCCGCGCCATTCGTCGGCTCGGATTTCATGGACCTGCCCGCGCCCAAGACCGGCGCCCATGCACTCGATCTAGACCCATTCACCGATTCCGCCTCGGCCGATCTGCCCGCGCCAAAACGCGACGCGAGCCCCTCCGGCTTCGATCCGTTCGCCGACATGGACTTGCCTGCGCTTCGCGAAGCGGCAGGCGGGACCGATCTCCCGGCCCCTCTGCACCGGAGCGATGAGACCGATCTCCCCATGGCCCTTACCGACGCCGACCTGCCGACGCCGCGCATGGAATCGAACGTCCCCGCGCCGATTTCACTCGACTCCGACCTGCCGATGTCGAGCGAACAAAAAGATCTGCCCATCGCCCGGGACGACTTCATGGATCGCGAGATCGAGGGTCCCGAACCGGCGTACGGTGGAGGGCCCATCGAGCTCGACCTCCCCGACGGAGACGACATCGCGCTCGAACTGGAGCTCGACCAGCCGCCGCGCCCGCCGCGCCCGCCGCCTCCCTTAGGCGCCCCCGGTCCACCCCCGTTGGGCGCAATTCCGGCTGGTTCTGATGTGCAACGGGATTCGGCGGAGCTCGAGCTTCCAGAATCGGACGAGCTCGACCTCTCGGCCTCCCCCGCCGGCGGCGAAAGCGAAGTCCACCGTATGCCGCGCCTCGGCGGCGACAGACCGGAATTCGAAGCCGCGCCTTCGGCTGCGCGAAAGAAGCTCAAGCTCAAGATCAAACGGCCGCCCTGGCTCATGAAGGCCCTGGCCACTCTCGGGGTCATCGCGATCGTTGTCGGCTCCGGCTTCTACCTCGGGACCACCAAGTACGGCGTCTTCGGCATTCACCTGCTCGAACCCATGCTTCCCGCTTCCGGTGATCCAGCTCTCGTCGCTCAGGCGATCGAAGAGGCCGAGATCATCGCCGCTTCCGATACCTACACCGCACAGCGCCAGGCGCTCACGAAGCTACGAGCCGCACGAGACGACGCGCGCCTGAACCGCGCGCTCGTGGCGAGGACCCTGTTACACGAATCGTACAATCTCGTTCGCTATGGACCGGACCTTGACAGCGCGAGCCTGGCCGATGCGCTGCGCGTGCACCTGCAGCGCAGGGGCGATGAGGCCCCGCGGGTTCACGTCGCCCTCGCTGCCGATGCGCTGCGCAACGCCGATATCGATACCGGAAAATCAGAGCTCGCGCTGGCGTCGCAGGAGGATCCCACGGATGCCTACCTCGATCTGGTGGCCGGGGAGATCGCGCTGAAGTCCCGCGATGGGCAGGGCGCCGTGGACGCGTTTGGCCAAGCTCTGAAGAAGGACGAAAGCGCGCGCTCGCAGTGGGGGCTGGCTCGCGGCTATCAGGTCCTCGGAAATGCCGACGAGGCAGCGGCGGCGGCGAAGGCGACGCAGCAGCTCAGCCCTGACCACGCCGGCGCACGGGTCGCCGTGGCCAGCCTGCTGATTGCCGACGGTGCGATCGACGAAGCCCTCGAACTGCTTCAAATCCCAGCGGGTCTTGCCCCCGTCGAAGGAACGACGCTCCGGGTTGCGAAGGCCGATCGGTCCGCGGCGCTCACACTCATCGCGCGCATCGAAGAGCAGCGGGGACGGCTGGGCGCTGCTCGTGAAATGTACGAGAAGTCGATCGAGCTCGACACCAGCAATTCGAACGCCGCCCTCGGCGCCGCACGACTGGTGCTCCTCGAAGGCGCCTACCCGGACGCCTATGCACGTTTTCAGACCGTTCTCGGCTCAGAAATCCCGGCCGGCGCCGAGCTGGACGTGACGGGTCAGCCCAAAGTCGTGGTCCAAGCCAAGCTAGGCGCTGCTGAAGCGCTCCTTGCGATGGGCAGGGCCGAGGAGGCGAACAAGCTGCTGGCCGATCTTCAAACGGACGAGCCCGTGAGTGCCGAAGTGGAGCTCTGGCAAGGCAAAGTCGCAGAGGGGCTAGGTCAAAGCAAAGACGCGGTGAAGCACTTTCGGAACGCGATCAAGCTCGAGCCGAAGTCCGTAAGCGCCTACATGGCGCTGGCCCAACACTATACGTCGACCAAGCGCCCAGGCGAGGCGGTCGGCGTTCTGGTCGAGGCACAGAAGAAGGTCGATATCACCGCCGAGGTGCGACGCGTTTTGGGTTGGGCGGAGCTCCAGCGCAATCGCTTCGACGATGCGATCAAGCAGTTCACGCAGGCGCTCGAGATGGAGCCCCGCGATTCTTCCGCTCAGTTCGGGCTCGCCGTCGCCTTTCGGCGCAAATGGAAGCTCGAAGAGGCCGCGGCAGAGCTCGTGAAAGTTGAAGCGCTGGATGCGAAATTCCCTGGTCTTGCGCTGGAGAGGGGCCGGCTTGCCGAGGCGAGTGGGGACATGGACGCCGCCACTGAAAGCTACCGCAAAGCGCTCCTGGATTCGCCCGACGACGCAGCGCTGAAATCACGAATGGGCGCCGTGCTGGTGCTTGCCGGCGAATACGAGGAGGCCGAGAAGCTCCTCCGCGAGGTGTTGGACGCGCAGCCGTACTCGGCCGAAGCCGAGCACTATTTGGGGCGCATCGAGCTCGAGCGAGGCCAGACCGAGGCCGCACGCCAGCGATTCCTCCGCGCCGCACGTCTCGAGCCCGAGAGCGGCCTCTATCGGACCTATGTTGCCTGGGCGGCGCTCGAGTCGAACGAGATGAGCACCGCCCTTCGGGAGCTCGACAGCGCGTTGAAGCTCGATCCGACGCTAGGCGATGCCTACTGGTTGCGCGCACGGATTCGGATTCGCGCCGGAACCGTCCGAGACGCGTTGGCCGACTTGAGAAAGGCGATCGAGCTCAACCCCCAACGAATCGAAGCCTGGGCAGCGATGGGCGAAAGCCACTACCAGCTAGGACAGATGAAAGAAGCGATCGTCGCGTTCGAGAAAGCCGTCGCCGGTGCGCCCGAACAAGGGTACTGGTGGTACCGCCTCGGCCGCTTGCAGCTGGACGAAGGGCAGCGAGCGAAGGCGCTTGCCTCATTGCTCGAGGCGACGTCCATCGGAGATGTGGAGCCCAGCGGGAAGGCCTGGGTCGCAGACGCCCACCGTCTGACCGGAGACATCTACTACGCGTTGAAAAAGCGGCAGGAAGCCATCGTCGAGTACGGACGCTATCTGGAGCTCGCCGATCGGGAGGCGATCGACCGTGCGGATGTCGAGAACAAGCTTCGCCGGATCAGCAAAGGGCTAGACTAGCGGGCTTCAATCGAGGTGGCCGCGATTGAACGCGTCGGGAAGAAGCGATGCAAGCTCGTAATCCGCCTGCGCATCGCGTGCTCCGTAGCTCCGTATCGCTAGGCCTGGGGCCAACTCCGCGAGGCACTGCCTGCAGATGCCGCAAGGCGGCGTAGGCCTCTTTGCGCCCGAAGTGATGACCAGCGCTCGAAGCTCACGCTCTCCGGCTGCCACGGCCGCTGCGAGTGCGGCACGCTCGGCGCAAATCGTTGCACCGTAGCTCGCGTTCTCGACGTTGCAGCCGGTGAACACACGGCCACCCGTGCTCAGAACGGCCGCGCCGACAGCGAAACCGGAGTAGGGGGCGTACGCATTCGCTCGGGCCTCCACCGCAGCGCGCTTCAACCCCGCCCAGTCACTCTCGTCCATCAGATCGACTCCAGCACGCTCGACAGCAGGGCTTCGAAACGCGGCCGAACACGGCCCGCAGTTTCGGTTACTTCCGCGTGACTGAGTGGGACTTCCGAAATTCCCGCGGCGAGATTCGAGATGCACGAGATACCTAAGACCCGAAGCCCCATGTGCCGCGCGGCCAGCACCTCGAGCACCGTGCTCATCCCTACTGCGTCGGCCCCGAGGGTCCTGAGCATGCGCACTTCGGCAGGGGTCTCGTAGGCCGGTCCGAGGAGGCCGGCGTAAACACCGCGCCGCAGCTCAAACCCGAGCCCAGTCGCCAAGCCGCTTGCAATTTCGATCAGCTCGGGATCGAAGGCGGCGCTCATGTCGAGGAATCGCGGGCCTTGGCGCTCGTCGTTTGGACCGACGAGACCACTCGTCCCGGTGAGGTTGAGCTGATCGCGGATCGCCATCAGGTCGCCCGCCTCGAAGTCCGGGGCGATCCCTCCGGCAGCGTTGGTGACGATTAAGGTCTCGGCGCCGAGCAGGCCCATCAAGCGGACGCCAAACACGACCTCGCTCGGGGAATTTCCTTCGTAGAGATGGGCGCGTCCTTGCATCGCCACGATGCGCTTTCCAGCGCTGCCCCCGGTGACGAGATTGCCCGCGTGCCCCAAGACGCCTGACAAGGGCATGTGGGGGATCTCTGCGTACGGAATCGCACGCGCATCCTCCAAGCTGTTTGCATAGTCTCCGAGCCCCGACCCGAGGACCAAGGCAATGTCCGCCTTTCCGGTTCGGCCCACGATTGCGCTCTTGGCTTGCTCGAGTGCCTCCATCATCGCACCCGCATTGTACGCTACCTCGGCTATAGTGCCGGCCGGATGATGAAACGAGTCGCAATCGCCGTTTTGCTGTGCTCCTCCGGATGCGCCGGCCGTGGCGTAGACGGCCCTGGAAGCCAAACAGTCCGGGACACCGATGAAACCATCGACACGCCCAGCGTCATCGAGGCGCCCGTTCTCGTCTCGATCGTCCCCATCGCCACGGCTCAGGAGATTCCCCGTGATTGCTCCAAGCCGGTCGAGGAGTCCTGCAATGCCATCGACGACGACTGCGACGGCGTGATCGACGACGGATGCGGGTACGGGACCGGCTTGATGCAGGTCACCGCTTCTTGGAACACAGGTGCGGATATCGACCTCTACGTCACGGGGCCACTCGGTGACACCCTGAGCTTCCAGCGACCTTCGACTCCGTCGGGCGCTCGCGTCGACCACTCCGGCCGCGGTGACTGCGTCGACATGCCCAACCCGCAGATCGAGAACATGCGCTGGGTGGGCGCGCGCCCCATGGACGGCATTTACGAGGTCGAGGTTCACTACTGGGGGGAGTGCATCGGCAGCGGAGGGCCGACGCTGGTCACCATCTCCGTTGCGGTAGGGCGCCGGATCGCAGGGCAGTTTCGTCAAAGCCTTCTGCCCGGTGAACGGATTCGCGTTTTGCGATTCGTCATCCAATGACGGCGCGCCGGGCCCAGAGCCTCTTCGTCGTCTGCCTCGCGTTCCTGGGATGCGTCCTCACAGCGCTCGCACTCGCAGCGCGCTCGGGGTGCCGGCCCTCGACGGTCGTCGCCGGTTTGGCGATCTCGTTCATCCCGTACGCCGGCTTGCTCGCCCTTTCTCGTTCGATCGGCAGGCTGCCTCCGCTGTGGCTGGCCGCGCTTGGCTTGCTGTTTGGCGCGCCCCTCGTCTTGGCACCGCCGCTCCTGTCCGATGACCTCTACCGCTACCTCTGGGAGGGGCGGATTTGGCTCGAAGGGTTCAACCCGTATCGACTCGCCCCCGACGACCTCGCCCTCGCGCCGTTCCGTGACGAGGTCTGGCTGCACATCAACAACCCTACCATCGGCAGTATCTACCCACCGCTGTCCCAACTCTTATTCGTGGTGTCGGCCTGGGTCGGGGGACAGACATGGACCGTCAAGCTCCTGGCACTCGTTGCGCACGTGGTCACCGCTGGGTTTGTCGGGCGAATCGCCAAATCCCCCCAGGCGCCCTTGGGCCTCGCCCTCAACCCGCTCTTGTTGAGCGAGAGTGCGCTCAACGGCCACCTCGACATCCTCTGCGGCCTCGCGCTCCTCGTCACGGCCTGGGCCCTCGCGCAGCAGCGCTACTTTCGAGCCGGGATCGCAGTCTGTGCTGCCGTTGGGCTAAAGGTCGTCGGCTTGGCGTTCCTGCCGCTGTTCGCCCGAAGGCCCAAGGTTTTGTTGGGCGCGATGTTCGCCTCCGTGCTCTTGCTCATGCCCCTCGTCGTTTCGCACGCCCCCGTCGATCCCGTCTCTGGCACAGGGCAGTTCGCAAGCCGTTGGCGTGGCAACGAAAGCTTCTTTGCGCTCGCCGACTGGGCAAGCCACCAAGGTCTGGGCGACACCTCAGCCGATCTCGCGGCGCGCGTCATGATCCTGCTGGCCTTCGTGCTGCTGAGCGCCATCGTGGTGCAGCGTCGCGTGCCGAGCGTAGCCGCTGCACGATTCCTGATTTGGTCGGTCCTGCTTCTCTCTCCGCAGGTCCATCCGTGGTACCTTGCCTGGCTGCTTCCGCTCGAGCTGATCGCAGGTGGCTCGGCGGGCTTGGTTTGGAGTGCCGTCGTCCTGTGCGCATACGCGCCGCTCGATCTCTGGGTCAGCCAAGGGGTGTGGCGGATGCCCCTCTGGCTGCAGATCTTCGAGTATTCGATCGTCGCCCTCGCACTGATCTTCGACCCGAGGCGGCCGACCCTTCGAGCCGACCTGCCAGAAGGGCAATTTCTCTCGTGATTCAGGGATCTTGGCTCAGCAGTAACGAGGGGATTGAGGGTGGCTTGGTTTTGACTTGCAGGCCAGTCCGCAGCCCTTAGACTACGCGCCCCTGAAGCCCAGGGATTGATGGATTCATCTATGTACGCGGTCATTCAAACAGGCGGAAAACAATATCGCGTTGCCGAAGGCGACACGATTCGCGTCGAAAAGCTGGCAGGTGATGTCGGCTCCAAAGTGGAGTTCACCGACATCTTGATGGTCGGCGGCGAGAAGGTCGAAGTGGGCAAGCCCCACGTCGGCGGCGCCAAAGTAACGGCCGAAATCGTCGCACAAGATCTTGCGAAGAAGATCATCGTCTTCAAGATGAAGCGTCGGAAGGGCTATCGGAACCGTCGAGGTCACCGGCAGCCGTACACCGAGCTCCGCATCAAGAGCGTGAAAGGCTAAGGAGGCGCCATGGCACACAAGAAGGGTCAGGGCTCATCCCGTAACGGCCGCGATTCCAAGCCGCAGTACCGTGGCGTCAAAGTGCAGACGGTCCCCGCAGGCAGCATCCTGGTTCGCCAGGTCGGCCAGACATTCCACCCGGGAGCAAACGTGGGCGTGGGCAAGGACTACACGCTCTGGGCCAAAGTGGACGGCGTGGTGACGTTCGAGCGTCGCGGCCGCACCGGCAAGCGCGTCGCCGTCTATCCCGCCGACAGCTGAGCGACTCCTTGCAGGAGCGTTTCCCCGCGCCCGAGTTTGACTCCCCTACAGGGAGCGTCTTTCCTCCTCCGGCGGGACGAAGGGTCTACTGCAACCGCAACATGCGCCTCGACCAAGTCAAAGCCGTGGGCTTCGACATGGACTACACGCTGGCGGTTTACCGTCAGGCGGAGATCGATCGCCTCAGCATCGAGGCAACCGTCGGCAAGCTCATCGAGCGTGGGTACCCCGAGGAGCTCCGCGCGATGAAGTACCGGACCGACTTCCCGATCCGCGGCCTCTTGATCGATCGGAAGCTCGGCAATGTCCTCAAGATGGACCGCTACCGGTATGTCAAAACGGCCTATCACGGCTTCTGCAAGCTAAGCCGCGAAGAGCGCCGCCGCGCGTACCACACCAGACGCCTGCGCCCTGGAACCGGACGCTACCACTGGGTCGACACGCTGTACTCGCTGTCCGAGGTGGCGGTCTACGCGGCGGTCATCGAGCAGCTCGAGCCGCGCCAGGGTGCGCTCGACTATGGTCAGCTCTTTGCCGACATTCGGGAGTGCGCGGACCTGTCCCATCAGGACGGCTCCATTCTCGACGTCGTGGTGCAAGACTTGCCGCGGTACGTCGATCGCGATCCCGAGCTCGGGCTGCTGTTTCACAAGTTTCGGAGCGCTGGCAAACGCCTGTTTCTTCTGACCAACTCCGGCCCCGAGTACACCGAAGCGATGATGTCGTACCTACTCGGCGATTCCCTCGAAGAGTATCCGAGCTGGAAAAACTACCTCGACTACATCTGCACGTTCTCGAAAAAGCCGAGCTTCTTCACGGGTAAGGCGCCTTTCGTGGACGTGGAGACCGAGGCGGAAGTTCGGGAGCCGTCTCGTGGCCGCGTCTACACCGGAGGGAACATCGCCGACCTCCAGCGTGCGCTCGGCTTCAAGGGGGACGAGATCCTCTACGTGGGTGACCACATCTACGGGGACGTCCTTCGAGCCAAGAAGGAATCCACCTGGCGCACCGCGATGATCATTCAGGAGATGGATGACGAGCTTCGGGTGCTGAGGGAGCATGCCCTGAGCTTCGATCGCGCGGACGCCCTCGAACAGACGCAGGATGCGGTGCAGGACGAGCTTCGAGAGCATCAGGCCCGGCTCAAGCGTGTCGCGCGGAAGCTGACTGAGCACGAATCAGGCCCCGAACGCGCAAAATGGGACGCGAAACGAGTCCGTCACAGGCGCTCGATCGATCGGCTGAGGGCCCAGCTCAAAGAGCTGAACGCCGAGCGGAACGCCCTTCACGACGTCTTGGACGAAGCCTTTCATCCGTTTTGGGGTTCGGTCTTCAAGGCCGGCAACGAGGTTTCGAGCTTCGGTAGCCAAATCGAGCAGTACGCCGGGCTCTACACGGCCCGCGCCACGAACCTCACCCAGTACTCTCCGATGCACTACTTCCAGAGCCCTCGGCATCGGATGCCCCACGAGAACGGGATCTAGCCAGGCGTTCGCGCGGTTCGTGGTCGTGGGGTTGCGCGTGCATGGCTCGGCGCGTGAAGAATTATTGTCCGGACATGCTCGCGCTTGTTTATACTAGGCGCCCTATCCACAACGGAGCGTGACATGGCGAAAGCGGCCACTAAAAAAGCCACCAAGAAGCGGGCGACCAAAAAGTCGGCGACTAAAAAGAAGACTGTGAAGAAAGCAGCCAAGAAGCGCGCAGCGCCGAAGAAGGCAGCCAAGAGGCGCGCGGCGCCGAAGAAGGCAGCCAAGAAGCGCACGGCGCCAAAGAAGGCAGCCAAGAAGCGCACCGCGAAAAGGTCGGCGAAGTCCGAGGTCGATGCAATCAAGAAAAAGCTGACGAAGGCCAAGAAAGAAGCCCAAAAAGAGACCGCGGCCCTGAAGCGCAAAGCAAAAAAGACCAGCACCGACATCAAGCGGAAGCTGACCAAGGCAAAGAAGTCGGCATCCAAGCGAACCGCTGCGCGCAAGCGGCAGGCCAGCAAGGCGCTCGCAGATCTCGAAAAAAGGGTCGAGAAGGCGGCGAAAAACCTGAAGGCCAAGACGCGCAAAAAGAAGAAGCCAGCCAAGAAGAAGTAGGCGCTAGCCGGTCGACGATGCGCCGCATCGCCCCTTGAGCCGCTTCAGGTGAGCCGCTTCAGGACCGAATACGGGCCCGGATCCTTGTCGATCGCGGGCCCGTTCCTTTTTCCGAGTCAAAAGAGGGTGGAGCGACGGGGGATCGAACCCCGGACCCCCACACTGCCAGTGTGGTGCTCTCCCAGCTGAGCTACCGCCCCTAGAGGGACGCCGTTTTGCTTCGCTGCCTCCTGTTTGTCAATCGCTCGTGCTTGATTTCCTACAATGCCTTCGAGGCTCGAAGCTGGCCCCGGAAATCTTGACCTTTTCGGTCTGTCCGGCGAAAGCAAAGGGCGATGCGAGCGGTCGCTTTCTTCGTCATTTTGCTCAGCGCCTGCAGCGGGTACGACGACCTCGCACTGCTCGAAGTGGAGACCATCGAGCCGCGCGAAATCGAGCCCGGCGGGACCCTCCGAATCCACGGTCACGGCTTTCCACTGGGACGGGCTCCCGAGATTCTACTGCGTGGCTCGCTCTATCGGCCGGGGATGCGCGCCAGTCGCGTCGATGCGCGTCTTGCCGGCGAGGTCCGCTCCGAGTCGCTCATCGAGGTTCCGATCGGAGAAGAGCTGCTCGAGGCGCTTGGCGGCCGCGCCAGCGTCGACGGGGAGCTGCGGGTCGGGTTCCGTGCGGCGGACGAGCACCGAGACGTCTTCTCGGCCGAGCGAGTCCGGGTCGACTTCCTTCCCGACACCTCGTCGCAGTTGCGCGCCGATGGCGTCCGTGACGGGCAACCGTCGGCGCCGATCGGAGCGGAGAGCTTTGGCCTGGAGCTGTCCCGCGAGGAGCTCGGCACTGTAGGCGTCGGGGTGGTCTCGGTCGACCCCGACGGGCTTGCTGCGAGCCAGGGGGTGAAGCCGGGCGACACGATCGTAGGACTCGACGGAATGAGCCTCTATGGCCGGCGAGACTTCCTTCCCGACCCAAGTCGAAGCGAGTCGACCGTGCTGGTCACTCGCGATGGACTTCGCGGGGTTCACACGCTTCGCTGGCCGCACCAAGCCACGGAGCGTTCCGCCGATCCAATTGCCATTGGCGTGTTCGTTCTGCTCGGACTGTTGCTCGGCTGGCTCTCTCCGGCGACGCTCTGCCTGCGTCCCGGGCCTTCGAAGGCTTCACTTTCTTCATGGCTCGCGGTTTCGAGCCTGGTACTGATTTTCGCGGCGCTCCTGCTTTTCGTTTCGGCGCTTCAGTGGACGACGATGTGGATCTTGGGCTTGGGCACGTTCGCAGCCATATTCACCTTGGCCACGAAGCATCGCGCCGGAGCGTCCAGCTTCGCGTTTGCGTTAACCGCGACGCTGACCGTGATGCTGCTCGCTCGAACGGCAAGTATCTCGCTCATCACGGCAGCTCAGGGTCCTTCGGTTCTTCGCTGGTATCTGTTTCAGTCGCCTGCTTCATTCTTCGCGTTTGCCGCGTACCTCCATGCGCTTGGAGCCGTCGGCGCGCGAGCCAATTTCTCTGCATCGGTCTATTCAGCGGCCGCGGCGGTCTTTGGCTCCGCTCTGTTCCTCGGGGGTTGGCCCTTGGTGGGCTCGGTGCCCGGAATCGCCGCGCTCGTTGCGAAGGCTGCCGGGCTGATGATCGCAGCGCGCGCCGTCGACATGACGCCCAAAACGGCTGCCGCATGCTCGGGATTGGGAGTCGGGCTCGCTTTGCTAGGGTTCATCGTAGACCTAGGCTCGCTCTTTCCGGAGTGGAGCGCTTTGTCCGTGGGCGCGGTGTGTACGCTTGCCGCGCGCGCCCTGATGCCGCCACTTCGTCGCGAAGCGCCTCCCGTCATCGCAGCGTCGCCTAGCCGGCTCGTCTCAAGAAATCCTTGAGCAGCTCGCGCTGGACGGACGAGGGCGACAGAAACTGCAAGCCGGCCTCGAAGCCGCGCGCCCCAACCGGCTTGCTCCAGCGAACCGACGCGGCGCATTCGAAAGGGGGACGTTCCGGATCCTCGATGCCGTCCTCCGTCAGAAAGAAGCTGACCGTGAGCACCTCTCCCTCGGTGAGGGGACGTTCGAATACAATCGCCGCGCCACCGCCGCTGAGGTTCTTCATCTCCGCATGGAGCCTCTGCCCCGAGACGCTGAGCTCGCACGAAATAGAGACAGAATGGCGATGGTGTCGTCGCTGCTGAACCGTCGTCGTCACCGCTTCATGATGCGAAAGATATCGCTGGAGGCAAAATTGCGTGCGTCACTGAGCCTGCGGCCGGCGCGCTCGCGACCGTATCCCGTCGGCCTCGGCGCTCAGCTCCTGGTTGCCCGGCTCGTCGCGCAGCAAGGTTGCGTAAATCGCAAGCGAGCGCTTGAAGTGCCCCTGGTCCGCGAGGATGCGGGCCATGGTCAGGGTGGGAAATGGTTCGTCGAACATGCTGGCGGTTTTCGAGAAAACACCGACAGGCGGACGGCTTGGTGGCCCACAGTCCGCCTCGAGCTCCGGCTTGGAGTCGGTCGGGGTCATGGGCTCGACCTCGGGGTCGGGCGCGCTTGCGGGGGCTTGCACGGACTCCGACGCCGGCACTGACGCCGGCACTGGCACTGGCACTGCCGCTGGCACTGCCGCTGGCACTGACTCTGGCGCTGTCACCGACCCCCCGCCCACCGAGGGCAGGGGGGCCTCCGCAGGCCGCCCAAACCGCTTCGCCACGCCGCCCTCTTCGGGCTTTTTGCCGGGCTCTTCCTGGGCGGCCTTGAGCGCCCACTTGGCGAAGCCCAGCACTTTGCCCAACAACCCTTCGGAATCCTGTCCGCCGGCCCTGTTGCGAATCGCGTGAATCAGCTGCCCGCGGCTCATCGCATAGGTGTCGTCCACGCCCTGGCGCTCGGCCTCTTCGCGAAGCTCCAGCGTCGTCAGGTTGTAAAGTCGGGTCAGATCCATCGAACCAGCTCCGGGTCCATCCGTTGTAGCGCGTTCTTGGCCTGGTCGCAGTCCCGATCGATCTGCTGGCGGAGCGCCTCGAGCCCGCCAAACTTCGCTTCGCCTCGGATGCGAGCCACGAAGCCCACGCGCATCCGTTTCCCATAGAGGTCGCCCTCGAACCCGAGCAGGTGGACCTCGATCGAGTGCCCCGCCTCGAAGGTCGGCCGGTTGCCCAGATTAGCGACCCCGTGGAGCAGCGGCGCACCGGGCTCGTCGAGAACTCGAGCGACCACCGCATACACCCCGTCCTTTGGAAGCTGGAGGGGCTCCACCGCGAGATTCGCCGTCGGAAAACCGAGCTCACGGCCGCGTTGGTCGCCGCGCGTGACCAGCCCGGCGGTTTCGTGCACCCGCGTCATCATGAGCGCCGCATCCTCGACGTTCCCGTCTTCCCCGATGATTCTGCGAAGCCGCGTCGACGACACGGCCTGGCCTTGGTACATCACCGGCTGCACGAGCTCCACCGTGAATCCTTCGCGCGCGCCCCAGTCCCGCAGGTTGGCGATATTGCCCGAGCGCTTGTGCCCGAAGTGGAAATCGGGGCCCACCACCACACCCTTGGCCTTGCACGCGTCGAGCAGCACCCGCTCGACGAAGCCATCCGGCGTCATTTTCGAGAACTCGCTGTCGAACGGCAGCACCACGACGTCGTCACAACCGGCCCCCTTCAGGAGCTCCACGCGGCGCTCCATGTCGGTAAGCAGCACGGGAGCTCGCTCGGGTGCGAGGACCGCAGTCGGATGGGGTTCGAAGCACATGGCCAGGGTTTGCCAGCCGTGGCCATCCGCGGTCTGCTTGGCCGCGTTGATGAGCGCCCTGTGCCCCAGATGAACGCCATCGTGGTTTCCAGGAGTGACGACAGAGTGGGTGCGGCGCATCAGCTCAGGAGCCCCGGAGCGGTGAACGTGCTCCTCCTTCACCCACCTACAGCGCCGTTCGAAACACTTCAACTCGAATGCGCCCGATACTCAGGTTGGTGACGTAGGGCTTTCGGTGCTGTATGGTTGAAAACATGGGGAAATCAAAGGGGAGGGCCGGTTCTGCCGGAGATGCTCCATTCGAGGAGGTTATGGACCGGCTCCAAACCGTCGTAGCGCAATTAGAAGAAGGAGATTTGCCTCTCGAGCAGTCTCTGGCGATGTTTGAAGAGGGAGTCCGCCTGTCGCGGGCCGGAGCGAAACGACTGGATGAAGCCGAGCGTAGAGTAGAGGAGCTCCTCGCAGCCGGAGACGAGCTGCAAACGAGTCCTCTCGAAGAAAGCGAAGCGGGGGAGCGATGAGCCAAGTCCTCACGGTACCAACACATTTCACCGACATCGGAGAGCTCTCCGAGGGCTTCCTCGATCGGGTCGAACAAGACACACTCATTCTCTACGGGCCCGTCGCCTACGAAGATGGTTCACAGATCCAATTCGCGGTGCTGCTTGCCGACGGCACATCGGCTCTGGAGGGTACGGGCGTTGTTCGCGCTGCCGTCGACGGAGGCGCCGATCGTGTTCCGGAAACTCGCTATGATGTCGTCGTCGAAGGCTTGGAGCTGGACGGCCGGTACGAGGTCGTGTTCGAGCGCCTCGTGCTTGCGCGTCAGGCCGTGTCCGAGCCTCCGCTGCCCGATCCTGAAGAAAACGAACCAACCGGCGAGATCGACGCGGCACCCGCGCAAGACGACTCCGCCGACGAGCTGAGCGCTGATGATTCCACGGTCGACGAGGCGCACGCGTATGTGAACGACGTGGAGCTCGGCGCGGATGAAGTCTTCTCTCTCGCGCCTGACGAAGTGCATTCCGTCGCGCCCAGTGAGTACGATTCCGACCTGCCCGAGGAGTCCGCGGCCGAAACCGAGCCGCCGGACGACGCTGACGACGAGCCCGAAACCTCATCCGAAGAAGTCGAGGACGAATACGCGGACCAAGATGAGCTGGCTACGGTCGTTGCCGCGGTCGATCCGGAAGCGATGATGGCCGATGCCGAAGAAGCCCTAGAGGAAGAAGCCCGCGAAGAAGAAGCGGGAGAACCAGGCGCCCAGGAAGAAGCAATCGCCACCGAAGAAGAGACCGTCGACGCCGACTATGCCTTCGAGCATGGCATCGCTGCCGCGCCGCGAGTCGGCATGCCGGTTCCCGTCCCTTCGATGGCCGCGCCACCGGCGGCGCCTCCCGCTCCGCCACGATTGCGATTGGCCGAACCCCCCGACGGCCTCACCCGGCCTTCCCTCGCAAAGGCCGAGGAGCTTCGCTTCAGCACGGATGGAGAGGTGAGCGACGTCCACACGACGGGCCTTTTCGCCTATGAAGACGGGCTTCCGATCCCATCCCGGCCGCCGCTGCCCGATCCCAAAGGTCGCCCATCTCCACTGGCCAGTGAAGCTCAGGGCGATTCCGACGTCGAAGAATCGGAGCCTCCAGAATCGAATGATGACGAGTATGAAGAAGTCCGCCTCAGTGATTTTGCCGGCGCGGTCGAAGAGGGCTGACGAGTCATGAGCCGCGTCGCCGCCATCCTCCTGTGCGCTCTCAGCCTTCTGTTCACAGCCCAGGTCAAGGCCGACGCTGTGGTTCACGTGAAGGTGCGTAGCGCGGACAACAGGCCCGTCGATGGCCGCGTCGAGCTCAGCGGTGCCGGCGGTACGTTCACCTGTACAACCAGTCAGGGCAGCTGCACCATGAGGTCGGTTCCCGGCGGTCGGTACCTAGCCGTGTTCAAGCCCTCGAGCGGAAGCGCTACGGCCCCCAAAAAGGTGATGATCCCGCCAGACGGCAAGGCGGATCTCCACATCGCCGCGAAATAGCTCGTTCAAGTTGGCGCGGGGCACCCGCAAAGTGCCATAATTTCGGGTGGGGAACAGGCGAGGGGAATGCGCAGGAGTTGGATACTGCCCTGTTTGGGGGGCGTTGTTGCATTGGCGTGCGCCGCACCGGTCCGTGCCGAGGACGATCCCGTTCCCCCCGACGTGACGCGCGACGCGCGGGTCGCCGAGGTCCAGAACAGCTTCAGCGGGCCGACCGGCGGCATTCGAATCATCGATGCCGCCTCTGGTCCCAAAGGCACGTTTCGACTCGCGTTGAACACCGAGTTCTTCGTGATTGATGACTACTTTGTCCCGACCGACCGGGCGCAGCACTTCGCGGGCAATCTCTCGCTGAGCGTGACGCCGACGGACTACCTCGAAGTGTTCGCTGCAGCACAAGTGACCTCGGCCTGGGACGACTCCAACGACCCCATGTTGATCCAGCGCGTTGCCGACGTCTTGCTTGGGCTCAAGGGCTTCTATCGGGCGAAGCCCTGGCTCGCCGTCGGCGGTGACGCGAGCCTCGCCTTTCTCGGCGGCGTGAGTGACCCAAAGGCCAGACTCCGCTCCACCAGTTTCGGTCTCCGCGGCAACCTCACCTTCGACTTTCGAGAGCACGAGCGCCGTGAGGCGCCGATGATCTTGCGAATCAACGCCCAATACTGGTTGGACAACTCCGCGAACCTCACCGAAGGCATCGAAGATCGGAGATACGCGGCGTTCGACGGCGCTGTGCCCCGCCCCGAGGAGACGCGTCACCTGCTCACCGCTTTCGAGCGGTATGCCTACGGTGTCAATCGAACGGACTTCGTGCGCATCGCGACGGGTTTTGAAGCTCCGCTCAGCGCCCGCAAGGTGGGGCTCCATCCCATGCTCGAGTGGGAGTGGGACATCCCGATCAACCGCCAGGGCTTCCAGTGCGCTGCCGCTACTCGCAGCAACGACGACGGTTGCCTGGCGGACGAAGGCCCAAAGGCATTTCCGATGGCGCTCACGTTTGGTCTGCGAATTCTCCCGCCGCCCAAGGGCCTTGCGTTCACCGTCGCAGCCGACGTCGGGCTCACCGGGACGCGCCACTTCGTCCGGGAGCTTGCGCCAACCGCCCCGTACAACGTCATCTTGGGGGTCGCCTATGCATTCGACCCACGCCCAGCGCGGCCGATCGTGTCGGGTCCGACTGAGCCTGTCACCGACTCGGTGCCGACGGGTCAGCTACACGGCCGGGTTCTCGTAGAGGGGAGCGACAGCCCAATCTCCGGCGCCTTCGTCGGGGTCGTCGGCCAGGACGTGTCCCCGCAGCTCACCAACTCCGCTGGCCGATTCGTGACCTACGGTCTCCCGGAAGGCGAGGTCGTACTCGAGGTATCGCACTCGGATTTCATTTCGGCGCGGTGCCGCGCGACCGTTCCGTCGGAGACCGAGTGCAGGCTGGTGCCGTCGAGTCGCGATGGCCAGCTGCAGCTCGCGACGGTGGACCGCAACGGCAATGCGGTGCCCAAGGTCCCCATCATCCTGCGTGGGCCCTCCGAGCACAGCCTGATTTCCGACGAAAGCGGTTCGGTGCGCGTCGATGCGCTCGTGGCCGGTACGTACACCGCGCACGTCGACGATCCGATCTATCTCATCACGGTTGCCGACGTCGAAATCCAGGAGCGTCGAGAGACGACCGTGCAGCTTCGAGTGCTGCGCAAGCCTTCGCGTCCCGGCGTCGTCCTGAAGAACAAGAAGATCGCGCTGCGACGGCAGATTAGCTTTGCCACCGGCAGCGAGGAGATCTTACCGAACAGCGAGCCCCTTCTCTCGGAGGTCGCGGACGTGCTCCTTCGAAACCCCGACATCGAGCTGGTCGAGATTCAAGGACATACCGACAACCGCGGCGACCGCGCGCTCAACATGCGGCTGTCGCAGCAGCGCGCGGAATCCGTTCAGCGATGGCTGACCCAGCACGGCGTAAAGCAAGATCGCTTGACGGCGAAGGGCTATGGTCCGACGCGACCGCTCGCACCAAACATCACGCAGCAAAATCGAGCCCGCAACCGACGCGTTCAGTTCAGGATCGTGCGCCGCGCCCAGCTGACCGCCGCCGCGTCGTCACCGTAAGCCCGATCAAGGCAGCGATGGTCGCCCAAAGGGTGTCCGCGGGGGTTTGGGTCGTACTGCAGCTGCAGCCGCCGCTACTGGAAGCCGCCCCGGGGGCATCGCAGGCGATGGGGTTCTCGGATTCTGTTGTTTCGCAGTTGAGCTGGAGGCCGCCGATCGGAATCGCGGTGCAGGTGTCTTCCAGGTTTCCGGGAGGGTAGATGTCGCAAACCGCATCGATGTCGTCCGGCGCGAGACTCCGTTTGTCGACGGCATTTCGGTCGGCCAATACATCGTGGCAACCACACAGGGATCATCGGGATCATCTTTGTCGATGGGGTTGCAATGGCCAATGCCGATGAAGTGTCCAGCTTCGTGGGTGACGATGCCGCGCAGGTCGGCGTCATTATCGAGGCAGCCTGTTTCGGGGCAGTCGGCGTAGGGACCACCGGCTCTCCCGCCGGGGACGAACCGCAAATCGTTGATCATCATGTCTGCGTCGAGGATCTGGCCGGTTGTCGTGTTGTACCAGACGATGGTCACCGCGAAGGCGCGGGGCTCGTATCTATAATCGAGATCATTCCGATCTGCGCAGGGGTTTCCCCACGGGTCGAGGAAGGCAATCGTGTTCACGTTCCCGCCGGTCCCGACGGTATTGAACTCGGGTCGCTTGCAAGTCGACGGCTGCATGGACGGCTTGAAGACCAAGTTCGGAGTGGAGCCGCCGGGGCAGGCCGCGGTTTCCCATGTCTCGAACGCAGCGTTCACCGAGTCCTCGATGTCGCTCAGTTCCATCCACTCCGAGCCGCTTCCATCGACCGCGTACGACAGGCAGGGGTCGTTCCAAACGAGGGGCGCCCCGATCTCGACGCAGGCCTGTTCGCCGACCTGTTGGCCGCCACCAGTGGTCATTCGGCAGTAAGCAGACGCGCCGTTTGCGGCGAAGGAAGCCAGAAGCGCGAGCCCGAACGCCGTGGCCCATGAAAAGAAGTGCAGGCTGCGACGACTCATCGGCGTCCCTCCTGCTTTGCAGCGATCTGCCGTAGCCTGGAAAGGAACGCGTCGAGGCGCTCGGGCTCTGGGAGCGCGCCAAAGCTCCTCTTCAAGCGCCCCGCGGCGTCCCGGCGGACGAGGAGCAGACCTTCGCGGCTTTGGCGTACGGTCTCGATGCCTCGCTCTTTGCGTACGCGCATCACGCCTTGCCCCATACCGACCGTTCGAAACGCCGTGTACGGCCCACCGCCATGAACGAATACCAGCACCCGTTCGCCTACCTGAAACGACGCTTCGCCTTCGACGCGCATTCCAATCTCGCCGATTTGGCCGCCCATGGTTTCGACGATGACTTCGCGTTCGTCGGTGCCATTGCCGAGAATCTCGCGTTCGACCTCGATTCGGTGCCAGGTCCAGATCTGCCCGTCTCTCCGCAGGAACGACTCGGAGAACAGAACGCGGCCAAGGACGATATGGTCGGCTTCGGAGGCCAGCTCTTCGAGTTCGAGCCCTTCAAGGACAGAGCCATCCGCCGGGGCGGCGGAGAAGAGAGCCAGCGAGATCGGGCCCATTATGAGAGAGAGCAACCGGAATCTAAGCATTTCTCAATGCTGGGGGCCTCCGACCCCTCCGTCAAGCAATCTGCCCTACACGATCTCGATTGACAGTTTCCCCTAGATTTTCGTACACCTCACTCCATGCACCAAGTTCCCTTGTCTCGTCGGCTACAATCGGCGATCGGCGTGATCTGCATCGTGGCGCTCGGCGGCTGCGACGTTGCGAAGTTCACCGCCGACTCGACGGCGGGACTGTTCACCCGAGCGGCCCCCGCATTCGAATCGTACTGGGACTACGATCTGGCGGGCGAGGCGCTTCCGGCGACCGTCGTGCAGTTTGAAGGGATCCTCCGTGTCGTTCCCGACAACGAGGCGATTCTGTCACAGTTGGCGCAGGCCTATGTCGCCTACGCATACGGCTGGGTCGAGGCCGATGTCGAAGAGCTCGAGTTTGACAGCGAGTACGAAGAAGCCGACGTCCAACGGCAGCGTGCGCGCATCATGTACCTGCGAGCAATCGACCTGACTCGGCATTGGGTTCGGCTGCACAACCCCGACGTCGACCTCGCCGTAAAGAGTACCGTAGAGGACCTCGAGACCTGGCTGCAGGAGGCGTTCATCGAGAAGGCCGATGCCGAGATGCTGCTCTGGCACGGATATGCTTGGGGCTCCTACATCAACACCGCCAAAGACGACATGGAGGCGGTCGCCGACCTAGAGTATGCGAAGGCGTTTGTCGCGCGCTCGATCGAGCTCGACCCGGACTACTACAACGCAGCTGGCTACACGTTCATGGGCGTGGCGACCGCGTCGGAGATGGCTGGCGATATGGACGTGGCCAAGGGCTACTTCGAGAAGGCGTTGGCCCGCACCGAGCGGCGCGCGCTTCAGATCCAGCTCAACATGGCCCGCTACTATGCCGTCAAGGAGGGCGATCGAAAGCTCTTCGACAAGCTCCTGAGCGAGGTGATGGACGCCGAGGATCCCCTTCCGGAGGCGCGGCTGGCCAATCGGATGGCCCGCGTGCGCGCCGCCCTCTACATCGAGAACGCGGACCAACTTTTTTAGTGATATCGGTAGCTACCGAAGTTACTCTGCGTAGCTCCGGCGTTTCGAACGAAGCGGCTACGAAGAGGCAATAGTGAAGCACATCCGGCGTTTAGACAGAGGGCTCGCGCGCGGCGAGGCGGCGATCGCCGCGGCCGTCCTTCTGATCATGATCCTGGTCGCGGCGACCCAGGCGGCGCTCCGTAATCTGACCAATCTCGATTTTGAATGGGCCAACCTCGTTCTCGAACGGATGGACTGGGCCGACTCGTTCCTGCAGAAGGGAACGCTCTGGCTTGCCTTCTTCGGAGCTTCTCTCTCCACCTTCGACGAGAAGCACATCGCCATCGACGTACTCCCCCGGCTCTCGCCGCCTCGTATCAAGCAGTTGCTGCGAGCCATCGTCTGCACCTTCTCAGCGATCACTTGCTTCTATCTCGGGCGCGTCTTCTGGCTTTCGGTACTCAACAACGCCCAAGAGATTCCGCTCGAGTACTCCGTACTCGGGCGCACCGACGAGATGATCCACATCTGCGACGCGCCCATCGAGATCCTGACCGGTACGGGGCTTTCGCGGCCGGATTTGTTCTGTGGGCTGAGGAGCGCGCTCGAAGTGTTTGGCGCCACGATGTCGACGCCCGATGTCGCCCTGCAGCTCATCGTTCCCGCCATGTTCATATTCATGGCAGCACGATTCTTGAGTCGTGCGATTGCAGCCAGCGCAGCGTTCGCTACCAATCGTCTCCCCCAAGACCCCGAAGGCAAGGGCTGAGCGATGGACACGATTTGGATCGTCATCCTCACGGTGCTCGCCATCCTCGGCGCACCCCTCTTCGCCATCTTCGGCGCCGCTTCGATGCTGCTATTTGGAGCCCTCCCGGACACGAGCATCACCGGCACTGCGAACGACGTCTTCAGTGAAAAGTTTGCAGACTCGCCGCTGCTGGTGACGATTCCCTTGTTCACCTTTGCGGGCTATCTGTTGGCGGAGAGCGGTACACCGCACCGCTTGGTCAAGGTGTCGCGTGCCTGGCTCGGCTGGATGCCGGGTGGCCTGGCGATCGTGTGCTTGGTGGCCTCCGCCTTCTTCACGACCTTCACCGGTGGCAGCGGCATCACCATCGTCGCCATCGGCGGGCTCCTTTATCCGGCCCTGGTCGCGGACAAATACGACGAGAACTTCTCCCTCGGCCTGGTGACGACCGGCGGCTCGCTAGGCCTTCTGTTCCCTCCGAGCGTGCCGATGATCATCTACGGCGTCGTCGCCGGCATCATGATCGAAAAGCTCTTCTTGGCGGGTTTGATTCCCGGCATCATCACCGTCGCCGCGCTCGCGATCTACAGCTCGGCCACCGGTATCAAGCACAAGATGCCGCGCACCGGCTTCAACATTCGCGAAGCGTTCACGACTCTCTGGGAGGTCAAATGGGAGGCAATGCTTCCGATCGCGCTCCTCGGTGGAATGTATAGCGGCCTGCTTCGAATCCACGAGGCGGCAGCGTTCACGGCAATCTACACCCTGGTCATCGAGGTCTGGATCTACCGGGACGTCAGCTTCCGCGGTGACCTCTCACGCATCATCCGTGAATCGATGACGCTGGTTGGCGCGATTCTCGCGATCCTGGCGACCGCAATTGGCTTCACCGCGTTCCTGATTCAAGCGCGGGTGCCGATGATGATCCTCGAGGCGATGGAGGGCTTCATCACGTCCCAGGTCATGTTCCTGATCGCGTTGAACTTCTTCCTCATCGGCGTCGGCATGCTGATGGACATCTTCTCTGCGATCGTCGTCGTGGTGCCGCTCATCGTCCCGATCGCGCTGAGATTTGGCGTCGACCCCTACCACCTGGGCATCGTCTTCCTGCTCAACCTCGAGATCGGCTACATGACGCCGCCCGTAGGCCTGAACCTCTTCATCTCGAGCTTCCGCTTCAACAAGCCGATTACTCAGCTGTATCGCTCCGTCTTGCCGTTCATCGGGCTCCTGGGCCTCGCCCTGATCATCGTCACCTACATTCCATCCCTTTCGACCTGGCTCCCGAGCCTGGTCGATAGCAGCGAGGTGGATCTCAATTCAGGCGACGACATGGATGCCGAATACGACCTGGACCTGGACAGCCTGGAAGGCGATGACGGGGAGATGGACCTGGACGGTTTACTGGGCGGTGACGACGACGAGCTGGACCTCGATTCGCTCGAAGGCGACGACGAGGAGCTGGACCTGGACTCTCTCGAAGGGGGAGACGAGGAGCTCGAGCTGGATACGCTCGAAGGCGATGAGGAAGAGCTGGAATAGACGCCGACGAGGCGAGGGCTCCTCCGTAGCTAGAGACCCGGCACCGATAAACCGTGCCCCTCCACACGTAGACAGTTGTGGATCAGTGTCACCCCCTAAGAGTCGATGCAGCGCATCGCCCACGGGGCTACGTACCAGCGCGCACCGACGCAACATGCCGACCTCCCGCAGACCGCAGCGCGAGCCGGAACGGCGAAGCCCGGCGCAACGCGCCGGCAAGGCAAAGCACAGCGAATGCCGCGCCAGGGAGGAC
>RCNF010000071.1_pt1 | contig 41135 bp, 35 predicted proteins | sample 2041311 | NCBI WGS metagenome assembly RCNF01 (sample SAMN09708228, study PRJNA481090) | Marine sediment metagenome, whole genome shotgun sequencing project. | biome: marine sediment; feature: ocean; material: sediment; isolation source: Sewage treatment plant 2 marine sediment (STP2) ...
GTGATCGGGAGCGTGATCTTCGGGTTGCTCGGGGCGTTCGGTGGGGCGGTCCTGGCTGAGTACATCCAGTACGAGAAGCTGGACGACGCGCTGAAGACAGGGTTCTGGGCGTTTGTCGGGAAACTGTCGGCTTACTTCGTAAAAGCTGCTCTGGCTATGGGGGTATTAGCGATATTTATTGTCAGGTCGTGGCCGTGACTAATATTTATTGATCAGAGATGCTGTAGATTTTCTGCTTTTGTACACACTCGTATAACATATTCAATTACAGACATTTAGGGAGTGAATTCAAGTGCACTTTAATCGCAGTGCACCTGATTAAAATATATGCCACAATATTTTAATGTTGACATCAGTGATGTATTGAATAAACTCCCTATGAATGAATAAATGATTCTATATCAATAAGTTCAGGTTAGGTGGAATGTTGTGGATATATCGAAATTCGCAGAAACTAGCCCCGGGACTTTAATCCCAGTAGGTGGATTACCGGGCGTGTCGCATGCGTTTGTTCCTGAGAGTCTTCCTCCCAATTGGGAATGGCCTGATAGATTATGGCCCCTGCTTGTTGAGGCTAGAACTGCTTTAGGCAGCTTGGATGGGACGGCAAAACATCTGCCAAATCATCAGCTACTGATAAGACCCCTTCAGAACAGAGAGGCGCAAAGATCATCAAGGCTTGAAGGAACAATCACTGAGCCAGAGAAGCAGCTTATTTTTGAAATTGATCCGAAATATCCAAGCTCAGAATCAGATCCAAATAACGCATATCAAGAGGTTTTCAATTACGGCAGAGCTTTGAGGTCAAGGTACGTTTCCCATGGCCATTTACCACTGTCATTAAGGCTGATTAAAGAACTCCATAAAGTGCTGATGGATGGAGTCCGAGGTGCAAATAAGGAACCAGGAGCTTTTCGCCGGCTCCAGAACCAGATTGGAAGACCAGCTCGATTTGTTCCTCCCCCACCAGATAGATTGACGGAATGTCTAGACTCGTTCGAGAAATATCTGCATCACGCAAATAAGTTTGATCCTCTTGTAAATGCATTTTTGGTCCATTATCAATTTGAAGCCATACATCCGTTCAGGGACGGAAACGGTCGAGTCGGAAGATTGTTGTTAGCGATGATGATATCTGAATGGTGTGGACTGGCTAACCAATGGCTATATATGAGTTCGTTTTTCGATAACAATAAAGACGCATACATGGATAACCTTTTCAATATTAGTGCCAAAGGTGATTGGGAGACCTGGATTGACTTTTGTTTAAATGGAGTAATCGATCAAGCCAAGGATACTGAGAAGCGCTGTGATGAATTGTTGGCACTCTGGACAAACTTGAAAAATCGGGCTAATGAGATAGGCGGTAGTTTCAGGCTTGGGGCTATTGTCGACGAACTTTTTACCTCACCAGTGATTCGGATTACACAAGTGACGAAGAAATTCGATGTTTCATTTCCCACCGCAAAGGCAGATCTGGAGAAACTAGCCGATGCAAAAATTATCTCCCGGGTCAAACGTTTAACTCAAATTACCTTTGTCTGCTCTGATATAATTAATATCACTTATAGAGAAGATTAGCCCTGTTCCCATTTAACCCCACCGGCATTCGCAGGCAAGCAGTGCTGGCGATATTTATTGTTCGGTCGTGGCCCTGACCCTATATTTAACCAGGCGCTTTGATCCCACCAAAAAAGGAGATGATTGAACCAAGGAGGGGGAAATGAAACGTTCCATCAGATTCCTGCTGGTATCTTCACTCGTCGTGTTCATCTCGATAGGCTGCTCAGACAGCGGATACAATCCCACAGACAATGGTCATGACAATAGCGAGCCGAGCTATGTGTGGACTGGGATCGCCACACCGACAACGAACAAGCTTCATGCTGTGGCCTTCGCTGATACCCTTGTTGGTATCTGTGTGGGCGATAACACCACGATTCTGAGGACCGTGAATGGTGGAAGAACCTGGGAAGAACTGTTGATAATGGAGGATATTCATCTCAAGGATATCGTATGTATCGACCGGGAACACTTCCAGGCTGTAGGAGTTTCATATTCTGAAAGTTTTCGCATTCAGACGGGGGATGGGGGTGACACCTGGGGTGTCACCATATACCCCAGCCCGCAATATCCAGACTGGAACCTTACGGCAGTGAGCTGTTTAGATTATACCCATGGGGTGATGGTTGGCTTGAACGGTCTGGTCGCGACCTTCCAGAGCGGCACTAATCATATCGAAAGTGGAACCACCAGTCATCTCTATGACGTGGCCTATGTGACTGGAGTCAGGCACTATGCGGTAGGGCTTAACGGGGTGATCCTCCAGACTATCGATGGCGGCCAGAGCTGGGTGATAGATCCTACTGGAGTGAACAATGATTTGATAGGCATAGACATGCTGCCCATAAATGTCGGTTTCGCCGTTGGCACAGAAGGGATCGTTCTCCGTGGAGATCTTAACGGCTGGGAGGTGCGTCCGTCCGGGACGAATAATATTCTCGTTGGGGTATCTTTCTGGGATGAATATTCAGGCATAGTAGTCGGGTTTTCCGGCACCGTGCTTCGAACAGATGATGGCGGCGAGACCTGGAAGACTGAAGAATGCGAAACTGACCTGATCCTTCGTAACGTATTCTATGATCAGTCTGGTTTCGGGATAGCTGTCGGGGATAGCGGCTCAGTTTTCAAGAGGTTCATGGTCTCCGAATAATCAGAAAAAGCCGACCTCCAGCCAACTACTTCATACCCGCATGATATATAATGGCGTATAGCTTCCGTTGACGCTGTGCATTTGGTGTGGTATGATTTATACCACACTGGACGAAGAGGAGGTGAGATGTGTTCGGAGAGCTTGTAAAGGGACGCAGGTCAGAGCTCGGGCTGACCCTCAGGGAGTTCTGCAGGAGGCTGGGGGAGGACCCGAGCAACTGGAGCAAGGTCGAGAGGGGGATCCTGAGGCCGCCGCAGCGCAGAGAGAAGCTGCGTCATATCGCGGATATCCTTGATATCAGTGAGGGATCAGTCGAATGGGAGGGGCTGGTCGACGCCGCTACGATCGATGCCGGGGATATTCCTGGCTACGTGATGGAAAACAGGGAGGCGTACAGCGCCCTGCCGGTATTCTTCAGGACGCTGGGCGGCAAGATGCTGACGGCTGATGAGATCCGGCGGATGGTCGAGCAGTTGATCAAGGGTTATCCAGGTATCCCGCAGCCTGAGACTGGCGCGAAGAAGGTCGACAAGAGAGCGATCGTTGTAGCCGGGCCGAACGGGGCGGGGAAGACGACATTTGTAAGGGAATATCTGAAGGATCAGGATATTCCATATATCAGCGCTGATGCTATCGCTGAACGGATGACCGGGGGAGATATCCGGCAGGTCGCCCTGGCCGCCGGCAAAAAGTTCTTCGTCGATCTGCATTGCACGGTCGATTCAGGGAAAAATTTCATCGTTGAGACTACTCTTTCGGGACGGGGTTTTCGCCGGGCGTTGAGCCGGATGAATCGTGAGGGATACGGGGTCAGCATCATCTACATATATCTTGATTCACCGGATCACTGCGTTTCCAGGATCGTGGAACGCACGCGCAGGGGCGGGCACCATGTGCCGCAGGAGGATGTGATCCGGCGCTTCCGCAGGAGCATCGTCAATTTTCAGGAGATGTACAGGTCCGGGGCAGACAGTTGGCACCTCGTATCTAACACGGGGAAGGAGTTCATCGAGGTAGCCAGGGGGTGCGGAGACGAAAGTCTGGTATTCGTGGAAGATTCATATAAGAGATTTCTCACGTTGGAAGGATTGAGAGATGAGCAGTAAACTTTTCGACCCAGAGTTTATCCGCCAATCGATCGAGATCCGGCAGATCGGCTCCCGGGCTGTCCATAATGCGCAGGAAGAAAACCGGCGACTGGGAATACCGAACACATATTTCATCAACGGCCACACATATTACGAGCTTCCTGATGGTACGCTGAGCCTGGAGGACCCCTGGGATAAATGATCGGTGTCTACATTACGCGGTCGTGGGCATAGGTGGTGTGGATGATGGGTGGTGGATCGAATGTACCTGCTTTACGTTGATGAGAGCGGAGATACCGGGATTGAAAACTCTCCTACGAATTTCTTCATACTAAATGGTCTAGTTGTACATGAATTGCACTGGGAAAGCACCCTGAGCGCAATTGTTGGGTTCAGGAGGTCTCTGCGGGACAGGTATGGCCTTAAGCTGAGGGAGGAGATCCATGCTTCGAGTTTCCTTCAGCATCCCGGAGAGCTGAGCCGTATAGACAAACATGTCAGATTGAGAATACTCAGAGATGTTATCGACTTCCAGGCGAGTCTGCCCAGTATAAGCATCATGAATGTTGTAGTTAGCAAAGCTGGCAAACCGATTGAGTATGACTTATTCACTGCAGCTTGGAAGATACTGGTCCAGAGGTTTCACAATACAATTTCCCATAACAATTTCCCTGGCCCGGGAAATCCAGTTGACCGCGGATTGATTGTTGCGGATAAAACCGACGAAGTGAAACTGCGCAACCTTGTCAGGATGATGCGCCGTTTCAATCCCGTTCCTTCGATGTATGCTGCGCAGGCCCGGACGGTACTCCTTGATACGATCGTCGAAGACCCCATTCATCGGGATTCAAAGCATTCGTACTTCATTCAGTTGGCGGATGTGAACGCGTACATGCTGCATCAGAAATTGAATCCATGTGGCTATATCAGGAAAAAGGGGGGCAGATACTATTTTGACAGGCTGGATCCCGTTCTCTGCAAGGTTGCATCCCGGACAGATACACAGGGAATAGTGATGATATAAAAAAAGGGCTCCTGAGAGCCCGGTGAGTCCTACTGTTGAGTCTAGCTCAAGGTCAGACTCACAATCATCCTATACTTATTCGAAATATTGTCAATGGCATTTCATCAACGGCCACATATATTACGAGCTTCCTGATGGCAGGCTGAGCCTGGAGGACCCCTGGGATAAATAATCCCTGTCTACATTTAGCCCCACCGGTGTCCACTTTTGAGGACGCGATTATCCAAAAGAGGACACGTTCTGTCTTTGGGTCGGCGTAACTCCTTATATTTCAACACGGTTTTTCGGCACTCTAATTGCGGTTACCTTTCTTTTGGGTAAGTACAGCAGGGGAGGATTGTGCCCTCGCTGTGCTCCCGCCCGGCAGCCGGAAAGCTTCGCCGATACACGGTGGACGGTTCGGAGGCCAGCCGCCCTGGCGCGGGAGATCGAGACCGGAGCAGATGATGACCAGAGTGAGACTGATTAGACTGACAGCGGCATCGATCGCAATACCGGTCCTGCTTACTGCCGCTCCATCCTTCTCCCAGGATAAAAGGGAGATCAAGAAGGAGGAGCCGGCGGTCAAGGTGCAGGATCCCCTGAAGGTATTCAAGGGGATCGAGAGAGCGTGGCAGAAAGAGAATGCCGACGGCATCGCATCGTACGCCGGAGACACGAGGGTCTTCCTCGACGTCAGGGGGATCGGCCAGAAGGGCGGCCATTACAGCAGATCGCAGGTGAAGTATCTCTTCAAGGATATGTTCAAGGTCGACGATCAGCTGAAGTTCGAGTTCGTCAAGTTCCAGAATCTGGAAGAACCCGACAGAAAGGTCTACGGAATAGCGTACAGGAGCTGTAAAAACATTCGCAGCGGCAAGGTCTTTCAGGATAAGGTATACGTAACGCTGGGCCGCGAGGGCTCGGCATGGGTCGTGGCCGAGATAAGGACCACGCGCTGATTCCCGGCCTCTTGACGGGAGACACTTCGCTGTGGATGCAGAGAGAGAAAACAAGATATTTCTGTCCGTCCTCTGGACGTTCCTCATCTCTGCGCTCGCCTTCTTTTTCATCTACATCTCAGCCGGCAGGATAGAGTTACCGCCATCGGTGTGGTTCGCTCTTTTACTGATTACAGCCGGGTTCATCGTCTTTCTCTTCGTACCCATGCCTGGCAGGCAGAAGATCGGGGGAAGGAAGAAGCCGCGGCGGAAGGAATGGTTCCCGCGCGATATCGGGGAGATAGTCGAGAAGCGTGACGACGTCGTTACTGCGGACCCGGGGATGCTCAGGCCCGGGCGCGCTATCGGGCTCGTGCCGCTGCTTCCCCTGTTGATACTCCTGCTTGTCATCATCCTGGCGGCTCCGTTTGGGAGGGGCGAGGATGCGTGGACAGCGAGGGAGACAGATCGGCTCACATCGGTGTATGACGAGGCGTCGGCGATGCTGGCGAACCTCGAGAGGCGGCTAGGCGAGGTCGGGGACGAAGCGGCGGAGCTGCTGACAGACTGGGACATCACAAAATCAGAGGATCCGGCACGGATCTCGATAATCCATTCGATAGATTCACTGGCGACTGAGACGTCGTCCGGGCTGGAGCCGGTCTCCGAGCTCGGCATCCAGGTCTTTACCTCCGGTGGGAACAGGCTCGCCTGGGGCGGAAGGCCGAGATACGACGGGCGGATCGATACGCGGGCCGACGGTACGAAGATATTTATCGCCAAAGCGCGGCTCTTTACCGTGCTTGTCAGGGATATGCCGCTTCCGTCGGGCGGAAGGGTCGTTGTCGACCTGCCGCTCGAGGTCAATTACAGGATCAGCAACCGCTTTCTGAGGAGCACAAGCCTCGGCGAGGTCGCCAGCGCACGGCACGGGGTCGAGGTCGAGTACAGCTACTGGATGGGGCGGCACGGTGGCCGTACGATGGAATCTGAGGTAGGCGAAGTCGTGCCCGAGGTCTCGAAGACCGCGGACGGCGCCGTGAGGATAAGGGGACTGCTGCGTTCGAGCGAGGGACTGCCGCTGGCGAGGCTGACCGTACGGGGCGAGACATATGAGGCGGCCGCTTCGGGGACATCGAGCCGGCGCGCGACGTGGGCCGGGCTGCTGCTGACGCTTTCGGTGATAGTGATCGCCCGATGGATATACAACGGCTGGGGCAAGAAGAGGTGCGAGGGCGAGACCAACCTGTACTGCCTGATGCGGCGGATGGCACTGCTCGTATTCTTCCTCATCGTGATCCGGTACCTGTTGCTGCGGCTCGAGATGCCTGGAGGGGTCTTCGGGCTCGACCTGTTCGATTCGGCGCTCTTCGCCTATGACACTCCGGGCGGGTTGATGAGGACGGCGGGGGATTACCTGATCACGTCAGCGTTCATGCTGACCTTCGTCTTCGGGGTAGTCAAATCATTCAGGACATATTACGGGGGCATCCTAGAGAAACATATCTCCCGGGGCAATCCCTTCAATGTGCTGCGTATGGTAGCGCGGGCCGCAGTGCTCGCAGCGATACTTGCCGGGACGATGCTCGGCTCGACGATCATAGTCGCAAGGACCGTACTCAACTCTAATCCAAGACTCATAGGGCTCGACGCGGGGTTCTTCAGTATCCGTGCCCTAACGCTTCATACTGCGCTTCTCTTTGCCGTGGCTGCGGTCTTTATTGCCGCCATCTTCCTCTTCAGGCTTCTGCTCAGCTGGGGCGGAGGGCCGAAGACGGAGATGGTCATCTCGGCCGCCGCTGCTCTCATCGCTGTTTATTTTCTGGTGCATCCGCACTGGTCGGCGCTTGTCGCCGCTGTCTCGCTTTTATTCCTCGCGGCGAGGATATTCCCGCTTCTTAAGAAGGAGGAGCTGCTCTCTGTCGTCTTCGCATCGTTCTTCCTCGTGCTTATCTGCTCTGTTGTGATCTTCGGGGTCGGGATGAAGGGGTACGACGATATCAGGCGGGGGAGGATAGAGGAACTGGCCGGAGGCATCAACGGCCCGGATGAGAACATGTTCGAGATGGCATTATTGGACGGTGTAGAAGAGATAGCTGCCGATCGCACGCTTGTCTCCAAGACGATGTCGCGTTCGCAGTCGACAGCATTCGAGATATGGGCCGAGAGCGATCTCAGCGGACTGGGGAGGCCGTGCGTCTTCGATGTCTTTGATGCGTCGGGAGTGAAGTTCTCCAGCTTCTCGGTCGGGATACCGTTCGAGATAGCGGGCGTCTTCGATGATGCTGGCGATATCCTTCAGACGCCGGGCGTCATCAGGATGGTTCGCGGGAGCGATTTCGGCAGGGTCTACTACTTCGTCGGCGTGACTCCGGTCCGCCATCCGAGCGGAAGGCTCGCCGGGCGTGTCGAGGTCAAGTGGCCGTATCATTTCGAGAACCCGTCGATGCTGACGAGCGCCGGGCCGGCGGCGCCGGAGATCCTTCGCAATGTCGAGAGGGGTTCGGTGACGCCGAGGATAGACGAGCCGGAGAAGCTGCTCGTCGCCAGGGTCGAGGGCGGCCGCGTGGTCGAGTCTTCCGATCCAGCGGTCCGTACGGGGACCCCGCTGGGTGGAGCGCCCGAGGAGTGGTTTATATATGACGGGTCGGAAGGAAAGTACCATTGCGTCTATAAGCCGGGCGACGGCCAGTCGCAGTACATAGTCGGATACCTGTCGCCGGGGTTCAACGGAAGCGTCCTGCTGTGGGCGACGGTGATCTCTGTCGACATCATGATAACGATAGCGGCGTTAGCTCTATTATTGCTCGTACGCAAGCTCCCCGTGTTCGGGAGCGTCACTCCGGACGTCTCGATAAGGGGCGGGCTCGGGTTCAGGCGAAAACTCCTCCTCTCGTTCACCGTCGTCTCGATGATACCGGTGCTGCTGATGGGGGTCTTCTCTTCGAGGTACATCAATTACAGGTACAGGGCGGTCGGGGAGAGAGAGGCCTACGAGGCTGCTTCATCGGCCGGTGCGCTTGTGCGTCACGGTGTCCGGGCCGAGGCGGAGGCGTTCGGGCGAAGCGAATACCTAAGCGACATGCTCGAGTCGGGAGAGGCGACAGCGGGGATAGACGCGCCGGCATACGAGGACGCTCTCTTCACACTGGTCGACGCTGCGGGCGAGATCGTCCTCGACGATACCCGCTACCCGATCGAGAGCAGCAAGGTGCTTCAGATAAGGCGCGAGGCTCCGTCGGGGCGCGTGACGGTCACCTGGGACAGGCCGGGTCTGTACGCCGGCACGGTGATACCGATCTCGCTGCCGAACAGGCCGGGGGGATTCCTTTACTACCGGCGAAGGCTCGATGATGATTTTGTCAGCAGGACGGCGGCGGTGCTGGGCCGCAACCTCAACATATACTATCGCGGGTCGCTGCAGGCTTCGAGCGAGAGGGAGCTCTTTGTGGGAGGCTTCCTCGGCGACCTGCTGGCGCCCCGTACGTACGCCGATGTGGCGCTCGGGGGGAGCCGGACGGTCGTTACGAACGAATCGCTCGGCGATTACTCGTACCAGGTGTCGAGCATCGCGATACCGCCCCTTGCCAGCGGCGAGAGCGCGGTAGTGTCGGTGCCGCATCTCTACCGGACGGCGATCGTCCGGGATGAGGTCCTGCGGACCTCAGCGGTGCTGCTGGGGCTGCTAGCGCTGATATTGTGCGTCGCTGTGACGCTCGGCGTATTTCTCGCCGGAAAGATATTCAACCCGATAGCGGAGCTGCGTCGGGGGACGACGCGGATCATCAGCGGCGATCTCGAGTTCAGGCTGCCCGCGGGGGCGACAGACGAGATCGGCGAGCTTGTCAATTCGTTCAACTCGATGACGACATCGCTGGCCGCTGCGAGGCAGGATCTGCTCGAGAGGCAGCGCTACCTCGCAGCCGTGCTCGACAATATGTCGACCGGTGTTATCTCCGCCGGGAGCAAGGGCACGATCATGACACTCAACCCCGCCGGTGAGAGGATCCTCGGAATGACGGCGGAGGATCTCATCGGGAGCAAGGCTGCGAAGGCGGGGGACTCACACCTCAAGGCGTTCTTCGACCTCTTCTCGCTCGAGACGGAGAAGACGATCGAGGGGGAGATCTCTCTCGACCACGACGACGAGAGGCGGACTCTGAAGACCGTCGTCGCCGGGCTGTCCGAGGGGGGCGAGAGGCTCGGAACAGTGATCGTCTTCGACGACCTCACCGAGTTGATCCGTACGAAGAAGCTTGCCGCCTGGATCGAGATGGCCAGACAGATCGCGCACGAGGTCAAGAATCCGCTCACGCCGATCAAGCTCTCGGCGCAGCTGATGCAGAGGGCGTACAAAGCCGGGAGCGAGGAGTTCGGAGAGATATTCACCAGCGGGATCGACACCGTGATTCAGCAGACCGAGATCCTGCGTCAGATCGCGTCGGAGTTCTCCAGCTTCGGAAGGGCGATAGATTTAAAACGAGAAAATATAGAGATAGAAGAGTTCATCACTAGCGTCATCGCGGGGTACCGCGGCGTCGAGAATGTAAATATCAAATATGCCGGTGGGAACGGGGCGCTAGTGGCCGATTCCGAGGCGCTTAGGAAGATACTGGTCAACCTCGTCGAGAACGCCCTCGAGGCGATCTCGGACGGAGGCGATATCGTCGTCGAGCACAAGATCAGAGGGGCCCACGCGGTGATCAGCGTGAGCGATACTGGAACGGGGCTCTCTGACGATATTGCGGATAAACTCTTCGAGCCGTACTTCTCGACGAAGACGAATGGAACGGGGCTGGGGCTGGCTATCTGTCAGAGCCTCGCGAACGAGATGGACGGAGAGATAGAGCTTCGGAACAGGGACGACGTGCAGGGTGTAAAAGCTGTAGTGACACTCCCCGCGGCAAAGGAGGCTCAGGGCTGACGGTAATGTCGATTTTGACACTCCCCTAATGGTGAACGAGATGTTGAATCGGGGCTTAGTTCTTATTGCGTTGCTGCTGGCAGGATATTCTGGCGCTGGTGCCCAGGAGCCGATGGATTGTTTTTGCGAAGAGGAAGGGATGGCAGGTCTCGATGTCGGATTTATCGTCGCCGGTGTGGTCCTGGCCTGCGGCAATGTCGCGATCATCGCACATAACTCATCAAGGTTGAGTGCGGGTGATCCAAGTGGAAGTGGAGGGATGGGGGGTATTATTGTCGGAGCTCTTGGCGCCATCTACGGGACGGCGGTCATCTTTTCGGATGAGCCGGCTGTCAGTTACGTGGGCGCAGGTTGTGCAGTTGTGGGAGCTATATCTTTCTATTACGGATTTAAAAGTACCAGGGCGTCGAACAGGAAGTACGATGAGGAGCACGGTATGTTGATCGATCCCGTGCTGATAGATGACGGGACAGGCAGGCTGGGTCCCGGGGTGCAGGTGAGCTGGAAGTTTTAAAATCCAACAAGTTTCTTGTTTTCTTGCCTTGACACAGGTTAACGTTAATGTTAACCTGTGGTCATGCGGGAAGTTCTGTTTTATAGAACTCCATCGCAAATCCCGTTGAGGAGTTTCTGGATGGCCTGGGGCCAAAAAAGGCGAGAAAGGTAACCTGGGTTCTTACGCTTATTGAGGAACTTGAATTCGTTCCCAGGGAATACCTCAAGAAACTGTCGGGAACTGATGACATTTGGGAAGTCAGGATCAAAGAGGGGGGTGATTCAATGAGACTTCTCGGATTCTGGCATGATCAGAGGTTCATTGTGCTTGTCCATGCGTTCATGAAAAAGACAAGGAAAATCAGAAAGACAGATATTCGTTTGGCTAAGGCAAGAAGGAAAGAGTACATATCGAGGTAAAGTAATGAGTGACTTAAAAAAATACGTGAAGAAGAGGAAGAAGAGTGATTCTGTTTTTGCCCGGGAGTACAGCATAGGGTACGAGGAGTTCAAGGTCGGAGTATTGCTCAAGGCGGCCAGACAGGAAATGGGTCTGACGCAGGAGCAGGTTGCGGCCATTCTGAATACGAAGAAGACAGCCATTTCAAGGATTGAAAACCATGCTGAAGATATACGGTTATCGACTCTTGAAAAGTATGCTTCTGCAATAGGCAAGAAACTTGTGATCTCGTTTCAGTAGGGGCGTTTGACGGACCGGGTTCGGATAATCGATTCAGGTGTAAGAGTCAGAATGAAGGATTTTATTATAATATATGGCCGGGTTGCTCGAGCGCATGTAGTCGCGCTGGTGGCAGCCGCTTTGTTACTGGTGCTGCCTTCGGGCGCTCGTGCCCAGGGGCACATGCCCGAGGGTGGGGACCCTTCAGCAATACGTGAAGAGAACAGCAGGGTGAGGGCCGATGACTATCGGGTCACTGTCGCCAGGCTCAAGTATGGCGGTGGAGGGGACTGGTACGCGGACCCTTCGTCGCTGCCGAATTTTCTCGGTGAGTTTACGAGACGCACCGGTATCCCAACCGCGTCCCTGGAGAAGGTCATCGAGGCGGGGGACCCGGAGCTTTCCTCCTTTCCTTTCCTCTATATGACGGGGCACGGGAATGTCGCCTTTTCGTCGACCGAACTGGAGCGGCTGCGTTCGCACCTGCTCGCCGGTGGATTTCTCTATGCAGACGATAACTACGGGATGGACGAGTCGTTCAGGAAGATCGTCGCGGAGCTCTTTCCGGGGCGGGAAATGGCGCTCGTTCCGTTCGATCATCCGATATACAGCGTGTTCTACGAGCTCGACGGGCCGCCGAAGGTTCACGAGCATGACGGGAAGCGGCCTGAAGGATGGGGTGTGTTCGACGGAGACAGGCTGATGCTCTTCTACACATATGAGAGTGATGTCGGGGACGGGCTCGAGGACCCCGACGTTCATGGCGACCCTCCCGCGGTGAGGGAGCAGGCGATACGGATGGCGGTAAATGTCTTCTACTACGCGATGACGAGGTGACGGGAGCGGTGGGATGGACAAGACTATGGACATTCTGGTGGACAGCAATGATGTGCTTTCAACTGTTCACTAATCACAAAACAGGTTTCCATGGAAGCTTATATCTATGCTAGATAAACATATATGAGGATTTTCGCCCGGCAGTATTATGGACAGACAGTTGGACATATGAGGGGACATTTCCTGGGACATTAATTCATCCGTGAGAGAAGTGTTATTATCACAGCCGAGTCAAATAACAGGGAATTCAGAAGAAAGATAGGGAGGCTGAGCGCCGTACGGAGGCGTGCGGCCGTGGCTGGAGTGATATCGACGCTGCTGCTTCCGGTGATCGCAGCCTGGATAGTGCTCTATCTTATGTCACTCGTTGCCGGGGGGCAGTACTTCCCGATCATCGCATTTGTCGTCTTCTGGGCGATCGTGGCGATTGCGGTTGTTGCTGCCGCACTGCGGCTGGGGGCCGCCTCCGGCGGGGCGATGAGGGCCGCTGCCGAGCTCGGTGAGAGTTCGGGGAGGGGGAGCCTCTTCGTGTCAGCCCTCGAGTTCGCGAGGGGTGGGGCGAGGCTCGATGTCTATTCTCCGTTCCTTGTCTCGGAGACGGTGCGGCGCGCGGGCGATGAGCTCGATACGGTTGATCCGCAGCCGGTGTTCGCGTCTGCGGGAAGGCCGGGGATAACCGCTGCGGCCTTTGGCCTGGGCGTTATTGTTCTGCTTCTTGTTTTTTTTGATACGGGCGGTTCGTTGTCTGTCTCAGATTATATATCTGATCCTCTTTATTCTTTCCGCAGGGACCCGGTCAATGGGCTTGCCGTGCCTGGTCGCGATATCGCTGCTGTGTCCGGGGAGGATGTGACTGTCTCAGCCGTCAGGTTGGGGTCACGTCGTGACCCGGTCACGATCGAGTGGAGCACTGTTCCTGATATCTGGCGGTCGGATGAGATTTCGCCGGGAATATTCGGTGAGGGCGACGCGGCGCTTGAGAGATTTGAGTATACATTTTCCGATCTTCGCGAAGATATCACCTTCAGGTACGCGAGCGGGGATGAGAGGAGCGTCGAGACAAAGATCGTCGTCGAGAGGCGGCCGGTCATCAACCGTATCTCGGCGAGGCTCGAACATCCTCCCTATACAGGTATTGCTTCCGAGACGATTGAGACATTGACCGGGAGGATCACCGCGCCTGTCGGGACGAAGGCGACACTTTCGGGAGAAACAAGCAGGCCGGTCAGCGCCGGGGGCATCCGGTTCGCTTCGGGTGGGAGCGGAGAGATCGTTCCTTCCGTTTCCGGGTTCACCGGGAGCTTTACGATCAGTGTGCGGGATACCGCCTACATAACCGTGACCGGAGACAACGGCCTCGACTGCGAGGTGCCGTCGCGGGTGCCGGTCATCCCCATCCCGGACAGGCCGCCTGTGGTCGAGATACTTGCCCCGGCGGACGGGGACCTGCTGCCGAGGTCGCAGAGGGTCAGGCTTGTCATGCGGGCTGGAGATGATTACGGGCTCTCGAAGATAGACCTCTACTACATGCTCGAGAGGCGCGGCGGGAACTGGAAAACGGTCGAGATATTCCCTGACGGGCAGCCCGGTGCGGGGAGTATTGAGGGGCCGTACGACTGGTCGCTCGAGGACGAGCGGATAATGCCGGGCGACAGGGTCCTCTTCTATCTCGAGGCGAAGGATAACAACGCTGTCTCGGGTCCACAGGTGGCGAGGACAGAGACGAGGGCGCTTCGGGCGCCGTCGCTCTCCGAGCTCTATGCTGATTCACGGGACCGTGAGGATCTGCAGAAAGAGAACATGGAGGATATCCTCGATGAGGGGCGGGAGATCAAGAAGCGGATCTCAGAGCTCTCCGAGGAGATACGGGCCGAGGGCGAGATGGACTGGAGCAAGCGGAGCGAGGCTGGTGAGTTGCTCGAGCAGCAGAAGCGCCTGCAGGAGAAGCTCAACGAGGCGGCCGGGAGGCTCGATGAGACGCTCGAGTCGCTCGAGGCTAACCGGATGACCTCCGCCGAGGTCGGCGAGAAGCTCGAGCAGATCCAGTCGCTCATCCGGAAGATCGAGAGCGAGGAGCTGCGTGACGCGATGGAGAAGCTCCGCTCGATGATGGAGGAGGCCGATCCGGACCAGGTCTCGGCTGCGATGCAGGATATAGAGATGACGACCGATAAATTGATGGAAAACCTCGACCGCACGATAGAGCTGCTCGAGAGGCTTCTCGACGAGCAGAAGGTCGAGGAGATGATGCGCAGGATGGAAGAGATGTTAGCCGAGCAGCGCGAGCTGCGTGATTCGACCGAGGCGGGCGGCGACGAGGAGACAGCCGACGACCAGGAGAAGCTTGGTGATGAGTTCAGCGAGTTCGAGGAGGACCTCGGCGAGTTTGCCGAGCAGTCGGACGAATCGCGTGCGCCCGGTATGGAAGAGATGGCCGAGGAGGCCTCCGAATCCGGCGTCGACTCTATGATGCAGTCGGCGGCGAACGATATCCGCGAGGGTGAGATGGGGGAGGCGTCGAGCTGCCAGTCAAACGCGATAGAGAAGATGCTCTCCCTCTACACGAAGCTCGGGAAATGCCAGATGTCGATGTCGTCGATGATGGATGAAGAGGTCAACGAGGAGATAGAGCGTGCGGTTGTCGAGCTGATCGAGATCTCGCAGCTCCAGGAACAGTACGCCTCGAAGCTCGCGAGGTCGGGGGGCAAGCTGCCGGTGCGCACGATGATCGGGGGGCAGCTCGAGATACGCGACGCCGTCAAAACGATTACCGATGATCTCTACGAGATTGCAAAGAAGAGCCTTCGGATAACTCCGGACGCTTTCCAGGAACTCGGTGTTGCGATCGCGTCGATGGAAGCGGCGATGACAGAGATAGAATCAAGAAAAGTCGGGGATGCTGCCCGTTCGGCGGCCCGTGTCCCCGAGAGGATAAATGTTGCGGCGATACTTCTGCTTGAGGCGAGTTCATCGAGCGGTTCCGGAGCGAGTGGCGGAGGCCAGGGGATGCAGAAGATCTCCGGCGGCCAGAGCCGCATAGATAACGGGATGCGCGATATGCTCGGAGGGCAGGGCGACGGGGGCTGGTCGATGGAGGAAAGGGCGGCGCTGGCGCGGCTGGCAGCTGAGCAGCGGAGCATGGACGACCTTCTCCAGCAGATGCTCGAAGAGGGGCAGGGTACGCAGCCGATGCTCGGCGACCTGAGCGACCTCGGCGGGGAGATGGAGGAGATCGCCCGAGCGCTCGAACGTGGTGATCTCAGTAGCGAGCTGCTCGAACGCGAGGAGCGGGTGCTGAGCAGGATGCTCGAGTCGCAGCGGTCGCTCAACCGGCGCGATTACAGCCGCAGGCGGGAGAGCCGCACAGGCGAGGGGCTGCGCGCCCTCGATCCAGGCTCGCGGACATACTCGCCCGAAGACAGGAATATCCTTCTCGAGCGGATCAGGCGGGCGATGAGGGATGCCGGCCCGGCCGAGTACGAGGAGCTCAACAGGCTCTACTTCAGGGCGCTGTCGGGGAAAGCGAGGGATGTACGATGAGCAGGTTTGTCATCATGCTCGTTCTTTTCTCGCTGTTGCTCGGTATTGTGGGCGGTGTCTCTGCGCAGGACCCGTCAGACAACGAGGTGATCTCGAGAAAGTTCGTCGAGGCGCAGAGGGCGAGACAGACGGGGCGCAATGATGAAGCGATCGTGATCTACAGGGAGCTGGCCGAGGCATATCCCGACCGCCAGGATGTGGCCAACTCGCTTGGGAGGACCCTGGTCGAGGCGGGGATGTTTGAGGAGGCGGTGGAGTTTCTGACAGCGGCTCGGGTTAAATGGCCCGACCATTATCGCTTCACCGAGTTTCTCGGGCAGGCTTATCTCGAGCTGGGCCAGAGGGAGAAGGCCGTTGAGGTATGGCACTCGGTCCTGACCGGGCAGGAGAAGGATGTATCGAGGTACCTGCAGGTCTCAAGGGCGGAATGGAACGCCGGGATGTACGACCAGGCGATAGCGACGCTGAAGGAGGGGCGAAAGTTCCCGAGGCATTACGCGAGGTTCACCGCGGAGATCGTCAGGATGGAGAGGACGAGGGGCAATCACCGGGGGGCCTTCCTCGAGTCGCTGCCGGGGTACGAGATGGAGGATATGCCCGACATCGGCCGAGCCGCTATGACGATACGGGCCTTCAGGGAGGCTGGAAGGCCGGCCGATCTTATTGCAGTCGTCGATTCGTTCACGGTACACGGGAAGAAGAACAAGCCCTTCTTCGAGACGCTCGAAGCGGCCCTGCTCGTTGAGGTCGATGACTATGCGGCAGCCGATGGCTACCTCTTGCGCGCACGTTCTGACAAGATACCTGAGAGGGATCTCTACTCCTTTATCCTCTATCTCTACACGTTCGGTTCGAAGGCGGGAGATCCTGAGTTCGAGGACTATCTCGAAAAGGTGTCTTCCGGTTTTATCATCAGGTTCCCCGATTCGCCGAGGACGCCGCGTGTGCTGCTCGAAGGGGCGGAACACGCGGAGCTCGCGGCAAGAAGAGGCGGCCCCCGGGAGCGTGAGTATGGCGCGCGGTCCGTTGCGATGGCTGACAGCGCAATGAGGCACAAGCGCGGACGGCCCTATACGGAGAAGGCTTCGCTACTCAAGGCGCGGGTACAGCTCGATCATCTGCGCGATGCTGAAGCAGCGATCAAGACGGTCGACTCGGGGCAGTGGCGCCATGTCGATGTGGCGAGGGAGGCGGCGGCGATCCGTCTGGAGGCCCTGGTCATGTCGGGACGCTGGGATGACGCGATGAAGAGATTCGAGGCGCTTGCAGCCTCGCCCGATTCGTCACTGGCGGCATCGGGTAAATACGGCAAGGGTATGGTACTATTCTATCGAGGCGATTTCGATTCGGCTGGAACGGTCCTCTCGGAGGTCGCCAAGGAGGCCCCGTGGAGTAAGTGGGCCAACGATGCGCTCGCCACGGCCGTGCTGGTCAAGAGGGCTGAAGAGGAGGACCCGGCGGTCCTCGCTTCGTTCGCGGCGGCTATGGCGGCTGACGGGAGCGGAAAGTATAGCGAGGCAGCCGATTCGCTCGCCGCCGCAGCGGGCAGGGCTCCCCGGTCGGTGCTGGCGCCGGAGGCGTTCTACGAGAGCGCGCTCCTGCTCGAGCGGGCCGGACGACGGGCAGAGTCGATAGCGATGCTCGAAAGAATAGCCGAGACATATCCGCTCAGCAGGGCGGCGCCGAGAGCGGTAGAGACGCTCGCAGCGATCGAGGAGGAAGACGATCCGCAGGCGGCGGTCCGCTGGTACGCCCTCTTCCTCGAGCGGTACGGCGAGGATCCCTGGGCGACGAGGGTGCGCAGCAGATACATGAGATTAAGAAAAAGCATGGAGGGCGAAGAGGAGACGGACGAGACATGAGAGTGATGCGAACAGTTCTCTTTTCAGTGTTAATACTTGTCGCGATGACGGTCAGCGTCTCTGCCGACTTCCTCGTTCCGATGGATCTTTCGCAGACGAACCACCTCAAGGCGTACGGCCTCGCCTGGTACGTCCTCGGGGCGGGCGGCAATGTGCGATGGCTCCTCAACTACCGCGGCGGCTCGTTCCTGATGCCCGAGACGGCGGGCCTGACGCTCGAGGCGCAGGCGCGCGGGGTGAAGATGGAGCGGGTGAGCGGGTCCGATATCGCGGCGATACTGCAGGAGATCGATGCCTCCAATATGGAGGTCGTCCTCCTCGAGAAGGCGCCCGAGATCGCGATCTACGCCCCGCCGAACAAGCAGCCGTGGGACGACGCGGTGATGATGGCCCTCGAGTATGCCGACATCCCGTACAAGAAGGTCTATGACCGCGAGGTCCTCAGTGGCAGCCTTCAGCTCTACGACTGGCTCCACCTCCACCACGAGGATTTCACCGGGCAGTACGGGAAGTTCTACCGCGGCTATCACACGGCCGAATGGTACATCCAGCAGCAGATCCTCTTCGAGGAGATAGCAAAGGGGCTCGGGTACGACAAGGTCTCAGACGAGAAGAGGGCGGTCGCCGAGATGATCCGCGAGTATGTGCGAAGCGGTGGGTTCCTCTTCGCGATGTGCTCGGCGTGCGACTCTTACGACATCGCGCTCGCTTCTCACGGGATCGATATAGCGCCGAGGCAGTTCGACCATGACGGAACGACGCCGGGGTGCCAGGAGAAGCTCGACTTCTCGAGGTGCATGGCGTTCGAGGGCTTCCGGCTCGAGATGAATCCTATGACATATGAGTTCTCCGATATCGACATGACGATGGTCGCGGCGGCGAGGGGCGAGGGGAACGACTGGTTCACCCTCTTCGAGTTCTCCGCCAAGCACGACCCCGTGCCGACGATGCTCGTCCAGAACCATGTCTCGGTCATCGAGGGGTTCATGGGGCAGACGACGTCGTTTAAAAAGAGTCTCCTGAAGAAGAAGGTCCTCGTGTTGGGAGAGGTCAAGGGGGGCAACGAGGCGCGCTACATCCACGGCAACTTCGGTAAGGGGACGTTCACATTCTTCGGGGGCCACGACCCGGAGGACTACCAGCATTTCGTCGGTGACCCGCCGACAGATCTCGACCTCTACCCCAACTCGCCCGGATACAGGCTCATCCTCAACAACATCCTCTTCCCCGCGGCGAGGAAGAAGGAGCAGAAGACCTGATGAGTGATTTCTCTCCTGTCCCTGCTTCTCTGTCTGATGCCGATGAGGTCTTTGCCCTGATAAACAAGTGCCGTAACGCCATGAAGGGCACGGGGATGGAGCAGTGGCCCGATTTTTACCCGACTCTCGATGATGTCAAAAGCGATATCGAGCGGCGCTCTCTCTGGATCCTCAGGGATCAGGGGGCCGTCATCGCCGCGGTTACGATAGACGACGACCAGCCGGAGCCTTACACCGGGATCGAATGGAAGGACGACGGTCCGTACATATGCGTGCACCGTCTCGCAGTCGATCCGGACAGGCAGAGGGAGGGACTGGCCGCACGGATGATGGAATTCGCTCATGATCACGGAACGCGCGGCGGCGCCACGAGTGTCAGGGTCGATACCTATTCGCTCAATACCGCCGCGAACAGATTCTACGAACGTCTCGGATACGAAAAAAGGGGGACGATCAATTTGCCGAAAAAACCTGAGAAGTATAACTGCATGGAGAACGCCCTTCCGCCCTGCAAGCTGGACAGTTTCAGCAAGCTGGTCGGGATGAGCCGGAGCGTGAGAAGGTTCAGGGAGGACGAGTCCATAGACGGCAATCTCCTCGAGGAGCTTGTGGGACTGGCCCGGCTGTCGCCATCGGGGGCGAACAGGCAGGCCCTGAAGTTCATGCTGGCCTGCCAGCCCGACAAGACCGAGCTGATATTTCCCTTCCTCAAATGGGCGGGGTATATAAAGGAATGGGACGGGCCCGATGAGGGCGAGAGACCATCCGCCTATATCATCATCCTCGGGGATACCGAGGTCTCCAAGAATTTCGGAACGGACCACGGTATCGCCGCCCAGAGCATCATGCTGGGCGCCGCAGCTGCCGGTCTAGGGGGATGCATGATCGGGTCGATCGACCGGAAGGGGCTCGCCATGGCGTTCGGGATCTCAGACCGGTACGAGATTATCCTCGTCCTTGCGCTGGGAAAGCGGGCCGAATCTGTCGTCGTCGAGGACGTTACCGAAGAGACAGATATTAAATATTGGCGGTCAGCTGACAGGGTTCACCATGTGCCAAAACGTTCCCTGACCGACCTGATTATCGAACCGTAAAGATATTTTACGCGGATTCTGCAGAGCCTCCCGGAGATCCCGCGGGCGGGAAAATGGTTCATTTTCCTTGACAGCCTACCGGAAACTCTTAAAAATGAACGCCACTAAGGTAAGGGATGTCGTGTTGCTGTGGTGACTAACGCGGAGATGGAGGTGAGAGTCCGGTGTGAGGGGATGCCGGATGGGGAACATGCCTGAAGTTTTTACTGAATGCCTCAAGTGCAAAAAAGGTGTGCTTCTGCCCCTTTCAGATTATGGAAGGGATGGAGCGCCGATCTGTTACAAGGCCTGGGTCTGTAACAATACGGAGTGCGGATTCAACGTCAGGATCGACAACGGCGAGATAAGTTACGGCAAGAAAATGGACTTTTCGAACAAGTAAGCCTGTCATATCAGGTTAGTTAGAGCAGAGGGGGGACATGATGTCCTCCCTCTCTTTTTATGTCCGGCGTGCGGTATGCCTGTTGAATATCACGAGGACGAAGAGCAGGATGAGGGATGTGGCGATGAGCCAGCCGGCGCTCGGCGCGGACCACTCGAACTCCCGTATCGTATCTTCACTGAGCCGGGTCAGCCGGTAGAGCGAGAAGAGGTTGAAGATCGAGTGGATCATCACCGTGTATATCAATGAGCCTGTTCTGTAGAAGACATAGGCGAGGATGATGCCGAGCAGGGTCACCCCGGGGATGAGGTAGAGCACCCCGTGGGAGAGGGCGAAGACGAGGGCCGAGACGAGTATCGCGGCGATCGCCGTCATGTTTCTGTGGAATATAGCCTGGATCGTCCCGCGGTAGAGGAGCTCTTCACCGAGGGGCGTGATCAGTCCCAGCCCGACAGCCATTCCGATGAGGTGAAGGGCCCCTTTGGGCTTGAACGCGAGGAGGATTTCTATATAATCGGAATCCACCTGCCGCCCCCGCCGAAAGAACCATGAGAGAGCGTCGACGGGGTAGATAGCGGCCGCTGCGATAATGATCACAAGGGCCGTCGTCGTCGCGTCAGGGACAGACAGTCTGAACTGGCCAATGAAGCTCAGGTTGTACCGTCTGGTAATGATAGCCAGGGGAAGGATATAGCCGAATATCGCGGGCAGGATCACCGACAGGACGACATTTCCGTTGAGATAGAGGATCCCCACGAGGGACGACGCCATCATGAAACAGGCAAAGGCGTAGATCAGCAGGAACCAGTTGTTCATCCTGCCGAAAAGGCCCGGCTCGACTTTGGGCTCTTCCCCCTCGGGTCCGTATTCATCGTTCTGTTCTTCCACGGGGATTGACTATATAGCCGGCCGTACTTGCCCGGCAAGAGGAAAGGGCGCCATGATAAAGCTCATCATCTTTGATCTCGACAACACACTGACCGACTTCATGAGGATGAAGGACGAATCGATAGTCGCCGCGATCAGATCGATGATCGACGCGGGGCTCGACTTTCCCGAGAAAAGGATAAACGAGGAGATCTACAGGATCTACGACGAGGAGGGGATCGAGTACCAGAAGGTGTTCAACAAACTCCTGGTCGACCTGATAGGCCACGTCGACTACCGCATCCTCGCGGCGGGGATAGTGGGGTACAGGAAAGCCCGCGAAGCGGCGCTCGTGCTTTACCCGCACGTCAACCGGACCCTGCTGACACTGCTCAAGAAGGGGCTGCGGCTCGCTGTGATCTCCGACGCGCCGAGGCAGGAGGCCTGGATGCGGCTCTGCTACCTCGGGCTCCATCACATATTCGACACGGTCATCGCGTTCGAGGACACCGGCGAGCGCAAGCCTAGCCCTGTGCCCTTCCGCCTCGCGCTCGAGAGGATAGGGATCGAGCCGACCGAGGCCCTGATGATCGGGGACTGGCCCGAGCGCGACATCGCCGGGGCGGGGGAGCTCGGGATACACACCGTGTTCGCCCGGTACGGGGACACCTTCCAGACCGGTGAATCGGGAGCGGAATACGAGATAGACGATATATTCTCGCTTGTCGGCATAGTCGACGAGCTCAACGGGATGAAGCCTGAGAGGGAATGATATGCACGTCGTGACGAATGAACAGATGAGGCTCCTCGACGAGGAGACGATCAAGAGGTTCGTGCCGGGCCTGACGCTGATGGAGAGGGCCGGCCAGGGGATCACCGACGCTATCCTCGAGCTGGCCGGCGGCGCCGAGGACCTCTGCGTCTCGATATTCCTCGGCCGCGGCAACAATGCCGGCGACGGGCTCGTCGTGGCGAGGCTCCTTCTCGAGGCACGGGCCAAGTGCACCCTCTTCTATCTCAACGAGCCGAAGGATTTCTCCCCCGACGCCTTCAAGAATTACGCGAAGCTCGCGAAGTTCCGCAAGGCCGGGGCGTTCGAGGAGGTCAACCTCTTCCTCGAGGGGTGGGAGGACAAGGTCATCAAGGGGTTCGCCGAGTGCAACCTCATCGTCGATGCTCTCCTCGGCACAGGGATAAACAGCCCGGTCAGGGATAACTATGCCGACATCATACATCTGATCAACCATTCCGATCTTCCCGTCATGTCGGTCGATATCCCCTCGGGCGTCAACGGAACGACGGGAGAGGTGATGGGGACGGCCGTTATGGCCGACATCACCGTCACGATGGCCCTTCCCAAGATCGGCTCGATATTCTACCCGGGCAAGGCGTTCACCGGCTCGCTCGAGGTCGTCGATATCGGGATACCCGACGAGGTCATTGACGAGGCAGGGCTCGATACGTGGATACTGGACGAGATGGCTGCCCTTGCCGACCTGCCGCACCACAGGCCCGACACCCACAAGTTCCAGAGGGGCTCGCTCCTCGTCGTGGCGGGAAGCAGGCGGTACGCCGGCGCCGCGTCGCTCACCGCCGTATCGGCGCTGCGGACCGGGTGCGGGATCGTATACCTCGCGGGTCCGGAGTCGATCCGCACAGCCGTTCAGGCATCTTACCCCGAGATAATATTCATATCGATGCCCGAGACGGAGGCGGGAGCGATTGCCGCTTCGGGGCTCGATATGCTGTTCGATGAGATAAAGTTCGATGCTGTTGCGATAGGGCCGGGGATGACCGCCGGGGAGGAGACAGCGAAGTTTGTCAGGGATTTTGTCGCCCGCTGCGAGAAGCCGGTGCTGATCGACGCGGACGGGATCAATGCATTTGCGGGGCTCTATGGAGAGCTCAGGCTGCTGTCGAAGGACCGCAGCATCATACTTTCGCCTCACACGGGGGAGCTCAAGAGGCTGACTAATATCACGGTACCGGAAGAGCCGGACGAGCGGACCGACGCACTGAGAAAACTCGTTGTCGATTCGGAGCTTACGCTGGTGCACAAGGGCGCGCCGACGGTCATCGCGCACCCCGGCGGCAGGCTTGACGTCAACGTTCACGGTCATTCGGGCCAGGCGACCGCCGGCAGCGGCGACGTCCTCACCGGGGCGATCGCCGGGATGCTCGCGCAGGGCGCGGCGGCTGGCGAAGCTGCCCGGGTCGGCGTCTTCGTCCACTCGCGGGCCGCCGAGATCGCGGCCGAGCTGACAGGCGAGCGCGGGATGATCGCGGGCGACTGCTCCGACTCCCTGCCGATGGCTATAAGGGAACTCGAGGAACTTACACCTTAGTAGATGATAAAGGAGAACAGAATGAAGAGACTATTTATCGCGGCGATCCTGATAGCGTGCATCTGCCTTCCTGCAGTGGCAGAGGAAAAGATCTGCACGGAGAACCTGCTGGAAAACGCGCCTTACAATGACGAGAAGATGGGCAAAAGAAAGCTCGTCGATGAGGATTACCTCCTCCTGATGCAGATCGCGCTGAAGCCGGGACAGGCCCTGCCCGAGCACAAGGCGAACTCCAATGTGCATTTTATCGTCCTGGAAGGTGAGGTCACAATAGACCTGGCCGGCAAGGTGATCGTCGCGAAGACAGGCGACCTCGTGCCCGCCGCGTACAAGACGCTGATGAACATCAGCAACAAGTCCGAAGAGAACACGACGTTCGTCGTCCTCAAGACGCCGAGCCCCGGGCAGATGGAGAAGTAAGGTTGAGTGCGGAAGGTAGGCGTCTTTCGGGAATTATCAGGCCGGATGTACGGCGGTCTATCCGTTGGCACTGGCTCTGAATACTCCGAGAATGGATTGATCTATGAGTGAATTTTTAACAGACGATACTAACGCCATACTGCTCCTTTGCGGAGTGCTCGGCAAGGATCAGTCCGCGAAACCTCTTACGCAGAAGGAATATAACACGCTTGTCCGCTGGCTGATCGGTGAGAAGATGCGGCCGGAGGACCTGCTTGAGGAAGAAAATGTTGACGTTGCGGCTACAGGGTCCGGAATCGACCGGGCGCGATTCAAGGCTCTGCTGGGAAGAGGGGTCCAGCTCGGATTCGCTGTCGAGGAGTGGCAGAGAAGCGGAGTCTGGGTCCTGAGCCGGAGTGACAAGGAATATCCGGGGCGGTACAAGAGACACCTTCGGGAAAAAGCTCCTCCGCTCCTTTTTGGAGTCGGTGACCGGTCCCTCCTGCGTGGAGGCGGAGTCGCAATAGTCGGCTCGAGAAATGTGGATGCTGAAGGCGAGGAATTTACCAGGCAGGCAGCGGAGCTGTGTGCTGAAAACTCGATACCGGTCGTTTCAGGCGGCGCTCGCGGTGTCGACCAGATCGCGATGACCGCGGCGCTGGAAGCGGGTGGAGTGACCATAGGTGTGATTTCAGACAATCTTTTAAGGAAAAGCCTCGAGAGGACCGCAAGAAACGCGATCACAGACGGACGGCTGCTTTTGATATCCCCGTACCATCCCGGTGCCCGTTTTACGGTCGGGACCGCGATGGGAAGGAACAAGCTGATATATGCCAGGGCTGATTACGGTCTGGTCGTAAGCGCGGAGTATAATAAGGGCGGAACATGGGCCGGGGCGATAGAGGAGCTCAAGCGTGACAACCCACTGACGGTATTTGTGCGAGCTGGAGAAAACGTTCCGTCTGGCAATGAGAAGCTTCTGGAGCTGGGAGCGGTCAAATGGCCGGAGATCCTGGACCGGAAGGACCTGAGCCAGCAGCTTTCAGACCTTGTCGTCGAACGCCCGGAAAATGAGATTGTCCAGAATATGGATCTCTTTGATTTTCCCGGGCAGAAGGCTTCGAAGGCCGGCGAATCTTCTGATGCGATCGCTGTATCGGGGGATGCGGCCTACGACGCCGTTCTGCCTCTGATAATTGAGCGATTGGAAGAGGCGCTGATTCCCGCTGAACTGGCCGAAAGCCTGATGGTCTCCAAGACAACGCTCAACAAATGGCTGAAAAAAGCTGTCGCTGACGGGCATATCCGTAAGCTGACGCGTCCGGTCAGGTACGAAAAGAAATAACAGGATTCAACAGGGTCGATGGAAATCTTTTTCAATGGAGGGGTACCATGAAGAGATCCGTCTTCAGTCTCGTACTGGTGATCATCCTGGTCGTCTTTGCTGCCGGTAACGCGGCGGCGCAGACATTCATGTTCAAGAACATCCCGACTGATGTGTCGCAGTTCGGATTGCGGTTTCTCAGGCCCGACTTTGAGGGCGAGAGTTCCTTGAGCACTTTTTCCGGTGTCTATGACATCACACTCAGCCTCGCGGTGAACGAGAAGTGGAGCATCGACGCCGCATTCCCGTATACAAGGCTCGCTTCTGATGAAAACGACTTTTCGGAGAGCTACATGGGAAATGTCTACGTGGGACTGCAGCACATCAGCAGGAACGGGAACGGCAGTTCGATCTGGTCATTCGGCGTCTACATGCCGATGGGCGATGATGATCTCACCCATCTGATCTTCGGGTCGTTAACCAACCAGGAGGATATGTTCAAATTCTGGCCGAATGCCTGGACCCTCTATGGCAACTTCGCCTACTTCAACATCAATAAAGGTGGCGCGAGGCTGGGGCTGGAACTCGGGCCGGACCTGTTGATCTCGACCGGGGGTAACAGCGACGATCCTGAGTTCTTCATGCATTACGGTCTTACCGCCGGTTACCAGGGAAAGAACATTGCTGCCATTACCGAAATCGTGGGCCTGGCGATCCTGACAGAGGATCCCGATGAAGGCGGTGACCGGTTTATGCATTCGATCAATTTCGGGCTGAGTTATGTCAGCGAACACTTCCTGCCGGGAGTGTTCTACAAGATATACCTCGAAGAAGAGAACCGGGAACTGGTCGACGGTGTCCTCGGGGTCAACATCGAAGTGATCCTGTAAACTGTTTCAATGTACTGGAGGGGGCAATGAGTAAGCTGGACAGTATATGGAGGTTCGGAAGTTCCTTCCGGGTGGTGCTGTTCGCAGTATCGGTGATCGTCATGATCGTCTACTTGGTGAGGGATACGGAGTTCAGCAAGGCCGGGTACATGTTTCTCGGTCTCGGAGTAATGGGGCTTATACATGAGGTCCGGCAGTGGCGGATAAACCGCATGCCCGAAGATGAGCGGATATCAGCGACGCTGAGCGCTTCAGAGAAGAAGCTGGATTGATTGAAGACAGAAAGACGTTCTGAATGACACAACCCCCGAAGGAAAATCCCGGGATAACTGCCCTGCTGCCCGGGTTGCTTCTCGCCGTCGCCGTGATGGCTCTTTCCATGCTGCTGACGAAGGTGGCCGGGTATCTGTTGCCGTGGGAGAAGAATCCGCTCAGCCCGATGCTAATCGCAATCATCCTCGGGATGATCATTCGAACAACAGTTCCCCTGCCTTCGTTTTTCGATCCCGGGATAAATTTCGGCGTCAAAAAGTTGCTGCGTTTCGGGATCGTCCTGATGGGGATCCGCCTCAGCATCTTCGCTGTCCTGGAGATAGGCCTTCTTTCTCTCGGGATGGTCGTCCTCTGTATTGTCACTGCGCTGGTAGTAACGATCTTCATCGCCGGGAGGCTCGGGGTGAGCGACAGACTCGGCACACTGATAGCGGCGGGGACGAGCATCTGCGGAGTCAGTGCCATCGTCGCAACGAGCCCCGCGATAGGGGCGAAGGAAGAAGAGACCGCATATGCGGTGGGTACGATCACGATCTTTGGTATCCTTGCCACGATAGCCTATCCATACCTGACCGAGCTGGTTATGCACCTGCCGGTTACGGGGGCGGGATTCTTTCTCGGGACCTCGATCCATGATACCTCGCAGGTGACGGCAGCCTCGCTCGTATACGATCAGCTCTGGTCGCTGAAGACTGCTGACGGTATAACGGGAGCCGACATAGCGATCACCACAAAGCTCGTTCGCAATACATTCATGATAGTCGTGATACCCTTTCTCGGGTTCTGGGCCGGAAGGAAGAATGCTGGCGGAGCGGCGGGGCCGGGGATACGGATCATGAAGTATGTCCCCCTCTTCGTTTTCGGGTATGTGGCGATGGGGATAGTGAGGACCCTGGGGGACCACTTCTTCGGCGCCGACAGCGCCGCATGGACAGGCGTCTGGCAGACGGTGAAGATGGCCGCGACATATACGATCGCCGTTGCAATAACCTGTGTCGGACTGAGCACCGACATCCGGAAGCTGTCGAAGCTGGGGTACAAGCCGTTTGTCTGCGGGTTCGTTGCTGCGTTGTCGGTCGGCATTGTCAGCTGGCTGCTCGTCACGCGGCTGGGACGTTTTCTGACTATATGATCCCCCCTTGACAGCCGGGCTATATATAGTCGCAAGGAGTGATTTAGCGATGAATTCTAATATCATTAAAATAGGAAATTCACGGTGGATACGGATACCCAAGCCCTTGATAGACCAACTCGGCCTCGAAGGGGACATCGAGATATTTGTCGAGGGTAACAGGCTGATCGTAAGTCCAGTCAGGAGAGCCCGTGCCGGCTGGGGCTCCAGCTTCAAGATTATGGCCGAACTGCGTGACGACAGGGCCATCGACGGAGAGGAATGGGAGCTGTCCTCACCCTGAAGTAATTTTTCGCTTGAAATAAGATACCGTTACACGTACTGTTAATAGTATCATTGGAGGTATCATATGAACAAGGTTCCACATATTGTCCCCGTGACGGATCTCCGCCAGGATGCGGCTGGAATACTGAAGACCTTGCAGGAGTCAGGCGAGCCTTACGTAATCACTCAGAGGGGCCGGGCTGCCGCAGTTCTTGTCAGTATCGATGCATATGAGCGGAGTCAGGAGGAGCGGGAGCTTCTTCGGCTTCTTGCCGTGGGAGAAAAGGAAATTTCAGAGGGGAAAGGCCATTCTCTGGAGAGCGTGCTGAAGGAAGCCGACGCGCTTCTAGAGGACAAGTGATTGTGAGAGTAAGATTTACTCCTTCCGCCAGACTGCAGTTTCTCGGAGCGGTAGAATACATCCGGCGCGACAATCCATCAGCCGCATACAAATTTCGTCAACGGGTTGAAAAGGTCCTCGGTCGACTGGAAGATCATCCCGAGTCTGGCAGGCTGATCCCGGAATTTCCAGAGCTGCCTCACCGGGAAGTGATTGTAAGTCCGTATCGGTTCTTCTACCGTATCGAGAAGAAAACAGTTTGGATCATTGCCGTATGGCACGGAGCGCAGAAGATAGAAGAATGATCATCACAAGCAAGGAGGTAGGTCGATCAAAGAGCGCGATGTCATAGGATTTCTGAGGGATTCATTTCCCAACGCCGGGCTCGGGGACGATGCCGCTGTCTTCGATTCTCCAGGCGACAACCTCCTCTTCGCCTCTGACGCGGCGGTCGAGGGGGTCCATTTCAGGCTCGATTTCTCGACAGTCGGGCAGGCGGTGCAGAAGGTCGTAACATCCAATGTTTCTGATATTTACGCTATGGGCGGCAAGCCGTCGGGGATAGTTTTCACTTCCGGACTTCCTGAGAGATGCGGCGAGGAAGATCTAGTCTCGATCGTCGATGGGCTCCAGCGCTCCTGCGACGCGTACGGGATGAGGCTCTTCGGCGGCGACACCGTGCTCTCGCCTTCGGATTACTTCTTCGATGTCGCGATAATCGGCTATCTGCCGGACGGGTTCTCCCCGTTCAGGCGCAGCGGCGCGAGGCCGGGCGACCTGCTCGTACTCTTCGGCGAGGTCGGCGGATCGCTCGCCGGGCTGAGGCTGCTCGAGGGGATCTCGGGCGGTGGTTCCGCAGGTCTGCTCGACGGGATACTTCCTCCGCCTGCTGCGAGGCTCTGCCTGCACGAGGCTTCCGGCTCGATATCGGTCGACAATACGAGGGCCGACATCACGGCGATGTGCTCGGCGAAGAATCTCCCCGAGGGTGCCGAGGAGGCGCTGATGCTTGTCAGCAGGCATATCTCGCCTCTTACTCTCAAGCCTTCAGTAAACGGATCGCATGAGTGGGCGCCCAAGGTTACGGCTATGATCGATATCAGTGACGGGTTGGGGAAGGACCTGACGACACTCTGCTCGGAGAGCGAAGTGGGGGCAGTTATCTCTGAGGAGAATATTCCCGTTCCCGCGGCAGTGGCAGCGGCTATCGGGGACCACCGCGACAAACTTACGAGGTTCGCGCTGTCGAGCGGAGAGGAGTATATCGCTCTCGCGGCGGTAGAAGCGGGGGCCGTTCCGCCCGGCGCGGTCGTCATCGGTGCCGTTACCGAGGAGGCGGGCGGACTGCTGCTCGAGGACGCCGATGGAGGGATGAAGCCTCTTCCACCAATCGGATATGAACACGAATTCGGAACATCAGAACTGGAGTGACCGCGACATATGCTGATCTACATGATAAGGCACGGAAGAACGGACTGGAACGATCAGCGAAGGATCATGGGGCGCGAACAGGTCCCCCTGAACAAGCACGGCCGTGAGATGGTCGAGGCTGTAGCGGGGCAGCTTGCCGCCGAGGGTATCACCGCCATCTACTCGGGGACGCTGGCCAGGACGAAGGAGACCTCGCGGATACTTGCCTCTGCCTGGGACGCGAAGATAATCGAGGAGCCGCGTCTCGACGAATCGGCCTACGAGCGCTGGGTCGGCAAGAAGTACACCGAGCTCAAGGGAGACCGTGACTTCGACCTGTATGGCTCGGCGCCTACCGAATCGAACTTCTCCGAGGGTGAGGGGATGGCCGGAATCCAGGAGCGTGTGCTGGCGGTGATCGACAGGATCGCCGAAGAGAAGCGCGGGATAAAGACGGCGCTCGTCTCGCATGCCGACATCATCAAGCCGGTGATCACTCACTACCTCGGGATGGACCTCGACACTATGCACAGGCTCGCCGTGGCGAATGCGTCGGTGACCGTCCTCGATCTCGGATATCCGGGGGCTCCGCGTATCAGGTACATGAACATGATACCCTGGAAATGGCAGAAGGGCCTGCCCGACCCGACCTCGCCGGAGTGAGGAAGCAGGTTGCGTCCTCGTTTTCCGGGGATTAGATTGGAACGATGCAGCTTTATCTCGGCATAGAGACCTCATGCGACGACACCTCGTGCGCGATCTACTCGCCCGAAAAGGGAATCATCGCGTACAAGACAGCTTCCCAGCTCGATCACGCGAAGTACGGCGGTGTCGTGCCGGAGATCGCCTCGCGCACGCACATGAAGACACTTCTCCCCCTCTACGAGACCGTGATGGAGGAGGCCGGGGTCGGGCTCGGCGACCTCGCCGGGATCGGTGTGACGAACGGACCGGGGCTGACGGGATCGCTTCTCGTCGGGCTCTCGTTCGCCAAGGCGATCGCCTACGGGAGCGGGGTCCCGCTCACCGGGATCCACCACATCGAGGGGCATATCCTTGCCAACGCGATCGATCAGCCGATGGATACGCCGGCTGTCGTACTGGTCGTCTCGGGGGGGCACACGCAGCTCTTCAATGTCGAGCGGCCGGGGAGCTACGAGCTTCTCGGCGGGACCAGGGATGACGCTGCCGGAGAGGCGTTCGACAAGATCGGAAAGATACTGGGGCTCCCCTACCCGGGCGGGCCGTCTATAGAGAGGGCCGCGCGCGAAGGCGACGCGAAGGCGTACAAGTTTCCCCGCGCGATGCGCGATTCGGGCGAATGCGACTTCTCCTTCTCGGGGCTGAAGACGGCGGTGCGCCTGAAGGTCGAGGAGCTCGACGATCTTTCAACGCAAACAGTCGCTGATGTCGCCGCCTCGGCGCAGGAGGCGATCGTCGATGCGCTGGCGATAAAATCGGTGATGGCGGTCGAGAGGATCTCGGCGACGAGATTCTATATCGCAGGCGGGGTCGCGGCGAACGGCAGGCTTCGCGAGGTCATGACCGAACGGATCGGAGACGAGGGCGCCGAGGTGTCGTGGCCGCCGATCAAGTACTGCACAGACAACGCCGCGATGATCGCGTGCGCCGCCTGGCACCACCTCTCCGCCGGACGGAGCGACGGCCTCGATCTTAATACATTCCCGAGAGGCGAGCTCAGATCCTGGGCGTAACGCATATCTCTCCCTTTTTCCCATCGTTACATCATTTCCTCGCAATTTTTATTATGCATTGCAGGTATTGCATTATTCGAAATTCTAGGGAATTATGCACCACTTTCGGAAGTCCCGTTTCATGGGTAGAATCGCCTATATAACGCCTTTTCATGCACTGATTTAACCCCTTTTTAATACTCCTCTCCGTTGGCATATATATTGCCTTTCCCCCATCACGGCGAAATGCCGCGGACCCGATTGAGCGGAGGGGACTACCCTTTTCGGGGATTGATATAGATGAGCGCAGCGAAAGAAAACGATGTCCGGAGGATTCTTGTCGTAGATGACGAGGAGCACATCCGGCGTATACTCAAATTCCAGCTGGAGAAGAACGGCTACAGCGTTGTCACAGCCGAGAACGGCGAAGAGGCGCTAAACGTTGTCAGGCGTTCGATGCCTGACCTGGTCCTTCTCGACCTGATGATGCCGAAGATCGACGGATTCGAGGTCTGCCAGCGGCTCAGGGCCGATTTCCAGACGAGCCAGATCCCGATCATCATGCTCACCGCGAAGAGCGACCTCCCCGACAAGATCAAGGGGCTGCGTGGCGGCGCCAACGACTACCTCGTAAAACCTTACTCGAACGAGGAGCTTCTGCTCCGCGTCCACAACGTACTCGAGTGGAGCCAGAACCAGAAGAACGCCAACCCGCTCACAGGATTCGCGGGAAACAAGGCGATCGAGAAGGAACTCGCCAGAAGGATCGGTAACTGCGAACCGTTCGCGTTCCTCTACATCGACATCGACAATTTCAAGGCATACAACGACTACTACGGATATCATAAGGGTGACGAATCTATCCTCTTCCTCGCCGACATCATTACCGAAGCGGTCAACTCGCTCGGCGGCCAGGGAGACTTCGTCGGCCATATCGGAGGCGACGACTTTGTGATCGTCACCTCTCTGACCCGCGCCGAGTTTATCGGGCGGCACATCATCGACGAATTCGACAAGGGCTCGCTGGTCCTGCTCAACGAGGAAGATATCCGCAAGGGATACCTCGAGATCAGGAACCGCCTTGGCGAGATCAAGAGGGTGCCGCTGATGTCACTGACAATAGCGCTCGTGCTCAACGACGGCGAGCGGCTGAAGCATTTCGCCCAGGTCAGCGATATTGCGTCGGAACTGAAGAAATTTGGAAAGGGAATGACGGGAAGCGTCGTCGTAAGAGAGCGGCGCAAGGAGGAGGCCTCGGAACCAGCCGAGGTCGACACTCTGTAGCCGGAGGGCATAGTGGCCGGAACGATCGATACATCCAGAAACAGCGCGCCGGGGGCGATCCTCGACGAACGGAGCGAGATGGAACTCCTAAGGGAGGAGCTCGACCGCTACCGGAGCATCTTCGATTCGGCTTCGATGATCGTCGGGCATGAACTTATCAAGCCCCTGACTTCCATTAGCGGATATGTCGAACTTCTCGAGGACAGGTTCGGGGATAACTCGGACGAGGACGAGAAACGTTACTTCCTGCGGCTCAGGGAATCGATAGGCCAGCTCCAGGAGCTCGTCGAATCGTTCGTTCAGCTGCTTACCTTCGATCGTGCCGACAAACAGGCCGGAGTCTTCGAACGTGTCGATATCCGCGATCTCGTCGAGAAGCTCAGGCCCCGTGAGGGCGGTGACAGGACGAGGCTGAAAAACGCCATCGATCCCGGCATGCAGCCGGTCCTCCTTCGCAGGAAACATATCGAGGTCGTCCTCGACAACCTGATCTCCAACGCGCTTAAGCACAGCGGTGGAGATGTCCCCGTCACGGTCGAAGCGGAGGTCATCAGGGAACGGCGCGGCAATGCCGCCGAGAGCGTTCTGATCTTCACGGTGACAGACGAAGGGGTCGGGATCCCGGAGCATGAGATAGAAGAGATATTCAATCCGTTCTACAGGGGAGACTCGGAGCTGCGGGCAGGCGGCCTCGGCCTCGGGCTGGCCCTTGTGAAAAACATCATAGATATCATGGGCGGAGAGATCCGCGTGAGCAGCAGTTCCGGCGCAGGCACCAAGGTGACTGTCAGCGTCCCGCTGCGAAGCGGAAACGTCTCCAACGATCTGAAAGAGCAGGAATATGAGCGTCGATAAGGCAAGAGAAAGCAAATCCCCGCCGCTCGTCAGCATTCCACAGGCAAGGCTGATCGAGCTCGTTGCCATGTTCGCGATCCTCTACGTGGCAAGAGAGATAGCGGGATTTACATACAACACGGGTTTCGTCGTCGGGGTCTTCCTCGGCGCCGCTTTTCTTAATGTGGCGATCTCCTCCGTGCGAGGGATAATGCGGAACCATGGCAGTGTGGTCGCAGATCAGCGCATCTGGAGCTGGTTCGCCGTGATGATTGACCTCTTCACGGTGCTTTCGCTTATCTACCTGACAGGAACGGTGAACAGCCCGTTCATGTTCCTCGTCGTGGTCCCGCTCTTCTTCGCGGGCAGGCTTCTTCCCGCCATGACCGCCGGGTTCGCGGTTACGTTCGTCACCATGGCGACGATAGCGGCGCTCGGGCTGCTCGAGTACAAGGGCGTCATTCCTCACAACTCGGTCATCGCCGGCACATTCGTCGGCCCGGCCGAGCCGAACTTTCTTATAGGCACACTCCTCGTAGTCGGCGGGTTCATGTCCCTGATGACATACCTGTTCGGCACCTTCTACGATAATTTCCAGATCTATTTCCGGGACGCGGAGCAGCGTCTCGACTCCTCGCGAAAGAGGATCCTCGAGTTGACCCGTCTCTACGACATCAGCCTCGGGATCAACTCGGTCATAAGCCTCGATACCCTGCTCAAGATGGTATGCAAGGAAGTGACGCTCCTGCTGAGGCGCCCGTGGGCAGCGGTCGTGCTGGTATCGCAGAAGGGCGAGGTCGTCAAGTTCATCGAGATCGGCGCGGGGGATGCCTGTGTCGAGGACATCTGCGGCAAACTGAAAGAGGACCCGCTCCTGCGCGAGATGATCGGCAGCGAAGAGGGACTTACTATAGAGAACGCTTCGAGGCACGAGACGCTCGGCGAATCCCTCCTTATAAAGGAAAGGGGACTCAAGCCGATCCTTGCCGTACCGGTGCTGTCGGGCCATGACTCACAGGGGGTCCTGCTCGTCGGGGACAGGGAGTTCGATCCGTTCAGCGAGGAGGACATCAAGCTGATGTCGATTCTCTCCGGCCAGATCTCGACAGCGATCGAGAAGAGCCGGCTCTACGAGGTTATGACCGGAAGGATCAGGCGCCTCGAGAAAGAGAACGGAACGCTCCAGAATTCGAACAAGCTCAAGATGGGATATATCTCTCACGTTTCGCACGAGCTAAAGACACCGCTTACATCTATAAAGGCCTACGTAGAATCTCTCACCGAGAATATCGGCGATCCGTCGTTCACCGAGGGAAAGGATTTCCTCGGCGTGATCTCGAGCGAGACGGACCGGCTGATCCGCCTGGTCAACAAGGTGCTCGACATATCGAAGATCGAGTTCGGGCAGAGGACGCTTCGCCGCAGGCTCTTCGACCTGCGCGGTCTCGTCAGCGAGGTCGACACTTCGCTGCAGCCCTATTTCGCAGACAAGAGCCTTCGCCTGCTGATCGAGTCGCCCGACGACCTCCCGCTGGTCGACGGAGACGAGGACCTCGTCAAGCAGGTGCTGATCAATCTTATAGGAAATGCCGTGAAGTTCTCGCCAACCGGTTCGAGAATATTCCTCACCGCGGTGGAAGAGGCCGTCTCGATCAAGGTCACGATCCGCGACGAGGGTGTCGGTATCCCGGAGGATGATCAGAAGAATATCTTCAAGCAGTTCTATCAGGTCGGCAACGATTCCGCGGAGGGCGTCGGCCTCGGCCTGGCTATCGTAAAGAACATAGTGGAGCAGCACGGCGGATACGTGAATGTCTCCAGCGAGATAAACGAGGGAAGCAAGTTCACATTTACCCTGCCGAAGGAACATCACTTCAACGATCTGCTCGGGTACATATTCGACTCGATGGAGGCGCGTGACGAGATAAAGGAGATGTTCCAGCTCGCCGTCAAGGTTGTAGCGGAGTTGCTTTCAGCGAAGATCGTCTCGATGATGCTTCTCGACCGCGACCGCAAGGAACTCTTCATCAAGGTCGCGTACGGCCTCGATGAGAGGATCGTGGAGAACGCGCGCGTGAAGGTCGGCAAGAGTATCGCCGGCCGCGTCGCCGAGACGGGAGAGCCTCTCCTTATAGAGGACATAGAGGAGACCAGCCTCGCGTCGCTCAAATCGAACAATCCGCAGTACGAAACGAAGTCGCTGCTCAGCGTTCCGCTGATCGTCGGCTCGACCGTCATCGGGGTCATCAACGCAAACAACAAGACCTCGGGCAAACCGTTCACCGAAGACGACATGGTCCTCCTGCAGAGTCTCAGCGAGAGGATCTCGAAGGTCATCGAGCGGATGCGCACGGCGGAGGATTTCCACGCTTTCCTGAAGGAGACGATCTCGTCCCTCAGTTCGCTTCTCGAGATCTGCGAGGCGGATGAAACGGGGATGCGCAACAGGATGGTCGATTGGTCGGTCAAGGTCGCCAGAAAGCTCGGCCTGAGCGAGAAGGAGATCCAGGTGATCCAGTTCGTCTCGAGCGTGCACGACGTGGGCATGACGACGATAAGCGACAACATCCTGGAGAAGACGCTCGACCTCACGCCGGATGAGATAGACGAGATACACAAGCACCCGCAGAGGGGCGCTTCGATAATGAGGCCGCTCGAGTTCGTCGAGGCGGTAAGCAAGACTATGCTCTTCCATCACGAGAGGATGGACGGCAAGGGATACCCGATGGGGCTCAAGGGCGACCAGATACCGATCGGCGCGAGGATCATCTCCGTGCTTGATGCATGGATCGCGATGGTCAGCGACAGGCCGTTCAGGCATTCGCTCGAGATCGAGGATTCGGTCAACGAGCTCGTTGACAACGCAGGTAAGCAGTTCGACCGCGAAGTCATCAGCGCCTTCATGGAGGTGCTCGTGGACGAGGGTCGGATAGAGATAGAAGAATACGCGGGGATAAGAGACAGGTTGAGGTTCGGCGGCCGGCACCACGCTATGCCGTAGACTGGAGCATTCGATGTTGAGGACAGGCGCTGAATATATGTTCACGGGCGAGAGCGGCTCGGTGACGTACCTGTTCGTCCTGCTCCTTCTTTCGCTCTCCTGCATCTGCAGGGCCGTCGCGGCCCGCAGGGAAGGGGGCAGGAAGGAACTCGGCGCGCTCTCGTCGGGGCTCGCCCTCTTTGTCGCCGCACGCGTCTTCGGCCTCTACTCGATGAGGGCGGGGAGCGAGGCGCTTTCCCTCTTTGCGGCCGTTTCCGGCCTGTTCGGACTGTACCTGATGATGACATCGATCGTGTCCGGCCGGAGAAAGGGCGACTACTCTCCGATAAGGAAGACCGTCCTCGGCGGCGGCCTGATCGCGGGCGTGGTCCTCGGTGGAGCCGGACTGTTGCTCTGGCCGATCTCGATCACGGGCCCTGCCGCTGTCGCGACGGGACATATGTTCGCCGCGGCAGTCCCTGCGGGACTGATCGCCGGGATGCTTATAGATAAGAGACGCAGGTCGTCCGGCGGATGGCCCGCCGTGCGTGCGGCCGGAGGGTTCTTCCTCGGCGCGGCATCAGCAATCCTGCTCTCGGCCGCGGCCGTTGTCTCGGCCCTTGCATGGTTCGGGCTCGGCGGAAGCGGAACATTTACCTTCCAGTTTGGGGCACTCCTCGACGTGGCCGGCATGTTCCTCTTCCTCGCCTGGCTGACCCTCGAGCCGGCCGGCAGGCGTGTCGCCGACGAGGCTCCCGCAGCGGACGTTCCCGCTTCGGTGACTCCCGGCGTGAAGGTGCTTGAAATAAGCCGCTCGGTCGTTGATGGAAAACGTGACATAGACGTATACAGGGAGATAGCCAAGTCGATATGCGAGGAGACCGGAGCCAATTTCGTTGTGATCCGTGCCTCCGGCGAAGGAGACGAGAGACTCGAGGTAAAGGGATTCTATTCCGAAGAAAACGAGTCCCGTTCACCCTCGTTCGCGATGAGCCTGACGAGGGAAAGACTCGCTGAATACTGCGTGGACACAGGCACCGAAGACGGCGTCTTCGTGTTCGACGCGAAAACGCTCGGCGAAGACAGGGCGGCATTCGTCCCGTCATCACTTGCTGATGTAAAAGGGTCGGTCGCTGTGATGCCTGTCCGTGAGGCGGACGACGACAAGGCCGTGGTTGTCGCAGGTTTCTTCCGCGACGGCCTTCCCGCGATCGTTCCCGAGGTCCTCAAGGCGTACGGAACGAACGTCATGCAGATCGCCGGCCGCGAGACCTGGTCGGACAGGACGAGGAAAAGGGAAAAGGAACTCGCGCTCTGCAAGGAAGAGCTGGAGAGCGTCAACCAGATGAAGAGCAATTTCCTCTCGATCGTCTCGCACGAACTGAGGACACCTCTGACATCGGTAAAGGCATACACCGAGACACTGATGGACAATGTCGAGACGATAGAGTCCGACACCGTACGTGATTTTCTCAAGGTGATGGGCGAGGAGAACGACCGCGTCATCACCCTGGTAGACAATATACTGAACTATTCATGCATGGAGAGCGGTCACCTCAAGGTCGAGAAGGAGGAATGCGATCTCGGCGAGCTTATAGAAGAGGTGCACGCCGGGCTGGAGGACAGGATGCTGACCGGCCGAGTCAACAGCGATGTCAAGCTGCCCCGCGGCAAGGTCGTCGTCGACGCCGACAGGGAACTGATCCGCCAGATGCTCAACAACCTGATCAGCAATGCGATCAAGTTCACCCCCGAAGGCGGGCGCGTGACGGTCGTCCTCGAAGAGGAGGCCTCGGCGGCGAGGATCGTCGTGCAGGATACGGGCAGGGGCATACCCGAGGACCAGCTCGAAAAGATATTCGAAAGATTCCATCAGGTCGACGCGAGCGACACCCGCGAGCACGGGGGCTCGGGTCTCGGCCTGGCCATATGCAAGAACATCGTCGAATGGCACGACGGCAATATCTGGGTGGAGAACGTCAAGGAGGCCGGCGCGAAGTTCACCGTGATGCTTCCGATGAAGGATATCATCGTGCGCCACGCAGTCTCCTCGGGATTCATCGGATCGGTGCGTTTCGAGAGGGAACGGTTCCTCACCCTGCTCACCGAGATGCTGTCCGGATTCCTCCAGGCGAGGAAGGCCTCGATCATGCTCTTTGATCCGCGCGACCGCACCCTCCAGGTAATCGCCGCCAAGGGGCTCGATCCGGAGTTCGTGCAGAACACCCGTATCGAGGTCGGCGAGCGGATCGCCGGAAAGGTATTCGCAGAAGAGGAAGCGCTCCACGTCTTCGACATCGAGAGGGATTCGAAGGTGTCGAGGAGCAACAACACCGCATTCTACTGGACGAAATCCTTCATATCGGTCCCGCTGCGCGACGGCGACGACGTAATAGGCGTGCTCAACGTAGCGGACCACGTGGACAACAGGGGATTCACCGACGCCGACCGCGAGATACTCGAATCGCTCGGCCCGGTGATCTCGGGGATGGTCAAGAAGCTCGACGCGTACGAGACCGTCTCCTCCAACTTCGAGAAGCTCAAGGACGCCATGAAGAGCATCCTTCATATAAGAGAGCTCTGGGGCGCGAAGAACATGTTGAACTTCACGATGATCGCCATGTCCGTCGCACGCAGGCTCAACCTCGACGAGAAGTCGCTTACCGCGCTCCGTATGGGGATGAGCATGTACGACCTCGGCATGATGAAGATCCCGAGATCGCTGAGGGTGAAGAAAGAAAGTCTCAGCGAGAAGGAATGGGAGAAGCTCAGGGAGCATCCCGATCTCGGCTACGCGCTCGTCTCACCGATGGGTCTCGATGAGAGGATCATGAAGATGGTCCGCAACCATCATGAGCACTTTGACGGCAGCGGCTACCCCGCCGGGCTGATAAAGGACGAGATCCCGATAGAGGCGAGGATCCTCAATGTGGTCGATTCGTTCAGGGCCCTGATAACACCGGGACCGTACCGCAGGTGCTTCTCGATAGACGAGGCGAAGAACGAGATCATCCAGGGCGCGGGAACGCTCTTCGATCCGAAGGTGGTCGGAGCGTTCGTCAAATCGCTTCACGATCTAGGCGCCAGGGATGACAGGTGTGAGCTCGTGCTCGATGCGGTCGAGAAGGAGCTCGAGGAAAAGGCACTGGAACACGAGGGTGAAGAAGCGGTCGATAAAGAAGAAATAAAAGAAACAGAAGAAGAACTTGAAACAGTCAAGGAGGGCTCTTGATGGCAAAGGGCAAGATCCTCGTCGTGGACGATGAGGTAAACATCACACAGATACTGGAGTTCAGCATCGGGGCGGAAGGATACGAGGTCATTACCGCCGCTAACGGGGAAGAGGCCATAGACAAGGCTCGCCGCGAGCAGCCCGATCTGATAATCCTCGACCTGATGATGCCGAAGATCGACGGCTACGAGGCCTGCAGGATACTGAAGGCGAACCCGTTGACGAAGAGTATCCCCGTCGTCCTGCTGACCGCCAAGGGCAGGGACATCGACAAGAGGCTCGGTTACGAGGTCGGCGCTACCGACTATATCATCAAGCCTTTCAGCCCGAACAAGCTCGTGGACAGGATTCACCAGCTGCTCGTCGGCATTAAATAGTATTACGTTGCCCGGCGCGGCGGCTACGTCATATACTGCCCGATGTAATGATGCCGCGCCCCGAAATACACGGCTATGCCGAAATCGCTCTTCCCGTCCCCGTGGACGGGACTTTTACCTATATAATCCCCGATGAGATCAAGGAAACGATTGCCCCCGGGTGCCGCGTCATGGTGCCCTTCGGCCGCAGGCGCATGACCGGATACGTCATCTCGACACATTCAGATACTCCCGAAGGATTCAGGCTCAAGGAGATATCCGAGCTCAGCGACGCGGAGCCGATGATCACGCCGGCCCTGCTCGAGCTGGCGGGCTGGATGTCCGAATACTATGTGCATTCACTCGGCGAGGTCCTCAGGGCGATACTTCCCGCCTCCCTTAAAGGAAAGGGACGGAAGAAGCCGGCGGTCACGAGCGACTCGATGTTCCCGGAGGATGAACACCGCCCCGAGCTGACCGCCGCGCAGAGTCAGGCGTTCACCGCGATCACCGGATCGATGAAAATCGGAGAATTCGCCAGATATCTCGTTTACGGAGTGACAGGGAGCGGGAAGACCGAGGTCTATCTCAGGATCATCGAAGAAGCGATCGCCGCGGGCGGGAGCGCGATGGTCCTTATCCCCGAGATATCACTCGTTCCGCAGACGACGGCGAGGTTCCGCAGGAGGTTCGG
>RCNF010000114.1_pt1 | contig 40748 bp, 34 predicted proteins | sample 2041311 | NCBI WGS metagenome assembly RCNF01 (sample SAMN09708228, study PRJNA481090) | Marine sediment metagenome, whole genome shotgun sequencing project. | biome: marine sediment; feature: ocean; material: sediment; isolation source: Sewage treatment plant 2 marine sediment (STP2) ...
AAACTGCCCTTGCCCACCCCTAACCGTCGCGCCTTTTTGGCGGGCAGCGCGGCGTTGATCGCGGCACCTGCCTACGCCCAAAGCTTCACCGAAGGGGCAGCGCCCGCTGCCACTGAACGGGACCTTACCGAGGCACCGGTGCGCCGCAATATTTCCAGCTTTCGGGCCTTGGATTGGCAGCCATATTTCAGTGATCTGAGAAAGGGCGCTATTCTTGTAGATATCACATCGCGCGCCGTACATTACTGGTCCGAGGATGAGGCAATTTACAAAGTATACCCATCCAGCGTACCGGTCAGCGAAGATTTGACGCGCCGGGGCCGCACATCTGTTGTCCAGAAAGTCGAAGGCCCCAGCTGGCGGCCCACGCCCAATATGCTGAAGCGGAACCCGGAATGGCCGAAGTACATTGGTCCGGGCCCGGAAAACCCGTTGGGTACTCACGCGCTTTAACATATTATCGTATCCACGGAACCCACGACACGCGCAAAATTGGCCGTCAATCGTCCAACGGGTGCATCGGACTTTATAACGAAAATATCGCCGAACTATTTGCCAGGGCAAAAGTCGGCACTCAAGTGTTGCTAATTTGACGACATTTCCCGTTTTAACAGCGATGAATTGCTAACTTACATTTGCATTCCAATGAGTTTGTTGGTTAGAGAAGGTTACGAGGTAAGTCTTAGGTGCGTGCCGGATGTATTCCGCCATGCGAATTCTGGAGGTTATAATATGAAGAAACTTGTTCTTGCTGCTGCCCTGACAGCCGCCGCTTCGACTGCATTTGCCGGCTCTTTGGCCGAGCCAGTGATCGAAGCACCAGTTATTGTTGAAGAAACAGGAAGTTCTGTTTCGGGTATCTGGTTGCCAATCGCTCTGTTGGTACTTGTTGGCGCAGCAATCGCTGCCAACTAAGTCTAAGTTACAGACAAAAGAAAAGGCGGTGGATTTCCACCGCCTTTTTTTTGTGGGGTACAGAACTTAAAGTCCAGCTTTATTGCCCGCAGGCTTACTCAACCCAGCCGCCAAGATTATCTTCTATCACCTGGCCCAAAGCTGCAATATGGGCGTCATCATCGTTCAGGCACGGGATATAGGTAAAGTGTTGGCCGCCTGCCGCTTCGAAGCTCTCTTTGATCTCTTCGTTGATTTCCTCAAGCGTCTCGATGCAATCTGCTGAAAAGGCGGGGGCGCAAACGGCGATGTTTTTCTTGCCGCTTTCCGCCAGCCGCGCGACTTCCTCAACCGTATAGGGTTGCAGCCACTCCTCGGGCCCAAAACGCGACTGAAACGTTGTGGTGATCTGGGTGTCATCCCATCCCAGCCGCTCTTTCAGGAGGCGAGTCGTTTTCTGGCAGTGGCAGTGATAGGGGTCGCCCTGTGTCAGGTATCGTGTTGGCATACCGTGATACGAACACACCAGAATATCAGGTCGGGCTTCAATCTTGGAATATGCCCGCTCAATCGACTGGGCCAATGCATCAATATACATCGGATGTTGAAAATAGGGCTCGACCGTGCGCGCGGCCGGCTGCCATTTCTCTTCCATCAAAACCCGAAAGAACTGATCGTTTGCTGTTGCCGAAGTTGCGCCAGCGTAGTGAGGATAGAGGGGGAAAAACAGTATCTTCTGGCATCCAGCGTCAATCATCGCCCGCACTTTGGATTTGGCAGACGGGTTTCCGTACCGCATGCAGAAATCGACCATCACCTGATTGCCATACCGGCTCTGCATGGCCTGTTTGACTTTTTGTGTCTGTTGTTTTGTGATCGTCAACAGCGGGCTTTCTCTGGCCTCGTGATTCCAGATTGATTTATAGGCCGCGCCACTGGTAAACGGCCGTTTTGTCAGGATGATCAACTGCAACAGCGGCTGCCACTTCCACGGGCTATAGTCGATCACACGCCGATCCGACAAAAATTCATTCAGATACCGTCGCATCGACCAGTAGTCGTAATTGTCCGGTGTCCCGAGGTTGGCCAGCAGCACGCCAACTTTTGCGGTTGGAAATGCCGGATGATCCGCGGTGGTGTGCGCTGGGCGCGTCGGAGTCTTGGTGGCGTCCGGCATGGTGTTGTCCTGATAAGCTATGATCAGCCTGAGATAGAGGGTTTTGTCGGCGCGTCAATCTGAGAGCTTGGTTTCAGTGACAGCAAGGGCATCCGCGAGTCGCTGTTTGGCCGATCCCGGGCGCAGCGGCTTGGGCTGGCTGTCGTCGGGGGCCCATCCTGTGAGGCACACCAGCTCGAAAGTTGCCGGGACTCTCTGATTCTGGTCGCCAAAATGTCGCGCATAAAGCTGCACGGCGTTGTCAAACACAGCTTTTCGGGTCGGCTCTCGCAGCCTTGCGGCCAAGGCGTTGCCCTCGCCCATGGCGCGCAGGTCCTGCATCAGATGGCGGGCTGATGGGTAAGTCGCCATTATTTGGGTCGAATCCGCGACCGGCAAGGCAAACCCCGCCCTTTGCAGCAGGCCGCCAAGATCCCGGATTTCGCCCATCGGAACAATGCGCGGAGAGAGCCCGCCGGTCACGGCAATTTCGGCTTCCGACATGGCCGCCCGCAATTCCATCAGGGTTTGTCCGCCAAACAGAATCGCGATCATCAGCCCATCCGGTTTTAGCGCGCGACGACACTGGATCAGCTGGCCCACCGGATCATTGGACCAGTGCAAACACAACGCATGGATGATCAGATCATGGTGCTCCGGTTCAAGGGCAAGCGTGTCTGTATCGGCAATAATGGCCGCATCCGGAACTGAATCACACCAGATTTCAGGGTAAGGCGTCACAATTGCAGGCGTAGTAAACCGCCTGTTAACCATCGCGAGGCGATCCTGCACATCATCGACCGCGGCGCGTTGCAAAAACAAGGCATCGGGTTTTGCACGGGCCCGGTTGCGGGCCAGTGCAGTAAGGTCGGTCAGAAGTTCGGTATTTTGCATTGGGTGATACTAAGATGGCACAAACCAAGATTCAAACAGCGCTTCAATTGCTGTATCCGCCGCGATGTCTGGGATGCGGCACGATGGTCGAGAGTGACTTTGGTCTGTGCGGCCCATGTTGGCGCGACACACCATTTATTGGCGGCACGATCTGTGACAGTTGCGGGGTATCACTCCCGGGTGACGCGGGGCCGGACGCGCTGCAGTGTGACGACTGTCTGACAACAACCCGCCCGTGGGATCAAGGGCGGGCTGCGCTGCTGTACAAAGATGCCGCGCGGAGAATAGTGTTGGGTCTAAAGCACGGTGATCGACAAGAAATTGCGCGGCCCGCCGCACTTTGGATGGCGCGTGCGGCCCGTGACATCCTGAAACCCAATATGGTCATTGTCCCAATACCACTACACTGGATACGGCTACTGAAACGGCGTTACAATCAGTCAGCAGTGTTGGCGCTGGCACTGGCCGAAGAAACCGGACTAAGCTGCTGTCCCGATTTGCTGCAACGCATCAAATCGACCCCGTCGCTTGATGGTTTGGGAAAAGACGCGCGTTTTGCCGCATTGCAGGATGCGATTTCTGTTCATCCCAATCGCAGACGGCGGATGATCGGCCGTCCGGTGCTCTTGGTCGATGATGTGATGACGTCGGGCGCCACTTTTGCTGCGGCAACCGAAGCCTGCCGGGCGGCCGGAGCCAGTGACGTTTCTGTGTTGTCACTGGCGCGGGTTGCAAAGGATGTCTAAATCGCTGACACCAAGTCAGTTGAAAGGGCTCCGGAATGCCATCTGTCGAAATCTACACCTCACCGCTATGTGGCTTTTGCCACGCGGCAAAGCGGTTGCTGACCCAAAAAGGCGTTAATTTTTCAGAAGTGAATGTCCTGACGCAACCGGCACGAAAGGCCGAGATGATACAACGCGCCAACGGCGGCCGCACGGTGCCACAGATATTTGTTGGCGATTCACATGTGGGGGGCTGTGACGAACTGTACGCACTTGAACGGGCGGGCAAGTTGGATCCACTGTTGGCCGGATAAATGAAAACGGCGCTGATACAGCTGAACGCCAGCGATGATCCGGTTGCAAACTTAGACGTAACGCAAGGGTTTGTCGCCGTCGCCGCTGCAAAAGGCGCAAGGTTTGTCATGACGCCCGAGGTGACAAACTGTGTGTCTGCAAGCCGCGCGCGGCAGATGCAGGTGCTGCAAGCGGAGTGTGATGATCAGACCCTTGCCGCCCTGCAGGAACAAGCAAAAGATCTCGGTATCTGGCTGCTGATCGGTTCGTTAGGTCTGAAAACGGAAGGTCCGGATGGCCGGTTTGCCAATCGATCCTTTCTGATTAGTCCAGATGGCGAGGTTCGGGCGCGGTATGACAAAATCCACATGTTCGACGTGCAGGTATCACCGGAAGAAATCTATCGCGAATCAGATGGATATCGCCCCGGTACGCGGGCCGTGGTTGCGCAGACCCCATTTGCTCGCATCGGCATGACAATATGTTATGATATTCGGTTTCCGCAGCTGTATCAGGCATTGGCGTTGGCGGGGGCCGAAATTCTGACCGTCCCATCCGCGTTTTCCCCTGTCACCGGGGCAGCGCATTGGGAATCGCTGCTGCGGGCCCGCGCGATCGAAACCGGATGTTATGTCATGGCGCCGGCCCAGACCGGCACACATTTGGCAACAGTTGGTCAGTCTCGTAAAACCTATGGCCATTCGATGGTTGTTGCCCCCTGGGGCGAGGTTTTGTTGGATGCAGGTGTCGATCCCGGCGTGCATCTGGTTGATTTTGACCCGCTAAAGGTGGCAAATGCGCGAGATCGCATCCCATCGCTGTCGCATATCCGAGAATTCGACGGACCTTGAATGAACCAAGAAAACAATGCCCTTGCTGTTTCGCTGGTCAGCGAAATTCTGACTGTGGACCAGCTGTTGCGAAACCGGCTTAGTCGGGTTTTGCCCAAAGGCATGGAAATCTCGCATTTTTCGGTGCTGAACGCTCTGGCGTGGATCAGTGATGAACGCAGCCCGGCGCAGTTGGCAGATCAGTTTCACGTCACACGCGGCGCGATGACAAACACGTTGAACAAGCTTGAATGGGCCGGGTACGTCCATATTCGTCCTGATTGGGATGACGCACGCCGCAAGATGGTCGCGATCAGCCCGGCTGGTCGCCGCGCGCGCGATCAGGCGCTTTCCGCGATTACTCCGCTTATTCAGGAAATGGTCGGATCACTGGGCGGAGAAAAGGTGCGTGCGGCCGTGCCCATATTGCGCGAAATGCGCCCTTGAAGGTTAGAGCCTAATTATGTAGGTTTTACGCTCGCGGTGACATAGTTCACGCTGAGGTCGCGATCTGACAGCGACCAGTTCCACAACACCGGGTTGAACACAAAACCCTTGCGATCAACGGGTGTCACACCTGATTGAGAAAGCAGGTCAAAAAGCTCGTCAGGTGTGATGAATTTTGACCATTCATGGGTGCCTTTGGGCAACCAGCGCATGATGTGTTCCGCCCCGATGATCGCCATCATAAACGATTTTGGATTGCGGTTCAGGGTCGAACAAATGTGTAAGCCACCGGGTTTGAGCAGGGTTTGGCAGGCGGTCAGATACCCCAACGGCCCTTCTACATGTTCAACAACCTCCATGTTGAGAATCACGTCAAACTGCTCGCCAGCAGCGGCCAGCGCCTCGGCGGTGGTATGTCGGTAGTCGATCTCCAGCCCGGATTGAGCTGCATGGATTTGCGCCACCGGAATGTTGCCGGGGGCCGCATCCGCGCCGACCACTGTGGCCCCCAAACGGGCCATAGGTTCCGCCAACAGGCCGCCGCCGCAGCCAATATCCAGCAATCTCAGCCCTTTGAATGGCGCAGGTTTTGTCAGATCTCGGTCGAACTCGCCGGCGATCTGCGTTGTGATGTAGTCGAGCCGGCAGGGGTTGAGCATGTGCAGCGGCTTGAACTTTCCTTTCGGATCCCACCATTCCGCCGCCATCGCTTCGAATTTTGCAATCTCAGCGGGGTCAACGGTGTTTTGATGCGCTTGCATTCCTGTCTCCATGTGCTCTTTTGTCTCGCGAGGTATATATAGGTCAGTAATGGACAAATTCTCGGACCAAAAGCACGCAGCGCAATATCTGTATCCGCCGTTAGACCCGTTTGATCAGCAAATGATGGATGTGGGTGACGGTCATCAGATCTATGTCGAACAATGCGGCAACCCAAAAGGCATGCCCGTTGTTGTTTTACATGGGGGTCCGGGTGGTGGATGCAGCCCGGCAATGCGCCGCTATTTTGATCCCAGTGTCTTCCGAGTCATTTTATTTGATCAGCGCGGTTGTGGTCGGTCACGCCCGCATGCTTCGATCACGAATAACACCACTTGGCATCTGGTCGCGGATATTGAGATGATTCGGACTGTGCTGGGCATCGACACATGGACCGTATTTGGTGGCAGCTGGGGCGCAACGCTTGCGTTGATCTATGCCCAGACCCATCCGGAGCCGACCAGCCAGTTGGTCTTGCGCGGCGTATTCCTTATGACGCAGCGCGAACTTGACTGGTTTTATGGCGGCGGCGCAGGCGCGTTCTGGCCTGAAACATGGGCGCGCTTCATCGCGCCTATCCCCGAGGACGAGCGGAGCGACCTGATTGGCGCCTATCATCGGCGGCTTTTTTCCGGTGATTCAGCGGTTGAGACAGAGTTTGGTCGGGCCTGGTCTGCCTGGGAAAATGCACTGGCCTCTATCCATTCGTCGGGCACTGCAGGTGAAAGCCAGGGCAACTACGCCAGAGCTTTTGCCCGGCTGGAGAATCACTATTTTATCAATGCGGGGTTTCTGGAATTTGACGGCCAGATTTTGGCGCAGATGGATCGGATCGCTCATATTCCCGGGCATATCGTACAGGGACGATTTGACATGATCTGTCCGCCCCATTCTGCATGGGAGTTGGCAGAGTGTTGGCCCGCAGCTGATCTGAAAATGATTCGCAATGCCGGCCACGCGCTGTCAGAGCCGGGCATTAGCGCCGAGCTTGTGCGTGTGATGGACAGGATAGCGGAGCAATGAACGCTTTGGACCGGCGCGCGCTTTTCACTTCGGGTGCTGCTGCGGCATTGCTGGCCTCGACAGGATTGTCTGCAGCGGGGACTGGGCCGAAACCCGGTGGTCGTTTGCGGGCAGCTTTGTCAGGCGCACGCCGATCTGACAGTTGGGGTAAGCATAGCGGGCTGTTCATGCATGCAGCGGCGCAGGGCGCGGTGTTTGATACGCTGACTGAGATCAGCGCCAGCGGGACGTTATGCGGTGAACTGGCGACGGGATGGGACGGGAGCCCAGATGCCCGGACCTGGTTTTTTGATCTGCGAGAAGAGGTGACATTCCACAATGGCGCAGCGTTCACGTCACGGGATGTTGTCGCGTCGCTGATTCGGCACCAAGCCTTGGGTGCGCTACCCGCAGTTCGCGAGATTAGGGCAGCGACGCGCCATCAGGTGCAGATTGAACTGCACGCTGGCAATGCTGATTTACCCTATCTGATGTCTGATCCGCGCCTGCTGATTTTCCCGGCAGATGATACGCAAACTGCTTTGCAGGAGGGCAACGGCACCGGTCTTTATCGGGTAAAGCGGTTTCGGCCGGGCCGCCAGTTTCTGGGAGTCCGGGTTGCTGAGCATTACAAGGACGGCCAAGCGGGCTGGTTTGAAACAGTAGAATTCACGTCAGTTCCCGATGCCCGTGTGCGGGCGCAGGCGCTTGAGGGCGGCTATGTCGACGTGGCTGATCAGATTGATCCGTCGGGATTGTCAGGCCAGCCGGGCGCGGTGAAGCTGCTTAAGGACCCAGATGGCAAAATTGCTGTCGGGTCGACGTTATCAATCGGCATGCCGGACACAATTGGCCAACGTTGGCCACTGGATAACGCCCGTATGGCCGAGCGGTGGTGGATGCTTTGAACAGGGGATTCACCTTCCCCCTTGCAGACTCGTCCTAACATCCGTATATCGCTCTCAACAGCGGCGCGCTGGGGTCCAAACCTGACGCTCCACCGAAACCATGTGACGGGCCGCGCGCCCGTTTTTTTGTGCTTGGACACCTGACCAGACCATGACCAATGACCTGATTGCAAAAGCTGCGATTGACCGCCGGATGGCCGAGATCATCACCCCAGTCATAGAAGACTTGGGGTATGAACTGGTGCGGGTTCGGCTGATGTCGGGCAAAGAAAGCACGCTGCAGATCATGGCGGACCGCCCACAAGGCGGGATCGAAGTTGATGATTGCGCCAAGATCAGCCATGCGCTGAGCGCGGCGCTGGATGTTGAAGACCCCATTCTGGAACCTTACACGCTGGAAGTGTCCAGTCCGGGCATCGATCGGCCGCTGACTCGCCTCAAAGACTTTGAGATGTTCGAAGGTTATGAGGCCAAGATCGAAACCGATGAGCTGATCGACGGTCGCCGCCGCTTTAAGGGCGCATTGGCCGGAGTCGATGGTGATGAAGTGCTGATAAATGTCGATGAAGGCACGATCGGATTGCAGTTAGACTGGCTAAGCGATGCCAAGCTGGTCCTGACGGATGATCTGATCAAGGAAATGCTGCGCCAACGCAAAGCGTCGGACACGATCAACGAAGACGAATTTGATGAAGTGGTCGAAGAGTCACCCCAGCCGGGTGACGAGACCGAACAATCTGTGGAGAACACCTGATGGCCATTACATCCGCAAACCAGCTCGAGTTGCTGCAAACCGCCGAGGCTGTGGCCCGCGAAAAGATGATCGACCCGGTTCTGGTGGTCGAAGCAATGGAAGAGGCGCTGGCCCGTGCTGCCAAGTCCCGTTATGGCGCGGAAATGGATATTCGCGTTGATATAGACCGCAAAAATGGCAAGGCGACCTTTACCCGGGTTCGCACCGTGGTTGATGAGGAAGAGCTGGAAAACTATCAGGCTGAATTCACTGTCGAGCAAGCCAAACCCTATCTGGATGACCCCAAGGTCGGAGACACCTTTGTCGAGGAAGTCCCGCCAGTTGAGATGGGGCGGATTGCCGCCCAATCTGCCAAACAGGTTATTTTGCAGAAAATCCGCGAAGCCGAGCGGGATCGTCAGTTCGAAGAGTTCAAGGATCGCGCTGGCACCATCATCAACGGTCTGGTCAAACGCGAAGAATACGGCAACGTCATCGTCGATGTGGGCGCGGGCGAAGCCATTTTGCGTCGCAACGAGAAGATTGGCCGCGAGAGCTATCGCCCCGGTGACCGGATTCGGGTTTACATCAAGGACGTGCGTCGCGAACAGCGTGGGCCGCAGATTTTCCTGAGCCGTACTGCGCCGGAATTCATGGCCGAGTTGTTCAAGATGGAAGTGCCCGAGATTTATGACGGTATCATCGAAATCAAGGCTGTCGCCCGCGACCCCGGATCCCGCGCCAAGATTGCGGTGATTTCTTATGACGGTTCGATTGATCCCGTAGGTGCCTGTGTTGGTATGCGCGGTAGTCGTGTGCAGGCCGTTGTGAACGAATTGCAGGGCGAAAAAATCGACATCATTCCATGGAACGAAGATCAGCCGACTTTCTTGGTGAATGCGTTGCAACCAGCGGAAGTCAGCAAAGTTGTTCTGGACGAGGAAGCCGAGCGCATTGAAGTTGTGGTTCCGGAAGAACAATTGAGCCTTGCCATTGGTCGCCGTGGTCAGAACGTGCGTCTGGCGTCGCAGCTGACCGGGCTCGACATTGACATCATGACCGAAGAACAGGAAAGCGCGCGTCGTCAGGCCGAGTTTGAAACCCGTACCAAACTGTTCATGGATAATCTTGATCTGGACGAATTCTTTGCACAGCTTCTGGTGTCCGAAGGGTTCAGCAATCTGGAAGAGGTCGCTTACGTTGATCTGGGCGAACTGTTGGTGATCGACGGTGTCGACGAAGGCACCGCCGGTGAACTGCAGGCGCGTGCCCGAGACGTGTTAGAAGCCCTGAATAAGGCGGCCATGGAAAATGCGCGTGCATTGGGTGTCGAAGATAGTCTGGTTGAATATGAGGGGCTGACTCCCCAAATGATAGAGGCGCTGGCCAAAGATGGTGTCAAAACCCTTGAAGATTTTGCGACATGCGCAGATTGGGAACTGGCTGGCGGCTGGACAACCGTTGATGGCGAACGTGTCAAAGATGACGGCTTGCTGGAAACATTCGACATATCGCTGGAAGAGGCCCAGCATCTGGTTATGACTGCCCGCGTCATGTTGGGTTGGGTCGATGCGGCTGAATTGGAAAAAGACGTCGAGGAAGACTTAGAAGAAGATCCTGATGCAAACGTTTTTGCAAAGGAAGCCGAGGCCTGATCGCAGGCCTCGGGGCATCCAGATGGGACGCGGTGGCGCCTCAAAGGACCGCGAAGAAGGTCCGGAACGCAAGTGCATTGTCACAGGCGAAGTGCAACCCAGCCACGGGTTGATTCGATTTGTGGTTGGGCCTGACGGTCAGATTGTGCCGGATATTCTGGGCAAGCTGCCGGGCCGAGGAATTTGGGTCGCAGCGAGCAGACCGGCGCTGGACAAGGCGGCCAAGAAGAACTTGTTTGCAAAAGCCGCGAAGCAGCCGGTTCAGGTGCCTGAAGGGTTGACCGATGAGATTGAAAGCCAGCTGTTGCGCCGGGTTGTCGAGCTGATCAGCCTGTCACGCAAGTCAGGCCACGCGGTGGCTGGATATGAGAAAGTCAAAGATTGGCTGTCCAAGGAGCAGGCCGAGGTTTTGATTCAGGCGGTTGATGGATCGGGGCGCGGGAAATCGAAACTCAGCACCCCGCATTTTGGCCGTTATCTCGGTTGGTTAACGGCTAACGAATTGGGTTTGGCATTTGGGCGCCAAACTGTGATACATGCAGCGCTCGCCTCTGGTGGACTCACTTCACGTGTAGTAGAGGAAGCCGAAAGGCTTAAAGGCCTGCGAGAAAAGGACGGCGGCGATGCCCGCCCGAAAGGATAAGACAGCTTGATGAGCGATAGTGACGGTAAAAAGACATTGGGCCTGCGCCCAGGTGGATCCCGGCCCGGGAATGTAAAGCAAAGCTTTAGCCATGGGCGGACCAAAAATGTCGTGGTCGAGACCAAACGCAAGCGTGTTGTGGTGCCAAAGCCGGGTGCCGCCAAACCAACTACACCTGTGAGCGGGCCCGTCACGGGCGATCCGTCACGTCGGCCCGCCGGGATTACTGATGCGGAAATGGAACGCCGGCTGAAGGCGGTTAAGGCTGCCAAGGCACAAGAGGGTGAAGACGCCCTGCGGCGTGCTGCTGAAGAAAAAGTGCGCGCAGAACAGCGTGAGCGCCGCCGTGCGGATGTCGAGGCGAAAGAACAAGAAGAAAAAGAACGCGAAGAGCAGGCTTTGGAAAAAGCCAAGCAGGAACAGCTCGAGTCCGAGGCGGTTGCCAAACGGGCAGTTGCGGCAGCGGCGGCAGTGGCTGAGACCGTTCCCGGCAGGGAAGCACCAGCCCCACGCGGCGCTGGCAAAGGGTCGGCTCCATCTGCGACGCCGCGCAAGACGGACCGTGAACAGGAGCAACGGAACAATCGTGGCAAGCAGGGTTTCGATGACGCACGTCGCTCTGGCAAGCTGACGCTCAATCAGGCTCTGACTGGTGGCGAAGGCGGACGGCAACGTTCGATGGCCGCGATGAAACGCAAGCAAGAACGCGCACGCCAAAAAGCCATGGGTGGCACGGTTGAGCGCGAAAAGGTTGTGCGTGATGTTAAGCTTCCGGAGGCGATTGTTGTCTCAGAGCTTGCCATCCGGATGGCCGAACGTGTTGGCGCCGTGATAAAGGCGCTGATGAACAATGGTATGATGGTCACACAGAACGAGGCGATTGACGCCGACACTGCTGAGCTGATCATCGAAGAATTCGGTCACAAGGTTGTCCGCGTTTCAGATGCTGACGTCGAAGATATCATCGCTCCCGTTGAGGAAAACCCAGACGATTTGGTGGCACGTCCGCCTGTTATCACTGTTATGGGCCACGTGGACCACGGTAAGACGTCGCTGTTGGATGCTATTCGTAAGGCCAAGGTTGTGGCTGGCGAAGCGGGTGGAATCACCCAGCATATCGGCGCCTACCGTGTAAAAACCGACGACGGTAACGAATTGACGTTCCTTGATACACCGGGCCACGCGGCGTTCACGTCTATGCGGTCACGCGGGGCTCAGGTCACCGATATTGTTATTCTGGTGGTTGCCGCCGATGACGCAGTCATGCCGCAGACCATCGAGGCGATTGCGCATGCGAAAGCGGCTGGCGTGCCGATGATCGTGGCAATCAACAAGATTGACCGTCCCGACGCAAATCCTGACAAAGTCCGAACTGACCTGCTGCAACACGAAGTGATCGTTGAAAAGATGTCTGGCGAAGTCCAGGACGTCGAGGTTTCGGCGATCAATGGCACAGGACTGGACGAATTGCTCGAGGCGATTTCGCTACAGTCAGAATTGCTTGAACTGAAGGCCAATCCAGATCGTGCTGCGCAAGGCGCGGTGATCGAAGCCCAGCTTGATGTAGGTCGCGGCCCCGTTGCGACGGTTTTGGTGCAAAGTGGTACGCTGAAAAAAGGCGACATCTTCGTTGTCGGCGAACAGTGGGGCAGAGTACGCGCGCTGGTCGACGACAAAGGCGACCGCGTAGCTGAGGCAGGTCCGTCTGTGCCCGTCGAAGTTCTTGGTCTGAACGGCACCCCCGAAGCGGGTGATGTTCTGAACGTTGTGGCCACCGAAGCGCAGGCCCGTGAAATTGCGGAATATCGCGCTAATGCGGCCAAAGATAAACGTGCCGCTGCCGGGGCCGCCACAACGCTCGAACAGTTGATGGCAAATGCCAAGGCAGATGAAACTGTCAATGAGATGCCGATTCTGGTGAAAGCGGATGTGCAGGGATCAGCCGAAGCTATCGTTCAGGCGATGGCAAAGATCGGTAATGACGAGGTTCGCGTGCGGGTTCTGCATTCGGGGGTTGGTGCAATTACCGAAACCGATGTGGGTCTGGCTGAAGCGTCAAATGCTCCGATCATGGGCTTTAACGTCCGGGCGAATGCGTCGGCACGCAACACAGCCAACCAAAAAGGCGTAGAGATCCGCTATTATTCGGTGATTTACGATCTAGTGGATGATGTCAAAGCGGCGGCCTCTGGCCTGCTCAGCAATGAAATCAAAGAGAAGTTCATCGGATATGCCGAGATCAAGGATGTCTTCAAGGTTTCGAATGTTGGTAAAGTTGCGGGCTGTCTGGTGACCGAAGGGATAGCGCGCCGGTCAGCCGGTGTGCGTTTGCTGCGTGATAACGTTGTGATCCACGAAGGAACCCTGAAAACCCTCAAGCGTTTCAAAGACGAAGTGCCTGAAGTTCAGTCGGGTCAGGAATGCGGGATGGCATTTGATAATTACGAAGATGTTCGCGCTGGCGACGTCATCGAGATTTTTGAGCGGGAAGAAGTAAACCGTACGCTGGACTGATCTGGCGACAGATGAAAAAGAAAAAGGGACAGCAAACGCTGTCCCTTTTTTGTCTCAGTAAGTCGACTTAGGCTGGTTGCGCTACTGGCAAACCGGCATAAATAGTTTGTCCGTCCCGAACCGCTATGCGCCCGTCAGGAAAAGACCGAACGTAAATGCCCTGAATGGAAACACAAGTGCCCACTATAATGGTGCGTAGCAAACCAAATCCTCCCCCAAAAAGTATTTGACGCTGACACCCTTACTTCATCACTGTCGATCAATCGTCTATTAATTCCGATTAATTCGATTGGAAGAGAGAATTGGCTATTCTGCCATAGGCGTTTTACGCGGGTTTCCGCTCACTTTAGCCAGATCTTGGGGATATTTCTTGATACCGGCTCAAAGCCAATCGCGCAGAATCGGAATTAACGGAACGTCGGCTGCGGGCATCGGATACTCGCGCAGGGCATTTGCGCGGACCCATTTCAATCGCTGCCCTTCGCAAGACATCGGCGTACCTTGCCATTTGCGACATATAAACAGCGGCATCAGCAGATGAAAATCTTCGTAGGAATGGCTGGCAAACGTCAGGGGCGCGAGGCAGGATGCCGATGTGTTGATCCCAAGCTCTTCTTTCAATTCGCGGATCAGGGCTAATTCGGGGGTCTCGCCTGGCTCGACTTTGCCGCCGGGAAACTCCCAAAGACCTGCCATTGGTTTTCCCTCAGGCCGCTGCGCAATCAGGATGCGACCATCGATGTCGATCAGGGCGACTGCTGAAACCAGAATCGTCTTCACGCCATGCGCCCAATCACGATCTGTAATCGGCGTTAATCGAAATGTACCCATGGCTCAGATCGCAGGTCCAGACGGTGGCGGTGCCTGTGCCAAGGCCGACATCGACTGCGATCGACAGGTTTTGGCCTTTCATGTGTGCGGCTGCATCATCCTCGCTGTAGCCCGGGCTGACCCAGCCACTTTCCGCAACCAGCACATCTCCGAACCGGATCGAGAGCTTGTCCCGGTCGGCCGCCGCGCCAGACTTGCCGATCGCCATCACCACCCGGCCCCAGTTGGCATCTTCGCCGGCGATTGCGGTTTTCACTAACGGCGAGTTGGCAACCGAAAGCGCGTGTGTCTTTGCCTCTGCATCGCTGGTTGCGCCCGTCACTTTGATCTCGACGAATTTGGTCGCGCCTTCACCGTCCCGCACAACTTGATGCGCCAGACGCAGCATCACCTCGCGCAGGGCCGCCCGGAAGCTCTCAGACTTTGTGGCGTCGGCACCAGAGGCGCCGGTCGCGGCCACCAAAAGGGAATCTGACGTGGATGTATCGCTGTCTACGGTGATGCAGTTGAACGTCGTTTCGTTCAGCGTGGACACCAGAGATTGCAGCGCGGCCTGATCAACCAATGCATCGGTGAAAATATAGACAAGCATGGTCGCCATATCAGGCGCGATCATCCCGGACCCTTTAGCAATGCCTGCAATTGAGACTGTGGTGCCATCAATCTCGGTTTGCGCAAAGGCCCCCTTTGGGAACGTGTCGGTGGTCATGATCGCCAGTGCGGCGTCTTTGATCTTGTCTGAATCTTGGGCCGCAGAGAGATCGTCAAGAACATCGATGATGCGATCATGGGCAAGCGGTTCACCAATCACCCCTGTTGAGGCGGTGAAAACGCGGTTTTCGGGGACCGATGCCACAGCAGACACCGCTTGAGTGATGGCGCGCACCGACGCGGTGCCGTGGCGGCCAGTGAAGGCGTTGGCATTCCCCGAATTGACCAAAAAGGCCGCGCCCCCAGACGCCTCGCCCCCCAGTTTGGCCTGACAATCTAGCACCGGCGCTGAACGGGTTGACGAGCGGGTGAAGACTCCGGCAATTGACGTCCCCGGACGCAGGACGGCCAGCATCACATCGCCGCGCCCGTGGTATTTGACGCCAGCGGCTGCGGCGGCAAAGGTGACACCGTCGATCAACGGTAGGTCAGGAAATGTCGCCGGAGCCAGTGGCGAAAGCGGCGCAGGTTCTGCCACGGATTCAATTCTCCAACATGTCTAGCGCCTTGAGCAGGGCAGGATTCAACCCGGCTTCGCCGGACCGATCAATTGCTGCAGCGCTGGTCACATCTTCGATCATGGCCTCAAATATGGCTTGCTGAATTTGACTAACAATTTCTTCGCGCGCTTCTTCGAGGCTGGGTGCAGGCTTTTTGCGTGTGTCGTTCAGCTTGATGACATGCCAGCCGAATTGAGTTTGGATCGGGTCGGAGATAGTGCCAACCTCCATTGCAACTGCAGCGGCCTCAAACTCGGGCACCATCGCGCCAGTTCCAAACCATCCCAGCGATCCACCGCTGGGTCCGGACGGGCCAGTGGATTTTTCCTTAGCGGTTTCAGCAAAATCAGCACCACCATCCAGCGTGGTTTTGACCGCAGCAGCCTCCTCCTCGGTTTCAAGCAGAATATGGGAGGCGTCAAATTCCTCGCCTGCATCCACATTTGCATATTGCGTGTCGTATATTTCTTTAACTGCCGCTTCATTCAGCGCCCCTGCTAGCGCGCTTTCAACCGCTTCACCTGCCATCAATGAGCGGCGTTCGTTTTCCAACGCCAGCGTGACCCGGTTGGGAGGTTCAGTTGTCACGCTTTGCGCCAAGGCGGTTTGCTGGATAAGTTGATCAAGAATACCTTTGAATAGCACGTCGTCCGCCATCTGATTATACTGCTCTGACAACGAGGCGCGCGCCACAATCATGTGACCAAGAGTTATCTCGGTTCCGTTTACGGTGGCTATAACAGTGTCGGCTGTCGGCGTATCTTGTGCCGTTGCCGGAAGCGCCATTGAGCACAGCAACGCAAGCGTCGACAGAGTCTTGAGGTATTTTTGCATTCTTTTGTCCTATCTGGGGGCCGCATCGCCTCTGATCGGGCGCCGCGACGTTGACACTGTTTGACGGGAACCTTACATCGCCTCAAGGCTTTGCGGAGCCGTCTTCCATCCCAGTATCTATGGGCTGTGCGCGGGGCGGGCAAGTGGATGCCGCACAAGAACACGACTTATCGGCTGGAGAACGCATGCTGGGTTTCGGAACCATTTCAAAAAAGGTCTTTGGCACGCCAAATGACCGCAAAATCAAGGCGACGCGCCCTCTGGTGGATCAAATAAACGCGCTGGAGCCGGAATTCGAAAAACTTCCGGATGAAGGTCTGATCGAAAAAACCGCCGAATTGAAACATCGGGCAACGTCCGGCGAGAGTCTGGACGAACTGCTGCCAGAAGCCTTTGCAAACTGCCGAGAAGCCGCCCGGCGGGCGCTGGGCCTGCATGCTTATGACGTGCAGTTGATGGGCGGAATTTTCCTGCATCAGGGCAATATCGCAGAAATGAAGACGGGCGAGGGTAAGACCCTTGTGGCAACTTTTCCAGCTTATCTGAATGCGCTGGCCGGGAAAGGCGTGCACATCGTTACGGTCAACGACTATCTGGTCAAACGTGATGCAGAGTGGATGGGCAAGGTCTTTACAGCACTTGGTCTGACAACCGGAGCCATCTATCCGCAGCAGGCCGAAAATGAAAAACACGCGGCATATGCCTGCGATGTCACCTATGCGACCAATAATGAGCTTGGCTTTGATTACCTGCGGAGCAATATGAAGTCTGACTTGAAGGAAATGTATCAGCGTGATCATTACTTCGCGATTGTGGATGAGGTCGATTCGATCCTGATTGATGAGGCGCGCACGCCGCTGATCATCTCTGGTCCGTCAGAGGACCGATCTGAGCTTTATGTGACCATAGATGCTTTGATCCCGACACTGACTGCAGAACACTACGATCTGGACGAAAAAACACGCAATGTGACGTTTACCGACGCGGGGAACGAGTTCCTTGAGCAGGAGCTGGCAGAGCGTGAACTGTTGGGCGAAGGTCACAGCCTTTATGATCCTGAAAGCACGACAATTGTGCACCACGTAAATCAGGGGCTTCGCGCGCACGCGCTTTTTCAGAAAGACAAAGACTACATCGTTCGCGACGGCGAGGTGGTGTTGATTGATGAATTTACCGGCCGGATGATGGCAGGCCGCCGCCTGTCTGACGGGCTTCATCAGGCGATCGAAGCCAAAGAAGGCTGCGATATCAAACCCGAGAATGTCACACTCGCCTCTGTCACTTTTCAGAATTATTTCCGGCTGTATGAAAAGTTGTCAGGCATGACCGGTACGGCCCTGACCGAAGCGGAAGAGTTTCAGGAGATCTACGGTCTGGGTGTTGTTGAAGTTCCCACCAACCGCCCAATTGCGCGAATAGATGAGGATGATGCAGTCTACCGAACCGCAGAGGAAAAATATGAGGCGATGATCGTTTCGATCAAAGAGTGCCATGAACGTGGCCAGCCGGTTCTTGTCGGGACGACGTCTATTGAAAAATCTGAAATGATCAGTGAGATGCTCAAGGCCGAGGCAATTGCGCACAACGTCTTGAACGCCCGCCAGCACGAACAGGAAGCCAAGATTGTCGGCGATGCGGGCAAGTTTGCAGCAGTAACAATAGCGACAAACATGGCTGGCCGCGGGACAGATATCCAGTTGGGCGGGAACGTCGAAATGGAAGTGCTCGAGGCACTGAGTACAAACACCGAGGCAGATCCGGAAGAGTTGCGTGCAGAGATTGAGGCAAATCATGCGGGCGAAAAGGAAAACGTGATCAAGGCCGGCGGGCTTTTTGTTCTCGCCTCTGAGCGGCATGAAAGCCGCCGGATCGACAATCAGCTTCGCGGCCGGTCGGGTCGCCAGGGCGACCCTGGAAAAACGGCCTTCTACCTCAGCCTTGAAGACGACTTGATGCGTATATTTGGCGGCGAGAGGCTGGACAAATTGCTTGGAACGCTTGGGATGAAGGAGGGTGAGGCAATTGTGCACCCTTGGGTCAATAAGTCGCTGGAGCGTGCGCAGGCTAAAGTCGAAGGTCGCAATTTTGACAATCGAAAACAAATCCTCAAATTCGACGACGTGATGAACGAGCAGCGCAAAGTCATTTTTTCGCAACGCCGCGAAATCATGGAAGCAGAAGACCTATCAGAAATCACCCGCGACATGCGCCATGAGGTCATTGATGATCTGATACATCAGCATATGCCGCCAAAAACCTACGCCGACCAATGGGACACTGAAGGTTTGCATACGCAGGTTATTGAGCAATTGGGCGTTGACTTGCCTGTCGCTGATTGGGCCAACGAAGATGGCGTCGACGACAATGACATCACCGAACGTTTGGTCACTGAGACCGACGAATTCATGGCCAAGAAAGCGGTAGCATTTGGTCCTGAAAACATGCGCCTGATTGAAAAGCAAATATTGCTGCAGACAATTGACTCCAAATGGCGTGAGCATCTTCTGACACTTGAGCACCTTCGCTCGGTGGTTGGATTTCGCGGCTACGCGCAGCGTGACCCGTTAAACGAGTATAAGAATGAATCTTTCCAGCTGTTCGAGGGTATGCTGGATGGTTTGCGCGAAGATGTGACCCAGATACTTGGCAACGCAAGACCACGTACGCCTGAAGAGCAAAAGGCATTGCTTGAAATGATTGCGGCGCAGCAGGCCCAAACTGTTGCAGCAGGAGCAAGTGCGCGACCAGAGCCAATCCCTGAAGAAGCCGCAGAAGGATTCGTCGAGGACGATCAGACCACCTGGGGCAATCCCGGCCGGAATGACAAATGCCCCTGCGGGACCGGCAAGAAATTCAAACACTGCCACGGCCGTTTCGCGTGATCTGACCGGGCGTTGCGACGCCCGGCGCCTTTTTCCTGCCTGAATGACTCCCTTCTGCGGCCATAACTCGGCCCCTTTTGTTCGTCATTCCTGACCCTGCCCAAACCTTGGGGGGATGGAAAACATTATGTCTTATTTGAGTAAATTTGCATTGGCGGGAGGCACATTGGCCTGCGCGGTCGGAGTTGGCTTTATAATGCAAAGTTCTGAAACAGCGAAAAACAGATATCGATCGCCGGCCGCAGCAGAGAAAACCTCTGTTCAGCCGCTTGCATCTGAAGCTGAACAGAAACCCGAAACTGAAACCACACCTGTTCGCGAAGAGGCGATGCTTGAGATCAAGTCGATGGCGCTCACCTCGGCTTTGCCAGAGAGTATTGTTGGGATAGGCCAGAAACTTTCGTTGCAAACTGCGCCTAAGGTTTGCGAAATCAGCGTAACTGCCCAATCCGTGGTTGCGGCAATGGTGCGGATTTCAATGAAAGCACCGTGTCTTGGGAACGAGCCGGTCACTGTGCATCACAGCGGTATGATGTTCACCGAAACCACTGCCGCAGACGGGTCGTTGAAAGTGTTGGTTCCAGCGCTTACACAAAACGCGTTTTTCATGCTGGCATTTGCCAATGGTGACGGTACGTCTGTACAGGCGACTGTAGATGGTCTTGAGTTTTATGATCGTGTTGTGGTGCAGTGGAAGGGCAATCCAGGTTTTGAGTTGCATGCCCGCGAGTTTGGGTCCGATTACGGCGGAAATGGGCACGTGTGGGCAAATGCCGCCCGTAATATGAGCGTGGCGGCAAAAGGCGAAGGTGGTTTTTTGACCCACGTTGGGGACGTAAATGCATCTGACCCGCTCGTCGCCGAGGTCTATACGTTCCCAACAGGAACGGCACACAAGGCCGGCTCCATCGCGTTGAGCGTTGAAGCCGAAGTCACTGCAGCCAATTGCGGCCGGGAAATTCATGCTCAGTCACTGGAAATGCGGGGCCGCAGCAGCTTGAAAAGTCAGGATCTGACCCTGTCAGTACCAAATTGCAACGCGATCGGCGACTTTCTGGTGTTGAATAATCTTCTAGAAGACCTGAAAGTCGCAAGTAACTAATTTGCGGCGTTGGGACTGATCTATGTCATTACGATGCGCGGTGGTTCTCGCCGCGCTTTTTCTTATCTGGGATACAAACACTGCGTTGGCGCAGGACGTCACGTTGACGTCCCCTGATGGTGCGGTTGAAATTAGCGGTGACCTTCTGGGTTTTGACGGTGAGTTTTATCGACTGGATACGATCTACGGCGAACTGACGGTGGATGGATCCGGCGTCCTTTGTGATGGCCCGGGCTGTCCGAACCTGAATGATTTTGTTGCTGAACTGGCTATCTCTGGGTCTTCGACAATGGGTGAAGTCCTGATGCCTGCTCTGGTTGAGGCCTTTGCCCTGCGCAGCGGCTACCGGATTGAGCGTGAATCCATTGACGAAACCCGGTTTGTTTATGTCCTGATCGACGCGACAAGCGGTAAATCCGTGGGCCGATTCACCTTTCGGGTCAGCAACACGGATGAAGGTTTTGCAGATCTTCTTGCCAATGAAGCTGACATAGTGATGGCGCTGCGTGAGATACGCCCAAACGAGCGCGACCGCGCCAGAGAAGCTGGGATGGGAGACATGACTGGTCAAAATCGTAGCCGGGTCTTGGCGCTGGATGCGGTGGTGCCCATTGTTTCACCTGGGAACCCGGTGCGCACGATATCTACTCCCAATCTAGCTTCTGTTTTTGCCGGACGAATCATCAACTGGTCCGATTTGGGTGGCCCTGATGCGCCTATCGCGCTGCACCTGCCGGCAGCCGGTTCCGGGTTAAGCCAAGCGGTGGAAGATCGGTTGATGCAGCCAGCAAATGCGCAAGTCTCGCCAGCTGTGACGCGTCATACCCTAAGTGGTGCCTTGGCCGGAGCAGTCATGTCGGACCCGTTTGCGCTGGGCATGGCCAGCTTTGCGGAAACCGGCAACGCTCAGGTTTTGACCCTGACCGGTGATTGTGGATTTTCGCTGAGCGCGACCAGACGGTCGATCAAGACCGAGGATTATCCGCTGACGTCGCCCATGTTCCTGTATCTCCCCGCGCGGCGATTGCCAAAGCTGGCACGAGAGTTTCTGACCTATACTCGCGGGCCAACCGCGCAGATTGTGATTCGACGCACGGGGTTTGTTGACCAGACGCCAGAAGAAATTGAGATCAATGCACAGGGCGACCGTTTTGCAAATGCAATTTCTGTGACCGGTGATGACAACCGCCTCGAGCAGTTGCAGCGCATGATAGAAGTTCTGTCGCCGATGAAGCGGTTAACCACGTCATTCCGATTCGAAGCTGGGTCAGTGAGATTGGATGCCCAGTCGAGATCCAACGTCGAGCAGTTGGCAACATCGCTAGAGGCCGGCCAATATGATGCGCGCAGAATCATTTTTGCTGGGTTTAGCGATGGCGACGGGCCATCGGCAGGGAATAGGGCGATTGCCAAACGCCGGGCCGAAGCAGTGCGCAAGGCGGTGATTGCCGCTGCCCAGACCGCCAATCTGCACCGGGTCACTCTGGATGTAGATGCTTTTGGCGAAACAATGCCAATGGCGTGCGACGACAGCGATTGGGGTCGCCAGGTGAATCGGCGGGTCGAAGTCTGGGTGCGGTAGGCAGGGGAAAAGTCCTGTCTTTGACCGGCAAGACCTCAACACATGAAAAGTCAGATTAACCCTTCAGTTTTGAAGCTGAGTTCGCGTGATTTTCCGATGATCAGGTGGTCATGCAATGTGAGGCCCAAGGCATCAGCCGCAGCCGCGATCTGAGCGGTCATTGTGATATCAGACTCCGACGGTGTTGGATCCCCTGAGGGGTGGTTATGCACCAAGATCAATGCTGAAGCGTTGAGCTCCAGTGCCCGTTTAGCCACCTCGCGCGGATAAACGGGGACGTGATCTACGGTGCCTTTGGCCTGTTCTTCGTCTGCAATCAAGGTGTTTTTGCGATCCAGATACAAAACCCGGAACTGTTCGGTTTCCCGGTGCGCCATAACGGTGTGACAATAGTCCAGTACAGCGTCCCAACTGGAAATCACATGACGGTCGATCACGCGGCTGCGCGCCATGCGATGGGCGGATGCCTCGATTATCTTGAGCTCGGTTATGACCGCATCACCTACGCCCTTGATGGCGCGCAGGCGTTCGGCTGGCGCCGTCAAGACGCGATTGAAATCACCAAATTCACCAATAAGCAGGTCAGCAAGCGGCTTTACATCTTGCCGCGGAATGGCACGGAAAAGAACAAGTTCTAGCAGTTCATAATCGGGCAGGGCCTGTGCCCCCCCCGACATAAATCGCGCCCTCAGGCGTTTGCGATGATCAGAAATGTAGGACGGTAGCCGTCCAATTGGCAGAGCGATCGGCGTCGCCTCATCTATCAAGAAGGGCAATTGTTGATCGGCGAAAGAAGCTGGGTGTTGGGACATGGGCAGAGCCTGCAGTCCACGAGTTATCATTCAGTTAACGATGTTACGAAAGAGAGTGCACGCCACTCTGGAAAATTTTCTTCAGGTTTACCGTGCCAGACACAGCAGTGCGCAAAATCGGTTCTAGTCGCAAACAGGTTCGGTAATGGGAGAGATCGAGAGTCTCGATACTCGATGCCTGCGTTGGCTGTCAAACCCGAGCGGCGCATTTGATAGGCTCGGGCTGTTTAGAGGGATAGGAGTTGAGGGAATAGACAGTTAGCCTGATCGGGGATTCAATGTTAATGCGCAAGCGCCGCAATACAGATTACGGTCAGGGGCGCTTTGATGAATTGGGCTATTTCTGTTCACCACACGCAACGGTTCCATCGCGGGTCTCAGCAACGGGAAAGACATGTTTTATGCCGAAAAGATCATGATTACGCGTGAAAATCAGCTCTCCTCCATGCACCGACATAACATCAAGGCCGAAGATATCATCAATCGTAGCGGTGGTGATCTTATCATTGAGCTCTACGCGCCTGATGAGGACGGCGGAATTGATCGCGAAAGTGTGGTGACGGTGCCGAGTGACGCAACTCAGATGACGCTTGTAGCTGGGGGATACTTGCGCCTGATACCAAGTCAAAGCGTCACTTTGATGCCCGGGATCTGGCACGCGTTTTGGGCGGAAAAAGGCGACTGCCTTGTCGGCGAAGTATCAACGGTTAACGACGATCGGACAGACAATGTCTTTGAGATGCCAATCGGTCGATTCTCAGAAATAGCTGAGGATGTTTATCCACTGCATTTGCTGGTGTCTGATTATGAAGTGTGACTGCGCAGATTACGCCAATCAATTCAGTCGGTAAATCCTGTTTGACGGTTTCAAGCTGGATGAAGGCAGGGGCAAAGGTGGCAGCATGCTGGTCGTCGACTGTGCAGTTGGTGTTGGGCGGGCGGCAGTTGATGGGGATCGCGTCGGTGGATCGGCCCGACGAGTACGCTGCGCTGAACATGTTATTTCCAGATCTGAGTAACCCATGTCGCGCTCGATCTACATTTGACTGGAGCTGATTTAGAAAGAGCGATGAAACACTTGGATGAGGAAGTAGTGCCAAGCTTTGCAGATTAAGGACGTAAGCTACGAAAAAAAGCTATTCACATTGCCGGGTCGACAGACGGATTCGGTCTTGAAACGGCAAAGATGCTGGCTGCTAACAGCCACCGCTTCTTGCTGCTTGGGCGGAACTGGCACAGGAACTGCCTGATTGCCCGGTCGTTGTGGCGGTGAATCCCGGCTCTCTGCTCGCCAGCAAGATGGTGAAAGTGGGCTTTGGTGTCGCGGGCAACGGCATTCGAATCGGTGCGGAGGTTTTATGTCGCGCAGCGCTGTCAGATGACTTCGCGTCGGCCTCGGGCAAGTATTGTTGACAACAATGCGGGTCAGTTCGCCGTGCCTCACGACCACGCGTTTGATAGATCAATGTGCCAACAGGTTGTTGCGTCAATTAAACAGGTATTAGTTGGTCCGAATCGCTGAGAACGGACTTAAAAACACATCTTTTTCAGATCAAATCAATCTGTGCGGGAAAACACCGACAGCGGTTTTGGGGTGCAGGCAGCGTGAGCCCGGATTTGCCCCGACACAGCAGATCGACAGAATATTTTCGAGCGGACAAAGAAAAAGGCCGGATGAAACATCCGGCCCAAATTCTCTCTGTGATGGGCGGGTTTTTAGCCCTTCATCGAGTCCCAGAACGATTTAACCGAAGAAAAGAAGCTGCTGGATTCCGGATTGTTGTTCTCTGACAGGTCTTCAAATTCCTTGAGCAGTTCTTTTTGACGGCTGGTCAGGTTTACCGGGGTTTCAACGGCCAGTTCGATAAACATGTCGCCCACACCACCGCCACGTAAGGCAGGCATGCCTTTGCTGCGCAGGCGCATTTGTCGGCCCGATTGGCTGCCAGACGGAATCTGGACACGACCGCGACCACCATCGATGGTCGGCACCTCGATATTGCCACCTAAGGCGGCCGTCGACATCGAAACTGGAACGCGGCAATACAGATTGGTGCCGTCACGCTCAAAAAGATCGTGTTTGGTCACCTCGACAAAGATATAGAGATCACCCGAGGGGCCGCCACGCATTCCGGCTTCGCCTTCGCCTGCCAGTCGGATGCGGGTGCCGGTTTCGACGCCAGCAGGAATATTGACGCTGAGAGCGCGGTCTTTTTCGATACGGCCGGCGCCGCCGCAGCCTTTGCAGGGGTTCTTGATAATCTGACCCATGCCGGAACATGTCGGGCAGGTGCGTTCAACAGTGAAGAAGCCCTGTTGCGCGCGCACTTTACCCAAGCCGGAACATGTTGGACATGATGTTGGCTCTGCGCCGCCTTCGGCCCCAGACCCATCACAGGACGTACACCCGACGGCAGTCGGGACATTGATCGTCTTTTGCAGACTGGAATAGGCTTCTTCCAGAGAGACCCGTAAGTTGTAGCGCAAGTCAGATCCGCGTGCGGCGCGTCGGCCGCCACCGCCCCGTTGACCGCCCATGAAGTCACCAAAGAGATCATCGAAGACGTCCGAAAACGCACTCGAGAAATCGCCCTGCTGACCACCAGGAAATCCACCACCCGGTCGTCCGCCGCCACCCATGCCGCCTTCAAACGCCGCGTGACCAAAGCGATCATAGGCTGCCTTTTTGTCGGCATCCTTGAGAACTTCGTACGCTTCGTTGGCCTCTTTGAACTTTGCCTCAGAGCCGGGATTGTCGGCGTTTCTGTCTGGGTGCAACTCTTTGGCTTTGGTGCGATAGGCTTTTTTGATCTCGTCAGGTGAGGCGCCGTTTTTAACGCCGAGCACGTCATAAAAATCACGTTTTGCCATGGGATTTTTCCCTTACTGCGGAACGCATGGGGGCCGGTCCCATTGCCGGGCCGGCCCCCATATCATCCTAGGCCGTGCCTAGGCACGTTTGTCGTCATCCAGATCTTCAAACTCGGCATCAACGATATCATCGTCATGCGCCTCGTCCGCCGCGGAAGGTTCGTTGCCTTCGTCCTGGCTGGATTTGTAAATCGCCTCGCCAAGTTTCATTGCGGCTTCGGTGACGTTCTGGATACCAGATTTGATCTTGCCGGCGTTTTCAGTTTCCAACTCGTCCTTCAGAGCGACAATGGCCAGTTCGATTGCTTCGATCGTTGTCGGGTCAACCTTGTCGGCATGCTCCTCCATCGATTTTTCGGTCGAATGAATCAAGCTTTCCGCTTGGTTCTTCGCCTCAATCAACTCGCGACGCTCTTTATCGGCTTCGGCGTTCTCTTCGGCGTCTTTGACCATTTTCTCGATGTCGTCATCGGACAGTCCACCAGAGGCCTGGATTGTGATCTTTTGCTCTTTACCAGTACCTTTGTCCATCGCGCCGACCGCGACGATACCGTTGGCATCGATGTCGAACGTCACTTCGATCTGCGGCATACCACGGGGTGCTGGTGGAATGTTTTCCAAATTGAATGCACCAAGGATCTTGTTGTCTGCGGCCATCTCCCGTTCGCCCTGGAAAACGCGGATGGTTACAGCATTTTGGCTGTCTTCTGCGGTCGAAAAGATTTGCGATTTCTTAGTTGGGATGGTGGTATTGCGGTCGATCAGACGGGTGAACACACCGCCAAGGGTCTCGATACCGAGCGACAGCGGCGTAACGTCCAGCAGTACCACGTCTTTCACGTCGCCTTGCAGAACGCCGGCCTGAATGGCAGCACCCAGCGCAACAACTTCGTCAGGGTTCACACCTTTATGCGGCTCTTTACCGAAGAATTTGGTCACTTCTTCAACAACGCGCGGCATGCGGGTCATCCCGCCGACCAGAACAATTTCGTCAATGTCGCTTGTGCTCAGACCAGCATCTTTCAACGCGGCTGCACAAGGTTTCATCGACGCTTTGATCAGATCGGAGACCAGCGATTCCAGTTTTGCACGAGTCAGCTTCATGACCAAGTGCAGCGGTTGGCCGCCGTTGGGGTCCATCGAGATGAACGGCTGGTTGATTTCGGTCTGGTTGGCCGATGACAGTTCGATTTTGGCCTTTTCAGCCGCTTCTTTCAGACGCTGCAAGGCCATCTTGTCTTTGGTCAGATCAACGCCGTTTTCTTTTTTGAACTGATCGGCAAGGTAATTGACAATACGCATGTCAAAGTCTTCACCGCCCAGGAACGTGTCGCCATTGGTGGATTTCACTTCGAACAGACCATCATCGATTTCCAGAATGGTCACGTCGAATGTACCGCCGCCAAGGTCATAGACCGCGATGGTATGTGTGTTCTCTTTGTCGAGGCCGTAAGCCAGCGCCGCAGCTGTTGGTTCGTTGATGATCCGCAGCACTTCGAGACCGGCGATTTTGCCGGCGTCTTTGGTGGCCTGACGCTGAGCGTCGTTAAAGTAGGCAGGAACAGTGATAACTGCCTGCGTGACTTCCTCGCCGAGATAGCTCTCAGCGGTTTCTTTCATCTTGCCGAGGATGAATGCAGAAATCTGGCTAGGGGAGTATTTCTCACCCTTGGCTTCGACCCATGCATCACCGTTGCCGCCATCGATCACATCGAACGGCAGGTTTTTCTTATCCTTGGCCAGATCCACGTCGTCATTGCGACGGCCGATCAGACGTTTGACACCAAAGATTGTATTGTCAGGGTTGGTCACTGCCTGCCGCTTTGCAGGTTGTCCGACCAGACGCTCATTGTCAGTAAAGGCCACAATCGACGGCGTTGTGCGCGCGCCCTCTGCGTTTTCGATCACGCGGGGCTGAGAGCCGTCCATGATTGCAACGCAGCTGTTTGTGGTCCCGAGGTCAATTCCGATTACTTTAGCCATGTTTTGATCCCTTTTCTCGTCAAGGCGATGACACGAGGTGCGGACCCGTTACGGCATCCTTGCCCCGATCTGTTTGTGTGGATCAGACTCTGTCTTCTCCACGCTTCCAGCCGTATATAGGGAGCGGGTCTGAACCCTGCAACCGCCCAATCCGAGTGAAATTGATGAATCTGTGTGGTTTTTTCTTTGATGGGGTAAGGAATGGTTAAGTCATCATGCAAAAGCTGACATTACGCGGCTTTGAAATCCATAAGGAACTTCTTGGCCCAACCGCCCAAATAGCCCTTGTAGAGCAGTTGCGGAAGGTCATTGAGCACGCCCCATTGTTTGCGCCGCAGACTCCGTATGGCAAAGCGATGAGCGTACAGATGACGTCCGCAGGGTCAGTTGGCTGGTATTCAGATCGCAGTGGCTATCGCTATGTCCGCCAACATCCTTCCGGCGTGCCGTGGCCGCCGATCCCCGATCAGATCATGGAGATTTGGCGGTTGGTGTCCGGCGTTGAGCGGATGCCTGATTGTTGTCTGATAAATTTCTATGGGGCCGATGCACGTATGGGGATGCATCAGGACAAAGATGAGGCGGATTTTCAGTGGCCAGTTGTGTCGGTGTCATTGGGAGATGACGGGCTGTTTCGGATTGGTCAGCAGTCCCGTGGTGGCAGAACCGAGTCTCTCTGGTTAACTTCAGGGGATGTTGTTGTGATGGGAGGGGACGCCCGCCTGACATATCACGGGGTCGACCGGATCAGGTTTGGATCATCCGCGCTGTTGCCAAAAAGTGGGCGGATCAATTTGACGCTGCGGGTGGTGACTTGACAGGGCCGTTGGACGTTGGGTGCAACATTTGTCCGGGTTAGGGATGAGGCACAGACCATCGCCGAAACCGGTCCCTTGAGTGTTGAGCCTAGGCTCTCGGCCAATTCATATCTTCTGTGGACGTGACCTCTAGGCGCCCATCCGGCCAAATCTGCAGCAATTTGCGCGCCGTCTCTTCGCTGCCCGATAACCAGATGCCAATATCCTCTCGCTCTAGCAGCACACCCATCCGGTCGTGCACCTCCCGCACATCTTTGGACGGCGGACAGGTTACAGTTGCCACCTGCGCCAATTGATGGCCTCCAGGGGCGGTCCACACATCATAGATGGCTGCGAAATAAAGCAGGCAGCCGTCTTTGGCCGCAATGCGCCAGGGTGTCTTGTGCCGCTTCTCACCGGTCCATTCATACCACCCCTCAGCCGGCACAACACAACGTGCAACGCCCGCAAAAGCGGATTTATCAAATACCGTTTCCGAACGGGCGTTGACGATCGTTTCCATCACCGGCCGCCCGCGCGCGTTGACCCGACCGACCGGGATCATACCCCAGCGCATCATCCTCAAACCATCCCCGGTCAAAACCACGACGTCCTGTCCGGGTGCGATATTCAGGCGGGGCAGGTGGGGCGGCAGGTCGGCAGCGGAAACGCCCAATTCCGCCTCTATCTTGGCCAGATTGCGTGTCAGAAAAAACCGCCCCGGCATAATGTCAGTCTCTCGTGCGGTTGATCAACTCTAAAATTGACGGGCCAATGGCCGCCACGATGTTGATCACGCCCTTGGGGTTGGGATGGATTCCATCTGGCTGCATAAACGGTATGACCAGCGACGGGTCAGTGTCGCGTAATGCGGCTCCGCCGGTAATACCCGCAAAGAAACTCGGCAAATATAACGCGCCATATTCCTGAGCCAGATCAACGTACATCGCATCAAAGGCCTGTTTATATTCGGGCCCATAATTCTTGGATGCTGTCAGACCGATCAGCAATACAGCAACATTTGCATCCTGTGCGGCCTGTAAAATGCCGCTCAGGTTGGCGCGACTGACCGCCGGATCAATGCCGCGCAGCAGATCATTGCCGCCCAGCGTCAGGATCATCGCATCCACGTCAGGCGTTAGGGTCCATGCCGCGCGTGACAATCCTCCAGCAGTTGTATCCCCCGATACGCCGGCATTGATCAGCCGTACATCTCTGACGCCCTCCCTGTTCAGCCAGGCCGCCAGTTGGGGAACCAATCCATCGGCCTGCCGCAGCCCGTAACCCTGCGTCAGACTGTCTCCCAATGCGGCGATTGTGATCTCCTGTGCCGTCACAACACCGGGTACCAGAATCAGGGCAAATGCCAAACAAAGCTTGCGCATCGCATCTGCTGCTCCATATGCACAAAGACGCAACCAAAGGCCCAAATAAATGACCGAGACCGTTATCGCTCTGAAAAACGCCGCTCTTTCACTGGACGGTAATGCGGGGCGCGTCGATATCCTGCACGGCATTACGCTTGACGTAGCGCGTGGTGAGACGCTTGGGCTGGTCGGTCCGTCGGGGTCGGGCAAATCATCACTCCTCATGCTCATGGGCGGTCTGGAACAGGCCACCGGCGGAACCATTGCCGCACTTGGCCATGATCTGACGGCAATGAACGAAGATGCCTTGGCCCGCTTTCGTCTGGATCATATGGGGGTGGTGTTCCAATCCTTCCACCTTATTCCCACAATGACAGCGCTTGAAAATGTAGCAACCCCGCTGGAATTGGCTGGCGTGCGCGACGCCTTCAATCGTGCAGGTGAAGAGCTGGAGGCGGTTGGCCTGTCGCATCGCGCCGACCATTATCCGGCGCAAATGTCTGGCGGCGAACAGCAACGCGTGGCCTTGGCCCGCGCCTCTGCCCCGCGTCCCGATATTTTATTAGCGGACGAACCCACTGGCAATCTCGACGGTACAAATGGAGCCGCGATCATCGACTTGCTGTTTGGTTTGCGGGATCGGCACGGCGCGACATTGGTTCTTGTGACTCACTCCAACAGCCTGGCTGCACGCTGTGATCGCGTCATACGTCTGCGGGACGGCGAAATTGACAATACAGCGCGGGAAGCTGCGGAATGAGCCTGCGCCTCGCGGCCCGATTCGCCCGGCGCGAACTGCGCGGCGGCTTGCATGGGTTTCGCATATTTCTCGCCTGTCTCGCCCTTGGTGTCGCAGCCATTGCCGCTGTTGGGTCGGTTCGGGCAAGCATTGAGGCCGGATTGGCGCGCGAAGGCGCGGCCCTTTTGGGCGGCGATGCAGAGATTGAATTCACCTATCGCTTTGCTGAGGCGGAAGAACGTTCCTGGATGGCCGCCAACGCATTGAAGGTCTCGCAAATTGTCGATTTTCGCTCGATGGCGGTTGCGACGTTGGATGGTGAGACCGAACGGGGTCTTACGCAGATCAAAGCAGTTGACGATACCTATCCGTTGATCGGCGACGTTGTTCTGACGCCGGAGATGACGTTGGATGCCGCTTTTGCGGGGCAGGCCGATCTTCCCGGCGCAGTAATGGATCGCGCCCTGATTGACCGCATGGGGATGGATATTGGCGATACTTTCGCCCTTGGCACGCAGGACTTTGTGCTGATGGCTGAGCTCACGGTTGAACCCGATGCTGCGGCAGGCGGCTTTACGCTTGGGCCGCGCACCATCGTCACCACGCAAAGCCTTGAAAACTCCAGCCTGCTTGAACCCGGCACGAGGTTTTCGACCAAATACCGTCTGGCCCTGCCCGAAGGGTCTGATCTTGCCGCGCTGGAAGGCGCAGCCCACGCTCAATTTGAGACCTCTGGTTTGCGCTGGACGGATGCCCGCAATGGTGCGCCTGGCGTCGCGGAATTTGTCGACCGGCTTGGTGCGTTCCTTGTGCTTGTCGGGCTATCTGGCCTCGCCGTGGGCGGCGTTGGCGTCGCGGCTGCGGTGCGTGCATATCTGGCCAACAAAACCAATGTGATCGCGACGTTGCGCACGCTGGGGGCTGACCGAGCCACGATTTTCCAGACCTATTTCATCCAGATTGGCATTCTCAGCTTTGCGGGCATTGCTATCGGGCTACTGCTGGGCGGGCTTGCTCCGCTCCTGCTCGCCCCGCTGATCGAGGCGCGCCTGCCGATCCCTGCGGCCTTTGCGGTTTATCCGGAACCTTTGATCGAGGCAGGGATATACGGCGCCCTGACCGCCCTGATCTTTACGCTCTGGCCGCTAGCGCGCACCGAGGAAGTGCGCGCCGCGACACTGTTTCGCGATGCCCTTGGGGGCACCAAACTGCTGCCGCCTCTGCGGTATCTGATCGTCATTGCGATTGGTCTTGCTGTACTGATCGGCCTGGCGGGTTGGTTCAGCGGCACCTGGAGGCTTACCCTCTGGACCGCGGGCGGCATCGCCGGTGCGCTGGTGCTTTTGGCCGTGACGTCTGTGCTGATCCGCTGGTTGTCGCGACGGGGTGGGCGTATTGCGCAAAACCGCCCGGCGCTGCGCTGGGCGCTGGGTGCAATTGGCGGACCGCGCGAGGGTGCGGCATCCGTTGTCTTGTCGCTTGGGTTGGGCCTCTCTGTCCTTGCAGCAGTTGGACAGATCGATGGAAATTTGCGCAATGCCATTTCCGGCCAGTTGCCCGAAGTTGCCCCCTCATATTTCTTCGTCGATATCCAGAAGGATCAGATGGACGGTTTCAATGCCCGGCTCGCCAGCGACGATGCGGTACGCGAAGTCGAAAGCGCCCCGATGTTGCGCGGCGTGATTACGACGATCAACGGCAAACCCGCTAAAGAAATCGGTGGTGATCACTGGGTGCTGCACGGCGATCGGGGGGTCACCTATGCCAATTTGCCAGCAGAGAACACACGCATTACGGCGGGTGAATGGTGGCCCGAAGATTATGCCGGTCCGCCGCAGATCAGTTTTGCCGCCGAAGAGGCAGAAGAAATGGGGCTGTCGCTGGGGGATACTCTGACCATTAATATCCTGGGCCGAGATATTACCGCCACCATCACCAGTTTTCGCGAGGTTGATTTTTCTACCGGTGGGATCGGCTTTATTCTGACGATGAACCCCGCCGCTCTGGCGGGCGCACCGCACAGTTTTATCTCGACGGTTTACGCCGAACCGCAGGCCGAGGCGGCGATCCTGCGCGATCTGTCGAATGCTTACCCAAACATCACCGCAATCCGTGTGCGCGATGCCATCGACCGCGTGTCCGATGTCCTTTCAGGTCTTGCGGCGGCGACGTCTTACGGCGCGGCAGCAACTCTTCTGACCGGGTTTCTTGTTTTGATCGGTGCTGCAGCGGCAGGTGAAGGTGCACGCACCTACGAGGCTGCAGTCCTCAAGACACTTGGTGCATCGCGCCGTCGTATCCTGCTCAGCTTTGCGCTGAGGTCCGCCCTTCTGGGCGCCGCAGCCGGTCTGGTTGCTCTCGCCGCCGGAATCGCCGGCGGCTGGGCGGTCAGTTCTTATGTGATGCACACCGACTTCACGGTGATCTGGCCATCGGCATTTGCTATCATCTTTGGTGGGATCATCGCCACATTGCTTGCGGGGCTGGCTTTTGCCTGGCGCCCGCTCGCCGCGCGCCCTGCTCAGGTTCTCAGAGCGCGCGAATAGGTCTTACTCTGCCGCTTCGGCATAGTCTTCCATGGGCGGGCAGGTGCACACGAGATTTCGGTCGCCATAGACGTTATCGACTCGGTTGACCGGAGGCCAGTATTTGTCGACCCGGAATGCGCCCGGAGGAAAACAGCCCTGTTCACGTGTATAAGGCCGATCCCAGTCGCTGACCAAATCTTCGACGGTGTGCGGCGCATTTTTCAATGGATTGTTATCTTTATCAATCCGACCGTCTTCGATGTCCGCGATTTCGGCCCGGATCGCGAGCATTGCATCACAGAACCGGTCAAGCTCGGCACGGTTTTCGCTTTCTGTTGGTTCAATCATCAACGTCCCAGCCACTGGCCAGCTCATCGTGGGGGCATGGAACCCACAGTCGATCAGGCGTTTGGCAATGTCGTCAACAGTGACACCTGCGCTCTCGGCATAAGGGCGTGTGTCGATGATACATTCGTGCGCGACACGCCCGGTTTTGCCGCGATAGAGCACGTCAAATGCGCCTTCCAACCGCTTTGCGATGTAATTGGCGTTCAGAATCGCAACCCGTGTCGCCTGGGTTAATCCTTCGCCGCCCATCATCAGGCAATATGCCCAACTGATCGGCAGCAGCGACGGCGACCCAAACGGGGCCGAAGACACCGGGCCTTCCGACCCGCCGGTCATGGCATGCCCGGGAAGGTGCGGCACAAGATGTGATTTGACCCCAATCGGACCCATGCCGGGGCCGCCGCCGCCGTGCGGTATGCAGAATGTTTTGTGCAGGTTCAGGTGACTGACGTCGCCGCCCAAATCACCCGGGCGAGAAAGACCGACCATCGCATTCATGTTTGCGCCGTCAATATAGACCTGACCGCCGTGTTCATGCACGATCTTGCACACATCAATTATGGTTTCCTCAAACACCCCATGAGTCGAGGGGTACGTCACCATGCAGCCTGCCAGATTTTCGGAATGCTGCGCAGCTTTGGCGCGGAAATCGTCGAGATCGATATCGCCGTTTTCTGCAGATTTCACCGGAACAACTTTCCAACCCACCATGTGCGCGCTGGCCGGGTTTGTCCCGTGGGCGGAGGTCGGGATCAGGCAAATATTGCGGTGCCCTTGATCATTCGAGCGATGATAGGCAGAGATTGTCAGAAGGCCGGCATATTCACCCTGCGCGCCTGAATTTGGTTGCATCGAGATGGCCGCATACCCGGTGATATCGCACAACTTGTCGCTCAAATCCTCAATCAGCTCGTGATAGCCCTCTGCCTGATTGGCAGGCACAAACGGATGTAATCGCGAAAACTCGCGCCAGCTGACGGGCATCATTTCGGCAGCCGAGTTCAGCTTCATCGTGCACGACCCCAGTGGGATCATTGCGCGATCCAGTGCAAGATCACGGTCTGCCAAGCGGCGCATATAGCGCATCATCTCGGTCTCGGCCCGGTTCATGTGGAAAATTGGATGCGTCAGGTATTCGGTCTTGCGGTGAAGCTTTTCCGGAACCCGGTATTCTGGTTTGAAATCATCGTCAGCCTGAACGATACCAAAGGCTCGCCAGACAGCTTCGATGTTTTCCGGACGTGTGCATTCGTCCAATGTGATGCCAACCCGCGTTTCGCCGACTTTGCGCAGGTTAATCTTTTCATCTACCGCCGATTTCATCACTGCGGCCTGAAGTGGGCCAACATCAACGGTGATGGTATCGAAGAAGTTCTTGGGATCGACTTTGAATCCGGCATTTTCAAGACCTTTGGCCAGCCGTACTGTCTTGCGATGAATCCGCTGAGCGATGGCTTTGAGTCCTTGGGGCCCATGAAACACCGCATACATTGACGCCATAACGGCCAACAATGCTTGCGCGGTACAGACGTTCGAGGTCGCCTTTTCACGGCGAATGTGCTGCTCGCGGGTTTGCAGACTCAGGCGATACACCCGGTTGCCATGGGAATCGATAGAGACACCAACCAACCGCCCCGGCATCGAACGCGCGTAGTTCGCTTTTGTTGCCATATAGGCGGCGTGTGGGCCACCGTATCCTAAAGGCACACCAAAGCGCTGTGTTGTCCCAACCGCAATATCAGCGCCCATCGCGCCGGGCTCTTTCAGAAGTGTCAGCGACAATGGGTCCGCAGAAATTACGGCTATGGCTTTGGCTTCGTGAAGGGCTGCAATGTGATCCGTAAAGTCACGTACGTGACCATAAGTGCCGGGATATTGGAACAACGCGCCAAAGACTTCGTCAGCCTTCATTTTATCAGGGTTGCCGACGATCACCTCGATCCCCAAAGGTGCTGCGCGGGTCTGGATCACCGCGATATTCTGGGGATGACAGTCGCGGTCGACAAAAAACGCCTTGGCTTTGGATTTGGCAACCCGTTGCGCCATTGTCATGGCTTCGGCGCAGGCGGTGGATTCATCCAAAAGGGAGGCATTTGCTATTTCGAGCCCGGTCAGATCGCTGACCATGGTCTGGAAATTCAGCAATGCCTCTAGCCGGCCTTGCGAAATTTCGGGCTGATATGGCGTATAGGCTGTATACCAAGCGGGGTTTTCCAGAATATTGCGCTGGATTGCGGGCGGTGTGACCGTGCCGTGATAGCCTTGTCCAATCAGGGACGTCAGAACCTTGTTCTTTTGCGCAGTAACACGCATGTGATGCAACAACTCGCGCTCAGATTTGGCTTTGCCGAAATCAAGCGGTTCCTTTTGACGAATTGCGGCCGGCAGCGTGTCATCGATCAGCGCCTCAAGACTATCCGCGCCAACGATGTCGAGCATCCCCGCCATCTCTGTCTTGGACGGTCCGATGTGACGACGATTGGCAAAATCATATGGCAAATACTCTGTTGGCTTGAACGGCATATCACACTCCTTAACCGCCAGCGTATCCGCAGATACGTTTGGCTTCATCTGTTCCAAAATATTCCCGCCAAAGGCCTTCGGCCTGCTGGCGCTTAACTGATGATAAAGGCTTTGTACTTGGCCTCATCCATATAATCGTCAAGCTGGGAGGGGTCCGCAGGGGTCATTTTGAAGAACCATGCCTCACCTTCGGCATCTTCATTAACCTTGCCGGGCGTGTCGGTCAGTGCGTCGTTCACTTCTGTGATCACCCCATCCAGCGGGGCCAGAATATCAGACGCAGCTTTGACGCTTTCGATGACAACAACCTCTTCGTCTTTGGTGATCGCCTGTCCAACTTCGGGCAGTTCAATAAACACCACATCGCCCAGCTGTTCGGCTGCGTGTTCGGTGATGCCTACCACCATATTGTCGCCCTCGGGACGCAGCCACTCATGTTCTTCAGTATACTTCATGTGGTCTTTCTCCTGCTGGTTTATCTTGGTGTTCAACGCTTAAATCCGGGGGCTACAAAAGGCAGTTTTGCCACCGCAACCGGCTGCCGCTTTCCTCTGACATCGCCGTAAAGCTCTGTGCCGACGGTCGCATGATCCGCTGCAACCATCCCCATGGCAACCGGGGCTTGCACGCTTGGGCCAAACCCGCCTGATGTCACGGTTCCGATCTGAGTATCTGAGTCCTGATCTGCAAATAACGCGACACCGGTTCGCATCGGCGCACGCCCCTTTGGGCTAAGCCCGACACGAACCTGGGTCGGCCCATTTGCCCACTCGGCCAGAATAACTTCGGCGCCCGGGTATCCGCCTTCACGCGCGCCGCCGCTCCGCCGCACCTTCTGAATGGCCCACCCCAACGCGGCCGACAACGGTGTCGTCTCTGGGTCCATATCCTGCCCATAAAGGCAAAGACCCGCTTCCAGACGCAGACTGTCGCGCGCGCCCAAACCAATTGGAGCGACCTCTTCAGCGTTCAACAAAAGGCGCGCCAGCGCGTCGACATCCGCCTCTGCCACCGAAATCTCATACCCGTCCTCGCCGGTATAGCCGGATCTTGAGGCCCAAACGGCGATCCCGCCAAGATCGAGTTCCGCCAGATCCATAAACCGCATATCCGCCGCGCGCGGATCAAGCCGGGCCAAAACATCCACAGCTTTTGGTCCCTGCAAAGCAATCAATGCCCGCTCGTCCAGCACCTCAACCGAGATCGCAGGTTCAAGCGCCGCACGCATTCGGGCAATATCTGACGTCTTGCACGCGGCATTTACCACCACAAACAGGTCGTCCCCACGCCGCGCGAACATCAGATCATCCTCGATCCCACCTGCGTCGTTTGTGAAAAACCCATAGCGCTGGCGACCATTTGCCAGCCCCAACACATCAACCGGCACGAGGCTCTCAAAGGCCAGCGCGACGACCTCCCATGATGGGCCGTGCAACACCACCTGACCCATATGGCTTACATCAAACAATCCGGCCTCGGACCGCGTGTGCAAGTGCTCTTGCATCACGCCCATCGGGTATTGCACAGGCATAGAATAGCCTGCGAACGGGACCATCTTAGCCCCCAACTCGACATGCAGATCAAACAAAGACGTATTCAGCAAATCCGACACACAACCGCTCCTCTATGGCTGCCGCGCGTCCGTTGGAGACTCCCACGCAATCCAGCATTGAATGCTACAGGCCATTGCAGCCTGCGGCTTCGATGCCCCCTCTGTCCTTTTGCCTGAGATCGTTATCCCTTCGGCGGACGCCTGCGCGCCACTCTCCAGAGTCATTGCTTTGTGTTGAAACGGTCCCTTAGGCCTGAGAGTTTCCGGGGCGGTTGCTCCTTCGGCATCGGCTTGTGCCGATTCTCCCGCTTCAACACTGCATACGCTAGTATGCAATGGTACCGGTGACAAGCGGCCTGAGCGACCCAAATCAGTATAAAACAAATCGCTTTGGGTTTGACATATGTTGCCCGCCCTCGCAGAACTCTAGCGACATGAAAAACCCATACTTCTTCGGTTACGGATCATTGGTTAACCGGGCCACCCACGATTACCCAGACGCGGTTCCCGCCAAGGCCACAGGCTGGCGCCGTTTGTGGCGTCACACTGGGTTAAGGCCCGTCGCATTCCTTACCGTTGTCGCGGATGAGGACAGCACGATAGAGGGTCTGATCGCCGGGGTGCCGAATGCCGATTGGGTCGCGTTGGATCAACGCGAATGGGCGTATCAGCGCATCATCGCCAACAACGATATCAGCCATGGCCTGAGCCACGAGCCTGACATCGCCCTTTACGCTGTCCCGCATGATCAAAGCCATAAGCCCAGCGTAAAACACCCGATCCTGCTCAGCTATATTGACGTTGTCGTGCAAGGGTATCTGACTGAATTTGGGCAGGACGGTGCGCAACGTTTCTTTGACACCACGGACGGGTGGGACATCCCGATCATCAACGACCGCGACGCGCCACTGTATCCCCGTCACCAGCCGCTTAGCCCCGACGAGCGGCACTTTGTCGATGAACAGCTAAGCGCGCTATCTGCGAAAGTTGAACAACGTGAGAATTCGGGCCTGACGCTCAAACGATTCTGAGGGTGTTGATGGTTCTGACCGGGCCATGACCCGCCAAGCCAGAACCCAGGCAAGGATGCCAAAAATCACCCCGGCCATTGCCTGACCGACTAAAACTCCGGGCGCGCCAAAGAAGTACGATCCCAGCATAACAAGCGGAATTGTCCCGACAGTGTGGCGCGCCCAATTGGTTCCGGTCGAGTAAAACGGATAGCCCATATTATTGAACGCAGCGTTCGAGACAAACAACACGCCGTTAAAAAAGAACAGCAGCGCCAATGGACCACAAAACAAGTAGACGAGATCACGGGCAATGCCTGTGGCCTGAAACAGATCCGCAATCGGGCCACGTAAGCCAAAAAGCAACGCGGCCATTGCAGCGATAAACAGAGCAGCGAAGATCAGACCAGATTGAAAAGCCTGCTTTACCCGCAGCGACTCGCCGGCCCCGAAATTCTGCCCGATAATCGGGCCTACTGCACCAGAGAGGGCAAAAATCACGCCAAAAGCCACAGGCGTAAGCCGGCCGACAATCGCCATACCCGCCACTGCGTCTTCGCCAAATTCAGCCATAGAGCGTGTAACGTAGGCCTGTCCGATCGGTGTGGCCAACTGCGTCAGAATTGCAGGCACGGCGATGGACAAGACAAGAGGTAGGTCCCGAACGAATGCCAAAGGGCGAGGCCATGCAAAACCGCCGTAGTGTCGGATCAAGGGCATCAGGGCTGCCAAGCCTATGGTAACTCGCGCAGCGACCGAGGCCAGCGCTGCCCCGGTCAACTCCATATCCAGACCGAAGATCAGGATCGGGTCGAGCACCGCATTTGCCAGACCACCGTAAATTGTAGCCATCATGGCGCGGCGGGCATCTCCATAAGCCCGCAGAATGGCGCCACCGACTATTCCGATCATCAACAGCGGTAACGATGGTACGATAATCGCCAGATAGTGTACCGCCAGATCAAGTGTCAGCCCCCGAGCCCCAATAAGCCGGGCCAGCGGTTCAAGGTTCCACCAGACCAGTGCCGCAAAGACGATACCAAACAGCACGCTGTAGACCAGCGAATTTGTGGTCAGCTCATGTGCCCGTTGGGCATCCCCCGCGCCCAGCGCCCGGGACACCAAAGCGCCAGCGGCAATGGCCATGCCAATGCCAAAAGACGTGGTGAAAAACAGGATTGCCCCGGCATAGCCGACGGCAGCCGCCAGTTCAGCCTTGCCCAGCATCGAGATGAAAATCATGTCAACAAAGTCGACAAGAAAAATAGCCATAAGACCGACAGACGCAGTCAGGGACATCACCGAAACATGGCGAAACAAACTGCCGCTCAGGAACTTGGCCTGCTGTTCTGCCATTCCACCGCTTCTTTGTGACCCGATCACACCCCGACGTGCTGCGGCCGAGCAATATTCAGACTATGCGCGACGCGGCGGCTTTTGCAACAGCGGCAGCAGTTGTGACATATCCGGCCCGTGTGCCTTGCCGGTCAGCGCCTTGCGCAACGGCATGAACAATCCACGACCCTTGCGACCCGTTGCCTGTTTCACCGCACCCGTCCAGGCCCCCCATGTCTCAGCGGTATAGGGCAACGGCGGCAACAGACTGAGCGCTGTTTCAACAAATTCCACATCTTCCGGATCTATCTCTGCTTCTGCGCCATTGGCCATAACGTCCCACCAACCGGCGAGGTCATGCAGCGTCGTGATGTTGGCCTTGACCACTGTCCAAAAAGGCTCGGCAAGATCATCCGGGACTCCGACTGCCGCAATATGTGCGGCCACGGCAGTATGCGGCAAGGCCTGAAGATAATGCGCCGTTAGCGGCAGCAGATCATCGGCATCAAACTTGGTCGGGGCAGCGCCAAAATGGCTGATATCAAACCCGTCAATCAGTTCCGCCATATCCAACCGCATCTCCACCGGATCAGACGACCCGAGGCGCGCCATCAGACTGAGCAATGCCATTGGCTGAATGCCGCGCTCGCGCAAGTCGCGCAATGCCAATGTACCAAGCCTTTTGGACAAGGCTTCGCCCTGCGGGCCGGTCAGCAACGAGTGATGGGCAAAGCTTGGGACAGTGCCGCCCAATGTTTCGATGATCTGAATTTGCGTGGCCGTGTTGGTCACGTGATCTGACCCGCGCACAACATTTGTCACGCCCATTTCGATGTCATCCACAACTGAGGCCAGCGTATACAGCACCTGACCGTCACCTCGAATAAGGACCGGATCAGAAACCGAGGCCGCATCAATCGAGATATCGCTCAGAATACCGTCGTTCCATTCGATCCGCTGCTGATCGAGGAGGAAGCGCCAGACGCC
>RCNF010000072.1_pt1 | contig 40481 bp, 43 predicted proteins | sample 2041311 | NCBI WGS metagenome assembly RCNF01 (sample SAMN09708228, study PRJNA481090) | Marine sediment metagenome, whole genome shotgun sequencing project. | biome: marine sediment; feature: ocean; material: sediment; isolation source: Sewage treatment plant 2 marine sediment (STP2) ...
CGTCCCCTTATTCATGCGGCACGGGGGCGCCGGGCGCCGCTTGGGCTCCCGGCGCCCCGACACGCAATCAGCGTACGCTCGAAGATGTGGCCGTGTGGGACTGCGCGAGCTCTGCGCCGTGAGACGTGGTGCTCGTCTGCTTTGCGGCGAACTGCATGACCGCGAGGGACAGCACGGCCACCAAGGCGGCCTGCGCGACGCGGGTCTCGAGCAGGTTGCCCATCCACTCGGCGCGCTGCTGTTTTGCTCGTTCGATGACTCGTTGCGTGTGTTCGGTCTGGTTCATCTCATCCTCCATCGCCTGCTTCATCGCAGGCTCTGTCCGGGCTACGCCGTGCCCGGTCGAATGGATTAACCGCCCAACGATTTTTTTGCTGCTCCCCCGGCCCATCAGGCTCATGTTGAGAGCCCAATTGCGCGGTACTAGCTCTTTATGTCGACTTCCTAAAGAGTTCCGAAAGGCCGTTCATAGTTCCTATCAGCCCCTCTCGAGTTCGTGCGATCGCTGCTGCCGCTCTCGTCGCTGAAAAACTCCAATCACACGCGCGTCGCGGTGTGCGGCGCGGCTGGCGACAAAATGGCGCCACGTGCCAGGGTGCGGCGACTTCTGAATTGCCCTTCGTTGATTCGCGAGCTTCCGTCTGAGGGCGCGAGATTCGATGGCCTGGCGGAGCGCCAGTTGTTGTGAAAGGCGATTTCGGTGGCGTAGCGCAGATCTCTGGCGGCTCGGCGGTCAACTCGATGACGCCGGGCCCGGAAAACACGGGGACGACAAACTGGGCCTTGGACTCAGGGCCGCCCCACGTTCCGCACCGGTGTTCGGTCTCTCCAATGCGAAGGGAGTGCGCGGCATCGCGACCTTCGAAATTGAGGCGGAGGGCGCCATCCGGCAGGTCCTCCGAAAGCGTGAGCGATGCGGAGTCTGCGATGGCGGGCTTTTTCAAGGTCATTGATCCGCCATAGATCGCCACATCGCCCGCGCCGAGGCCCGTGGGTGACTCCACGATCAACGCTCCGGTGTTTACGGTGACGCCTCCCGCAAAGTCGTTGTTTCCGCTCAAGACGAGCCGTCCGCTCGCGAGGCGAATGCCACCGTCGCCCGTGAGGTCCACGGGCGTATCGCCGTACGAGATCCCACCATACTCGGGGGGAGAACTGTCGAACACATGAATGAGCAAATCTCCTTGCTTGTCGACAATCGCCTCGTCGAGGGAGATGCGCGCGCGCAATCGCGCCGCTCGTGCGAGCACGGCGCGATACTTCTGATGCGGACCAAGGCGACGCTGCAGGACGCGGCCCTGCTCACTCAACGCCAGCCAGATCGTCCCCGTGCCAACTCCGCCTGCTTTCGCACGCGGATTAGGGACGACCTCGGGCAGTGCATAGCGTCCTTTCTCGTTGACTCTTGAATCGGGAACGAAGTGAACGGTGGCACTCGAGTCGACCGAGGGGACCGCGATGACCTTGGCCACCTTCTCCGAAAGCGTCCCTTGGCCGTCGTAGCCTTCGGCATCTGGATCGATCACGGTGGGCGACCCCAACACTAGGAACGCGTGTCCGGTATCCTTGGGCTTGGGACGGTTTTCGTCCGTCGGCTTGGTGTAACGTCCCATCGCGTAAGCGACGACGTCGCCTGGCTGCAGCGTGGCGAGATCCTCCACCGGCTCGAAGCCAGCCGTTTGCACATGCCCCGCGCGAAGGAAACGCGTCACCACAAACGCCCGCGCCCATGGCCTCCGACTCTCGCGCAGGACGAAGTCTTCTGAGTAGGCTTGATTGTGTTCGGGGAGGTGACGCTGCGATTGCAAGACAGCTTCATGGAGCGGCGAGACTGTGTTCAACACGAAGCTCAGCCAACCCGAGCAGTCGGTGGACACGAAGGCCGCCTGCGTATCGGTTGCCCTTAGCTGAACGAGGGGCTCGCCAAGTTGCTTTCCCGCTCGCGTGAGCCTCTGATGGCTGTAGCTGTTGCTCGTGCCGCTGTCCTTCAAGGCGTGGGTCATTTCAAACGAAAAGCGGGCCATGGCTTCGGAAAGAAGTTCCGATGGCTCCATGCGCTCGGGAGGCTCACCCGTCGTGTCCTCTGCAGCCAAGTAACGTTGCGTCACAAAACCAAACGACCCAGACACAAGAAGCACTACAAGATACTCTGTTAACGTAAACTTCCGGCTCATGTTGCCCCGCGCCGAGCGCGCTGAACACTCTAGACCACAGGGGCCCTCAAGCGCATATTCGTGCCTAATCGCCAACCCACCGAAGCGATGGCCGTTCGTTATGCCCCGGTAGACGGCACCCTGTGAAGCCTTCGTGAGACGTCCGTTTCCCGCCGACCTCGGTCGGATCTTTTTTTTCGCCAGTCACATTGGATCGGTTTGCGCAGGTCCTCGCAGTCGCTGATAGGCGAAGGTCATCAGGATCAAGCTGAACGGTGTCGTGAGGAGTGAGCCAAAAACGATCGAGCCCCCGATTGCGTTCAGGACGGCCACAATCAGGAGCAGCACGAAACTGGGGGCTAGGTTTTCTTTGATGAGCGTGTAGCTCTTTCCGATTGCCGCAGTCGCGCCAGCGCCATCGAGCGCGATCGCATGGAAGGTGAAAGCAGTGATGAAGGCGAAGATCAGGCCCGGCAGCACCAGCAACATTGAACCGACGATGACGCCAAGGCCAATTAGGATCATCGCGAGGAGACTTGCGCCGAATTCGGAAAATCCTTCAAACACGTCGGTGGCGGTGCCCGCCTCGCCGCGCATGCGCTTGCGGACCAGTTGGATGAAGCCGACAATCATGGGCCCGGCACACAAGCCTAGGCTCACGGCCGAGATTACGAATACCAGTAGAGAGGCGAGGACATAGAGCATGATGTCATCCTTGAAGAGCGCCCAACTTTCGCTCAGCGAGCTCTCTACGAGGTTCTCAGTCTGAATTGCTTCGGTCATCGGTGCCTCCTTAACGAGATGCAATCATGACACCAGGTTATACTCCGCGCTCATGCGGGAACAACGATTTGGCGACATCACGGTTCGACTGACGGGAGGCGAGGATCGCCAAGGTGGCGGCGATGGGCCGCTCGTCGTCTTGATGCATGGCTTTGGTGCGTCTGGGACGGACTTGGTCGGTCTATGGCGCGTTCTCGATGTGCCTCGCGCCGTCCGCTTTGCGTTTCCAGAGGCCCCGCACGAGATGCCCGGTCTATTCGGTGCACGCGCCTGGTGGATGCTCGACCTAGCGCGCGCAGAGCAGGCAATGTCCGAGGGGCCTCGCAGCTATTCCCAGGAGATCCCCCCGGGGATGGAGGATGCGACCGATGGTGTCGTCGAAATGATCGAAGCCCTCCAACGGGAGCTCGGTGTGCCGAGTGAGCATCTGATCGTCGGCGGGTTTTCTCAAGGCTCGATGGCGGCATGCAACGCCGTATTCACGAGAAACCTCACCCCGGGGGGCTTGGTGATCCTTTCTGGCACGCCGGTGAACCTGAAAGCATGGGAGGCAGGGATGGCATCGAAGCGCGACGTGCCTGTCTTTCAAAGCCACGGCAAGAACGACCCGCTCCTTTCTTTCGAGGCTGCCGAAGAACTTAGGGACGAGATGCGCGGAGGAGGGCTTTCAACCAAGTGGGTTCCCTTTCGAGGCGGCCACGAGATTCCAATGCCGGTCCTCGAAGAGCTCGGCCAATTCCTGTCGACGATCGACTATTGATTCCCAGGCGCGTCGAGCGCGACGATCTCATCTTCCCGTCCCCGGACCACCCGCTTGCCGGTGAGTGGCCCGCGGTATTCTGTCACGATCGTGCACTGCCCTTCGTGACCGTCGCGCTCGAAGTACACGACCACCCAATCGCGAACGCGGCCGAGCTCGTGGGCCCGGTCGGTGTTGGAGTAGAGCGCGGTGAAGTGCCAGCCGTCTTCGTAGCGGTGAAGGATGGGCAGCCAGGCGGCGCCATCGGGGTTGTTTCGCTGAGGCGCGATGCGAGGGAGCTCGCCCGCTTCGGCTTTCTCTCGGTAATCTCGATCGACCTCGAGCAGCAGACCGACGCCGGGTTTGGCCTCGACGGTCGCGGGAGCGGTGACCTGGGCGCCCGCCTCTTGGAGCTCTACGAACCTGCGTGCCCGTCCACGCGCGGAGCGCGACAGCATCGTCGCAAGAATGTCTCGGATGGCCTCGAGCCGCCGAGGACCAAAGCCAGCCACCGCATCGAGTCGGCCATCGTGCGCGGCAACCTCCAACGATTCGAGTGTGTCGATGTCGAGCTCTCGGTGAATCCGCTCGGCAAGCTCTTCGCCGATCCCTGGGACAGTCTTGAACAGCTCGACTGCAGAGAGGCTTCCCTCCAGCCGTCCCAGCATGCGTAGCTTGCCTGTGTGCGCGATCTCATCGATCGAGCCGGACAGGCTCTTGCCGATTTGCGGCAGTGCGTCGAGGCCTTCGCGTCCTTCGGTGAGCGCGAGGTCTTGAATGCTGCTCGGGTGAGCTCGAACCACTGCCGCGCCAGCTCGGTACGCGTCGATTCGATACATGTTGGCGCGCTGCGTCTCGAGACGTTCGGCCACCCGCTCGAGGAGCGCAGCGATTTTCTCGTTTGTCACGACTGGCAGGCCGGAAGCCACGCGTGCATGTAGCCAGCAGATCGTGGCAAACGCAATAGCCGATGATCCCCTGGCGCTAGGTTCGAGATCGATCAAAGCTTTCGCCTCCATCCATGCCGAACGACACGAGCTCCCAGACCGCTGCCTTTTTCGATCTCGACCGCACGCTGCTCGACATGAACAGCTCGACGCTCTGGGCAAAACACGAGCTCCTCGCGGGGAGCATTTCCATTCGGCAGTTTGGCCGGGTGCTGGTTTGGAACGTGCTCTACCACCTATCCCTCATCGACATCGAGATCGCGTTCAATGAAGCGGTGGGTCACTATCGGGGAAGGTCGTACGAAGGGCTCGACGCGGAGACGCGCGACTGGTTTGCACGCGACGTCGCGCATCATCTTCGCCCGGGCGCCGAGCACGCCATTGCTGAGCATCGAGAGCAGGGGCATCATCTCGTCTTGCTCACCAGCGCATCAGCATTCGCGTCGCGCGCCGCGCGTGACACCTGGGAGCTCGACGACTTCCTCTCCAACGACTTCCCGGCCGACGAGGAAGGGATGCTTCGCGGAACATTCATTCCGCCGCTTTGCCACGGCGCTGGAAAGGTCCAACGCGCGCAGGCTTGGGCTTCGCAGCGGGGCATCGACCTCGCGGACTGCTACTTCTACACCGACTCTTACAGCGACGCGCCCATGTTGAAGGCCGTTGGGTATCCTCGTGTCGTCAGTCCCGACCCGAGGTTGAAGCGTGCGGCCCGGCAACGAGGCTGGCCCATCCTGCAATGGTGAGCGCGACGACCCGGGCGGTCGTACTCGGGCGCTAGCGCTTGGTCCGCCTCGTCCATCGCTTCGGCGGGAGCACGCCGCGTTCTTGGAAGCCTTCCAATGCCTCCCGGAATGCCTGTGCGCGGCGATTCTGGACGATGTGGCCGCCCGGGAACTTGATCAGCTCGGTGCCGAAGTGGTCGGCGAGGCGTCGGCCGTGCTCCACCGTCGCGAGGCGATCGTACTCTCCGGATATGATCGAGACGCGTTCTGGTTCGACCTTGGGCATCCGGCAGACCGGTGTGATGGGAACGAGCTGCTCGCGGTAGCCTTCGTAGAGCGTCCGCTGAATGTCGCCGGTGCCGGGCACCAAGTCGTTGTCGTGCATGACGTCGGGCACGCTGCAGATCGGAATGTAGGCGAGCACGAAGTCGACGTCCGAGGTGACCGTTGCCAGCAGAGACGCGGTGTAGCCGCCGAGGCTCATGCCAACGACACCCACGTGGCTTGCGCCCGCATCTCGCATGGCGCGAATCGCGATCTGCAAGTCCCAGATCGCCTGACGGAAGCCCTCGATGGTGAACGCCGTATCTTGCTGCGGCCACTCGGGTGGAAACGCGTGTCCACGCCGTCCATGGAACGGAAGCGCAAAGAGCGAAACACCAATCCCCTGTCGGAAGAACTCTCGCATCGGCCAGGCGACGCGCTCCATCAGATGGTGGCCCGACGAGAAGCCGTTGACGAGGATCGCCATTGGCTTCCCCTTGATGCGCAGATTCAGCGTTCGGAGCAGTGCGGTCTGGTTGTCTCTGTGACTTTGGTATTCGTGTTTGACGTCCTTGAAGAGCAATGGGTGGGCGCTGTGCCAAGTCCATTCCGCATAGCCGACCCGCTGCGGCGCAAGCCAGCGCTTCCGGACAGCGATTCGCCCCGGAGTCGGGAAGAGATCGCGCGGGCTATGTCGGTACGTCCTGTAGTCCTTGCTCGAGGCAAACGCGGTCAGGTCGTGCACCAGCTCCGGAGGGTCTTTCAAATCCGACGGCTGCAGTTTGCTGATCTGAGAGACGAGGAAGCCGTCGGCTCGGTACGCGAGCTTTGGAATCAGTCCTCTAGGCTTGCCGGTCGCTGCGAGCTTGGCGCCACCGCTCTGGAGGGAAATCCCGCTCTCTCTGCCGACGTGCGGAGGATCCCAAGTTCGCTGAGCTTCATGCGCCACCTTGGTCTAGGCGTATATCGGAACGGTGCGTTCAGTGCAATTGTTGTCTCCCATGGCAATGAGCACACGGCGCAAGATTTGCGCACGTGCCAGCCGCGCGTTTTGGTGGTGTTATGGTCCGCCGCACGCCTCGGACTCTTAGGATTCGGTGCCGCCGGTTTAACGAAGAACGCCGCGCTCCGAGGAACGCGGCGTCATTCTGATCGAGCGCGAGCTTCTTTTACTCAGCGACCTCTGCCATCAGGCGCGCAATCGTGTAAGGGTCGATGTTCGCGCAGGGACGACGGTCTTCGAGGTAACCCTTGCCGTCGAGATCAGTCGCCATCGGGATTCGGACCGAAGCGCCACGGTCGGACACACCGTACTTGAACTCCCGGAAGGACGCGGTTTCGTGTGCGCCCGTGAGGCGCTCCTCGAGGCCGGCACCGTAGTGCTCGAGATGCAGCGCGATACGCTCTGGTTGACCGAGCTTCTCGCAGTACTCGTGAATGATCTTCAAGCCGCCATCCTCACGCATCGCCTTGGTGCTGAAGTTGGTGTGGCAGCCGGCGCCGTTCCAGTCGCCCTTGGCAGGCTTGGCGTCGTAGGAGATGTCCACGCCGAAGGTCTCCGCGATGCGGCCGAGCAGGTAACGCGCCATGTACATGTGGTCGCCGACCTCGGTGATGCCTGCGGGTCCGATTTGGAACTCCCATTGGCCTGGCATGACCTCGGCGTTGATGCCGGAGATCTTCAGGCCGGCCTTGATGCATGCATCCATGTGCTCTTCGACGATTTCACGGCCGAATACGTACTCCGCTCCAACGCCGCAGTAGTACGGCCCCTGAGGCCCTGGGTAGCCACCCTCGGGAAAACCGAGCGGGTAACCGTCCTTCATCATCGTGTATTCCTGCTCCATGCCGTACCAGCAATCGAGATCCTTCAGGCGTTTCTCGGTGTCCTGCGTAGCGCGTCGCGTATTGGTCGGGTGCGGGGTTCCTCCGTGCGTCACGACCTCGCAGAGCACGAGGATGTTGTCGCCGCCTCGGAGTGGATCGCGACAGGCGAACACCGGGAACAGCTGGCAGTCCGAATCATCGCCCGTCGCCTGGTTGGTGCTGGACCCATCGAAACCCCAGTGGGGCAGGGCGGCAACGCCGGTGATTGCGCCGAGAACCTTCTCGATCAGACTCGCCTCGAGCATTCGGGTCTTCGAGCGAAGGAGCGGGGTTGGCTCCGTGCCGTCGATCCAGATGTATTCAGCTTTGATGATGCTCATCGTTACTACTCCTAAAGATGTTCACTTCGCCTGGGCTCCAGCGAGCTGTCTTGGCGGTGGGCCACGGGGTTGACTCCGGGCAGGTCATTGACCGTCCCAAGAACTCGTAGCCCGATCTGTGGCCCGCCGTTGTTTCCAAGAGGTTTCCGACCCCTTTCCTGGAGGAAAAAAGGCCATGCGAGCTGGCCTCAGGAAGTGAATTTCGGCTATCGTTCGCAGCCGGAGACGAATTTCAGTGCGATGTCCGTGCCACCAGGGCTAGATCGCCGCGCCGCGACAACTTCCTCCGAATCTAACACGTTGGAATCGTTGGTGAAGCATCGGCCCCTGCCGTCCGGCCTGATTTGCGGCGGCTACAGACTCATTGTAGAATGTTGGCATAGTTGGCTTTTTCATGTTGGGGAGTTTGTAAATGCGTAATTCGCTTTCGATTGTGTTCGTAGGCTTGAGTGGCCTGGTTCTTTTCGCCTGTGGCGGGGATGGTAGCGGACCTCGTAGCGGCACTGGTGGCGTGGTCCTCACCTGCGCGACCTTGGACTTTCCGCCGCCGGACTGCGACAACCCCTGCACCTCGGACTCCCAGTGCGAGGCGAGCTTCTGTCAGAACGGCACATGTGTTGCCAACTGTGCATGTGTCGACCCCGACGTCGACCCCGACTGTAAAAAGACCGAAGGATGCGGTGAGGACTCGACCTGCAACACGACGCGAGGTCGTTGCGTGCCCAACATGGGCACCGGCGGTACGGGCGGCACCGGCAACTCGGGCGGCAATGCTTGTCAGTCGGTGACCATCACACCCACGCGAAGCATTCCGAACATCATGTTTCTCGTCGATCAGAGCGGCTCGATGCCAGCGGACTTCGGAGGCGGGCTCAATCGCTGGGAGGCGGCGCACGCGGCGATCACGGAGATCATCGGCGAGACGGACTCGATCGTTCGCTACGGCCTGACGACCTATCAGTCGGCCGACGGCGGAAGCACCCCCTCCGAGTGCCCCATCTTCGACACGCAGGTCGACTTCGCGATGAGCAACGCCGGTTCGATCAACGCGAGCTACCCTGCAAGCTTCCCTGACGGAGAGGACACACCAACCGGTGACGCGATCGACGTTCTGGTCGACATCATCGAGGCAAACCCACCACCTGCGGAGGGGCCGACTATCATCGTGCTTGCGACCGATGGCGAGCCCGATTCCTGCGAGGTTCCCGATCCGAATCCGACGGCGGGTGCTCGGGCCGAGGCCGTCTCTGCTGCCGGGAATGCCCACAATGCGGGTATCGATGTTCTCGCGCTTTGGGTTGGAACGCTGTCCGACACGGACACCGAGGCCCACATTCAAGAGGTCGCCAACGTCGGCGTGGGCCTTGCGGCGAACGGCTCGCAGGGAGATGCGCCGTTCTGGGTCGGCACCAACCCACAGGACCTCGAAGACGAGTTTCGCACGATCATCGCCCAGAGCATCTCCTGCGACATCCAGATGGACAAGCGCTTCGACGACAAGGAGCAGGCCTGCAACGATCCGGCGAGCGACGTTCGGCTCAACGGCGTGCCGCTGAGCTGCCCGACAGAGTGGCGCGTCAAGCCAGGCGTCGATGATGTCATCGAGCTGGTCGGCAGCGCCTGTGACACGTTCAAGAGCGGCGACGTGACGTTCACGGCCGAGTTTCCGTGCGGCGCCATCATCGTCGAGTAGCGGTTACTCGGGCAGCTTGATCTCGAGCTCTTGTCGGCCGCCGGCCTCGACGCGGACGACCCTCGTTTGGCTCGGCAGCTCACGCCCCGCTTTGACGACGTGTTTGCCCTTGGAGAGGCGCGCCTTGACCGGTGCTCTTCCCATGAAGGCTCCGTCGATCCAGACATTCCCCCAGGGCTGAACGATCACGTGGACCCAGCCTTTGCGCGCACGAGCCGGAGACGCCGACTCTGTCGCCGTCGCCGTCGCTGGCACTGTCCCTGACACTGCCGCTGCGCCCGGCGCTTCGTCCTTCCGTTCCAGCCATGCCGCACCCGCGACGACCGCCACGAAGCTCGACACCAACATGCTGGCTAGCATGATCGCGCGGCCGGTCCTGCGCGACTGTCGCGAGCTCGTCGGTAGGCGTTCAGGTTCTCCGGTTGCCGAAAGACTCGGCGGACGGCTGAGCTCCGTGTCGCGTTCTTCTTCACGAGCGCGGACGTGCATCCGGGCCTGCGGACCGCCTCGATGGCTTTCCACGGTCGACGCGAGTTGCCATCTCCGCGATGGAGGAGGCGCCACGTCACCGAGCTCTTCGATCAAACGAGCGGCGCTCGGCGTGCGAACCGCGGGGTCGACCTCGATCAATCGCTCGATGAGCGCTCGAAGCTTCTTCGGCGCGTGCGGCGCGACCTCCTCCAACGACACGCGGTCACCCTCCAAGATTTTTTGCATGGTCTCGACGTCGTGCGCGCCGTCGAAAGGGCGCACCCCGGCCACAGCCTCGAACAGAACTACGCCCAGTGAAAACAAGTCCGCTCGCCCGTCAACAGCCTCTCCGCGCATGTGCTCGGGAGACATGTACGGGACCTTTCCTCTCGCGCTGCGGCTTGCGGTCGCTTTCGCGTCGTCGAGCGCCTTCGCGATGCCGAAGTCCGCGAGCTTTGCCTCACCCGAGCGGCTGAGTAAGATGTTCGAGGGGGAGATGTCACGATGAACGAGGCTGCCGTGCGCATGCTCGAGCGCGTATGCGAGGTCCAGACCAATCAAGGCCACGGTATCCGGGGACAGCTTTTCGCCCGGAGACGATTTCAGGAGAGAGCGAAGGTCAAGGCCGTCCACGAGCTCGAGAGTCATGTAGTGGACGTCGTCGATCTCGCCCACGTCGATGACGCCCACGATGTTCGTATGGCGAAGCTGCGCGGCGAGCACGGCCTCCCGACGGAAACGCGAGACGAACTCCTGGTCCCCGCTGAACGCAGGTAGAACGCGCTTCAAGCAAACACGCTGCTCGAATCCGCCAGCGCCAATGCGCGTTGCTTCGAAAGTTTCGGCCATTCCGCCTACGCCGAGACGGCGCAGCAGGTAATAAGGACCAAACTCTCGCGGCTCACCGGCCATGGCCCCGGAAGACTAGCACCATCGCGAAACCGCTGGCGCCGTACTGACGGGCGATGCAAGGTCCCCCGCCGCCGATGAAATCCGCGTCAGGTCCCTTCAAGAGCATCGATCGCACCATCTTCCGGCGCCTCTTCGATCTGGCGATGCCGATCGTCGGATTGAATCTGCTCAGCGTGCTCACCTTGGCGGTCGACACCGCCATGTGCGGTCGTCTGGGCGATGCCGAGGAAGCGCTGACGGCGCTCGGGTTCGCGGGGCAGCTGGTCTTCTTGCTGATGGTGGCGATGCTCGGGCTGACGGTAGGAACGGTCGCTTTCATCTCCCGTGCGCACGGTGCCCGTCAGTCCGACCGCATCAACCACGTTCTTCACCAAAGCATTCTGCTCACCTACCTAGTGTCGATCGCTGTGGCGATCGTCGGAAACCTCGCCGCCGGCCAGATCATGGAGTGGCTCGGCGCGGAGGCAGGGGTCCGCGACCTCGCGGTGAGCTACCTGCGTCCACTCCTTTCACTGACGGTTTTCTTCTATTTGAACATGCTGTTTGCTGCGGCTCTGCGCGCGGTCGGCAACACGATGCTGCCGTTCATGATCGCGCTGTTGAGCAACCTCATCAACATCGTGTTGAACTATGGCCTGATCTTGGGGCGCCTTGGCCTTCCCGCCATGGGTGTCCGCGGCGCCGCCTGGGGAACCGTCATTTCTCAGGCCGTTGCGGTCATCCTGATGGTGCTCATTCTGAGGCGTGACGTCGTTTACGGTGTGCGCGCACGTCTCGGCTTGGCAAGGCTCGACCGGCCGCTCGCCCGCGATCTTTTTCGCATCGGAGCGCCGGCCGCGCTCGACATGCTCGTCCTCAACATCGCGTTTCTCTCCGTCGTCGGAATGCTGGCGCGCGTGGCACAGGTGGCCGTTGCGGCTCACGGCGTCGGACTGAGGGTTCAGTCTTTGGCATTCGTACCCGGGTTGGGAGTCTCCCAGGCCATTGGGGCAATGGTCGGAAACGCGCTTGGCGCCAGCGATGAGCCGGAGGCGCGTCAGGTTGTCCACAGCGGAATCATATTGTCGACGGCAATCATGACGTTCCTCGGCTTGTCGATCGTGTTCGGCGCGACACCGATTCTCGCGATCTTCGATATCGACCCCGTGACCGAGCTGGGCCGCTATTCGATCCTCTGGATGCAGGTCCTCGGTTGGGGCATGCCGGTCGTCGGTATCCACATCGCGCTCACAGGCATGCTACGCGGTGCCGGCGCGACCAACACCAGCCTGATGATCAACATCGTCGGCACGCTCATCGTTCAAGTGCCGCTCAGCTGGTTCCTGGGTTTCGTCGTGGGCTGGGATGCGTTTGGGATCTGGGTCGCCGTCCCCATTTCGTTCCTGGTTCGCATGTTCCTCGGCACTCTCGCCTATCGGCGCGGGGCATGGGCCCGGGCGGGCGCGACCCTTTGAGGTTCGTCCCGCTAGGCAAGGATTTCTCTGCAACCGGCTCTTTTGGTAACCTGTGGACATGTTCAACGCCTTGATCAGGGCGGTGTATCGGCTGGCGCATTGGGGGCTACGGCTTCTTTGGTTCATTCGAACGCCGGAGACGACCGGAGCGCTCGTGGCGGTTTGGCACCACGGCCGAGTCTTGCTCGTCAAAAACTCCTATCGGGCTCAGCTCACCTTGCCCGGCGGCTACATCCGGTCCCGTGAAGATCGTCGAACGGCGGCGGCACGCGAGCTCCGCGAAGAGGTCGGCATCAACGTGCAGCCCAAGCGGCTGGTCCACGCCTATCACGGCACGCATGTGTTCGAGCACCGCCAAGACACGCTGGACATCTACGAGCTCGAAATGGAAGCGGAGCCGAACGTACAGGTCGACAACCGCGAGGTCGTTCGAGCAGAGTTCTTCATGCCCGACGAAGCGCTGAGCATGCAGATCGTGCCCCACCTCGACGAGTATCTCTCGAAACGAATTGCGCGGGCGACGGATTGAGCCCGCTGAATCCGCATGAGGCGCTCCGACGTGAGGCGCTCCGGCTCCACGAGCGCTACCAGCGCGAGCTCATCGAGCGCTTTTCGGTTTGTCCCTGGGCGAAACCAGCGCGATCCGAGAAGCGCATTCGCGCACACGTCGTGACCAACGCATCCTGCCTCCCCGAGGAGCTAGCCCCGGTGCTGACCGGATGGGCGGACGACCATGCCGTCGACGTCGCGTTCCTGATCGCGCCACGCTTCACCGCAGGGTCGGACGCCTTCGCCGACTGGGCGGCTTCGTTCGCTCCGCTGCTGGACCACGTCTTTCTAACCGCGCCATTCTACCCGACCGCCGCCGCATCCGCGGGTTCGATCCAGTTCTTGCGGCAAACTCCCGATCCCACAGTGCAGCTGGTCCGAAGAACGCGCCTCGAAGAAATCCGCGCGCAGGACCCGCCGCACTACGCCGATATCTTCGAGCTCGATCTGCAGAATCTGAAAACGAAGAAGCCTCCGCAAAGCGTCGCCGCCTCGGTCGTTTCCTACAACGAGCGGATGATCGAGCGCGAGGGAAGGGCGGAGATTCAAGAAATCTTGGATGATATTCGCAGGGACAGGGAGCGGAGCTATGCCCGGCTGATGCCCTTGTTCTGACAATGACAGCGTCAGCGACCAAGCTTGCGCTGAACATACCCCGAGGAGATCACTCCCCAGACTGCGCCAACCAGCAAACCTCCGGTGTGCACCCAGTTCGCAATTGGTCCGACCCATCCGGTGAATCCCAGCCCCAACCAAATCAGCATGAACGTGGCGAGTTGCTGCGGCATTCGGTACGGGAAGCTCGGGTCGAGGCGGCCTCGTATCCAGATGAAGGCAAACAGGCTGTAGACGACGCCAGACATGCCGCCAAAGGTCGTGGGCCCCGACATTGCGTATTCGAGCACGTGCGAGACTGCCGCGGTGATCAAAACGAAGATCAGCAAGTAGCGCGCAGAGAACACGCGTTCGATCGCCGTGCCGAGGTCTTTCAGCCACCACATGTTGAACAGGATGTGCATGAAGCCAAAGTGCAGGAACATCGGCGTGAACAATCTCCAGGGTTGCCCCTCCCAAATTGCGCTTACGTTGCCCCACACCGCGCCGCCTCGCGTCAGAACCGGCGGGACGAACGTGAAGTAACCGACGACGCCCATGTTCTTGCCCAGGTCGGTCAGAAAGAAAACGACGACGCAGATCGCGATCAGCCCACCCGTCACGGTGCCAATGCGCATGTTCTGTTTCGCCTCGATCTGCTCGCGAATCTTTTCGGTCCGCGCCCGAAGTTGCTCCTCGGCCTTGGCTTCTTTCTTGCGTCGCGCTCGCGCCTGATTTGCCATTTCAGCGACTCGACTCGAGCTGGGATCAAAGCCATTCAGAAAGGCGCGCGCCTGCTCCATCTGCGTTTCGTCGTGAACCCAAATCGCAATCGCGCCGTCCCGCGTCTCTTTGAGCGTGGTGACCACGCCGTCTGCATAGAGGGCGTCGCCGAGGGTTTTTGCCTCGGCCTGGTCCGCTACGGTCGTCAGCATTCGCATCGCGGCGGAGTGTAGTCGCTTCGATCCGCGTTTCAATCGCTGCGAACGACGGCATACATCAGGCAGTCCCGGGGAAGCTCCGAACGGTTGGGATGCAGGCCGTACTGCCGAAGTCGACCTTCGTACTTCATTCCGACCTTCTGTAGGACACGTGACGACTGCGCGTTTTCTTCGTCGCAGAGCGCCTGGACGCGTGCGATCCGCTGGTCCGCAAAGGCCGCTTCACAGACTTTCGACAGCGCTTCAGGCATGTATCCGCGTCCCCAAAACTGGCTCCCAAGTGCGAAACCGACTTCCACGCGATGGAAATGAACGGTGCATCCGATGGTGCCCGTCAGCATGCCATCCTCTTTGCGCTCGATGAGCCAGACGCGATGCCCCATGCGCAAGTCCCAAGCATCGATTGTTTGCTGCAAGAACTCCCGAGTCTGCACAGGGCTCGCGTGTACGGTCCAGGTCATGTACCGCGTGATCTTCGGATCGCTTGCGTAGGAGTCGAACGCTGGCTCCGCATCCTCGAGGCATGGACGGCGAAGCAACAGCCGCGTCGTTTCCAGCTCGTCCGGGGGAAAGTCCACAGCCGGCGTATAGCACGGCGCTGCTTGCCAATGGATCCCTCACTGGGCAGCTGGTACGTTGTGCTCGATGTCCAATCGCGATGCGCCACTCGATGAAGCGGCACTGCGCCTATGTGAGGAGCTGGGTTATTCTTTTGCCGACGGCAACCTCCTACTGGACGCGCTCACGCACACGTCGTTCAAGAACGAGCGGCCCGATCTTGCGCCAACCGACAACGAGCGCCTGGAATTCCTCGGCGATGCGGTGATTGATCTCGTCGTCGCCTCCCTCTTGTACGTGGCGTTTCCGAATGGGGACGAAGGCGAGCTCACGCGTCGGAGGGCCGACCTGGTCAGCGAGAAGGGGCTCTCCGAGGCTGCCGAGTCGATCGAAATCGGCGAGGCCATGCGGCTCGGCAAGGGAGAGCAAAAGTCGGGCGGCCGATTCAAGCCCCGCTTGCTCGCGAGCGCGCTCGAGGCCTGCATCGGAGCGATTTATCAGGATGGAGGCGGGAACGCGGCCTTCGAAGCGACGCGCCGAATCTTCGAGTCCCGTCTCCACACCAGCGCTCCCGGGCATCGCGACCCCAAGTCACGCGCACAGGAGTGGGCCCAAGCGAATCTGGGCGGGACGCCGATCTACCGGTTGCTCGAAACCGACGGTCCGGATCACGATCGCGAGTTCACCGTGGCGCTCGAGCTGAACGACGAAACGGTCGCGACCGGCGCCGGCCGCTCCAAAATCGAGGCCGAGCAAGCAGCAGCGCTCACCGCCCTCGACAAGTGGAACCAACCCCCCCCCGAAGCAGAGCAATAAGCACGCCCAGTCCCAGGCAAACCACCGGCGGCAGCGCGAGCCATCAGGCGAAGCCCGGCGCAAAAAGCGCTGCCAAGCCCAAGCGAAGGGCGCGGAGGAAGGACTACGGGTGGGGGTGGGCGGGTCGGATGTAACTAAACCGCGCGAGCAGCCGCGTAGGCTTCGAGCCGCGCGTGCGCCCAATCGACGTCGCGCTGGAGCTCATTGTAGTCCGCACCTTCGTAGAGCTCGTCGTAGGCTTTGAGTGCCTCTTCCGCTTTGGCTAGCTCCTCACGCACGGCGTCGGGATTAATTGCCTCGGGCGACGCATAAACATCGGTCAAAAGGAGCACCTTGTCCGGCCCACCCTCGACGAAGCCAGGGCCGATCGCGGCAATCTTGCGCTTGCCCTCGACTTCCCAAACCAAGAGCCCGCACTTGAGCGCGGCCAAGAGCGGAAGGTGGTTCGGAAGCACACCAAACTCGCCCTCGACGCTGGGCGCCTGAACCGAATCGACTCGAGTGGACAGCACAGAGCCCTGTGGTGTCACGACGTCCAGCTGTAGATGTTCGGAGTTCGCCATTGTTTCGCCAATCAGTCCTTGGAGCGCTTGGCGAAGGCTTCCTTGACCTCTTCGACATTGCCCTTGAGGTAGAAGTCCTGCTCCGGGATGTGGTCCAGCTTGCCGTCGAGAATCTCCTCGAAGCCCGAGACGCTTTCCTCGAGCGGCACATATGCGCCCTTGAGGCCGGTGAACTGTTCGGCGACGAAGAAAGGCTGAGAAAGAAAGCGCTGAATCTTACGCGCCCGGTCGACGACCATGCGGTCGTCTTCGCTGAGCTCGTCCATGCCGAGAATCGCGATGATGTCCTGCAGGTCCTTGTACTTTTGCAGGGTTTCCTGCACGCCGCGCGCAACACGGTAGTGACGCTCGCCGAGGATGTTTGGGTCGAGCATGGTCGAGTTCGAGTCGAGCGGATCGACCGCTGGGTAGATGCCGAGCTCCGCGATCGAACGCGACAACACGGTCGTCGCATCCAAGTGAGCAAACGTCGTCGCCGGCGCCGGGTCGGTCAAGTCATCGGCCGGGACGTAAATCGCCTGAACGGAGGTGATCGAGCCTTTGTTGGTCGACGTGATGCGCTCCTGGAGCTGACCCATTTCGGTCGCGAGCGTCGGCTGGTAACCGACGGCAGAAGGGATGCGGCCGAGAAGCGCCGACACCTCGGAGCCCGCCTGCGTGAAGCGGAAGATGTTGTCGACGAAGAGAAGGACGTCCTGGCCTTCATCGTCTCGGAAGTACTCCGCAACCGTCAACGCGCTCAACGCCACTCGTGCGCGCGCGCCGGGCGGCTCGTTCATTTGGCCGTAGATGAGCGCCGTCTTCGAGAGGACCGTCTCGCCGCTTTCGAGCTTCGACTCGCTCATCTCGAGGAGCAGGTCGTTACCCTCGCGGGTGCGCTCCCCGACGCCGGCGAAGCAGGAGACGCCTCCGTGCGCCTTCGCGACGTTGTTGATGAGCTCCATGATGAGAACCGTCTTTCCGACGCCTGCGCCGCCGAACAGACCGATCTTGCCGCCCTTTCGATATGGAGCGAGAAGGTCGATGACCTTGATGCCCGTCTCGAAGATTTCAATCTCCGTGCTTTGATCGACGAACGCCGGAGGGTCTCTATGGATTGGCGAGAACTTCGTCGCGCCGACCGGGCCCTTTTCGTCGACCGGCTCGCCAATGACGTTCAGGATGCGCCCGAGGCACTCCTTGCCCACCGGCATTGCAATCGGCGCAGCGGTGTTCCTGACCGCCATCCCACGGACCAAGCCGTCCGTGGAGTCCATCGCGACCGCGCGGACCGTGTTCTCGCCGAGATGCTGCGCGACCTCGAGAGTGAGATTCCAATCCTTGTCGCTGATCGCCGGGTTACTCACCTTCAACGCGGAAAGAATCTCCGGGAGACTCCCACGCGGGAAGGTAACGTCCACGACCGGACCAATAACTTGAGTAACTTGCCCGTTCTGAAGCTCTGCCATGTTCTTTCCGGTTCTCTCGAATGGGTGTCGGCCGGGCGGTTCACGCCGCCAAAAATCGAGCGCCACCTAGCACGGCCCCTTAGGGCGGTCAAAGCCGCTCGCTCTGACGAGCTAGGGTCACGTTGCGCTCCGGCAAGCCCCTGCAAGCGCGCAATTGACCCGCCCGCGGCAGCTTTCTACCATCAGCCTCGTCATGCAGGACCAGGACGCCGTCATCCATGCCCTACTAGGCGTCGGAACCCGTTACGAGGGGAAGCTCTTTTTCGAAGGGCGCGCCCGCATCGACGGCGAGTTCTGCGGAGAGGTCTTCAGCGACGGGCTCCTGGTGGTTGGCGAAGAGGCAAGCATCAAGGGCGCGATTCGAGTTCACACGCTGATTGTGCGCGGCGGAACCATCGATGGCGACATCCACGCCACCGAGCTGGTTGAGCTCCACGCGCCAGCGCAAGTTCGGGGCGACATCCGGACCCAGGCCCTTTTCATGGACAAAGGCGTCGTGTTCGACGGTGCGTGCGTCATGGGCGAGGTGCTCGAGCTCGTGGATCACCCGGTTGAGTCGCGGTCCGCCGAAGACACCTCTCCGGATGGCTACAGGGACCAGCCGAAAAGAACCTGAATCGTGAGCGCGTGATCGTTGCCGTCGCCGCCGTTGCCCATGGCCGGCACGTTCATGTTCGACCCCGAAAAACGAAGCCGATAGTACTCCCATACGAAGCGGACCGCGTAGCTGAAGCCGACCTTCAACCGCCCCTGGAAGGTCAGCGCCGCGTCGAGGCCGATCCCGGAGCTCTGGTTTCCGAACGCGTCTTCGAGCCGACCCAAGTAGAACGGGAAGCGAAGCCCAAAGTCGAACCGGAGGCCCAGCGCGCGCGGGACGATCTGATAGGCGAGCGCCGGGCCGAAGCGGGCGTAGATGATCCGCGAAGACGGCAGCACGGAGTTGAGGTCGATCTCGAAGACGTCTCCGCCGACCCCCGCCAGTCCACCCAGCTGGAGACGGTCGATCGGATAGAGATAACCGAGCTGTCCCAACATTCGCCAGGTGTTCGTCTGAAGCTCGATTCCGGATACCTGGGCCTTGAGCCCAATGCCTGAGCCACCGTCGATCTGCAGGATGATCGCCTGGACGGCAGGCCTGGATGGGCGCCGGCCCATCGGACGCACCAAGACGTGCCACGCAAAGTCGAAATAGGCACCGGTTTCGAAGCTCCGAGTTTCCGTGCCGCCCACGCCGTCGTCCAGCTCGAGGTGGATGTTTCTGAAACGTGCCCCCGTGCCGATCTGCATCACCAAGACAGGCAGGACCGGCTCCTCCTCCTGCACGCTTGCAGCCGTCTCCTCGTCCGCGAAGGCCTGATTTGGCACGACGAAGCCTCCGAAGAGTGTGGCGAAAGCCAAGAGTCTGAGGGTTGGGCCCATTCCCGCTTAAAATACCAAGCCCTGAACCGCAGGCCCGCCTTTCCCGCCCAAATTGCGGAATTCGGGACTGGCCGAGTAACGTAACGTCACCAACAACCGAGCGTAAGACGATTCGAAACGAGAAGCCCTCATGAAAACGACCGCCATCCGCACCGCCACTGCCATTGCCCTCATCGTCGCCTCCTCGTCGAGCCAAGCTGCTGCCGACGATCACGATGAGAACGCCGGGATTTTCACTGCCCAGATTCCCGAAGAAGGTTCCGGCATTTCCTGGGGTCAGGCGGTCATCGTCTTGGATACGCCGATCGAAAAGGTTCTGCCCATTGTTCGGGACTACGCCAACTACGTCGATTTCATGCCCAATTTCACCAAGTCTAGGGTCTTGGCCCAGCGGGGGACCCGCGCAATGGTCTACATGGAGGTGAGCGTCGCAAGGGGCGCGGTCACCCTCTTCGGACAGCTCAATCTTGCAGAGCGTCCGGAAAGCGGCGATGTGCGGGTGGTCGAAGCCAGCCTCATCGACGGCAACATCGACGCCTTCAGCGCGAGTTTCACCCTCACTCCGGTAGATGGCGGCACGCGGACCGAAATCGACTTCAAGATCTACGTCGACCCAGACATCCCGCTGCCTTCGTCGGTCTTCAGTCGAGAGAACGAGCGGGCGGCCGGCCGAACGGTTCGAGCCCTGCGAGCCCGGGTCTTCCAAGGTCCGCAGCGCTCGAGCTAGACGAGGCGCAAATCCAGCGTTCAGCCGACCTTGACTGGGTTCCGGCCCATGCTACGAACGCGCGCCGCTAGGGAATTAGCTTGCCGTAGCTGCGATTCGGCCCCAAACGCCGGTTGGAGATCTTCTCCAGTTTGGAGTTTCTTTCCTGCCAGATCTTTGGGTCCAAAACGGGATTACGCTGCGATGAACGCGCTTTTCACAGCCCTCTTGTCAGAGGGCTCCATCATCGACCTCGACGGCACGATCTGGATTCAGCTCGGCCTCTTCGCGGTTGCGTTTTTCGTCTTCCGGCCCCTCATCTTTAGGCCGATGATTGCGCTCTTCGAAGCGCGCGAGAACGCCATCGAAGGCGCCAAGCTCGAGGCACTTCGCCTCCAAGACGAGGCCTCTGCAGAGGGCGAGGAATTCGAGGTCGAGATGCGCCGCCTTCGGCTTCAAGCCGGCGAGGAGCGCGATCGTCTTCGAGCCGAGGGAAAGCGCCTCGAGGGGACGGTGCTCGAGCGGGTTCGAGAAGAGACCGACCGGCAACTCGCGGAGGCCGACCAGAAGCTGAGCAGCGAGGCGACACGGCTTCGGGCGGATATCGACCGGTCGGTACCGGTGCTGGCGAAGCAGATCGCGTCGAAGATGCTGAACCGGGAGGTCCAGTGATGCGCGTATGGAGGTTGACGCTCTTCGCCCTGCTCCTGGGTTTGCCCGGCCTGGCATTCGCAGAAGATGCACCGCATGAGTCGCTGGCCCACGAGGTCAGTGAAGAGCAATCCGGTCACGACGGGCACGGCGAGCTCACTTTCTCGTCGCTGATGAAGAGCCGGGATTTCCAGGGCACTCTCGTCAACTTTGCTGTGTTGGTTTTCTTGATCGGCTGGGTCATCCGAAAGAAGGGTAACCCCGCCCTTGCAGCGCGCCGGGCCGAGGTCGAAAAGGAGCTTGCCGAGGCCCAACGGCTTCGGGCCGAGGCTCAGCAACGGCACATGGAAACCGCAACCCGTCTCGAGAGGCTCGACGAAGAGATGGTCCAGATTCGCGGTGAGATGATCAAGGCCGGAGAAGCGGAGCGCGACCGAATCGTGTCGCAGGCCGAAGAGAAGGCTGCGCGCATGCGCAAAGACACCGCGTTCCTCATCGAGCAGCAGATCAAGCAGCTTCGAAAAGAGCTCACCCAGCAGGCTGCAACCGCCGCTGTGGTTGCCGCACAGGATTTGCTGCAGCAACGCACGACCGATTCGGATCAAGACCAGCTCGCCGAGGCGTATCTCGCGCGGCTCGATGAGGTCATCGAGGAGCGGCAATCATGAGCGCGCTCGGACGCCGCTATGCAAAGGCTCTGTTAGACCTCGCACGCGAGCAGGGCGAGGTCGACACGGTCCTGCGCGATGTCGGATCGCTCTCCGATGCGTGGAAGTCGAGCCAAGACCTGCGCGATATCGTCCAAAACCCTACGATCCCGAGGCCAGCGCTCAAGGCAAGCGTCGACGCCGTGATGGAAAAGCTCGGCAGCTCCAAGATCGTCCGCAACACGGTGAACCTGCTCGCCGACAAGGGTCGCCTCGGGCACCTCGACGAGGTTCTTGCGGAGCTGGACGCGCTGGCCGAGGCCGAGACCGGTCGCGTTCGCGTGGAGGTCGTCAGCGCCAAGCCCTTGGCCGACGCCTATTACGCGCGTCTTGTGGAAAAACTCAAGCGAGTGACCGATCGAGAGGTCGTGCTCGTAAAGAAGGAAGATCCTTCGCTCATCGGTGGCGTGATCACACGCATCGGCGACCAATTGTTCGACGGGAGCATTCGCAACCGGCTGAGCGAGCTTAGGGAAACGTTGCTTGCGAACGGCGATACGCCGTAAACGCATCGAATCAGGAGCCTGCCAAATGCAACTTCGCGCTGAAGAGATTTCCAACATCATCAAGCAGCAGATCGCTTCCTACGAGAAGTCGGTCGATGTGGTCGAGACAGGTACCGTCCTGACGGTGGGCGACGGCATTGCCCGCATCTACGGTCTCGAAAGCGCCATGGCGGGCGAGCTCATCGAGTTCCCCGGCGGCGTATTTGGAATGGCCCTCAACCTCGAGGAGGACAACGTCGGTTGCGCGATTTTCGGCTCCGACGTAGGCATCAGCGAGGGCGACACGGTCAAGCGAACCGGCCGTATCGTCGAGGTGCCCGTAGGTCCGGCGCTCGTCGGCCGCGTGGTCAACGCCCTCGGTCAGCCCATCGACGGCAAGGGTCCAATCGAAAGCAAGCTTAGCCGTCGCGTCGAGCTCAAGGCTCCGGGCATCGTCGCGCGTCAGCCGGTGAGCGAGCCGCTTCAGACCGGCCTCAAGGCTATCGACTCGATGATTCCGATCGGCCGAGGTCAGCGCGAGCTCATCATTGGCGACCGTCAGACAGGCAAGACAGCCGTCGCGCTCGACACGATCATCAATCAGAAGGGCAAGGGCGTTTACTGTTTCTACGTGGCGATCGGTCAGAAGCAATCGACCGTCGCGCAGGTCGTCGACAAGCTTGCGCAGTTCGGCGCCATGGAATACACCACCGTTGTTCTGGCCGGTGCCTCCGAGCCCGCGCCGCTCCAATTCATCGCGCCATACACCGGCGTGACGATGGGTGAGTACTTCCGCGACAACGGACAGCACGCGCTTTGCATCTATGATGACCTTTCGAAGCAGGCCGTCGCCTACCGCCAGCTTTCGCTCCTGCTTCGTCGCCCTCCTGGCCGCGAGGCGTACCCGGGCGACGTTTTCTATGTGCACAGTCGCCTGCTCGAGCGTGCAGCAAAGATGGCGGAGGACTGGGTTGTCGTGAAGTCGGACCAGGAGCCGAGCCGTCTCGGAAACCAGGTCTTCAGCGGCCCCGAGTCGAAGCACGAGGCCGAGGCGGCCGCCAAGGAAAAGGGCGCGGGCTACGTTGCAAAGAAGCTCGCCGACTCGGGTGGCTCGCTCACCGCACTGCCGATTATCGAGACGCAGGCAGGCGACGTCTCCGCCTACATTCCGACGAACGTCATCTCGATTACCGATGGCCAGATCTTCCTCGAGTCGGACTTGTTCAACTCCGGCGTTCGCCCCGCCATCAACGTCGGCATCTCGGTGTCGCGTGTCGGTGGTAACGCCCAAATCAAGGCGATGAAGCAGGTTGCCGGCACGCTTCGTCTCGAGCTCGCGCAGTTCCGCGAGATGGCGGCGTTTGCGCAGTTCGCGTCCGACCTCGACTCTGCAACCCGGCAGCAGCTTTCGCGCGGTGAGCGTCTCGTCGAGGTGCTCAAGCAGGGTCAGTTCGTGCCCTGGCCGGTCGACGAGCAGGTCGTGTCCATTTTTGCGGGTACGCACGGCTATCTCGATCCGCTTCCGGTCGACTCGATCGGCCGCTACCAGCAGGAGCTGATCTCGTACCTCAAGGCCGAGCGCGCTTCGATTCTCTCGGACATCGTGTCGAAGGGTAAGCTCGACGACGCACTCGAAAGCCAGCTGGACGACGCGCTGAAGGCGTTCGCGGGGATCTTCGAGCCCACGCAAAACGACTAATCGGACATGGCAAACCTCAAGGACATTCGCAAGCGAATCGGAAGCGTCAAGAACACGCAGAAGATCACCCGCGCCATGAAACTGGTCGCCGGTGCGCGTCTGCGAAAGGCGCAAGAGAACATCGAACACCTTCGTCCGTACGCCATCAAGACTCACGAGGTGCTGAGCGGTGTCGCTGCGCGCGTCAAACCCGACGAGGGCATCCATCCCTTGCTGTCGCGGCGAGAGCCGAAGCGGGTCATGTTGGTGGTGCTCACCAGCGACCGCGGCTTGGCCGGCGCGTTCAACTCGAACATCTGCAAGGCGGCGTTCAAGCGCTGGAAACAGCTCGAGGCTGACGGCAGCGAGGTGTGCTTCGGCATCATCGGCCGCAAAGGGCGCGACTACTTCACCCGTCGAAACGCCAACATCCGCCACGACTTCCTCGGGGTCTTTGAAGACCTGAGCGCCGATAAGGCCGGCGAAATCGGCCGTTACATCGTGGAAGACTACACGTCGCTCGATCTCGACGCCTGTGATTTGGTCTACAACGAGTTTAAGAGCGCAATGACTCAGCAGGTCGTCATCGAGCCTTTCTTGCCTATAGAGCCGCTCGAGCTCGCCGACGACCAGCTCGGGGACTTCATCTACGAGCCCAGCCAAGTCGCGTTGCTCGATACCCTGCTTCCGATGCACGTCGAGGTTCAAATCTACCGAGCTCTCCTCGAGTCGGTGGCTTCGGAGTACGGCGCTCGAATGACGGCCATGGACGCGGCGACCAACAACGCAAGCGACATGATCGACCGGTTGACCCTTCAATACAACCGGGCCCGCCAGGCTGCCATCACCAAGGAATTGATGGAGATCATTGGCGGCGCCGAAGCTCTCAAGGGCTAAACACGAGACCGTGGTACCGTAACGCAACGATGCCGGGGGGGCACACAGGGGCGACTGCACGCGCGACCGGACCGGCACCACTTTCGTGGCTCGCCTGGGTCTGCGCCGCAATTACAATCGCATACGTCGTTGGCGCACCGTTGTGGGCCGCCGACTATCCGATGATGACCGACTTTCCGTTTCACGCGGCCTCGTCCTCGGTGTTCCGTCACTACCTCGATCCGGGCTGGCACTTCGACGAGCAGTTCCAGTTTCAGATCTTCGCCGCGCCCTATCTGACCTTTTACGCATTAGGCAGCGATCTGCATGCTCGTGCTCCCGCCCGTCGTCGCGACAAAGCTTGCAGCAGGCATCTTGATGGCGCTCGTGCCCATCGGGCTGATGGTGCTCTGCTGGGGGCTGAGGAAGTCCCCATTTTTGGGGCTTTGGGGTCTCGTTGCCGTCTGGGGCGTTCCCGCGCACTGGGGCCTCGTTGGTTTTCTGGCATCGCTCGGCCTCTTCGCCATGGCGCTTGGTCTTGCCCTTCGCGTCGTCGATCGACCGTCCGCGAAACTTCAGGGCGCGCTCGTTGCGGTTCTGATTCTGCTCTTCTTCACACACATATACCGCTTCCCGTTCGCGGTGTTGATGCTCCTGGTCATCGCCGTGGCGATGCACCGACGAGTCGATAGCATCCGGGGCCTCCTGATTCCGATCGCCGTGTCCTCGGCGCTCCTCATTGCCTGGGCCACGACCAGCGCCGACCTGTCGATCCCCGAAATCGCCTGGGCTTGGCCGCCGGCCTGGAGCCGTATTTCGGAGGCGAACGGCTACGCAACCGACATCTTCATCGGCAACGAAGACAGTTTCGTGTTCCGCCGTACGGGGCTCCTGTTTACGGTGACGGCGGTCGCGCTGCTGGCGATTGCAATCGTTCGACTCCGTTCCTGGCCCAGGGGCGGCTGGGTCGTGCCGGCCCATGCGGTGATTGGCGTCGCGATCCTAATGTTCGTCGCGCTCTACCTGACGCTTCCGATGGAGCTCGGAGTCTGGTGGTACGTCTTTCCGCGCGAGATCACCGCCGCGGCGTTTCTCGTGCCCGCGCTCCTTCCGAACCTGCCCCGCAAGACATGGGCAGAGCTCGGCTTCGTCGTTTGGACGGCCGCTGCGGTTGCACCGATCGGGGAATTCGTTGCCGATGCGCACAAGGAGTTTTCGACCACCACGGTCCACTTCCGAGAGATCGTTCGCGAGCTTCCCAAGGCCCCGAAGCTTCTCTACCTCGTGTACGACCACGACGGCTCGCGCGCCCGAAATAGCCCGTACATCCACCTGCCCGCATACGTCCAGGCTGAGCGCGGGGGCTGGCTGAGCTTCCACTTTGCGCAGCTGGAGGGCTTCCCGTTCCGGTATCGTGACGAGTCCGATCCGAACGCGGTCGTCCCGCCGAAAACGCCGGTGCGCTGGGAGTGGAGCCCTCAGCTCTTCCAGCTCGAGCAGCACGGCAAGTTTTTCGACTGGTTTCTCGTTCGTCGGCTGAATTCGCCGGACGCCCTGTTTTCCACGGACCCGTCCATACAGCGTGTGGCGCACTTCGAGAACTGGTGGCTCTACCACCGACCTCGCGCCTCGACTGGACCGCCCCGAGAAACACCCTAGATTGGTAGACCGATGGACCTCACGACTGAAGAAGAGCGCTGGGCTGTTTGGATGGTGCAAGCGCGTAGGTTTGCGGAGCGAGAGAACTTCCCGGATGCGGTAGCGCGGATGAAGCTCGTTCGTGATGCGGTTCGAAAAGCAGTCGGCCAGGCGACCAGCGCGACGGAACGCACGCGCTTCGAGGCAATGCTTGCGCGAGCCAATGAGCAGCTCGACAGCATGCAAACGCAGTACGAAGCGTGGCGATCCAAGATCGCGAAGCGTCGGCAGCAGACGATCGACCAAGCTGCCGAAGAGATGGCGCGTCCCCTACCCGTGACATCGGACTGAAGGTGACTGGCCCCGAGTGCTCGGCTGCGTCACGCGAAGCGGGAGAGTCTCTCGCGGGGACTGCCGTCGAGTCGGTCGATCGCTGGTTGCTTCTCGAAGTGACAGAGCCCTGGGCGCCCAAGGCCCTTCAAACTGAGGCCTTACCCGAAGCGGTGCGATCGCAGCTCAGCCGTTGGCTCGAAACGCCGCGGTCGCGCTTGCAGCTCATCCGGCGCCCGGGGCGCTCCGGGAAACGTCCGCTTTTCATGACGGTCTGCTCCGCCGGCGATCGGTCGCAGACGTCGAAGCTCGAGCTCGACCGCTACGAAGCGCTCGTCGACCTCGACCTCAACGCCATGCCCGCCGCGCCAAGCGAGCCAATCTGCCTGGTTTGCGTACACGGTCGACGCGATCGTTGTTGCGGGGTCCTCGGCGGCGCGGTGTTCCGCGCGATTCAATCGCAGGGCGTCGACACCTGGCAGACGAGCCATCTCGGCGGGCATCGTTTTGCGGCGTGTGCGCTCTGGCTGCCCGACGGCCTGATGTACGGACGGCTCCGGGCCGAGCACGCGCAGGCCTGGGTTCAGGCCCGACGAGCCGGGGAGGTCGGTGAGCTCGACGTGTTTCGAGGCCGCTGCGGCTTTGATCGGCCGACGCAGGCTGCGGAGATCGTCGTGCGAAAGCGATTGGGTCTGCAGAAAGCCGATGGGATCGAATGGCTTGGGACCGAAGCGACGGCCGAGTCGAGCTGGGAGGCGCGCTTTCGAACCGCATCCGGCGAACAGCGGGTTCGGCTGCGCTTGGAGAGTACCGGGGCGACGCGTCCGGCGAGCTGTGGGGGCGAGGCGGAGGCGGTGACGGAGCTCGTGGAGGGCTAGGGTGCCGGCGCCTGGAGGGGAGGGGATCGACCTGCTTTTCGGCGCGACCCAAGCTTCTCCAGGGCGCCGATTCCCACAATGGGCTAGAAGCGGGGTGTGGAACTCTGGTTGCTCGCGCTTTGGGCTCTTTCTGGCGCCGCGCTGCTGTTCACGCACCTCCTGATGGCTTGGCGCGTGCTTTCAGGCCCCCTCGCTGCGCAATGGCGCTACCTGGGTTTCCTCGTGCCCGTCTTCACGCCCGTTGTCGCATGGCGCGGCGGCAACCGCCTCGGCCCGCTCACCTGGGTTCTGTTCTTGGTGATCTATCTTTCCGCCCGCATGATCGAGGTCTGATGTCAGAGGCTCGCCATCCGTTCGTGACCGTTCACGTTCGATCCGAGCAGCTCGAGCTCGCGCAGCTCCGGCTCTGGGAGCTCGGCGCGACCGGTCTCGAGGAACGGGACCGCACGACCTTGGTGCACGGCGCAGAGTCGGGCGAAACCGTCGTCATCGCAGCGTTCCCGGACGAGGCTTCCGCGCGGTACGCCTTGCGCGAAATGCGAAGCGGGTATGAGGCCGATATCCTCTACGTGCCACGAGTGGATTGGGCGACCGAGTGGCGTCGCGGCTTTGGCGCTCAGCGCATTGGGAAGCGGCTATTGCTGCACCCTTCCTGGGAGCCGGCGCAGAGCAAGCCCGGGGACGTGGTCATCACGATCGATCCGGAGAACGCGTTCGGAAGTGGCGACCATGAAACCACGCGGCTCGTTTTGCAGGTGCTCGATGAGCGCGTGGCTGGCGGGGAGCGCGTGCTGGACGTTGGGTGCGGAAGCGGGGTCTTGTCGATCGCCGCGCTTCGACTCGGAGCGGCGTCGGCGATTGCAACCGACATCGACGAGGATTCGGTGATCGTGACCGCGCGAAACGCAGAGCTCAATGGGGTCGCGCCACGCATTCGGGCATCGACGCTGCAATTGGCCGAGATCGACGAGAACTTCGACATCGTCGTTGCCAACATCGAGACCAGGGTTCTCATACAGATGCCCGAGGATCTCCAGGCGCGGTTGGCTCCTGACGGGCTACTGGTCGTAAGCGGCATCCTTCGTCCCGAGCTCGACGAGCTTCTCGCCGCTTACGCGACGATGAAGCTCGAACAATGCCTCGAAGAGGGTGAATGGTGCGCCTGCGTGTTGAGGCATGCGGAGCCATGACCCTCCGAAGGCTCTACGCGCCCGGTTTGCCGGACGAGGGTGGGGCGGTCGTTCTTGGAGAAGCGTCGAGCCGCCACGTACGGGTGCTCCGACTTCGAGCCGGCGAGACGGTCGTCTTGTTCGACGGGAAGGGCCGCGCCGCGACGGCCCGCTTGGAATCAGTCGCAGACGACGTGGTCTGTCTTGCAGAGCCTTCCGTGGCTGCCGCAACGCGACGCGCGCGCATCGTCCTGATGCTTGCTGTCCCGAAAGGCTCGAAGCTCGACGAATGCGTGCGGGCAGCCACGGAGCTTGGCGTCGACGAGGTCGCTCTCATGCTAACCGAGCGAACGGTTCCCCGTTGGGATTCCCAGCGCACGCGCACGCGTCTCGATCGGCTGACCCGAATCGCGAGCGAAGCGGCCGCTCAGTGCGAGCGCGACGACGTACCGATCGTGCACGCCCCTCGCCCCTTCCAATCCTGGCTCGAAGAGATGCCGGCGAGCACGAAAGGCGTCCTGTTTGGCGCTCGAGCCGAGGGCGCAGTGGCCCTCGATCGCAGCACGCAAGAAGTTTGGTGTGCCCTTGGGCCCGAAGGAGGATTCACCGAGGAGGAGATCCTCTCGTTCGAACGGTCCCGTTTTTCGGTGGCAAGCTTGGGAACCCGCGTCCTGCGGGTGGAGACGGCCGTGCCCGCTGCCCTGGCGATTGTTGCGGATCGCCTCGGTGACGTCCGATAAGCTCGTTGACAGGTCGGCAGGTGCACAGCCACCATTGGGCAGGATATGTCCGTTCTCGCATCGCTCCTGGTTCGCGACCAGGTCATCCCCGTCGATCGCGCCCAGGGAGCCATCCAGGATCAGGTGATGCGCGGGGGAAATCTCGACACCGTGCTTCTCGAGCTCGGCTTGCTGCGCGAGAATGAAATGAACGCCTATTGCGCGGCGGTGTACGGGCTACTCCCCGCGACGCGCGACGAGGTGATGCGGACCGCAATCTCCACGATCCGTGTCTTGCCGCGCGAGTTTGCCGTGCGACATCGATTGATCCCCGTTGCGAGAACCGAAGATGCCGTCGTGCTTGCGGTCGACCGCCCCTTGCCTGATGCCACGCTCCGCGAGATCTCCTTCGAGCTCGGTATCGATCCGGTGCAGCGAATCGTTTGCTCGCTCCGCGTCGAAGCGGGCCTGGCGCTTCACTACGACATCGAGATGACGGCTCGGATGAGGCAGCTCAGCCACCAGCTCGAGGCCGCGGATCCCGGAACGATTCCCTACGTCGCGCCATTTGACGGGGTTGGAAGCCGCAGCTCCATCCCGCCTATCAAAGATGCGTCTGGCTCTTTCCCGCGCGTCAACTCGTCGATACCCTCGCCGACGGGAATCGCGGATACAGAGCCCCCCGTCGAGGTGGCGCCGAAGGTGGCCTCTTCTGTGCCCGCGGGCACGTTTCGGGACTCCGATCCCGGTGCCGCCCGCAGGCACTCGGAGCCGCAGACCGGCTTCGTCGACGCGACGCGATATAGCCTTCCGCCTCGCCCACCCGAGATCCTCGGACGCCCCTCCATGAGGCAAACGAGCTCAAAGCGGCCTTCAGGTCGGAGCGGGCGTGCAGCGTCGAGGCCAAGCGGGCTGGCGAACACCTCGCAGCCTGCACCGGCCACGGGTTGGCAACCTGCGCCGGCACCGGCAACGGGGTGGCAACCCGCACCTCCGCCCGCTCAGCCTGAGTCGGGTTGGAAACCTGCGCCCCCGCCGCGTTCCGCGCATTCAGGGCATCATCTTCCCGTCGACCCGCGGCGGGACAACGACGGAAGCGCAATGACGCACGACGTCGTGTCGCTGCGCCCCGGCGCGCCCAGCTCGGCGCCGCCCAACGTTGACAGCGAGCCGGTCGGCCGGAGGTGGAATCCCGCACCGGCGCCTCTCGTCGAGGAGGGCTCGCTGCCGAGCGTCATCGTCGACTTTGGGGAAGAAGTGGAAGGGCTCGTAGCCGCGCTTCGCGATGGCAGCCCCGAGGACGACATGCTGATCCCTCCTCTGTTGGCGCTCGGCGAGGCCGCGCTCCCGGCGCTGGCTCGGGAGTTTCCGGGCGAGCTCTGGTTCGACCGCAACGAGCCGCACGCCAGCATGCCGGCCGGCAGGGATGTTTCTCCAATCGCGAGGGCCTTCGTGGCGTTTGGGCGTCATTCCGTCCCATATCTGACCCCCTTGCTCGACGATGAGGACCCAGACATTCGCTACTATGCTTCGGTTCTTGCTTCCGAGTTCGTGCATGCCGACTTGGTGCAACCAGTCGGCCGTCGTTTGTTCGACACCGATCCGGGGGTCCGCAGCAATGCGTACCGCGCGCTGAGCGTCCTCTATGCATGCGAGGTCGAGTTTACCCAGCTCATCGAGCGGCTTCGTGCGTCGGCACGGGACGGCCGGAACGTGGAATCACAGGCGGCGTCCATCGACGCCTTAGGAAGGCTGCGCGACGCCGAATCGTTCGAATTCTTCGTTGCACTGCTCGAAAGCCCAGAGTCCGGGGTGGTCGAGGCCGCCCACGCAAGCCTGGTGCGCCTGAGCTGTCAGGACTTCAACCGCAGCAAGAAGAAGTGGGGTGCATGGTACGAAAAGTACCGCATAGAGCACCGCGTGGTTTGGCTGATCACCGCGCTCATGCACTCCGACGAGCGCTTGCGTCGGCGCGCAGGCGAAGAGCTCAAGCACCTCACCCAGGAGGATTTTGGCTATGAGCCGGGAAAGTCGAAGAAGCTGCGGATCGCTTCGCAGAAGAAGTATCGGACCTGGTGGGTAGGCGTCGGTTTCCGCATGTTTGTCGAAACACAGCCGGGCGGATCTGGTCATGCGCGCAACCGGTGATAGACTTCCCCCGCATCGCCTAGACGAGCTCCCATCGTGCGAATCCCGAGGCTCCTAACCATACTGGGTCCTGCGTCTGTTCTTTACGTTCTGGCCGCGCGGGCCTCTTCGGACATCGCCGCCTCCCCGGACTGGTTGGTGGTCTTCCTGTCCCTCGTGTTTTCTCTGACGCCGCTCGCCCTTCTCTGGTCCTGGTCGAGCAGGCGTGGCGCCTCACGGCTGGCATTCTTGGGGGTGAGCCTTGCCGTCGCGATTGCATCCTCGCGTACCGCTTCGCCCCTGCTCGAGCTGACCCACGACATCGCCTGGCTGCTCGCAGCACTCACGATGATCGACCTCGTCGTGCCGCGCGAGACCAGTTCGCTCGTTCGATACGGAGCCCTGGGAGCTCTCGCGTCGGCTGCGTTCGTCGGGGCCGGTTTGGCGCGAGAGGGCTTGCTTCCGGAAATGACGTTTGCCGTCGTGGTCGTCCTCGCGGTTCTGGCGACGGGCGCCCTTCACCAAATCGTGCTCGTCGGCCGAGGACACGTGGTCGAAGGCGGCTTGTCGGGGATTGCGCTGGCCAGCCTCGCCGTGGGCCTTGCGTACTGCTGGTTTGGTCCCTTCGATGGCGTTCTCGCCACCACAGTCGAGTTTGGCGTCGCTTCGCTGCTCTGGCTCGGGCATCTCGCCTGGCTCGATCCGGGATGGCGCTCGTTGCGGCGCGTCGGTGTGCCGGTCGTCGTAGCTTCTGCGCTTTGTTTTGCGATGACGGTAGGCTTTGCACCCGACGCGGATCTCGAGCCATGGAAGCTCGGCCTGTTCGCGGTCGGATCGGGAGTGCTTTGGTGGTTGACGTTTTCGTTTGCGCGAAAGCTGTCCAATCGCGCCGTGTGGAGTACTTCCGGCCGCCTCGCCGACGCGGCGGGGGCCGCGAGGAGTCGCTTGGTCGGAGGCGCGGCACTCGCAGAGGTCGCCACCGGAATTCTCGTGCCCTTCGGCAAAGTCTTCGAGGGTAGCAAAGGGTCTACCGAGCTCTACACCTTGGAGCCCCCCCTCAGGCTCCGCCTAGACAGCGGCGAGCGGGCGAATATCAAGCCGGCCAAGGCCCCTGCCGCGATCACCCAGCTGCTCTTTGCAGGCGGTCAACAGGGGGCTCTCGATCTCGTCGGTTTGCGCGCCCGAGTCGTTCGCGATCCATCGATCCGAGAGCTCGTCAACACCATGGCAGACCACGGGATCGGCTGCGCGCTGCCGTGCATGCACCTCGACCAGGTCGAAGGTGTGCTTCTTCTGCCGCTGGGCGATCGATCGGAGGCGCTCTCGCGCACCGAGCTCGACGAGCTTGGACGCTTGGCGGATTCGCTCGGGGGGGCTCTCGCCTCGGCCCTCGCGCAGCGCCGAGCCGACACGCACATTCACGAGCTGTCCACCCTTCGGCGCGAGGCGGAAGACCGGATTGCGGCACTCGAAGGCGAGCTCGATCAACTCCGCGGCCAGTGTGACGTGCTCGGGCGCGGCCTCGCCGAAGATCGAACCCTGCACGTAGCGTACAGCCAGTCGATGCGGCGTGTGCAGACGCGCGCGATCGAGCTGTCCCCGCTGGCCGATCCGGTTCTACTCGTCGCTCCAGCGGGCTCTCCGGTGTTGCCGGTCTCCCGCTTCATCCACGACCGCGGGCCGCGCTGGGAGGCAGCGTTCGTCGTTGCAGATTGCTCGGCCGCACCGCCCGATCAGCTGGAAAGATTGCTCTTTGGCTCGCCGAGAGAGAGCCACACGGGTTGGTTTCAGTCTGCCGCGGGGGGGACCTTGCTTTTGCGAGACCTTCCGGCGCTTTCCAAATCCAATCAGGCGCGTCTCGCAGCGGCATTGGCCGAGCAGAATGACCAGGAGAATGAGAGCAGAGACCCTCGACTCATCCGCCCAAGGCTGATCGCGACCACGCGGGCGCCGCTTGGCGAGCTCCAGAGGCGCGGTGCGCTCGACCCCGAGCTCGCCAGACTATTGACTCAACCCGGTCTCACCATTCCGCCGTTGCGCGACCGGCGCGAAGACGTTCCCTCGCTATCGCTTCTCGCCATTGACCGGGCATGTCGGGTTCTGGCACGGGAGCCTGTCGGCATCACCGAAGAGGCGATGGCTGCTCTCGTGGACCACGACTGGCCCGGCGACGTGGCCGAGCTCGAGCTGATCATCGAGCTCGCGGTCGCGAAAGCCTCTTCCACTACGATCGCGCTTTGCGACCTGCCCCCGCTCGCTTGGCCGGGGCCGGACGAAGAGGAGCCGCTGACCGGGACCTATGTCGAGGTCGAGCGCCGTCTCCTCGAACGTGCCCTTCTCCGATCCGGGGGCAACAAGAGTGAGGCTGCGCGGATGCTTGGGCTGAAGCGCACGACCTTCCTCGACAAGCTCCGGCGTCACGGGCTCGAGCAACGCGCGCCACACGACCTCGGCGGCACGGCGGTTGGCTGAGTCGATGCAACCAATCCTCCTATGGGACGTGATGGGCACGCTCGTACACGATCCGTTCTTCGAGGAGATGCCCGAGTTCTTCGAAATGAGCTTCGAGGAGCTGCTCGCCGTCAAGCATCCAAGCGCATGGGTCGAGTTCGAGCGTGGGGAACGCAGCGAGAACGATTTTCTCGCAAGTTTTTTTGCAGATGGTCGGGAGTTCGATCGAGACGGTTTCCTGAGGCTCGTTCGCGCTTCCTACCGATGGCTTCCTGGCCTCGAAAAGCTTCTCGAGGAGCTGCACGGCGCGGGGTGCCGCATGCACGCGTTTTCCAACTATCCGGTTTGGTACAGACTCATCGAAGATCGCCTGAGTCTGTCGCGATTTCTCGATTGGACGTTCGTCTCTTGCCTCACTGGCCTGCGAAAGCCGGACTCAGCAGCGTACACGCAGGCCCTAGATGCGCTCGGAGTGTCCGGAGAGCGCTGCGTCTTCATCGACGATCGTGCCGGCAACTGCGAAGCTGCAAGGGATCACAGGGTTCACAGCGTGGTATTCGAAGGGGTCGAGCCCTTGCGCGCCGCACTGCGAGAAGCCGGCGTGCTGTAGCTACTCGGGGTGGTTCTTCGCCCACCACCGCCGGTAGCTCGCCTGGATCGTCAAAAACTGGTCACGGTCGGCCGTCTCGGACAAGGGCTGCAAGAAGCGGGTCAGATGCCAAAGCTCGCGCGATGCGAGCAGACGAATGTTGGCCCGGCCGTCCCCAAGGCCTTCGATCAGCCACTGAATGCGGATTTCGTTACCGCGTTCAGAGAGCCAGCGAAGCCACGGGTCCCGCGAAAACCCAAAGTCGTGGGCCGTCAGCACCCTGAGCCCGACGCGGCAGGCCGTTGCGATGCCGCGATCGGAGTCGGCCAGCAAATCCACGAACAGGGCCGCCGATGCTTCGTCGCGCAGCTGTGTCAGCGCTGAAATTGCCCGGCGCCGAATGGGGAGCGGCTCGATGACCTCGGACGCCAAGCGGCGCAGCTCGCCGAGGGCACTTCGGTAGAGCGCTTCTTGCTGATAGGCGCTGAGCAAATGCAGCGCGACGCGTCGGCACTCCCGGTCTTCGTCGAGCGAGGCTTGCATCAGCGGCTCGATCAGACGGGGGCTCGAATAGGCTGCGCAGATGACCGCCGCGTAATAGCGAACCTTTGAAGTCGGATGACGCATCAGGCGGGCGAGATACGGGATCGCCTCTCCTTCGAAGGCGGCGAGGGCCGCTGCGATCGCCGAAATCTCGTCGGGGCGCTGCAATCGGGAGTCGGTGGCCAAGGGGTTGCGCCATAGTGGCCCCGGGAAGCTCTCGGCCAGCTCCTCGAGCGCGAAATTACCAAGCGCCATCAGACGCCTCACCACCGGAGCGATCTCATGGGGGCCGAGGGTGACGAGCTCGTCGACGAGCCTTCGTGCAAGGTCGACGAGGGTCTCCTTCAGCACGGGTTGGCTGTCCGAGCCTCGGTCGGCCGCGGCGGGCGCCTTGGCGCGAACGCGCGACCCGCTATCCTCCGTGCTGCCCTCCGGTGCCGCCGGAATCACACCCGCGGGTAACGGGTACTTTCGCCTCGGCCCAGCCATCTCCCCGGTTATACCAGCACCTCGGCGTTTTTGGTGCGGCTCCCTAGTCTTGTCGCGTTTTTGCAGGCAAACTCCCGTCCGATGTACAGGATGATCGTGCGCGAGCTCGGGGGCCCGGGCGCCCTGAAGCGCGAAGAGTTGAGCGATGTGCAAGCCGGCCCGGGTGAGGTCGTCATCGATGTGAAGGCCGTGGGCTGCAACTTCTTCGACATCCTCATTACCGAAGGCAAGTACCAAGTTAAGCCGGATCTGCCGTTCTCGCCCGGCGCCGAGGTCGCGGGAATCGTTCGATCGCTCGGCAAAGGTGTTTCGCGTTTTTCGGTCGACGACCGCGTGAGCGCCCTCCTCGAATTCGGTGGTTTCACTTCGACCGTAGCCGCGGCTGAAGCACGTGTCTTCCCCATGCCTACCGCCATGACTTTCGAAGAAGCCGCCGCCCTGGGGCTCGTCTATCAGACCTCTTACGTTGGCTTGGTGCATCGAGCGAACCTGCAGAAAGGCGAAACGCTTCTGGTGCACGCGGCGGCCGGAGGAGTAGGGCTCGCTGCTGTTCAACTCGGCGTTGCGCTCGGCGCGAAGGTCATCGGCACCGCTGGGACTTCTGAGAAGCTTTCACTCGTGAAAGAAAACGGAGCGCACGAAGTCGTCAACTACCGCGAAGAGAATTGGGTCGAGAGAGTGCAAGCGCTGACCGCGGGACGCGGGGCGGACGTGATCTACGACCCGGTCGGCGGGGACACCTTCGACCTGTCGACCAAATGCATTGCCTTCGAGGGAAGGGTTCTGATCATTGGCTTCGCGAGCGGGCGCATCCCATCTGCGAAGATGAACCGTGTCCTGGTGAAGAACTTCTCCTTGGTCGGGCTGCACTGGGGACTCTATTTCAAGAAGAACCCCAAGGTGATTCAACAAGCCCAGGAAGCCATTGTCCGCCTGCATTCCTTGGGGAAGATCGCCCCACTCGTCTCGGCGACGTATCCTCTAGGCGACGCTGAAGCTGCCCTCGCTGCGCTTGGCGGCCGCAAGACGACCGGCAAGGTGATTCTAATCCCCTAGCTCCCTGAAGGTTTGGAGTCTGAAAGCACCGAATCGCAGCGTTCGATCACGGCATCGATGACGCCGGAGTGACTGCCGAGCGGGGCCGCCATCAAAAACTGCACACCCTCGTGTCGTCCAGCCGCTTCCTCGACGAGGCGAGGCAGGTCTTCGGTGACGTGCCGCCCTGGGGCGAGCATGAACGGGTGAACGACGACCGTGGTCGCACCTTTCTCGACGCAGCGAGCGAAGCCCTCAGCGATCGTGGGCTCGGCGATCTCCATGTGGGCAGGCTCCACGATGCTTTCGGGGCCGAGGCGCTTACTGACCAAGGCAGCGACCTCGTCGAGCAGCGCGTTGGCCGCAGCCCGCCGACTCCCATGGTCGATCAAGAGCACCGCCGGGCGCTCGCCCGTCGTTTGTTCGCCCTCGCCGGAAACCACCATCATGCGAATCTGGGTCACTGGCTACACGGTGTCAAGATCAGCGGCCGCACCGCGGACCTCAAGTGCAGTCGGAGAGTGCTCGCTTGACGGACGCGACGTACGTGCCGCCAAACAAATTCACGTGCACCAGAAGAGGGTAGAGCTGATAGAGGGCAACGCGTTCCGCCGCGCCCGGCGCGAGCGGTCGGGCTTCGGCGTACGAAGCAAAGACGCGCTCGCCGAAACCACCGAAGAGTCGCATCATCGCCAGATCGATTTCGCGGTGACCCCCGTAGACTGCAGGATCAATCAATGCTGGCTGTCCCTCGTCATCGACGTGCAGGTTTCCTCCCCAGAGGTCGCCATGTAGCCGAGACGGAGGCTCTGCCGCGCCGACCCGCTCGGGCAGAACACGCTGCAAGGCGTCGAAGGCGGAACGCATCGCGGAATCGATCAAGCCTCGGTCGTTGGCGAGCTTCAGCTGGGGCTCGAGTCGAGACGACCAGTAGAAGGAGGCCCAGTCGTCGGTGACCGTGTTCGATTGCGCGAGGCTGCCGATGAAATTGTGGTGGTCGAGCCCAAACGAGGGGGCGCCGTAGGCGTGCAGGGCGGCCAACGATCTACCTAGAGTTTCATCGAACGCCCTCTGACGTTTTGCGGGAGTCATCAGCTCGAGCGCGAGGTACGCCGGCCGCGCGTCCGAGACCGCGATCACGCGAGGCGTCCGAATCGAGTTCGCGTCCCAGAGCCAGCGAAGTCCGCGCGCTTCCGCCTCGAACATGCCGGGCGGCGGGTTCGGGTGTGTTTTGACGAAGAGCTGCGTCCCGTCAACGAGGGTAATTTGGTACGCGTCGTTGATGTCGCCGCCGCCAAGGCGTCTTGCGCCGCGCAGTCGATTGCCCAACCGTCGTTCGAGGGCCTCGCGCAACTCCGGGCTCATGGCCGGTGATTTTCGCGGATGTGCTGCAGAAGCCCCTGCGAGGCTGCTTCGCAGATGTCGAGCACGGTTTCGAATCCGTCGCCCTCGCCGTAGTAGGGGTCGGGCACATCGGCGTCGCGCGGCGAGCCGGGATCGTAGCTACGGAATAGAACGATCTTCGACTTGGCTGCTTCGTCGGGCGCCATGCGCAGGAGGTCACGCTGGTTTACTCGATCCATCGCGATCAAGTAATCGAACCGCTCGAAGTCCTTTCGCTCCACCATGCGCGCGCGCCCGGCCAGCTCGATGCCGCGGCGTTTCGCGGAGGCTGTCGCCCGGCGGTCGGGAGGCTCGCCGACATGCCAGTCTCCCGTTCCCGCGCTGTCGATCTGGATCTCACCGTCGAGGTGCTCGCGTTCGAGAAGCTGACGCATGGTCGCTTCCGCCGTGGGCGAGCGACAAATGTTTCCAAGACAAACGAAACAGAGACGGACAGTCATGGCTATGGCGTGAGTAGGACCTTCCCAGTGTTTTGGCCAGCTTCGATGTCAAGACTCCTGGCACCGTGTTAGGCTTCGCCCATGGACGTCGTTTTGGCCCCCGACATCTACGTCAATGCTTCGATCGCGCTCGGCTCTCCACCGGAGCGTGCTGTCCGGCGCGCGTTCGGTGGCCCTGGCAAGCCAAAGACTTCGACCTGGGTGATGGAGCGCGTCGAGTCGATGCTTCATGCGCTTCCGGAATTCAAAGACGATGCCGTTAAGCAGCAGATGACGACCATTCGCGGTCTCGTTGACGTCGTCGAAACGAATGACTTCTTCATCGAAGACTGGAATGAGGCCCTCGTTGCCCTCGCAAAGGCCGCGGGGGTGGCTCGCGTCCTGACCGATCACCCTGATCTTCTGGCTGATGAGGGCTTGCAAAGCGTGGAGTTCGTCTCATCCGACAATTGGCTCGACGAGCAGGTCACCCCACCGCCACCACCCCCGGTTTAGCTCGCGCCTTGAGCCAGGTAGCCCAGGCCTGCTACACGTTGGCCCGTGTCCGACTCGTTTCTTCCGCAAAAAGATGAAATCAGGCGACGCCTCGAGGGGCGTTACGTCGGCGCAGTTCCGCACAACCAGGCATTGGGTCTTCGAGTCGTGGACTACAGGCCTGAGCATCTCTCCCTGGCCCTTCCGTATCGCGTGGATCTCGTAGGCAACCCCGAGACAGAGGTGCTTCACGGTGGCTGCATCACCAGCCTGATCGACGCGACCTGTGGTGGAGCGGTCATCATGTCGCTCGCTGCTCCACGGCGAATCGCAACGCTCGATCTTCGTATCGACTACGTGCGTCCGGCCCTGCCGCATCAAGAAGTGGTCTGCGGCGCCCATTGTTACAAAGTGACCAGGCACGTCGCGTTTGTGCGCGCCAAGGCGCACCACGGTGACAAGGCAAACCCCATCGCGACCGCATCTGGGACGTTCGTGATCTTCCCGGACGAAGGACGGCGAACCGAAGACACGGTGTCCAAGTGAGGCTGCGCGATGCGGTGGTGGAGCTTCGCCAAACCGGCGACTTCAAGTCGCTCCAGGAAGCGATCCCATATGCCCGATTCATGGGCATCAGTGGCGAGCTCGTCGACGGCGACGTGATTGGCCGAATGCGCTACTCGGAACACCTCGTCGGCAACGCGAACGTGCCCGCGCTTCATGGAGGCACCCTTGGCGCGCTCATGGAGTCGACCGCGATTTTTAAATTGCTTTGGCACGGGGAGACGACGGCGATCCCCAAGACGATCAACATCACGGTCGAGTACCTCCGAGGCGCTCGCCCCCAGGACGTGTTTGCTCGGGCGGAGTTCACGCGGCGCGGCAGGCGCGTCGCCAACGTTCGTGTATTCGCCTATCAAGACGACCCGGATTGTCCGGTTGCCGTGGCAACGGCGCACTTTCTCCTGGTACAAGACTGAGATGACCAAGCAGCCGATTCACGGCCTTTGCAACGCCGAGCTGGCCCAACGCGCGAAGGCATTGCTTCCTCGCGGGCACGGGATGGCTCGGCGGATCCATCGACAGGTGATGCGGGAAGGCCGATTCGAGCCGGAAAGCTTTGGGCTCGGCCGGGAGGCCGCTGAGGCCTGGCGTGCCGAGTTTTCCTTCGAGCTCCCCACGCTGGTCGCCGTGAAATCGGATGACGGAGACGAAGGGGCGACCTCCAAGATGGTCCTGCGATTGCAGGACGGGTTCGAAGTCGAGGCCGTGCGCATCCCCATGGGGCGCGGTCGATACACGCTGTGTGTCTCGAGCCAAGTCGGCTGCAAGATGGGCTGCACCTTTTGCGAAACCGGGCGCATGGGTTTGCTCCGTCACCTCCGGACCGACGAGATCATCGCCCAGTTGCTCGTCGCACGGCACCACCTCGGCTGGCCGATTCGCAACCTCGTCTTCATGGGGATGGGCGAGGCGCTCGACAATTCCAAGAACGTGCTTCAGGCGCTGCGGGTCCTGAACGACGAGGCCGGATTGGCGATCGGTCAAGAGCGTTTGACGATTTGCACGGTCGGGAATGTCGAAGGAATTCGGCTCCTCGCTCAGCTTGGTTTCAAGCGGATCAATCTATCGATCAGCTTGAATGCGGCCAACGACCTGCTGCGGAACGAGCTGATGCCAATCAGCCGACGCAGCGACCTTGCAGAGCTCCAAAAAGCCCTCCTGTCGTACCGACCTCGTCGTAACTTCGTGCTCGGCGTCAACTATTGTCTTCTGCCCGGAATCAACGACACCGAGGCTGATGCGCATGCCGTGGCCTCGTTTTGCAAGCCCTTGGATCGGGTGCTCGTCAACGT
>RCNF010000073.1_pt1 | contig 40473 bp, 33 predicted proteins | sample 2041311 | NCBI WGS metagenome assembly RCNF01 (sample SAMN09708228, study PRJNA481090) | Marine sediment metagenome, whole genome shotgun sequencing project. | biome: marine sediment; feature: ocean; material: sediment; isolation source: Sewage treatment plant 2 marine sediment (STP2) ...
ACAAAGCGACAATCCTGCACCCGGAAACCCACATCGGACACGGCCAACAAGTGCTGAAGGTCATCTTGGGCCACCCAACCTGTGAGGGCGACATTGGGCATGGGATAAGCCCGTGGCTCGACGATGTGAAAAGTGAAACCTTTGGTGCACCGCAGTCCCCCCAGTCCTCGGTCGCCACTGAAATCCGCGCCAGCGCCCCGTCCGGAGTGTCTGGCCATCTTCAGAACGTATTTATTACAGGGGGGTTGTGACATCTTTACCTCTATCACGAAACTCAAGTCTGAGATCAAACGGCAGGGCATCAAGCTCGTCGACCTCAAGTTCACCGATTTTCTCGGCCGCTGGCACCGTCTGACCGTCCCCGCGTCGAACGCGGACAGTAAACTTTTTTCGGACGGACTCGGATTCGACGGCTCGAATTTCGCCGGCCTGAAGACTGTTGAGCTAGGTGACCTTTCACTCGTTCCCGACATCTCGACCGGGTTCGTCGATCCGTTCAGTGATGTCCCGACCGCGTGCTTTATCTGTGACATCGTCGAGGCAGACTCGAAGAAACCGTTCCCCCGCGATCCGAGGCATATCGCGAGAAAGGCTGAGGCGTACCTCAAGAAGACAGCGATCGCCGATCTCTCGATGTGGGGACCGGAGTTTGAGTACTACATATTCGACGAGGTCCTCGTCGACACATCGCACCTCAGCTTCGGATACGAGATCATCCCGCGCGAGGGTGAGAACAAGGGAAGCTTCGGACTGAAAACACACGACGGCTACCACGCCCTGCCCCCCGAGGACAAACTCGCCGGCGTGCGCGACCGCACAGTCGTCCTTCTCGAGGAAGCGGGCATCGGTATCAAGTATCACCATCACGAGGTGGGCGGCCACGGCCAGGGAGAGATCGAAGTCAAATTCGCGCCGCTGACGAGGATGGGCGACATCTCGATGATCGTTAAGTATTTCGTTCGCATGGCCGCTGACGAGGCGGGGATGATCGCGACATTCATGCCAAAGCCGATACACAATGAAGCGGGCAACGGAATGCACTTCCACCAGCACCTCTTTAAAAAGGGCAAGCCCCTCTTCTACAGCAAGTCCGGTTACGCGGGGCTGAGCAAGACGGCGCTTTCATATATCGCCGGGCTGCTCCACCACTCCCCCGCCCTGCTGGCGCTGACAAACCCGAGCACTAACTCGTATAAGCGACTCGTGCCGGGATTCGAGGCTCCGGTCAACGCGTTCTTCTCGCTCGGCAACAGGTCGGCCGCTATCAGGATCCCGAAATACGCCTCAACGCCCGAGAAGAAGAGGCTCGAGTTCAGACCCCCCGACGCTACGGGGAACATCTACCTCTCGATGGCCGCCCAGCTGATGGCAGGGATCGACGGTATCCGCAACAAGCTTGACCCGAAGGAACTCGGATTCGGGCCGCTCGAGGTGAACGTGTTCGAGATGACTGACGAAGAGAGAGGCAAGATCAAGGCGCTTCCCGGCTCGCTCGAAGAGGCGCTGCGCGAGCTCGAGAAGGACAACGAGTTCCTCCTCCAGGGAGATGTCTTCGACGCCACTATGATAGAAGACTGGATCGCACTGAAATTTGACAAGGACGTATGGCCGGTGCGAAACCGCACCCATCCGCTCGAGGTCCAGCTCTACCTCGACTGCTGATATAAAGGGAAGGGAGCAACGGGTGATCGAATTCCGACAACTAGGCGAGATGACGCTCGAGGACTACCGGGCTATCGGGATGAAGAGCGGCCTCGAGATACACCAGCAGCTCGACACGGAGAAGAAGCTCTTCTGCCGCTGCCCTATCCTTCCTTACAGCGACAGGGTCGACGCACAGATCCTCAGGCATATGCGCCCCACACTCTCCGAACTGGGCGAGTACGACGGCACAGCCCTGATGGAGTTCAAGACAAAGAAAAACATCATATACCAGATAAACAAGGAAACAGTCTGTACCTACGAGATGGACGATACGCCGCCGTTCGAGCTGAACGAGCAGGCTCTCGACATCGCGCTCGAGATCACGATGCTGCTCGGATGCAAGCTCGTCAGCGAGATCCATATCGCGAGGAAACAATACCTCGACGGTTCGATACCGACCGGCTTTCAACGAACCACGATCCTCGGTGTCGACGGCTCGATACCTTACGGCGACCGCAGGATAGGCATCATCCAGCTCGGCCTCGAAGAGGACGCCTGCCGCGAGATCACAGATATCGGCCATGACCGCGTCTACAGGACCGATCGCCTCGGCATCCCCCTCATCGAGACAGTCACATATCCCGAGATGTACACCCCGCAGGAAGTAGCCGAGGTTGCGCAGGTCATCCGGCACCTCACACGCTCGACCGGCAAGGTCCGCACCGGCATGGGCCGGACGAGACAGGACGTCAACGTCTCGGTCACAGGCGGGCGAAGGATCGAGATCAAGGGCGTGCCGCGTATCCCGATGATCCCGCTGCTCGTTCATAACGAAGCATTCAGACAGCTCGCCCTGCTCGATATCATGAAGACGCTAAACGACCGCGGAGTCACCGAAGAGACATTCAAATACGAATCTATAGAGGTCACCGACGTGCTCAAGGGGACGAAGTACTACCCCGTAGCCAAGGCCCTCAAGGACGGGCACGAGGTACATGCCGTCGTGCTTCGCGGATTCGCGGACATCCTCCCGACCAAGACTCAACCCGAGACTAAATTCTCGAAAGAGATATCGGATCGCGTGCGAGTCGTCGCATGCCTCGACAGGCTCCCGAACATCGCGCACTCGGACAGTGAGGGCGAGACATTCTCGAGCGCCGAGTGGACGAAGATAAAGAAGCACTCGAAGATGACCGGCGACGACGTGGTCGTGGTCGTGTGGGGAAGCAAGGCAGACTCGAAGATGGCGATCAGCGAGATCGCGCTGCGGGCAAAGGAAGCGGCTGTCGGCGTTCCCGACGAGACGCGACAGGCTCTGGCAGACGGGACAAACGGGTTCGAGAGGATACTGCCCGGGCCGAACAGGATGTACCCCGACACCGACCTCCCTCCCATCGCAATAACCGAAGAACGTATTGCGAGGATTCAATCCAGTCTCGCCGAGCTTCCCTGGGACAGGCAGGCCAGGTATCAAAAGCTGGGGCTCGATGAAGAAACAGCGCGGAAGATGAGTATCTCGAAGCGCAGGTACGCCTTCGACGAGGCCGTTTCGGAGACTGATTTTGCGCCTCTGACAGTGGCCGGGCTCCTGCTCAGCGGGATGCGAAGGCTGCGCCGCCGCGACGGCGTGGCGGAGTGCCGCGATGAGGCGTTCGTAGGAACACTCACTGCGGCGGCAAAGAAGAAGCTTCCCGATATGAGCCTTGAGGTGCTGCTCGCAAAGACGTGCGGCCCCGATGGTATCGAGCCGGAGAAGGCCGCGGAGGATTTTGAGCTCCTCGATAATAAAAAATTAAAAGAGAAGATGAAGGAGTTCGCCTCTTCGCTGGAGCTCCCCGACATAGAGCAGGATAAACTGATAAGGTACCTGACCGGTCAACTGGCCGTTCAATTCAGGGGATATATCACCGGGCGCGAGGCATTCGACTTCGCGGGCAGTTTCGTAGCGACCGCATAGGCGGCGCCAGGAAAGGTCAACGTGGGAAACGAATTCTACAAGGGATACATGGGCGCCGCGCTTGAGTGCCTGAAGAAGTTCGAGGCAGGCGTCTGGTTCGACGTGGAGGCCAACTCGACACGCGGTAATTTCAGGGGGATCATCCTCCCCAGGTCTGAGACCGCGGACAACAATCACATAGTGCTCAAGCTCGACACCGGCTATAACGTCGGCCTTGCAGTCGGGACGATCGAGTCGATGATCGTGCACGACAAACACGAAGCGCACTACAAGATCCCCGAGAAGGAATTCCCCTTCGATCCCAAAAAGCCCATGGTGAAGCTCCTCGGCACCGGCGGCACGATCGCCTCGAGGCTCGACTACCGCACCGGAGCAGTCATCCCGGCATTCACGCCCGGAGAGCTCTACGGTTCCGTTCCCGAACTCGCCGACGTCTGCAACCTCGAGACGGAGAAGATGTACGGCGTCTTCAGCGAGAATATGGGGCCCGAGCAGTGGATCGGCACGGCGGAGAAGATCGGCGAGGAGATAGAGAAGGGCGTAGCGGGTGTCGTCATCGGCCACGGAACCGACACGATGCACCACACGGCGGCGATCCTCTCGTTTATGGTCCAGGACTCGCCTGTGCCTATCGTCATGGTCGGCTCGCAGCGCAGCAGCGACCGCCCGTCTAGCGACGCCGCGTTGAATCTGATACATGCGACGCGCACCGCCGCCTACAGTGACTTCGCCGAGGTGATGGTATGCATGTTCGGCCCCACGAGCGACCAGTACGGCCTGCTCCACAGGGGGACCCGGGTGCGGAAGATGCATTCGTCATACAGGTCGACATTCAGGACGATCGGCGACATCCCGCTGGCGATGGTCGACCGCGAGAAATTCACACCGCTGCGCGATGACATCAAGAAGCGCAGAAAAGATACGAACGTCAAGATAAACACCGCATTCGACGATCGCATCTCGATCGTCTACTACTACCCCAACATGAAGCCCAACATCATCGATTCACTGATCGACAACGGGTACAGGGGGATCATTATCGCCGGCACCGGCCTCGGCCACGTCAACAAGCCCCTCTACCCCGCCCTCAAACGGGCATACGATGAGGGGATCTCGGTATACATGACCGTTCAGACACTCTGGGGTTACGTGCAGATGTATGTGTACGACACGGGGCGCGACATGATGGAACTCGGCGTAATACCGGGCTACAACATGCTGCCCGAGGTGGCGTACATGAAGCTCGGATGGGCGCTCGGCCAGAGCGAGGACCGCGAAGAGGTCAAGAAGATCATGCTGACACCGATCGCCGGCGAGATCACCGAGAGGGAGCCCCACAACGGGTACCTGATCTACCAGGGCGGTATTCCGGAAGTCGAGGAATTCATCAGCCAGTACAATAAGTAGATACAGGCGCTAAATGAATCAGAACGATTCGACAGATCAGGACAACGGACGTGGCGACAGCCGCGGCCCTGTCGACCTCACGACCTTCAAGGTCCTCTCTGACACATTCTTCGTCTCACTGTCCTGGATATTCATCACCCTGCTGAAACCGATCCGCTCGATACTGCTTGGCAGGCTCCTCGGGCCGTACCTCTACGGCGTGATGAACATAGCCACTCCCTACATCCAGATACTCGCCCTCGCGGCGAACATCGGCTTCAACGACGCGATGACGAAGCTGATACCGGGGGCGCTGCAGGAAGGCCGTCAGACCGACGCACGCCTCGTCTTCAGGGCCGCGCTGATAATGACGATCCTGCTCAGCGTACTGTGGACCGTCCTCCTGCTCCTCTTCACCGGACCTATCCTGAAGTATATAGCCCACCAGCCTGAGGCCGTCGTCCCGTTCAGGCTCTATGTTCTGGTAATCCCCTTTCTCGCACTGAACACCTTCTACGCGATCGTCTTCATCGCCTTTCAGCGCGGAAAGGCGCGCGCGAAAACGACTCTCTTTTACGGTCTGATCAACGTGGCCCTGCCGATCGCGGCCGTCCTTTTCCGCCAGGACATCAACCTCGTCATACTCGGCTTCGTCGTCTCGGAAGTGGCCGGCACCCTGATATACGCGCGCTTCTACCGGAAAGAGGTAGCTCCACGGTTCGACGGCCCCTCACTCCCGCTGCTCGGCGGCATAAAAGAGATCTTCGCGGTCGGGCACCTCTTTTTCTTCGCGCAGCTCGGATGGAACCTGATAAACGCCGTCGACCGCGTGATGGTCAAGTACTTCATGGACGCGGAATTCCTCGGCTTCTACACGATAGGCGTGCTGATCGTGACGTCTCTCGGCCGTATCACCTCGACAGCAGGCATGGCGCTCGTCCCCTCCCTCTCGGCGGCGAGGGCGGTAAATGACCAGCGTGTCTACAGGAAGCAGGTCCTCAACGTCTCACGCCTTGGATTCATCGTACTTGCGCCCATTGTACTGATCATCTACTCGGTGATAGGGGACATGCTTCAGCTTGTTCTGCCGCGGTTCGCGCCGGCGATTCCTGTCATCAGGATCCTCGTATTCGTAGCGATCTTCGATCTCGCGGTCAGGATTGGACGGGCCTCGGCCGTCGCCTGCGGAAGGGGCGGACTGCTCGCAGTGGCTTACGTGATAACGGCCGCCTGGAACATCGCCTGGAACTGGATACTGATACCGAGGATGGGGATGGAAGGGGCTGCGTACGCCTCGCTCTCCAGCTTCCTTATCCTCGCGCTCCTGCTTCAGGGACTAATGAAGCGGGACGCATCGGTGACGATAAGGGTCAGGGACGCCGTCTTCCCCGTAATCCTCTCACTGGTCTACCCTCTGGTCTACGAAGTAGTGCCCTTCGATGGCGCGATACTGAAGAGTCTCACGGTGCTCGCTGTCGGCAGCGCTGCCTACCTCTTCCTCGCCCTGGTCACGGGACTGGTACGGAGCGATGACCTGGCGCAGGCGAGAGATTCCCTGGAGCCAAGGTCCGGAGTCCCGCATGTAAGGGCCGGACTCGCCCTGCTCGGCCTGATGGAGAGTATCCGGGGAAGTATCAGGAAAGACTAGCGCAGGATACGGGCGGTGAGCCTTCGATGCGCGATAGCGGCGAGACGCGGGTGCATCACGAAATACTGCCTTCCTTCCTCCGGGGCCTGGACCTTTCCCAGGAGCCTGTCTTCTTCAAGCAGCGTAATGCACTCGGCGAGCAGATCGATCCCGAGTACCTGCAACCGTTCCCTCAGATTCAGGAAATCGTCGCCCTCCTTGAGAGTCAGCTCACGGGACAGAAGGATGTCGCCCGTGTCGATGCCGCGGTCTATGAAATGAACCGTCACCCCGATGGGGTCACCGTAGAAGGCGCTCCACTCTATTACGTTCATCCCCCTGTAGGCGGGCAGGATCCCCATGTGGGCATTGAGTATCCCGAGTTTCGGCGCGGCGATCATCCATTTCCTGAATATGCCGTGCCCCGCGTTTATAAGGATATCGACTCCGTTATCCTCAACGAATTTTATCGCGTCGTTCGTATTGAAGCTGCTGAAACACTCCATCGGTATCCCCTCTCCCGAGGCGATCGTCCGGAGAGGAACGTTCCACGAACCATACCCGCGGGAAGAGGCGTACTGCTCGAGCTGTGAGGGCTCCGTTCCGCCGGAGGGCCGGGCCCTCCCGAGCATGTAGCCGGCATCCTCGATGATGGCCGAATACTCGCGCTTCTTCAGGCGCTTCCGCAGCTTTGCCCCCTTCGTCGTCTCGTTGCTGATGATACAAACGGGGAGGCGGCCCATCTCCTTGAGGCGCTGAATGATCACGGCGCCGTACGGGTTGTGGTTCGATGAGGTGACGATACCGATCCTCACGGCGACACCCCCTCGAGTTCCTTCATCGTCGCCTCGAGAAGCATCTCGGCGTCGGCGTAGAACTTCGCAGCCCAGTTCGGGAAGCCGTAACGGATATATCCTCCCCAGACGGGGTACGATCCGGCGATCCCGCCCCTGATGCCGGGATTGGACGAGTCGAGTATCTGGGTCGATTCGAGAAGTTCGACCATCTTGAGCGCGCCGTTGAGGTAGCGCGCATCGAATCCGTGGTCGCGATAGAGCTTGAGCCAGATCAGTGCGGTCTGGGCATTCCCTGTAAGGCACGAGTAACTGTCATCGGAGCGCCAGCGTGAATCGAGTCTTCCCGGGGGCAGCGGAGGCATCGCCTTGGGATCCTTCTTGCCGCGCTCGAAAAGCATCAGTATCCGTTCGGCCCCTGTCCCGACTGTACGCAGGACCTCATCTCCGAGTTCTTCGGGCAGGGCGGATACCGATTCGAGCAACCCCCGCATCGTATAGGCGATCGTATGCGTGAAGGGGAGATCGCCCTCCCTGAAAGATGCCTTCTCGAACCAGCCGTTCTTTCCAGCCTGAGCAATCGTCCATCGAGCGTTGGCCTCGGCGGCATCAAGATATCTCTTTTCACCGGTGATCCGGTATACCTCGATCAGCGACCAGGCCACTCTCGAATAATATGTATGCGGTATGTTGCAGAATGTGTACCGACACCATTTCCCGTCGTCGTCTTGTACCGACAGGAGCCAGTCGGCCGCCCTGACGGCCGCTTCGAGAAAATCCTTCCTCTTCGTCTCACGGTACAGGGCCGTCCATCCAAGGATCACCTGGCCGCTGACGAAGACGCTGGGGACATCATTGATCCCCATACCTTCATTAAGCCCTCCGCCCGGCAGCTGAATCGACATCTCCCATTCGCCCATCCTAACGGCCCGGTCAAAAAAGTCTCTCTCACCGGTCAGCCTGGCGTACTCGATGAATGTCGGGATGATATATCCGGTCGTCTCCGGGTAGGGGGGCATCCATCCGCCGCTGTACGAGAATGAATATGATCCCGCGACACCGCCTGTACCGCTCACATCCTGTGCCCTGCGCAGCCAGTCCATCACGGCGCTCAGATGCTCCCGCGGCTCACCCGGAACGCGGAGACGGCCCCGCATCTGGCGCAGTATGACCTGAAGGTGCGTAGGAGCGGTGTATATGTGGTGAACTGCTCTAAGTCTAGAAAAAGGCATCTCTGTCGAGTGTCCCTCTTGCTTCGTGGACAAGTAATTACATACCGGGCAATGAAATAACCCCGGAACACCAAGATAAAGCGGCTCCGGCGGGGGTGTCAAATGATAAAATCGGGGCACGTTCATTGGCGCCCCGTTTTCGTAAACATTCATTTACATTCACGTAAACTGTCAATTACATTTTAACTCCTTGCTTTTATTGACGTTAGCGAGGATACACAGAATTACGTAAAATATTGTTTACTATTGCCTGATCTCCGCCCGGCCCATCGTGCCGGAAACTGTATTTTTTGACATTTTTATCTCTTTGTATTACAAGCAGTTACAGCTTTACGGGGAACAATAAGGAACAACAGGGAATTATGGCACGCAACTGGCTATAACTGGTAAGCGTGAGCAACGACAATAAATACGAAGTAGCTTTTGGGAGTCACAAGGAAAGGGGTTGAAAATGTTTCACTTCACAAGCATAGCGATGATCATAGCCCTCATGATCGCCGGGAAAAGCGTCTGGGGCAAGAGCGTCTGGTAGATCATCCAGACTCCAAAGGCGGGGCGCACATGCATCCCGCCTTTTTTATATCCCCTCCGGGTTGCTCAAGGCATAATCGCCGTGAGCACGCGGATCTCCGGAGCGTCATAAGCGCTCCGGTTTTTTTTGTCATCTTTACGCCGCCTGATATTCAGATTATATTCGACATCTGACCACTGACCCTGATCGGAAGGAAGGGACCTTGAACAGGCTGCAGGCATATCTCACAGAACTGAGGATACCCTTCCTCACCGTAAGCATACTTCCCGTGATACTCGCCACAGCGATAGCGCGCTTCGAGACAGGAAGCTGGGATCCCCTTCTGGCCGGGCTGACACTTGCCGGAGCTGCCCTCATGCATCTCGGTTCAAATACGATAAACGACTGGTTCGATCACAGGTCGGGCAACGATGAGACGAATGTCGATTTCGCCAGCCCCTTCACGGGGGGCAGCAGGATGATCCAGGCCGGTTTCGTGACGCCGCGCGGGGTGCTGATCCAATCGATCGTCCTTTTCGTGCTCGGGGCCCTTATCGGGGCATATCTCTATTCTGTCAGGGGACCTGCGGTAATAATGCTCGGTATTACGGGCCTCGTACTGGGGATCCTCTACACCGAACCGCGCGCGATGCTCGCCGGACGCGGCCTCGGAGAGATCTCGATCTTTCTCGCCTTCGGCCTGATAGCAGTCGGCGCCTACTATGTCCAGACAGGTTATATATCGAAACAGGCGCTCGTGGCGCCCCTTCCGCTCGCCATATTCACCACGGCTATAATCATCATTAACGAGTTCCAGGACGCCGCCGCCGATGCCTCCACCGGAAAGAACACGCTGGTTGTAAGGCTGGGGAAAGAAAAGGGATCGAGGCTCTTTGCCATAGTGATGCTGTCCGCTTACGTCCCGATCCTCGCTGGAGTCGCTGCCGGCCTGATGCCGCGCTGGACACTTCTGGGACTGGCCTCTCTTCCCATGGCGCTTAAGGCGATACAGGTCGCCTCAGCGGCGCATGACGATCCCCGCTCGATGACGCCTGCTAACGGTTCGACGATACTCGCGCACCTCGCCACAGGCATCATCCTGACGCTCGTCTACATCTTTTCAGGATAAACCGGCCCGCACGGGCCTCACTTCTTCTGCCCGAAATCCACACCGTCGAGAAGTGTAGCGACCCCCTCGATCACTTCATCTACGGAATCGACAAGCCTGACGATCTCGAGGTCCTCGGGAAGGATCATGTCCTCGGCGAGCATCTTCTTGTTGATCCAGTCAGCGAGTCCGCCATAGTATTCCTTGCCGACAAGGAAGACAGGGAAAGGCGCGATCTTGTGGGTCTGTATCAATGTGAGCGCTTCGAAGAACTCATCCATCGTTCCGAACCCGCCCGGCAGGATAACGAAAGCGATCGAGTACTTCACCAGCATCACCTTGCGGACGAAGAAGTATCGGAACGAGATCAGCCTGTCGATGTAGGGGTTCGGGCTCTGTTCGAAAGGCAGTTCGATATTCAGTCCGACTGAAAGCCCGCCACCCTCCTGGGCCCCGCGGTTGGCACCCTCCATGACTCCCGGGCCGCCGCCTGTGATGATCGAACATCCGCGCGACGAGAGGACCTGCGCGATCTTGCGCGCGTCCTCGTACGATTTGTCGCCCTCATTCGCCCTTGCCGAGCCGTATATGCTTACGCCTGCAGGAACGTCGACCATGTTGTCGAATCCGTCGACAAACTCGGAGAGGATCCGGAAGAGCCTCCAGCTCTCCTGTATGGTAAAATCATCAAGAAGGTATCTGGAACTATTACCCGTCTTCTCCTTCATCACGCTGCCTTCCTTCATAATATCCGGTGTAGTAGTGTTTGCCTGCCTGCAGGTTACGGCACGACCGGACAGCTGTTCAAGGACAAACAGGGCCTACTTCCACAGGGAGATGACTTCGCGCCTGAAGTCCAGCTCCACGAGGCTGTAGTCATCGAGAAAATCGTTACCGATGATCCCGCCTCCCTGCCTCAGCCCGATACTCTCGAAGACTGAAAGGTCGGCTGCGAGGAACATCACGTCGGAGTGGAGCCATTCGCCCAGCCTGAGCCTGTCGGCGACCACCGCTCGCGTCTCGACGGGATTGCCGTCAAGCCCGCGGAGCTCGCCTTTGCTACCGCCGGATGCCTCGCTCAACCTCGCCTGATCGGCCTTTGATTCGGAGATTATCGAACTCCTCGCACCCGTATCGAAGAGGAAGGAGACGGGCACCTCGTTAACCTCGCCGTCGAGGAAGATATGCTTCGCCACCAGATAGAAAGGCACCTCGGCAGACGGGGCGTCGGTCTCCGCCATCGTATGCCTCTCGCCCATCATCATCACTCCAGACCCCCCGCGCGGATATTCAAAGGCGATCCTGTCGCATCTCTTCATCAGATCGAATCCGAGTATCCCGACGATCTCTCTCGACCCGAAATCAGGCATCGATTCGATGACGCTCACTGTCACATCTGGAAATTTCACGTCTCCGACATAAAGGGTCCCGAGGCGGGCATTCCCGAGAAATCCGGTCACTTCGCCGCCAGCGCCGGCCATAGCACTCTTTACTTCCCTGCTCCCCTTGTCGGAATACTCCATCGCCCTGACCTCTTCGATATCGATATAGGCGGGAAGGAATTCCTTCGTTATCACTGTTCCGCTCGCGCCGAAATCGACGATGAACCATCCCGATCTTCCATCCGACAGGGAACCCTCTGCGAGGATGAATCCGCCCTCGTAATAAATCGTCGTTTCGCCGGAGACATGTACCGCCGTCTCAGCGGCGCTGATCTCGAGGGTGATCGAGTAATCGCCGTCTTCGAGTGGGATCCTCCCGGCGAACATATCGATGACAGGACCGTCGTCAGTCTCGACATCATCATAACGGCTTATCCTGAAAGCCTTCTTCGTACCGTCGCCGCCGGCTATGTTTACTCTCATATCGTAGGCGGAAAGATCCTCGATCTTTACGACGGGAAAGGATATCTCCCTGCCGTCCACCTGCTTCTTGCTTATATGAAGTTCGCCCCCTGACGACCTTATCGTGATCTCACCGCTCCTCATCTCACTTTTAACGAGGTCGCCCGACTGCCCGACTCCAAGAGGGATCAGGACCGTAATCACATCCTCTCCATCCAGGGTGATGACATCGCCGTCGTCTATCTCGACCTTTTCGATCTCCACCCTGCCGAAAGATTCAGTCAGGTAAAATATATGCGCGGAAAATACCGCTGAAGGAATGGCCGCAATCAGCAGCAGCGCCAGTATTATCTTCTTCAGTGATCTCATCAGGAACCTCCGTACTGCCGTAATGTTCCACTCTCTTTCTATTCTACCTCTACCAATTCTCCGCCCGATGCGCTATCCTTGATATGTCATGCAGGCTCTTTATTTCAAAGACGGACAACTTCTCGAGAAAGAGATGGACAGGCCCCGCCCCAGCCGGGGAGAGGCCCTGGTAAAGGTCCACTATGCCGGCATCTGCTCCACAGATCTCGAGATCCTCAGGGGATACATGGATTTTACGGGCATCCCCGGCCACGAGTTCGTCGGAACGGTCGAGACCCCTCGCAGCCTCGCGGGACGAAGGGTCACTGGAGAGATCAATGTCAGCTGCGGCAGGTGCGAGCTCTGCAGGCGCGGGCTCGGCAAACACTGCCGGGAGCGGACCGTCCTCGGCATCGACGGCAGGGACGGCGCCTTCGCAGAATACCTCACGATCCCGATGACAAATCTTCACGCGATCCCCGACAGCATTACCGATGAAGCTGCCGTTTTCACGGAACTGCTCGCCGCCGCCTGCGAGATCCCGGAACGTGTTTACATCAGCCAGTCGTGCCGCGTCGCGATACTCGGAGACGGCAGGCTCGCCGCGATGGCGGCCCAGGTGCTGAGGCTGAAGACGAAAGAGCTGACGGTACTCGGAGTGGAGCCGGATAAGATGCGCGTATTCAATGAACTCGGCATCGAGACCGCGCACACCGCGGCGATCCCCTCGATGCAGGGGGCGTTCGATGTCGCCGTGGAATGCACGGGGAGCAGGATGGGCCTGCCCGATGCAGTCTCCATCGTCAGGCCGCACGGCACAGTCGTCCTCAAGTCGACGTTCCACGCCCCGTTGAAATGGAACCCGTCCAAAGTAGCTGTCGACGAGATCACGGTCGTCGGATCGAGATGCGGGCCGTTCGAAAAGGCGCTGGGCCTGCTGAAAAAGAAAAAAGTCGAAACTGAGCCGTTCCTCACCGCTATCTACCCCTTCCTGAAGTGGGAGACAGCGATGAGACGCACGAGGAAAAAAGACGCCTTCAAGGTCCTGCTCGAGATGGGATCCTGAGCCTGCACTCAATTATCTCTTTCACCGATGCCGCTTACGCTATATAAATAACCTATGCTGTTTCTACCACTGAAAGACATCAACCCGACCCGCAGGAAACCCGTCATCACCTGGACCCTGATAGGGCTTAATGTCGTCATATTCCTGTACCAGCTCTGGCAAGGTCCAAGCGTCGCGTTCTCCCTCGGAGCGACACCTTTCGAGATAACGAATATGACCGATCTTACCGAACCGCTGGCCGGCCTGCCTCACACACAGGGGCCGTCCCCGATATTCATCACCCTTTTCAGCTCTATGTTCCTTCACGGCGGATTCTTCCACCTCGGGTTCAACATGCTCTACCTCTGGATCTTCGGCAACAATATCGAGGACGTGCTTGGACCTCTGAGATTCATACTCTTCTATCTCGCTGCCGGGCTCTTCGCCCACGCCCTGAACATCGCAGCCGATCCGGGTTCCATAATCCCGACTATCGGAGCGAGCGGAGCGATAGCGGGGGTTATGGGGGCGTATCTCGTCCTCTTCCCGCAGGCGAGGATAATGACGCTGCTCTGGATATTCATCTTCATACAGTTTGTCTACATCCCCGCTTTCGTGATAATCATCTACTGGATCGTGATCCAGCTCGTCCTGGGGTTCCTCTCTCTAGACGACCAGTTCGGCGGCGGCGTCGCCTGGTTCGCGCACGTCGGCGGATTCCTCGGAGGGATGTTCATGATATTCCTCATGGAAGGCGGCCGTGTCTACTGGCTGCGCAGGGGCAACAGGTAACAGGCATGCAATTATGATCCCTCGATTCGACAGACTGGTCGTACATGATCGAGCCGTTGGCGACCCCCTTGCCGAAAGAGTCATGGAGAGACTCGACAGGATCGAGACGGTCATCACTGACGATCCGGGCACTCACGCCGGGCCGAACACCTTCGTAGTGAAGTATCACGAGGGCCGTTTCGTAAAGGATTTTCCCGTCACTCCCGGCGCTCCTCCCTGCGGAGAAAAATATGTCGCCGCGCTGCAGGGATGCATTTACGACTGCTCGTACTGCTATCTCAGGTCGTACCTTTCCGGTAATTCGATAACGCTCCTTGTAAACAGCGGGAAGATGGAGAGCGATATAAATGAGGCTCTGCTGTCAGGGACGGTCCGCCTTACAACAGGCGAGCTGAGCGACAGCCTCGCCCTCGACCATATAACAGGGATCACTTCATCGATCCTTGAGATGCTGAAGGGAACAGACGCTGTCATAGAGGCGAGGACAAAGAGCGCGAACGTCGACCACCTGCCCGGGGTGAACGGACTCGACACCGAACTGGCCCGCCGGCATCTTCTCGTCACCTGGACACTTTCTCCGCCGGGAGCGGTCGTGCACGAGGAGCCAGGCGCGGCGACACTCGACGAGCGCCTCGAGGCGATAGCGAAGGTTTCGGCGGCAGGGATCAATTACGCCATACGCCTCGACCCGATCATCCCCTTCTACTGGAACGTCGATTCATACTCGGAACTTCTGTCGAGGATAAAAGACGCAGCCGGGGCCGCACCTTCGAGAATAGAGCTCGGCGTATTGCGCTTCCCCCCCGGCCTTGCGGACAGCGTAAGGAAGGACCTCCCGTTCAGTCCGATCCTTCTTGGAGAATACATACGTGACAGGGAGGGAAAGACGAGACTCTACCGCCCCATGAGGATCTGGCTCTACCGCGAACTCGCCGGCCTGATAGAAGAAGTCATGCCGGGGACCCACGTCGAGTTGAGCCAGGAGGACCGGACCGTCTGGGAAGACTCCGGCCTGGAGCCCCCCGTTATCTGCTGAACCAGGATTACTTTTTCACCGGCGTCGGCATCCCGTCGAATCCCAGTGTTTTCCCGTCGAGATGGGAGACATCCCCCAGCAGCCGGAGGCGCGGCCTGAAATCTATCACAACAGTGGTCAGCGAGGTATTCGGCAGCGAGAAGGACCAGATATCGTCCGGAGACATGCCGAGGACATGGGTAAGCCAGGCGCAGATGATCCCCCCGTGCGAGACGATCAGGATGTCGCCCTCGGTCTCGGCGATTATCTCGTCTACAGTTCTACCTGCACGCTTATGAAACTCCGGGAAGAGTTCGGCTCCCTCGATGATGACCTTTGATGGGCTGCGGAACCAGCGCTCGAGCTCCCCGGGATATTTATCCTCGACCTCGCCTGTCAGCAGGCCCTCCCACTCGCCGAACGAGATCTCCCTGAGCTCATCCCGAAATGTAATAGGGTATTCGTCACCGAGGGCGATAAGGGCCGTCTCACGGGCCCGCGCAGTGCTGCTGCAGAAGACGCCGGAGAACTCCATGCCGCGCAGCCGGACGCCGAGGTGGGCCGCCTGAGCCCTTCCCAGCTCGCTAAGATGGACACCATCATGGTTTCCCTGCACCCTGCGGACGGCGTTCCATGTCGATTCTCCGTGCCTGACCAGATGTATTCTACGTACTGTGTCGCTCATACTCCTCCTCGATGTGTGAGAATCAATCTACCAGAAGGTCCGTTTTATCTCAAGATACCTTGCGGTAAACGGAACTTTTTCTTACTCTTATGCCTACCTGATATATGACGCTTTATGACAGGATCGACTGGATGCGGAATATTATGCTTAAAAGCCTGTTTATAATCATTGTTCTGGCGGCAACGGCGGTTTCGTGCAACGGAGCGCCTGAATTCGAACTCGCCGGAAGAGAGATGTTCGAGGGCCCTCCCCGGGATGCCGGATTCTTCCACTGGGGGCCGGTGATAACCGATGCTAAGGGCATGATCCTTTCCGGCGGCTCAGCGATCATGGTGATCCCTGTCGGAACACCTCTCAACGAGGGGATAACGATCCAGCTCGACGGTGAACCGCTCGATATCGAAACTATTGTATCGACTGCGTGGGTCGCGGTCAAGGGCATCGGTCTTGTCGCCGTCGATCTATCCGATCTCACCAGCCCGAGATCCAGAATGGCCTGGTCGATACAGGACATCCGGTCATGCGAAGCGCTGGGCAGATACCTCATCGTCAACAGCGATAAATCAGGACTGTTCCTCTTCGATTTAAAAAATATCCCGTTTGATGAAGCACCCCTTCTTCTCTCCCACCTTCCGGACACCGCGCCCGGAGCGCACCTTTACAATTGGGCCAACCTCGTTGCCGCGGTATCAGGGAGGGAAGTGACCCTTTTGAAGCTGAATACCCGCCCCGCAGAGCTGAAGGTATTATCTCGTATCGAGGCCCCCGCGGAGATTACCAAAACAGGGATGTCGAGAGGGGTTGTCCTCCACCTTCTCTCAGACGATGGAGAGCTGTACAGATACGACCTTGAGGATCCACTGTCCCCCGTCCAGATACCATCGCTCCCTGAAAAGAATATCAGTGATTTCTGCATAGGGCGTGAATCAGCCATGGCGCTGCTCAAGTCGGGAAAGATCGTTCCGTTCCCCGCTCTCCATTCGCGTAATGGCGCGGAAAATGAAGTACATCCCGACCCGCAGTATTCACTGATGATCGGCGAGGGGATAACGAGTTCCCCCTCCTTCCCCGGCAGTTCGATAAGATACGTCAGGGACGGATTCATCACCTTCGGACAGGGAACAGGGTTTAATTTCTACGAGTTCGACGGAAAATACACAAAGGCGGCAGGCAATATCCCGATGAAGGGATTCGCCATCGAACTGACCGTCAGCGGCAAGTACATCTACCTTGCCAACGGCAGGGACGGCCTGAGAATAGGCCGTATTGACCAGGAAGGCTCAGTCGAATGGACGGGCCATGTCCAGACAGAAGAAGCGAGAGATGTAGCGATCGAGGACGACATACTTGTCCTCGTCGACGGGAAAGGCGGCGCGAGGTTCTATCGCCTCACCGTCCCCGATTCCCCCTCCCTCATATCGACATGGGAATCCCTGTCATATCTCTCGGCGGTCAAGGTCCGCGCAGGCAGGGCATACTTTGCCGGCGGGCTCCGCGGCGTAGAGGTCGTGGACTTCACCGACCCCGCCGCTCCCTCCCTTGTATGGAGCGAGAAGCTCTCGGAGGTAAGGGGCGTAGAGGTCGATGACGACCACCTCTATGTGGCCGACGGATTCGAGGGATTCAGAATATACTCCCTCGCCGGTTCCGTCCCGAAACTGGTCTCGATCATGGACACACCAGGCTGGGTCAGCGACCTCTTCGTCTCAGGCGACATCCTGTATATCGCGGACGGCCAGAGAGGATTCATGACTGTCGACATCAGCGACAGGAATGGACCGGCAAAACTCGGCAGGATAGAGATCGGCGCCATCGCCAGGACGCTCCATGTCCGTGGGAATACAGCATTTATCGCAACGCAGATACTTGGCATCACAGCCATCGACGTCTCCGATCCACGCAAGCCTCTCGTTACGGCGAGATACCGGACCGTGGATGACGCCAGGGGAGTCTTCTCCGACGGGACATTCGTTTATCTGGCGAGCGGCTCCGGAGGACTTTATATTTTCAGGTATTAAAAAACAGATTTAAGGAAAGGATAGATCTCAGATGAGAACTCCACCAGTCTTCAGGACGATCACGCTGATATTTCTTCTGGCCGCAGCCGCGGCCATGCCTTCTCAGGCACAGCTCTTCTCGCAGTCAGGCAACCTCGTCGATACTGACGGGTACACCTCGCTGACCGTGTTCCATCCCGGTTCCAGGGGATTCATCGCGGTAAAGACGGATATCAAGCACGAGTGGCACATCAACTCGGATTCTCCGCTCGACAAGTATCTCATTCCTACCGTGCTAGAGATCACTGCTCCCGAAGGCATCATCGTCAAGGGTATCCTCTACCCCGAACCCGAGATGCTCAAACTGGAGATCAGCGACCAGAAGATGCCCCTCTATCACGGAATGGTCAACTTCGGAGCGATCATCGAGATATCCGGCGACATCGCACCGGGAGAGTACATGATCAGGGCGGCCCTGAGGTACCAGGGATGCAACAATATGACCTGCCTCGAACCCGCTGTCGCGATCGAGGAGATCATGGTCAAGGTCGGCACGATGGACGAACTCGAGGAGATGGCGCATGACGATATCTTCCTCGCTCCTCCTTTCATCGACAGCTCGGGAGCGCCGGTCACGGCCGGTACCGAAGACGAAGACTACGGGTTCGGCGCGATGCTGGAGGAGCACGGCCTGATCCTCGCTTTTATTTTGATCTATCTCGGAGGGCTCGCTCTCAATCTCACGCCGTGCGTCTTCCCTCTCATCCCGATCACAGTGAGCTATTTCGTCAACCAATCGGACGGGAAGACATCGAGGACCTTCGTTCTCACTCTCTTCTACGTCCTCGGGATGTCGATCACATACAGCATCCTCGGAACGATCGCCGCCACTACCGGTGGCCTTTTCGGCTCCGCCCTCCAGAACCCCCTTGTGATATTCTTCATAGCCGCGGTCCTCGTGGGCCTGGCGACCTCGATGTTCGGCCTCTGGGAGTTCAGGATGCCGACATTCCTCTCCCGCAGGACGGGACAGGCGAAGCAGGGACGCTGGGGCGCTATCATAATGGGCCTGACGGTCGGCATAGTCGCCGCGCCGTGCATCGGCCCGTTCGTCCTCGGACTGCTGATCTACGTCGGAGAGACCGGGAAGCCGGTCCTCGGGTTCCTGATGTTCTTCACCCTCGCCTGGGGTATGGGCACACCGTTCATCCTTCTCGGAACACTCTCTGGAAGCCTCGCGAGGCCAGGACACTGGATGGTCTGGGTAAAGAAGATATTCGGCTTCATCCTTATCCTGATGGCCGTCTATTTCGCAAGGTACATCCTCGGCTCGACCATAACAAATATCCTCTACGTGATCATTACACTGACGGCCGGCCTGGTGCTCTGGCCGTTCGACCGCACCCCCCAGGAGGGAAAGGCCTTCAAGGTCATCAGGGCAGTCGTCGGCCTGGTGTGGCTGGCATCAGCAGTCTTTATCCTCACCATGCCCGGCGGCCCTTTCAGGGCGGCCCTCGAGCATGACGGCATCGAGTGGGAAGAGTTCAGCGAGGCCCGTATTGCAGAGGCGAAGGCTGAAGGAAAACCGGTGATGATCGATTTCTCCGCCGGTTGGTGCATACCGTGCAGAGAGCTGGATCACAAGACTTTCACCGATGATGCGGTCATCGAATACTCGGAAGAGTTCGTCAGGCTCAAGATGGACCTGACCACGATAGACGGCGAGAAGAAACGGATAAAAAGGGACTTCGGCATAAGGGGAGTGCCCACGATAATATTCCTCGACACATCAGGCGAGGAGAATGCCGCGGCGAGGGTCACCGGGTTCATCGGGCCGGATGTGTTCCTCGAGCGAATGAAGGGCGCCTACAAGAAAGAATAAGTGAAACTCGTCACCTTCAGGAAAGACGGGCCAAGAGCAGGCGCGCTGATCGGCGATCTCATCCTCGATATCAACGCGTCCAGCCCCTTTCTGCCCGCTTCGGTCGATGAGATCCTCAGGCGCGGGTTGATCCCGCAGGTAAAGAACCTCGTGGATAACGCCGCCGATCTCGACAGGGACCACTTCCTGCCTGCCGGTTCGCTCGAGCTCTACCCTCCCCTGCTGACACCTGGAAAGATCATCTGTCTCGGCCTCAATTACGAACAGCACGCCCGTGAACAGGACCGCGAACCTCCCGCACACCCCATGCTCTTCGCAAAGGCGGTAACAGCCCTCAACGGCCCTTACGACGACATCGTAATAAGGCGGGGTGTCGACAAGGTCGATGCCGAAGCGGAGCTTGCCATTGTAATCGGACATGAAGGAACGATGATCGAGGAGCAGGACGCCGCCGGATATATAGCGGGATTCATGGCCTTCAACGATGTGAGCGCGAGGCGGATCCAGCGCGAGGACAGGCAGTGGTTCCGCGGGAAAGGATTCGATACATTCGCGCCCTGCGGTCCATGCCTGGTGACACCGGAAGGTATCGGGGAGCACAACGGTCTCGCTGTCACGCAGCGACTCAACGGAGAGATCATGCAGCAGAGCACGACAGCCGACATGATATTCGGCGTCGAACAGATAATTTCGTTCATCTCCGCCGGCATGACGCTGATGCCCGGCGATATCATCGCGACAGGCACTCCGGAAGGAGTCGGCATATACCGCGACCCACCCCTCTTCCTGAAAGACGGCGACATCGTCGAGATAGAGATCGAGCGTATCGGTAAATTGAGGAACCTCGTAAGAGTTCTGGAGGAGTAGAGCCTTGAGCAGCCTGAAGAAACTCCTGATACTTTCCATCTGGGACGATCCATGGTCGCTCGGCAAAGGGAGTGGCGTACCCGACGAGCTGCATTTTATACGCAGGTTCAGGGACGCCGGTGTGGAACTGCACTTTCTCATCCCCGAACCGGCTGACGGCTCGGTACGACAGGGCGAAGAAGGAGTACACTTCCATACATACGGCAACGTGTTCCACAAGGCTCGCTGGATCCCCTCACCCGCGAGAAGGCTGCTGATACCGCTGATATACACATGCTCGGTCTACGGGGACCTGCGCCGCGTGGTCGAAGAGATCGGACCGGACGTGCTTCTGGGCTTCTCTCATTATGCCATCGAACCGCTAAGCAGGATTGGCAGGCAGAAAGGTATCCCGTCGGCGGTCAAGCTGTTCGGTGTGATGTACCTCGCGCGAACCGACCTGCCGGGGCTCCGGCGCTGGTGGCTCAACTTCGACCAGGAAAGAGCGCTTCGGTACCCGCTGGACAAGTATATCGTTCTCAATGACGGCACGATGGGCAACAGGGCACTGGAATCGCAGGGCATACCGGCTGAGAAGATCGAGTTCCTACCTAACGGCATGAATATCGATTGGGCCGATCTCGAGATCGATATCCCCGCCGAGCGGGCAGGGTTCGGCCTACCTGCTGACAAGACACTCATCGCCACGATGTCCCGCCTTGTAAAGCTCAAACGCGTCGACCTGCTCATTGCGGCGGTATCGAAGATGAGTGATGAGGCAAAGGAGAGGTCAGCTCTCGTCATCATCGGAAACGGCCCGGACAGGCAAGCGCTCGAAGAGATGTCCCGCGCCCTCGGACTGGACGGAATGACGCATTTTACAGGCGCTGTACCGTACGACAGGATGCCCAGGCTGCTGAAGTCGTGCGATATCTTCGCCGCCACGAGCGAACTGACCAACATGTCTATGCCACCATGTGAAGCGATGCTCTGCGGGCTGCCCGTTGCCGCCTTCGATGTGGCCGGCACTGCTGAAGGGGTGCGTGACGGGGAAACGGGGATGCTTATCGAAAACGGCGATACCGCCGCGATGGCATCGGCACTCGGAAAACTCGTCCTCGATCAGGGCCTCAGGGATGAACTCGGCAGGGGTGCCGCCGCATACGCCGCCGGGAATTTCATGTCGTGGGAAAACAGGACCGCCAGGGAACTGGATATCATCGAGCGACTCGCCGCAGAGAACGATCCCCGATAAAAAAATAACGCGCCACGGGTTCACATTAGGTTCTGCAAATCCGTGGCGCCTCAGAGATATGAGAGTTCTTGGAGCGAGATATCTCGGGAGCCCGGACAACAACCGCCTCACCTACGGGGCGGAACGACAACACTTCATACTCCCGAAACATTTTCTCGGTCCGTTAAAATTCTATCCCACTTTTAACGACTGTCAAGCCCCACCGGGGATATAATTCGCCGGGATTTCAATTGACTTCATCCATCCTGTTAAGGTACTGTCCAGCATAGATATACAAGACACCTTCCAGAGATGGTGCAAGGAACTCAACGAGCTCGAGGAGGGGCAGCAATGAGACAGGCCACATTCAGGGTGACTTCGACTCTCCTTCTTTCCCTCGTCCTTACGATACTCTTTTCAACCACATCTCCCGCCCAGCCGGCGATCGAGGGCCGCACCCACTGGGGCATCTTGCGCCTTCAGGGACTTATGACCCTCCCCACCGGCAACGACCATGCCGAGATATATAATGACTGCGGAGACGGATTCTTTGATTTCCTGAACTTCTCCGCGTCGGTAAACATCAACACCTCGGGGGGTGTCCTGGGAAGTTTCGAGTATGTAGTGAAGCGAAGGTTCGGCTTCGAACTATCGTTCCAGTGGTGGAAGCAGTTCGTGGACCTGAAGTTCGAGACCGAGGATCTCACCATCGAAGGGGCTCCGAATTTCATCCTGCCGATCCTGGGCTTCAACTATCACTTCCTCCCCGGCTCGAAGGCTGACCTGTATCTCGGCGCCATGGCCACACTCGGCGTGATCGCGAGCGGGTCGGGAACCAGTATCGATGTCAGCAAGGATTTTGCGCTGGGGCTGAACTTCGGGATCGACTATTACGTCTCGGGACCGTGGAGCATCGGCGGAGCGGCGAAGTACATAGACTTCGGAGAGATGGAATTCTCTCTCCTCCCCCCCGGCGTGACCGGAATCATATGCGATAATGGACTGTTCGGCATAGGTGAGCTGGGTACCCTCACGCTCACATGCGGGATGGCATACAGGTTCTGAGAAAAAAGGAGAACGTCTTGAGAATTACGCGAATATTTATCCTAATCGTGCTCATCTCGATCTTCGCCGCTGTGCCGGCATCGGCCGCGAAGACCTCGTTCGGAATCAAACTGGGAATCCACACATCGAACGCAGCCGGGGCACCTGAAGGCTGGGAAGACGAGCTCGAGTGGAAGACAGGGCTCACCGCTGGAATATTCGTAGACTTCGCCATCAACAAAAACTTCAGCCTCCGGCCTGAGCTCCTTTATACACAGAAAGGGTTCGGAGCCTCTCTTCTCGATGAGATCATTGATCTAGGTCTGAAGGTAAACCTCGACTACTTCGAACTGCCCCTGCTGGCCAGATACGCTTTCTCAGCCGACAAGAAGTTCAGGCCGACCCTCTTCGCGGGGCCGAGTTTCGCCTACTGCTCCGGCTCCATACTTTCAGTATCATCCTGGATCTTCACGGGGGACATCGACATCTCGTCTATAACACATACGACCGACTTCGGGATGGTCCTCGGCGGAGGGTTCGACTATGTCATGGATAGAGGGGTCCTGATCGTCGATGCGAGATTCACATACGGATTCACGAAAGTTATCCTGAGCGGAGATTTCGAGATCAACGGGAACCTGGAAACAATGGATGAGGACGATTTCAACAACTACGGCCTCTCCTTTACGCTCGGTTACGCCTTTTAGGAGAGGGTCAGTCCTCTTCCATCTTTATCCCGATCACGAGCCTCTCGAGACCGAGCTTCTTCGCGATATCCATCACCCTGATCACGGTGCCGTGCTGCACCGTCTTGTCGGCGTTGAGCACAAGCGTCCTGTCCTCTATCTCGGATAGCGCGGCGCGCATAGTCTCCTCGAGATCATCAAGCGCGACAGACTGATCGTTGAACACAACTGCTTCATCCGAGCTGATATAGAGCACGAGTTTCTCCACTCTCGCCACCTCGGCGCTTTCAGCCGAAGGGAGCTCAAGCTTCATCCCGGGCTGGTCGAGGAAGGTCGAGGTGACCATGAAGAAGATCAGCAGCAGGAACATCACGTCGATCAGTGATGTTATATTGATAAGGACCCGGCGCTTCTTCTTTGGATTAAACTCCACTGTCCGTCTCCTCCCGGCACTCGGTCATGAGCCGGATCCTGTGCAGAAGCGAAGCGGTATATTTTTCTATATCCAGGATCAGGCTCTCGGCCCTGCTCGTAAAGAAGTTATACGCGATAAGAGCGGGAATACCGATCACGAGGCCGGTCACGGTCGTTATCAGCGCCTCTGAGATCCCCTGGGAGAGGACGTTCGCCTGCCCCAATCCCTGCTGGGAGATGACATTGAACACCTTTATCATACCGACGACCGTTCCCATCAGCCCGAGGAGCGGCGCCACGCCCGCTATCGTCTCCAGCCCGACGAGGCCCTTCTCGAGGGTTCTTACCTCCTGCCGGCCCTGGTCCACGATGAACTCCTTGAGTTCTTCCCGGTTCAGATCCTTGTTCCGCAGGGCGGGGAGCATCACGTTGGCGAATGTTCCGGGGTGGGTCTCACAGATACTTTCCGCCACCCTGATGTCTGCAGGGCAGGTGATCCTTTCAACCGCTGTCACGATCTCGGGAATGATTACCTTTTTCGCCCTGAGGCTGATCGCCCTCTCGATAACGATCGCAAGGGTGATTATCGAACCGATCAGCAGGGGTATCATCACTATACCCCCCTTTTGCAGTTCAGCGAATATTTCAGCCATACGTAAGTGCTCCTCCCATGGTTATCATCTGGTGTAGTAGAAAAAGGTCCATCGCAGTTCAAGGTAATCTTCGGGGAAGTTATCAGGAAGCGGGCGGAATGGCGATGATTTTTCCACGGCCGTCACGCTCGTCTCCATCAATGTCCTGTGTCCGTTGTACCCCAGAACGGCAAGATCGGTCATCGACCCGTCCGACTGCACCCTGAACATCACGGTCGTCTCGCCGCTGATTCCCCCCATGTATGTGAATATCGCCGGCGGGTATATATTCGATTTGAGTTTCTTCTTCATATGGAGGATATACGACGCGTACTCCCACTCGTATGTGTTGAGCGATATGCTTCCCTTCGCGTCCGCCTCAGTCATCCTCTGCTCAAAATCGATGTCGTCTGTAAAACGCCGCTGCGGGGAGGGCGGCCCTACCTGCGGCTGCAGCATCGAGGACTGTCCGTCCTTCGTGTCCTGGACACGGCGCCTCTGCGAATTGAAATACGAGCCGGCCCAGTCAAGTACCGGGTTCCACGGCTCCGATTCGGCGTCATCCTGCTCCTGGTTCTGCTGGTCCTGGGCCTGCGCCGTCTGCTGACCGCCTGCATCGGGGTCGCCGGCGAACACCCTGTGTTTGACCTCGCCGTCGCTGTATGACTCTCCCTCCGCCAGATCACCTTCATGTTCGTCTCTCGCGAGAGCATTCTTGTCCGAAACGAGGTGGGCGTTCTCAGGCTCCTGCTGGATAGCGTCGTCCGGCGTCTCCACCAGTTCGAATATCAGGGGAGTCGAAACCGCCTCCTGCTCGCTCTTGTCGGGAAAGAGGTCGATATCGGCCAGTGGACGATACACCAGCAGCAGGATCAGATGCAGGAGCACCGATGCGATGAGTGCAATCCGTTGTGCGCGTGTCTTGAACAACCCGATAACCTCGTATAAACGCAATAACTGCAGTACGTCATAATATAAATATAACGTCGGCCTATATCACTATTAAGTTACAATCGTTACTGTCGTTCCAATTATATGGGAAATGCCGATGATAATCAGCCCTGAAACAATGACAACCCGTATTACGTTGTATATATTACAATTATTATCGGCTTAAAGACGACAAACAGCCCGGGAGGCCCTTCTTGAAGACATCCATGATAATCCTGATCCTCTGCGCCGCCATATTCGCGGGCACTGCTGAGGCCCTTTTCCCGGCAGCGGACGATACCCGCCTCGACGAACTGCAGAAAATGATCGAGGATGGGTGGTGGGACGATGCCGCACAGGAACTGACCGGGATCATCGATCAGGATAAAAATTCAACAAGGGCGTACTACCTGCTCGCCGACATATATCTCATGGAGCTCGACAGCGGCCGCAAGATGCACTGGGACGAGGCCGAGGATTACGCGAAGAAAGCTGTAGAACTCGACGGTGACGATATAGAGAACCTGATGCTTCTCGGAAGCGTAATGGGCATCAAGGCAAGAGACGGCTCGAAGCTCAAAGCGATGAGCCGGGCCAAGACGTCGCTGGGATCGTATAAAAAAGCAGTCGAGCTCGAACCGGACAATATAGAGGCTAGAGACTGGCTGATCAACTTCCACCTCAATGCCCCAGGCTTCGCGGGCGGAGACAAAGATGAGGCGAGACGGCAGGCAGCCGCGATAGCGAAGATCGATCCTGTCGAGGGACATTACGCAATGGCCGACATATATGAGTTCGTCGACAAGGACCTGTTAAAGGCTGAGGCGGAACTCGAGGCAGCACTGGCGATGGATCCTGGTGAGTCGAAACCATACTACCTGTACGGCAACTTCTGCAGCCGCAACGGCAACTTCGAAAAGGCCAGGGAACTGATGACAGCGCTGTCGAAGCTCGAACCGTCAGATACAGGCCCGCTTTTCGGCATCGGGACCTATGCGGAGAGAGCCGAGCGCTGGGGCGATGCACTGGCTCAGTATGAACAACTCGCCGCCGTCGATTCAGCCCGCCAGGATGCCCTGATGAGGATCGGATTCCTCTACCAGAGACAGGAGAAGTGGAACGAGGCCCTGGAGAAGTTCGAAGGTTGTTACAGTGAATTTCCCGAATACCAGTACGCCCTCTACCAGGTCGGAAAGACGAACCTGATCGGAGAACTGGATCTCGTCCTGGCGGAGGCTGCATTCAACGAATATATCGGTGCGAGGGTCAAGGGGTCCTGGCCGACGAGGGCTGACGCGTACTGGCGCCTCGCTATGGTCTACGACGCTCAGGGTGATCGGAAGAAGGCAAAGACAGCCTGCAAGGAAGCGAAGAAGATCGACCCTGAGCACGAACAGGCGAAGAAGCTCTACAAGAAACTCAAGCGAAGATAACTGCCGGGGCTATTTCTCGACCGATTTTCTGATCGCGCGCAGCTCCTCGAGCATCGATGCCATCACGTCACCCCTGGGCGCTTCCACGGCGGCATCCTCTTCAGCCCCTGTCGGCGACATTGCGCCCCTGAACTCCCTCAGCTTGCCGACGACATCGTCATAGATAGCCTGAACGTCGTCCAGGCCCACGAGGCTCTGCTCGGCGCCCGATGTCCCGCTCATCCCAGCGGTCTGAACAGCGAGTGTGCCGATATCGAACATGAACCTGTCGAGAATTCCTCTCTTTATCGATATGTTGGTGACGGTCCTGTAAGGCACGTGCTTGACAGACTTGGTGGCTATACCGACGCGCACTATGATCTCGTCATCCTGGATCTCATAGCTGAGGCTCCTGTGGTAGAATACCGACAGGACCACCGCGACTATCCAGAAGAGTCCCGCGAAGATCGCCGCGTATATCGTGATCGCGATAGTCACATGGACCCCCTCGTCGATTCCGACGAGCAGCCCGAAAAGGTACGCGACCAGCACCCCGCACAGAGCTAAGATCGTGTATGTGACCCACAGCTTCCTCATGTAACTGATCGACGGCTTGATATGCAGTGTCTCCATCTCTTGCTCCCTCCTTGTTGAACAGATTCTTACTGACAGTACATTTGATTGAGCTGATTTATTCAAGATACATTTTCATTGACCGTATCAGGTTGCGGCATAATAATCGTTTCTAACTAATACTGTTACAGGAGGCCTATAGTATGCGTAGATTCATAATCGTCTTTTTCGCCATAATGCTTCTTTCCGGTATCGTGCTGGCCCAGCAGCCCGACAGCACAACCTACGTGGCCCCGGAAGATCCGCCTCCTGTAAAAACCAGCTCCGGCCCGAGCAGGATCTACTACGGAGGAACCCTCGGTTTCAGCTTCGGCGACTATACACGGATCAGTATTGCCCCCCTTGTCGGATACAGGCTGACGAAGATGTGGTCGGTCGGGGGAAAGTTCATATACGAGTATATCAATGACACACGGTATGAGACTGATTACACATGGCACAATTACGGAGGCAGCGTCTTCGCGCGGCTTCGTCCTCATCCCCGGTTCTACCTGCACGGCGAATATGCGTATATGAGCTACGATTACACCTCCGGAAGAGACTGGGTCCCCTTCCTCCTCCTCGGAGGAGGATACATCCAGCCGATTTCAAACCGTGCCTCGGCATTCATCGAGGTGCTCTTCGATGTGATACAGGATGACGGTTCGCCTTACACGGAATGGGAACCCTGGATAAGCATAGGCGTCGCTGCAGGATTCTAGCAATTGGAGATGAAAATGAGACAAGTTGCAAGATGGTATATTCTTCTGATTATCATGGTCTTATCAGCCGGGATCCTGCTGCCGGGATGCGCCAACTTCAAGAGCCACCAGAAGATGGATCTTACCCCCTTCGCCGAGAACATGATCGAGATGGCAGCTGACATCCAGTACGGGCTCGCACAGGAGCAGGTAGTCTACCTGCGCAACTACATGGACCTGCCGGGTCTTGGTGATCTCAACATCTACCTCGACAAGATCAGAACTGTAATGCGCGGATCGATAGCCTACTCGATAGAGGTCGTGACACTTTCAAGCTCGACCCTGTCTGGTTCCGAGCAGTGTGTAGCGCTGGCTGACTATCTTGACGACCTGCTGCGTCCTGTACTCGAAGCGCCCGCCCCACCTCTTCATTTTACAGTTGCCGATCTTGACACGATCCTCATCGAAACGAGACAGCAGACAAAACTCCTCGATGCCCTGGGCAAGACTCAGCCGATCGTCAATGAGATCGCACGCGCTATGAGCGAGATCCTCGATGACGCGAACCTGGCCGTGAATGAAGCAAGAAATGTAATAGGCGATGCTATAGAGGAGGACAACGCGATTCTGACCGAGGGCATGCGAACGATGCGCGATTACCAGATGAACGCCATAATCAGCGTGGAATATATCGCCAAATACAGAAGAGGAAACCCGGAGGCGTTCGACACCCTCCTTCAGCTTCAGCCTTCACTACGTGAGGTGGTCAGTTCGACCAGTAATCCCACGCGCGAGGATCTTATCGCCGTGGAGCAGCGGCTTATCTTCATGATGAAGACCCTGACCGATATCAGGTCGCATATGATGCCGGACCTCGAGTTGTACTGGAAGCAGCAGACCGAGCTAGAGGAGCTCACCAAGGCGTACAAGGCCGCGCTCCGCAAGGCCCAGGTGGCGATGATAGCCTGGTCCAGGGCCCACCAGCGGCTCGCGGCAGGCATAACGGACCCGGCGAAGATAGACGTGTTGGGACTGGCGAAGAAGGCGGCCAAGTCTGCCGGGCCGCTATAGGATTTTCGGGGAAGCCGGTTTAGAAGAAGTAATCCATTGCGATCATCGCGGTGAAGAATTTCGCGGGGTCTTCGATTCCCTGTATCGGCACTCTCTGGAATTCCAGGTCGACCCCGATACTGAAATCGGGCCTCCCCACATATGAGAGACCGATCAGAAACGAATGAATGGCATCGGCGATCTCGTCTCCACCCGCTGGAACAGTCGTGTATTTGTAGCCCAGGGCAAGACCTATCGGAGTCCGGGCTTTCCCTGTAAGGTCGAAGCTTACAAGGCCGCCAAAACCGTAGTACCATTTATTTCCAATGGCCCTGTCGATAGCCTCGCTGTAGGCAAGCTGTCCCATACCCTGAAGTGCCGTATAGTCGTTTGCAGCATACACATAACGGAGGTCCCAGACAGTCCCCAGAGTAGGGGATTTTTTAACCAGCGGCACATTCTCGTCATCGATGACACCATTTGCCCAGCCCAGGATATCTACAAGGGTCGTGCTGCCGCTTCTTACCGCTATCCCAGTCGACAGGAGGTGCCTGTCGTTTTCATACAGGCGGACGAGCCACCCCAGCTCAAAAGCTGTGGCCGCGCTTACACCCTGTGCCAGCATCGACTGCAGCTCGTTTCCCAGCCGGGCGGTTATCTTCATATTCACCCAGACGGCCACCCAGTCCCTGACAGCGTGGCTGTATTCGAATCCGAGAATCGCGAAGAGCAGGTCCCCCTCCAGGCCCAGTATTGGCTCGCCTTCAATCTCGATGAGAGGAGTTACTACATTCGAGGACTTTCCATAGCCGAGCGCAATACTTGCCTCAGTATTGATGAAGGGAGCGGGCAGAAATGTCGTCGACGCTACCCTTGTATTCCCGACCCTGGGAGCGGTGTAGTAACTATGGTCGGACCCGTTCGTTGCGTCATGGCCGGCCGCCTCGGCAGGACAGGCGCAGATCAGGATCGCCGGTATCAGCAGGATGGATATAGTGATTTTCATCCACACGTTCAATACTTCTCCTAAAGCTGAAACAGGAATCCGATAGACAGCAGTATTCCACTGTTCTTGACCCGGAGGCCGTACAACTCACCTTCCGGATCGCTATCCGAGACAACGTTCAGGATGCTCTGCGTATATCTGCCTTCGATGAATAATTCATTCGCCCCGATCTGTTTGACCCATCCAACGCCGAAATGTATTGCCAGGTCGAACTCATCGAAATCCTCCATGATGTCAGTTTCTCCGGATGATGTTATGTGCTTCGCGTCCATGAGCCAGGCGAACTCCAGCCCGCTCGATACGAACCAGCGCTCGCTCGGCGTAAAGACCTTCACAAGGACGGGTATGGCCAGGTAATCGGTATTCACCTGGACGCTGTCCACCCTCTCCTTCTGCCCGGACACTTCGTACGCTATCCCGGTCCCCTTCTGGATAATGGACGGCTGGATGCTGAGCCTTACGCCCGTATATACGTCCATCTCAAACACACCACCGAAAGTCGCCCGGTTCTGCTTTGTATAGGCCGCCTTGTTCGGCTTGTCCCCGGAAAAACTGTACCTTGCCAGTCCTCCCGTAACACCGAGGCGTATCTCGGCCATGGTATCAACAGGTAATACCGATATCAGCAGCGCAGTGACCAGCAGAAAAACTGCCGGGCAGGTCTTATTCCGTTGTGTCGACTTCAGGCCAGTCCTTCCTGTTATGCAACCATGTCAGTATACGCGAGATCAGGATGCCGGTCAACCATGCCAGTGTCCATGCCGTCGTACCCACCCATACAAAGGGTATCGTGATGAGGGCCGTAACAGGTTCGTTGAGAAACTCGAGCCGCAGCTCGGCCGCTTCCTTGTCCGTAATGGCATCTGAGAGGAGCCTGCGTTTCTTCATAGCATACGACCAGGCGGCTACACCGAGGAGCCCTACGACGGCGAGGGCTATACTCTGCAGCAGAAGGGGCAGCAGTTCTCCCCTGAAGACCAGTTCCATCCTGACACAATAGATGTATAGCAGCAGCGAAAAGAGCTGCAGAAAGGACAGGGAGGCGTGCTTACCGTCGGTGTGGTCGAGGTTCCCATACGCTTTTACAGTATTGCTCCAGTAGATCAGGGTCATAATCACACCGATGAGGATCATCTCGAGGCTGTCCGGGTTCTGAGAGTAGAACTCCCTGATGGAGACCTTCTCGCCTGACCCGATCTTTCCCAGGTTAGGCAGGAGCAGGAAGACACGGAAAAACACCAGAGCGAATATTATGTCCGTGAATACCTCTAGCCTTCTTAACTGCTTGTATCCACGCTCGATGAGTGCTTTTGTCACCGGCCTTTTTTTTCGTTTTTTTAACAGACCCATCAATCCTCCTGTCTTCCGCTGAGAAACTTGCCCACGAGCATCGCAATTATCACTGTCAGGTATATCTGACCAGTGACACTCGCCAGGACGGATAGCGACCGGGTGAAAGGAGTCAAAGGCACGATATCCCCGTAACCGAGGGTAGTGAATGTTACAAATCCGTAATAGATCGATTCGCTGAGCTGCCATCCCGGATCAGTAGCCACACCGATCTTCCCGCCTATAGAGTAGGCGGCCGGAAAATTCCTGTTAATGACCATTATTATCATCGAAAAGACGATTCCCATCAGAAGGTAACCTGTGATCGATTCGACGATGACTCTCCCCGTGACCTTCCTGGTAATCGCTACCTGGATTATCAGGCCTATCACGACAAGAATGAAATAGAGGAGCAACACCGTCTGGGACAGGGTGAGGATGACCGGCAGCTCAAGGACATACGCTGTCCATTCGAGGACGATCGCCCCTACAGCGACGATAAACATCTTCTTTCTCGCCCGGTCCATGGCGAGTGCGGCGGATACGAGGATCACCGTCAACAGAGAATTATATGCTAACTTATGAGAACCCGGCGGAAGTGCTGGTACTATAAAGAGGAACATCAGGACAACCACCAGCAGGATCATGCTGTACCTGGATCTCTTCGACTGTTCCGCGGCTGTGATCTTTTCAGACATCTAGTTTTCCTCCCCGGAGGAGTCCGGCACCCTGTCGCCGTCACCGGTAAAGAGTATATCGGCGACTATATCGGGATGTAATCCTTTCAAAGTCTCGTCGACCCTCTTTCTCAGGCTGTCGACATCCTCAACAGATGGCGCCGTTCCTTCTCCCGGCAGAAGGACGTTGACACTGACGGATATGTGCCTTCCGACCTTGACCATGCGGACTGAATGTCTCTCCATCGGGAATTCCGACAGATCGGCAGAGATCATCTCCCTGATCGCGGACTGCATTTCTCCAGGCGGAGCACCGAGCAACAGGTCCCCTATCCCCTCCTTCAGAGCCGATAACGGGAGTCTTATCATAACCAGTACGAGAACAACGACCATAACCGGATCGACATAAGGCACTATCCACGAGTATTCCGTGCGGGAAAGAACATACGCTGCACCGAATCCTATGGCTACCGCCGAGCTTATGAAGCCGCTTAACTTCCAGGTGGCGATATCAAGAGCGAGAAGCGGTGAATCGACTTTATTCGCGCACCGCTTCTGGATAAGGAAAACCACGATACACCCGATAGTAGCGATTAGGCTGTAGATGACCGCCATTCCGGGGCTGAGTTCTCTTCCACCGTCGATCAGTGCTGCGATCGAGGAAACGAGCGCGAATCCGCAGACTACGAGGATTATCAGACCCTTGACCACGTTCACGAACGGTTCGAACGGCATGAAGCCATACTGGAAATACTTGTTGTACGGAATTCGGAGAAGATTCGATACGTACAGGGTGAGAAGGCTCATCATGAACGATACGAAGTTGAAGAAACCGTCGAGCATGATAGCTTCCGACTGGCTCTTCAAAGCGAATACAACAGCAAGGATACCGAGCAGAAAATACCCGAATATCGATATTCGGAGAGCTTTTCCTTCCAGGCCGGTCTTTTCCATTAAAACCTCAATCCGTCCATCCGAGCACGTTACTGATTATACTCCACCGCTTACCTCCGGCCCGGACCTTCTTCCCGCTGATCCAGTAGTCGAAGAGATCCTCGACTGTTTTGTCGTTTTTCTTCAACCCGATCCAGGTACCGAGGAACTCAGCCGTCTCCCGGTCCCCGAACCGTACGGCGAACGCCAGGGGAACAGTCCTCACCTGTGGATGCGGCACTGCCACGGTAAATTCCGGATAGATCAGGCACCATGAAGAACCGGTCTCGGCGCTCAATATGATAGCATCCAGTTCGCCCAGTTCGTGACGGAAAAACTGTCTTGGCGAATCGAAAGTCACGATCTCCGCCTCGGGAAGAAAACTCTGCAGTTTATCGATATAATATTCATTGTCCATAACTCCCAGCCTGAGATTCTCCTGCTTCATCACGGCTTCGATCGTATTGAAATCCTCGCGCCTGTGATCCTCGACAATGAATGCGATTGTCTCTTCAAGGTATGATGAGGTAAATGTCACCTTTTTCATATCTGAAGGGGTTATAGCCAGTCCTCCAATCATCATATCGATATAACCCGCATTCAGAAGACCGGCGATCCTGTCCGGATCGACAAGATGGAATTCCACGGTTGCTCCAAGTTCCCTGGCGAATTTGTGGACCATCTCAACGTCAAGCCCTACAAGTTCGTTCTCGCTGTTGCGGAACACCCAAGGCAGAGCATCACTCGGGTATCCGACTTTTATCGTACCGGTCTCACCGATACGCGACAGCGCTGATCCCACGGTTCCTGCCGGAGGGATCTCGACATCTGACGAGTCTTTGATTATGTGCTCGGCCGGCTCGAACAGGAGTGGCCGGCTGATAAACTGCTCATACTGGTCCGCTCCGGAGCCGATGCTGTTAAAGGTCAAGCGGATCCCGACAAAGGTACCGACCACGATGACCGCCGTCAGGATGAGGTACCTTACCACTTTGACGGGACGGACCTTCAGGAGGCCTCCTACAGCAAGCGAACCCAGTACTGACAGTGTAGCGACATGTATGACAGCAACCATCACACCGAATCTGCCGAAGACATTATCGACGATAATAAAGAGCTGAAATGTGTCCGCCGGTATCCTGAACATGTCGAGCATGAAAGGAACTGAGATGAAGGTGCTTCCGAACCATGTAAAGAAACCGGTAACGAGAAACATGGGATAACTCGTCATCGACATTGGAAATCCTGTCATCCACCCTGCGAACAGGACGAACGCCAGGGTGAGGAGCTTCCCCGCAGTGGGAAAGGTGAATGATGTCGGAACAATAACATCAGCCATCTCAGTCGTCTCTTCCGATGAGCCCTCTACATCCTTGATCAGCTCCCGGCTCCTTTCGGCCAGGATGGGGAGCACGACGAAGAGGTTTCCCGTTGCGAATCCAGTCACAAGAGCGTCACGCAGTTTCATCACTACTGTCCGGTGGCGGAGAGGGGTCAGTGCTGCTATCAGGCCCGGCAGCACCCAGAAGGTGATCAGGCCGGCTGCCGCCAGATAGGTCACGACGTATACCTGCAGCCCCTGGAGCCTGGAAAAGTCGATCGTCCCCGCCGCGCTGGCCATAAGAGCGAAGACCCCGTATGGAGCAAGACCCACGACGAACGTCGACACGCGGCCCAGGCTGTCTCCGACCGTATCGAGAATATCGAGGAGTCCCTGCTTCTTCTTTATCCCGATGAGAGCTATTCCGAAAGCGACACTGAAGAGGACTACTCCGGGAACCACGTTCTCTGCCAGGGCACCGAAGGGATTGGCGGGGATGAACATTGAGATAAAATCAAATTCTTCCGCCGACTCGACTAGTGTTGAACTGAAATAAGAGGCGGACTCCCAATTTGGAAAGGCTATGGGGAAAAGAAGGACCACGGCCAGTGTAAGCACCCATATTACGAGCAGGATGGACCCGGCTTTTCTGGCCAGCTGCTTCGCCATTTCGAAATCCATGCTGCCAATGCCCTTCATGAGAGCAACGACAACATAAGGCAGAACAGTCATTTGCAGAAGGAGCAGAAATGCCCGTCCTGCAGTCCCTAGAAAGGCGACTTTTTCGCCGAAAAACAGGCCGGTCAGGATTCCGAGGACCAGTCCGATAAGGATCTTCGTAGAGAGGCTCATTTTGTTCTTCATGAAATCTTCCCTGTTAAATATGTTCCATGAAGGTAACTGCTATTTTAATCCGGTTCAATTCTTAATTATGACCAATTTAATCAAAAAAGGGGAGCCGGCTGGGCCGGCTCCCCTCGATTTACAGCTTTAACTGTATTCTAACGGACACTACCGCAGAAGGATCATCTTCTTCGTCTCTACGAAGTCTCCTGCGATGATCCGGTAGAAGTAGATGCCGCTTGCCGCGTTCATACCGGCATTCGTACGGCCGTTCCAGACTGCCTCATGGAATCCGGCAGGCCTCGTCTCGTTGACAAGAGTGCGCACGAGACGTCCCGCAGCGTCATAAATACTCAACTGAACGTTCGTCGGTCCCGCGAGATCGAACTTGATCGTCGTGGACGGATTGAACGGGTTGGGATAGTTCTGCGAGAGTGCCGTCTGTCCGGGTGTTTCCGGAAGGACGGGTTTCTCAAACGCGAGCCCGCGCGAACTGCTGGCGATGGTCGGTGTGCCGGTTATACCGCGCCACTCGATCTCGTCGATATATACATCATCCGCGTTACCACTAGCGTCGCACATGAAGCGGAGCTTCGCGCCAGTCGGGAAGTTGTAAGATGCACTCGAGATCGTGACAACTTCATTATAGAAGGTTTCGTTGACGAAATCGACAGTCACGTTGAAACTGCCGACCGTCTGCCACGTCGATCCATCGTAGAACTGGACCCAGAAGTCCTCTCCTGACCTGTCCATGCTGTAGGCGTAAAACCAGAACTCGACTTCAAGAGTCGTGTATCCCGATACGTCATAGCCGGCAGTATGGTAGAACGATGAGGATGTGCCACTGTTGTCCTGGATGTCGAGAGCGGCGCTTCCCTGGTGGGCACGGGTCCCGCTCGTATAACGTGAGCAGTCGCGTCCACCATCCGAGTAGCTTCCCCATCCGCTTTCGAACTCGTCGTACGTGATCGTGACCCAGCTTCCACCACCGGGATCGGTCACCGTGATGTAGTCGGTCTTTGTCTCACCGTCGCTGCCGCCGGCGTTGGTTGCCATCAGGGTGACGGTGTAGGTACCAGCCGCAGTGTAAGTATAGCTCGGGTTCTGCGCGGTCGAAGTACCGCCGTCCCCGAATGTCCAGCTCCAGCTCGCCGGATCACCGGTCGTAGCGTCAGTGAACTGGACGTCAAGAGGAAGAGTACCGCTAGTCGGTGTGCCCGAGAAGGCAGCGACCGGCGGATCGGGAGGCGCCACGCCACTGTCTATGCAGAAGTTGTCGAACTGAGAGTGAGCGTTCTGAACAGCCACTCCAATCTTTCCAGTGACGACGTTCCCGAAGGCATAAGACACCTTCTCGACCCCGTCAGCCGTGAGAGTCACAAGTCCGCTCTCGTCAATATCGACTACGAGTTGATACAACTGGTTCGTGTTGATGGTCTCAGCAAGCTGGGCCAGGTTCGTCTGGGTGCCGTTGACGAACTGGCGAATATACCAGTCGTTCGCCCCGTCACGGCAGTCGACCACGCGATAGTTCTGGGCGTCGATGTAGCCGAAAACTACCATTCCGTTCGTCCAGGACCCGCCAGTAAGTGAGGTCCAGTCGACAGTGATCGTACCGGCGCCGATATCTCCTGCAGGCGCGATGTTGATCACGTAACCAGCATCGGAACCGTCCAGCTGCCCATCGATCACAGACCAGGTACCGCCTGTAGCGACCCAGTCGGAGGCGTCTCCATCGCTGAAGTCGTCGCAGAAGCCGCCTGTTCCGGCTGTGACGGTGATATAATCGGTCTCCGTCTCGATATCACTGCCGCAGCTGTTAGTCGCTGTCAAAGCTACCGTGTAGGTCCCCTCGGCTGTGTAGGTATGCGACGGATTCTGAGCCGTCGACGTCCCTCCATCGCCGAATGTCCATGACCAGGATGCCGCTCCTGTCGACTGATCAGTGAAGCTTACGCTCAGCGGGGCTTCACCCGATGTCGTCGAAGCTGTGAATCCTGCCACTGGATTAACGCAGGGGTTAACCGTGATGTAATCCGTCTTGGTCTCTACATCGTTTCCACAGCTGTTAGTCGCGGTCAAAGCTACCGTGTAGGTCCCCTCGGCTGTGTAGTTGTGCGACGGATTCTGGGCCGTCGACGTACCGCCATCGCCGAATGTCCATGACCAGGATGCCGCTCCTGTCGACTGGTCAGTGAAGCTTACACTCAGAGGTGCTTCACCCGATGTCGTCGAAGCAGTGAATCCGGCTACAGGATTGACACAGGGATTGACCGTGATGTAATTCGTCTTGGTCTCTACATCGTTTCCACAGCTGTTCGTAGCTGTCAGGGTTACGGTGTAGGTCCCTTCTGCCGTGTAGGTGTGCGACGGATTCTGCGAGGTCGAAGTGCCGCCGTCACCGAAGGTCCACGACCAGGAGGCTGCTCCCGTCGACTGATCGGTGAAGTTCACAGTCAACGGAACGTTTCCTGACGTCGTTGAAGCAGTGAATTCCGCAACAGGCAGGACACAGGCATTGACCGTTATATAGCTGGTCTTTGTCTCGGTATCGTTGTCGGCCGAATTGGTCACCGTCAGCGCAACGGTGTAATTACCGGAGCTGTTGTAGGTGTGACCGGGATTCTGCTGCGTCGAGTTGCCGCCGTCACCGAAGTTCCAGCTCCAGTTCGTCGGGGAACCGGTGGACTGGTCGGTGAAGCTGACTGTCAGGGGCTCGGTCCCGCTCGTGGGCGAGCCGACAAACTCGGCTACAGGAGCAACGGGGCCGCCGCCACCGACTGCCGCCTCGGCGTCTACCATTCCGTATCCGCTATAGCGGTCCCACCCGGAACCGGACTCGACGTTTACGACATCGATCGCCGTATCGCAGATCTGGTCACGGATCTGGGCCGGTGTCCAGGACGGGTTGGCCGATTTGACAAGCGCGGCGACTCCTGCCACGTACGGAGTGGCGCACGAGGTGCCGTTGAAGAACGGGCTGTAATCGCCCGATTCGTATCCGCCGCTTCCACCGATGTCAGTCGTCGGAAGGATCGTCGGGCCGAGGATATCCACGGCACCGCTGGCGTCCTTCGTGTTGACACCGTAGCTGGATCCCCACCAGCGCTCACCATCACAGGTATAGCCGTTCGGATCGGTGCTTACGCCGGAGTTGCACTCGCTGCTGCTGCTGCTCGAACGCTTGCGGTCACCGCATGGAGAGGCAGCGCCGACGCCGATCACGTAGGAGTTGATGGCGGGATAGCTGATAGCGTCATCATTCTCGTTACCAGTCGCAGCGAGGATAACGCAGCCAGCGTTGTAGGCGTACGTGATCGCGGCGTCTGTCGAGGGATCGCTGGATACACCAACGGCCCCGAGGCTCATCGAGATGATGTCGGCTCCGTTGTCAGCGGCCCAGTAGATCGCGTTCTCGATATACGAGAAGTACATCGATCCTGCGCTGTTGGCCACTTTGCAGGGCATGATACTACAGCCGGGAGCGGCGCCGCAGGAACCGAGTCCGTTGTTCGCTATCGCTGCGGCAACGCCAGCGCAGCAGGTACCGTGACCGGCCGACGAGGAGTTGTCGTCCGGATTGCTGTCGCTGTCTCCGAAATCGTATCCCGAAACGAGATTTAGGTCGGGATGGTCGATGTCGACGCCCGAATCGAGGATCGCGATGATCACGCTCGCATCGCCGTAGCCTGAGTTCCAGGCCGCCTGGGCGTTGGCGTCAAAACCAGCCGTTCCGACCGTGTTCGAAAGGGTGTGACTGTATGTCCCGCCCCAGTCGAGGTCGGGAAGCTGAGCTGTGTTGTTGTGTCCCCAGCTATCCGCATAGAGAGGATCGCTCGGAACAGCCGCCGGGAACGCCCTCCAGTCGGGCTTGGCGTACTCGACGTTCGGATCTGCGGCATAGCGTTCGACCAGCGCGGGGATATCGGTCCCCTTCTCCAGGTCGATCCTGAACCACTGGTCAGAGCCGAGGCGTTCCGCCTGAGCCCTGTCCTTCATCAGGATATAGGCCCGGGAGATTTTCTTCACTCCCGCGTCCTTTCCGATGACGTCTATGGACATCAGTCCGGTAGTCGCGTCGGGAAGGGGCCGTGTGGCCTGAAGGCCTATGCTGAGGTTGGACTTGTCGATACTTGACCTCTTGAACTTGACGATGATCCGATCCGGAGCGTAGGGCAGAACTTTTTCGCCGCTTGCGACGAAGCCCTTCTGCACCGGAGTGAATTCTCTCGGTGTGGTATCTGCCGCCAGGGAACTGAACACTGGCGAAAGGATAAGCAGCAGGCAGATTGATGTGAGAATAAATCTCTGCTTCATTGTCTCTCCTAACCGTCTGTGTCGCGTGCCTGGAAAAGCAAACTTGCGGACCCATTTCTCCAGGCTCTTGACTGGTGGGGAACAGGACCGACTGTGGCGGTCCTTCGCAACTGAAAACGGCCGAGCAATTACCTCCTTTCTTCTACGGCCTGTAAAGCCGGTAGATCTCCCCCGCTCCCCCCGGAACGTCTTGACGCACAAATGCCCACCACATGGAACAGGGAAGTTCATTTAAGGTTGATCGATAAAAAGAATGCAGTGAACCCAACGATGTAACCCCTCGTGCCTATACAAAAGATATCGAACGGTACATGAGAACCGTACGGATAGTAAAAAACTTCCGTTCTTCCCCTCAAATTTTACGTACGAATCGTTTGTCCCGCGGAAGGGATTGGATATGTATTCCTGGTCGAGCGGATCGAGGATCGACAGGAGCACCCAATCCCGTCATCAGCGTTAAACCATTATATCGATTTTCAGAGTGTACGTTCAAGCATAATCTTTGATTCAGTAACAATTTATGCAATTTTTTTTGTAAATATATTTTGACAATATTCGCTAGGAATTTTGTCAGTTTTTGCCCTGCGAAACGAGTTCTTGAACACAAAAAAGCCGCCGG
>RCNF010000122.1_pt1 | contig 40372 bp, 28 predicted proteins | sample 2041311 | NCBI WGS metagenome assembly RCNF01 (sample SAMN09708228, study PRJNA481090) | Marine sediment metagenome, whole genome shotgun sequencing project. | biome: marine sediment; feature: ocean; material: sediment; isolation source: Sewage treatment plant 2 marine sediment (STP2) ...
TCTAAAGATGGCCAGGCTGGAAAATGTGTCACAAATTCGATTAAATTTGAATCAAAGTAATGTTAACGGATAGAATAAGCTCTGGCTTGATAAGATAGTGATCCCTGACTTGTTGTTTGAGAGAAACCTTTTCAGGGATCTTGTTCTGATTTGCCTGAGTTTAAAAATCAAGAAAGCTGATGCCTGTTAATATGGGAGATAATAATTTTCATTCCCTGGATGTCTGCTTGGGAAGCTGAGGCCTTACCGCGGTGACTACCGCGTGGCAACACCCGCAAGACAGGAAAATATTTTCATTCTGGGGGTCCAGATGATATCAAAGTCAAAATTGGAAAACAATTTCACAGCATTTAACACTTCTGAATTATCCAGCTTCTGAATTCCTCAATTTTGCCCTCGTAGTCACTCACTTTCATAACTCGATTTGTAGTGTTCACCCGTGCTCTGGGAATAAGTACATTTCCAATTCTTAGGAAATCAATAATATTACTGAGAATACAACTCCGATGATTCTAGAGAGGACTATTAATAGTCCTTAAAAACAGTTATAGTTCTTGATTTTGACACACCGGAAAGGATCAGATTTGATTTGATCTGGTTGAGTCTTGCAGATAATCACATCGGTTTAAAACCTTGGTAGAATAAGGCTAATTAACTAATCCTTCTGATCATTTGTTTTCTGCGTCAAGGAGATCTATCTATGCCCGTAAGCCAAGGGTCTAATTTTACTGATAAACGCCTTCTAGTGAGTGTGCTTTTTGCTGACATAGTGGGTTTTTCTGCTATGGCAGATCAACTTGAGCCGGAAATTGTCAGCGGATTGATGCGGGATTTATGGACTCAAATGGACCCGATTATCGAGGAATATGGGGGATATATTGACAAACAACAGGGGGATTCCATCACGGTGATCTGGGGTGTCCCGGAATCGATCGAAGATGATTCAGAAAGAGCGGTTACCGCCGGTCTTGAAATCCTGGTGGCTTTGGAAAAATATAAAAAAAACATTGATCAGGCAATAGCCAAAGCACTTCGACTCAAGGTTGGAATTCACACCGGATTGGTCCTGGCAGGTCATATAGGAGTACGTGGGGAATATACTGTGGTGGGGGAGACTGTGAATATCGCCAAACGTTTAGGAGAGACCGCCGAATTGGGAACGTTGATAGTTAGTGAAGCGACTTACCAATCAATCCGGGGTGCATTCCAGGTTCAAAGATTGACTCCGATGCAGCTGGTAGGAACTAAAAAGCTGGTGAATGTATTCCAAATCATGGAAGAGCTGTCTCAACCAACAAAATTACGCTACCGCAGCAAAGGTGCTGGTTTGGAAACAATCCTGGTTGGCAGGGATGCTGAGATGGATCAGTTGGAAAGCCTATATCAGCAGACCAAGGAGCAGAAAAAAACCCAGCTGGTTCTAGTCACCGGTGATATCGGTGTGGGAAAATCCCGCCTGTTATTTGAGTTTGCTGGCCACCTGGAGACTGAAAATCCGCTCCTGACAGTAATGTCCAGCAGAGCCCTGGAGCAAACTTCCCAGGTTCCATTTTATCTCTGGAAGGAACTCTGGTCCAACCGGTTTGAACTTAATGAAGATGATCCAGTGGAAATAGCCAGGAAAAAAACCATCGACGGTGTTCTCACCCTCTGGGGACATGCCTTAGGTGAAGTAACGGCAGTGGAAGCTGCCCATTTTCTTGGGTATCAAATTGGTGTTCGCTGGGAAAAAAGTCGCTACTTGGATTCCTTTGTTTCCGAGCCAAAACTAAGATCTGAGCGTTCCTACATGCTTCAAGCTGAACTGTTTCAGCGGGCTTCAACGCGAGGTCCAGTAGTCCTTATTCTAGATGATTTACAGTGGGCAGACAGCGGAAGCCTGGCCATGATTAATTACCTCTGGAAAAAAACGGGTAGAGAATTGCCCCTGCTGATTTTGGCCTGTGCCAGGAAGGAATTTCTTGAGGAAAACCCCCAGCTTTTCCAGGATGCTGAACAAATAGAATTACAACCACTGCCGGTCTCTGTTGAAATTGTCCGGGATGCATATCCTGCTTTAAGGAGAGCGCCGGATATCTTGTTAGCCGCTCTTGCTGAACGCGCTGAAGGCAACCCATATTTCCTGGAAGAAATGGTCAAGAATGTGTTGAGCTCAGATGATTTTGACCCGGCTGAATCCGGTAAAATTCCATCTTTACCAGGTTCCGTGGAAGAACTGCTGGAAACCCGCCTGGATACTTTATCGCTGGAGGGAAGAGCTACTGCCTTATTCGCAGCAGTTGCAGGTCGAGTATTCTGGAAAGGGGCGGTATTGGCTGCTTTCCGGGGTTCACCAGGTGTTACCAAAGCCCTTGATGTGTCCAGCCATAATATTGTTGGCAGGGTCCAGGTTGCTCTGGACGAATTAATGGAAAAGGAGTTGGCATTTCTACGGGTTGGAAATACTTTTTCAGGAGAAAGGGAATATATCTTTAAACATTCCTTGCTACGCGAAGTTGCTTACCAGCGTCTTCCTGAAGACCACAGAGAAGAATGCCATCAAGCAGTAGGAGATTGGTTGGCTGAACGGGCTGGTCCGGAAAGAAGTATATGTGTTGCCCACCACTATGAGGCAGCAGGAGTCTTCGACAAAGCCCAGGTTTTTTACACGAAGGCCGCTGAACATACCCGGTCTATTGGCAATACCGACGAGGCAGATGAAATTCAGTACCATGCCCGGACGCTGCCAGAAAATAAGTCAGGGAAGGGGTAATATGAAAAAAATTTATCTGGAGGATACTCCCCTGGAACAAGCCCAGGAACGTTTTTTATCTGCCCTGGAAGATTCTGGATTATGGAAAACTCTGGGAGTTGAACAGATACCCCTTGATGAAAATGCGATTGGGAGAGTGCTGGCTGAAACAATCTGGGCCAAGATCAGTTCCCCCCATTATCATGCATCTGCCATGGATGGTTTTGCTGTTAAGGCGCTTGAGACTCATGGCGCTCTAGAGACTGCCCCGATCACTCTCGGCTATTCCTCCCAGACAGCGTACCTGGATACTGGTGATCCTTTACCTGCTTGGGCTGATGCAGTTATTCCCATCGAAAATGTTGAATCGCTGTCAGTGGATGGAACAACAGCGGATGACCCCCGGCACCCTGACCTGATCCGGATCCGGGCTTCGGTATCTCCCTGGTCTCATGTTCGAGAAATGGGAGAAGATATGGTAGCTACTCAATTGGTGCTGCCAGATGGTCATCAAATGAGACCCGTTGATCTGGGGGCTGCTGCTGGCTGCGGATACGACCGGTTGGATGTAGCTCGAAAACCGAAGGTTGCAATTATCCCTACCGGGACAGAATTGGTATACCCCGGAGATCCATTAAAAGAAGGCGATATCATTGAATATAATTCTATAGTCCTGGCCGCCCAGGTAAATAATTGGGGTGGTGAAGGAACACGTTTTGAAAATATCCCTGATGATTTTAAGAAGATCAAAACTCAGGTTATCCAGGCAGCAGCAGATTATGATCTGATATTGCTTATAGCAGGATCCTCGGCGGGATCTGAAGATTATTCCTCTGGAATCGTGGAAGAAACCGGCCAGCTCCTGATTCATGGCATCGCAGTCAGACCTGGACATCCTGTTATTTTAGGCCTTGTCATTAGTGATGGGAAAATTACTCCTATCATAGGTGTGCCTGGTTATCCGGTTTCCGCTGCCTTAACAGCGGAAATATTTGTTGAACCTCTGCTTGGTAAATGGTTGGGACGACCACCAATAAGACCTCAAACAATCCAGGCAGAAATATCCAGGAAGGTCAATTCAAGGGGGGGAGATGATGAATACTTGAGAGTGGCAGTCGGCTTCATAGGAGACCGAGCGATTGCTGCTCCATTATCCCGGGGATCAGGTGTGATCACATCCCTGGTTAGAGCAGATGGATTGGTGATCATTCCCCGTGGCATTCAGGGCTTACAAGCCAGGGAAAAAGTGAGCGTCCAGCTCTATCGATCGGTTGAGGAACTTAGAAACACCATATTTGTAATCGGTTCCCATGACTTGACGCTTGATCTCCTGTCACAATTCCTCTCTCCTTTCCAACGCCGATTGGCTTCGGTAAATGTTGGCAGCCTGGGAGGTATCATGGCTCTTCAGAAGGGAGAAACCCATTTAGCCGGCTCCCATTTGCTTCATCCTGAAAGCGGTGAATATAATCTTCCCTATATCCGGGAGCATCTCCCTGGGATGGCGTTAAGAGTCGTGACCCTGGTGGGCAGAACGCAAGGTTTATTTATATCAAAGGGAAATCCAAAAAAGATTCAAAGTTTAGAGGATCTAATACGGGACGATATCAGTTTTTCCAATCGTCAGCGAGGTTCTGGTACACGATTGTTATTGGATTACCATCTAGGGGAGCTTGGCATTCAGACAGAGAAAATATCCGGATATGACCATGAATCATTCACACATCTATCTGCAGCAGCAGTGGTGGCTTCTGGAAGGGCAGATTGTGCCCTCGGAATTGAAGCGGCTTCGTATGCTCTGGACCTGGACTTCCTGCCGTTATTCACAGAGCGATATGACCTATTAATCCCGGAAGAATATGCATCAGGCGAACTTCTTAAACCCCTCTTTGATTTACTCGATAACCCCCGATTTAAGGATGCAGTAGCTGAACGACCAGGGTATGATGTTTCCAAAATGGGCCAGGTGGTAGCTGTCTTGTCTGGGAATGAATAAAACTGGATGAATCCTGAAAGAAATCCGCTTCAATACTCCAATAACAAGCAAAGTATTTCTGGTTTCAAGTTTACAAAATAAAAATGTCGTCTATAATTGATGTGGTTTAAAAAAACAATGAAGTTGTGGAGGAAGTACAATGGCAGTAGTGAAAAAGAAAAAAGGTGTAATTGGTATTCTTACTGGTGGTGGCGATGTTCCGGGATTAAATCCGGCCATCCGGGCAGTTACGATTCGGGCGCTGCGGGAAGGTTATCAAGTAGTAGGCTTAAGACGCGGCTGGGCTGGGGTAATGGAGCTCATTCGTGATAAAAAAGCGGATAATCAGTATAACTATGAAATCCTGACAGAAGAAGTTGTCAACAAAAGGGGAAGGACAGGTGGAACTTTTCTGCACACTTCCCGAACCAGGCCCAGTAAAGTTGCCTTGGATGATGTACCCCTTCATCTGAAAGAAGACTATAACGAAAAACTCAATGATCTTACTCCAGAAGTTATCAAAAATCTGGATTACCTGGGTATTGATTATTTGATTCCTATTGGTGGGGATGACACCCTGAGTTACGCCGTTGAGCTTTACAAGAAAGGCGTGAAGGTTGTTGCTATTCCCAAGACGATGGACAATGACGTCCCTGGTACAGACTACTGCATTGGATTCAGCACAGCAGTCACCCGGACTATCGAAATTGTGAATAATCTCAGGACAACCGCAGGCTCCCACGAGCGATTTCTGGTGCTGGAGGTATTTGGGCGCTATGCGGGGTTTACAGCCATGCTTCCGACTATGGCCGGAGCTGCCAATCGTTGTGTGATCCCTGAGTATAAATTCGACATTGAAAAATTGACCGAGCTACTGGCAGATGATCGATATAAAAATCCCAGCCGTTATTCAATCGTACTGGTTTCTGAAGGAGCTATGTTTACTGGGGGTGAGATGGTTTTCAAAGATTCCTCACTGGATGCATATGGTCACAAAAAACTGGGGGGTATAGGCGATCTGGTTTCCGAGGAGTTGAAAATTCGCTCAGCGAAATATAACAATGGGAAACGAATAAATGTCGTGAACCAGAAATTAGCTTATCTGGTCCGGGGCGGATCCCCTGATGCAATCGACTCGATTGTGCCAATGGCGTATGGCAACCTGGCCCTTGATTTAATCTTGCAGGGTGTGCACGGCGTAGTGCTGAAAAATGGCCGCTATGACAATATGCCGATTGAGGTATTGTGTGGAAAGAGTAAAATCGTAGATGTGGAAAGATTTTACAATACGGAACGCCTGCGTCCATTTTACAAAAAGTTTGCAATGAAGCCCTTATTTATTATGATGGATGGAGAATAGGAAATTATTCCTCCAATTGATGATTTTTATACTGTTCATTTGTGGAAAAGGTATCGGGATGCTATAATCAAATTATCAGGATACACCCGTTGATCATCAACTAATGGGAGGGAATTCAGTGATTACAGGTGCTGGTAATAAAGGTAAATATATCCCCGCTTGGTTCTGGGTATTTTTCATTATTGTTCCAATATGCATTGTGGCCAGATGGTTTATCTGGTGGTTTTTCTGCCCGAGCTATCGGAGAACTTCGTCTGTTGAGATTGAAACCCCCCGGAGTAAACCCAAAGCAGCATTCACCAAAAAGGATGATTTCCGTAAAATAAAGGGCATCGGTCCCAAAACAGCCGAGGTTCTTTATAAGTCTGGTATTCTTACTTTTGAGCAGCTGGGATTATTAAGGTCGGAAAAATTAATCCAGATCCTGAAGAGTGAAAGTATTCCCGCTGGTAAGGCAGATTTCTGGCAGATCCAAGCAAAACTAGCAGCTGCTGAGGATTGGAAAAAACTCGAGGTTTTTCAAAACAAGTCGTGATATAAGGGAAAACTGGGGGTCCTATGGACAGTATGAATCATAGTAGTTATAAATGAAAAAACGGTTTCCTGTGAGGAAACCGTTTTTTGGTTTAATTCAAGAAAAAAGGTGTTATCTCGAAACTGCCAGCTTGACCATTTTCCCTGATTTGTCAAATGTTACCCGAGCGTAATGGCGGTGCACGGTTTTTCCGCTGTTTTGAGGAATCTCAAACTTTTTACTCAGAGTAACTACATGTCGTTGATGTAAGTGTTCGGTTTGAACTTTGCTGCCAAACCGGGCTGTGGCACAATTATGTCCGTCCCCGCTGCAGACATCTTTTTCTGTGCTCAGCACCATCTCCGCATCTTCCATGCCAGGAAGATATCGTTTGACTACATGTTTTACATGCATCAGGGTTTGAGATGGGATATCGTTAGTTAAATTGGAGCGATCACAAACAGTTTTCACCTGGGTAGGAGTTTGCCTCGGGGTTACAACGGTTTTGGGTTGAGTGCGCTGAGCCGTTTTAGGGCTGGCCAGCGGATCACCAAAGTGAAGAAATGATATTAAAGTTTTCTGATCTTCGCCGTCAAGATAACCCTGTCGTTTATTCATTTCCCGGGCTAACTCTATCTTGGATTTTTGCAGGGCAATCCCACTCGCAAAACCCTGCTCAATGAATTTCCAGAAGTAATCAGCCAGCAGATCTGCTGCAATCAGCGGTGCAGCAACAGAACCATAAGCAGTCACCGAAGATCCAATTACAGCATGGGATCCCCTTGATAGATATTTTAGTGAGATTGAATCATCAACTGCTCTTCCGTTGAGGTGGGCTCCGTAACAGGCTTCAGTCAATACGAATAAAGGCGCATCATCATAGGCGTTGATATCTTGCGGACGCAAAGCCACGGGATAATCAGGTCCAGTACTTCCGTTAGTAAAATCTTTTTGACCATACCACTCCGGGGAATCCTCAACTCCGTGCAGGTTAAAGTAACCATAGCGGGTGACAGGAACTGGTATTTCGGTATCTTTTCCATAGGGTGGAGAAGTAACTAGACTACCTTTGTCCTGGATCGTCTTAAAGACTTCTTGGGAGGCTTTTTTCCAAGCCTCTGCCACATATCCAAAGCTGTTGGTATTCTGAATACTGGCTGCAAATAGAGCTGTTAGCCAGGCCAGGAACCGTTCCCATAAATTTTTCCCCTCATCGCTTTTTCCCATATGGTGTTCTGATATATTTCGCAGTATGTCCAAGAGCAAGCCTGGATCATTGCCATCGCCGCCGGGCAGCCTGCCAACAGGCCATTCGGGGATAAAATAATTTTCATCAATAGTACCGTAAGGATTGTCCGAAGGGACTTCAGTATCGATATCAGTAACAGGATTTGGCAGCTTGTGGTAAGGCACAACGTCTGGTCCGCCAACAATTAATACAGCTCCGATCATCAAGCCTTTTTGTGCCAGGACTTTATCAAGATCTGCAAGGGCAAGTTTTAATGCCCAGGGATCATCAGATAAAGTTGGTTTTAATCCAAAATTTGCCATGCTGGATGGATCATCCGCAAGCAGCATGACTGCTCCCCAGCCAGGTTTTAACCTCACAGCATAGGTTGTTTTCTTCATTTCCTCGATGATAATCGCAGTCGTTTCGGGCCCATATTTCTTCTCCAATCCTTTGCGAGTGGAAAAAACGATATACATGGGGAACTTGCCATATTTCCGGATCCCTTCCACTTCATCAGCCAGATCCAGGTCGTTCTCAATCTGGATCAGGGTTTCCGGGGTTACCTTTCCCTTGGATTTGGTCCCTGTGACATTCCCGTTATCAGGAGCTTGTGAATCAGCCGCGAACACCGGAGGACCGGCAGGAAGTTGGTTCCAGCCCAGAGCGCCGCTCACAGCAGCCGGTATTCTGACGTCGATGTGGACCTGCAGCTTAGCAGGCCAGAGATTCTGGTAAGGATGGTTTTCTCCCCATAAACGCTGGGCTACTTGCCCGGTTATATCTCGGGAGGCGGCTTTGTGGAGCATTCCTACACCGCGATCAGATTGTCCCCCTTTAATAAGGGCATCTGCCAGAATTAAAGTGCATGTGATGGACTCCGGCCATTTTTCCAGGTAATGGTCTGCAAGTTGGCGAACTGCCATTTCCGGGGTATCAGGATCTTGAACCATGAAAGCCATGTGTGTGACAGCAGCTAATGCTGATTCGGGATTTAATCCCAAAAGAGCGGGGAGTTTTCCTGAAGCGCCAATCAGATCGTTTTTATTAATGCAGGAACGGATCTCAGCCAGCACTTGTCCCCATTCTGGCAAGATTGCCTTAATCTCTGGATCCCGAAAGATTCGCTTGTTTGGTATTAATGAATACAGCTCACCGTAGATCTCAGGCAGGTTTGCACCAGAGGAAATTTCAAATCTCAACTCCTGTGCTTCAACATATTCGGGATCAGCCTGGCAGATTTTCTCCACCTGGGCTGCAGCTTGAACTGTACTTAGATCTTTACTTACTGACTGGGCATGAAATAATTGGACTGGCAAATCGCCAGGAAAAGCAGCCAACCAACCCAGGGAAGCCTTTCTGATAAATCCAAATTCATTTACAGCAGCAGCAATACCCAGTAGATCCAGTAGTTGAGCTCGGGACCAGGGTTTACCTGGTTGGGGAGGGGAGAAAGGTGATTTATTCATAAGCTTTATATCCAGGTATTGATTGAATGTATGTTCTTTGTGATGTAGTCCACTGAATGATCATTAGACTCGAACTTCCTTTTTCGGTTCACCATGAACAAGATTTAATGTCACCAGAACACCAAGTTGGCGGTGAATTTTCAAATCATGCGGGGAAAGTTTTGAGGCTTTGCGGAGCATTCGCTCTGCCTTTTCAAATTGCTTTAATTCTTTCAGGATTTTGCCTGCCTGGTAATATCCTTCTGATTCCCCGGGCTCAACTTCAATAGCTTTTTGAGTTTGATCCAGTGCCTGTTCATACTGCCGGCGATCACTATGGACACGTCCTAATTCAAGTATGGCCTGAAAATTGGGGTCAACCAGCTTTTTGGCTTTATGCAGATGGTGAACGGCCTGGTCCAGTTGACCGGATTTCCGCAGCATTCTTCCGGTAATGAGATGTAGATGAGCTTTTTGATCACGAGTGTGGCCGATTTCCTCATTTTGCAATACATCCTGGGCGGTTCGCACCGCTTGATCTACCTCACCAGCTTCTGCAAGTGTTGAAACCAGCTCAAGTATCAGGGGATATTGATCTGGATGAGAACTGCCAATAACCCGCAGCTCATCAATCGCCGCTTGGGGCCCTTCAATCGTTTTTATCATCCCTGCCCGCTGCAGTTTAAGGTCCAGGTTTTCATCTTCCAGGGATATTGCTTTTTCCATTACTCGTAATGCCTGGTCTGGTTGTTTCTGGGCAGCCAGGGTTCTGGCGAAGAGAGCCAGTAAATCAACATCGTGCGGATCCTGACCCAGTAATGAAACCAGGTGTTTTTCTGATTCCCGGTAACTGCCGTTTTCAAATGTCAGCAGGGCAGCTGTCTTTCTGGTTTCTTTGTGGTCTGGGGCGAAAGACAGGGCTTTATTAATACTGGCTAATGCTTCCGGTATCCGGTATATTGCTCTTTTACTGAGAGAGAGCTGGATCCAGGCGTCAATATAATCAGGTTTGATGGATATGGCTTTCTCAAACGATTTAATGGCTCTCAGTGGCTGTTTGCCGTTCAAATGTAGTTTGCCGAGAGCAAGAAAATGACTGGCATACTCTGGATCTAGTTCAATTGCCTGCCTAAAATATTCGACCGCTGCAGCATAATCCGGGGTCAGATCTGCCGCGTAAGCATACCAGCGGGGTTCGTCCTGCCAGATAAGCAGTGCCTTTTGAATAGATTCTTCAGCAGAAATTAAGTCATCAATTTGCTCAGCAGCCATCCCGAGTAAAACCAGGAATAATGGAACCTGGGAATGGTTGGCATTTTTAGCTAATTCAAGAGCAGAAGCAGCTGCCTTATAGGCTGTGTCTGGCTTGTTTTTTAATAAAGCGAGTGCAATTTGCGCATCCAGAAGGACATTTTTCCCCAGGTTGTCCAGGTTATCCAGTGCTGTTTGGGAAGCGAAAACCTTTTGTCGACTGTGTCGAAACGCTGCAATCAGGGCGGCCAGGTCTTCAGGAGTCTCCGCAGTATTTTTTAACGCCTCAGCAGTTTCCTGGTTTGGAGAGAAAACAGCTTCTCCGCGGGTTTTAATCTTATCAACAAATAGAGTTTCTACTTCCATCTGATAGAGGGCTTGAATACAATCCTGAAATGACTTTGATACCTCATTGGATAAAGCGTTTTGATCTGGAGCATGGCGAATCGCTTTCATAGCTTCCGAAAACCGACGGGCTTCCGCTCTTGTTATATAAGATAAAGCAAGCTCATAAATGACTCGTTTCTCTGATGGATTGAGGTCCGCAGCATGTTGAATATGTTTTACGGATTCGTCCCATTCATGAAGTTCTTGGGCGGTTCTCCCCAGAGCAATCTCAACAGCTGTGTTGAATGATTTCTCTTCTACAGCCGTTTTGTGCCAATTTCCAACTGCCTGATTAAAACTCTCTTTAGCTTCTTTCACGCTGCCTTGCCTGTTTAATATTCGGGCTTTGAGAGCGCTTACCCGGGGGTTATCTGTCTCCATTGAAACAAGTAAATTGCTGATTTCAGCCGCCTTCACTTCCTGGTTTTGATCAAGTGAAATTTCTCCTGACAAACAAAGGGAATGAACCTGGGATGGATTAAGTTTTCCACCCTTTTTTAGCTGTTCCAGGTCAAGATTGGATAAAATTTCCTCAGCTTGATCAAGCCTTAATGTGGCACAAGCCAGATCTGCTGCAAAGGCGAGAGTATCAACAAGTTTGTCTTTCTTAGTTGAATTGGCCTGGAAACCTGCCAAGGCTTCCTGGGCGTGGTAAAAGGCTTCTTCATTTGAAGAAGCTTGCTGTTGGACCCGGGCCATCTTAGCATGTAAGTCAGGATCTTCCGGGGATAGGTCCAATGCATTTGAAAGACTGGCAATTGCAGCCTGGAATCGATCCTGTCCGATCAAGAGGTCGGCTTTTTGTATTCTCCATTCGGGGTGATCCAGATCGGCACTAATTGCTTTATCAAGTAGTTCCAGGGCTTGTTTGGGTTTGTTGTTCAACGCATGTCCGGCTGCTAGGTGGGACCAGATTTTCGGAAGCAGGGGAGAGGGGGAAGGATTTGCTTCACAAATATTGACAGCTTTTGTCAGGCACTTCATGCCTGTTTCAAAATTACCCAATTTAATTAATTCATCACCGGCCAGCAATAGATCCTCGGGTTGGATCTCTTCGAATTGCAGGATCTGGGAGAGGGCTGTAAAGGCTTCTTTGTCTCTACCAGCTGATGAAAAAGCTTTGCCAAGATGGATTTGTGCGGCATAGTTTCCGGGTTCAATCTTCACAAGCTCTTTGAGAGCGGCTATTCCCTGATCGGGTGATCCCAGGGCTAATGTAAACTCAGCGATCCAGGCTAAGGTCTCCGGATCATGAGGTGCTATCTCAGCTGCTTGTTTTGCAGCTTCGAGGGCATTTGTAGTTAAATTGGCTGATTGATATGCCTCAGCTAAACCGCGTGTGAGGGGCAAATCCTGGGGAAATTTCTCATGTCCTTCTTTGAGGGATGCGATGGCAGTTTCAGTCTTTCCTGTTTTTATAGCGGCAGTTCCTAATCCCAGGCTGATCCTGGGTGACCAGGAAGGATCTGTTTTTAATGAAGTATCATAGGCCTTTCGGAAGGAAATGATTGCATCTTGATAGTTCTCAGCTGCAATTTGGGTTTCTCCTAACAGAGCAAAGGCAATTTTGTTTTCCGGATCGATTTTTAGGGCTTTGTTCAATGACTCTGCAGCCGCGTCAGGATTGTCTCCAATTCTTAAATGTGCATCTGCATGCTGTAAGTATGGTTCAACATCCAGAGGATTTTGATCTACTACATGAACCAAGTAGAGGAGAGCTTCCTGCGGTTCATCCATGTCCAACAATAACTTGCCGTAGATGGCATTTACTTTTCCTTTGGCCGGATATTGTTCCTGCAAGTTCTTAAAGGTTATCCGGGCTTGTTCAAGGTGACCTAAATTGTAAAAAGATCGCCCAAGTCCGTATTGAATCTCAAAGGCAGTCTTTTGATCAACTTGCTCTGCATCTGCTGCTACGACAGCATTTTGAAATGTTTCCAGTGCTTTCGATTGGTTAAGATGATTAGCTTGAATCTCGCCTAACTTTAATAAAACCTGGGCTCTGCTTGAAGCTGCAGTCAAGCCTGATTTTAATGTTTGGATCGCTCTCTCAGGGGTTTTTGATGCCAATTGGCTTTCTGCCAGTGCAATCCAGGGCTCTTCCATATCAGGTGAAATTTCCACTGCTTGATTCAAATATGCAAATCCTTCATCTTCTTTACCGAGAAATATAAGGGATTTTCCAATAAGTGCGTGAGCGCTGCTGTGTTTTGGCTGCTGATCAAGGATTTGTTTACAGGCCGTGATAGCACGTTTGGGCTGCTGTGCTGCGTATGCACATGAAGCAAAAGAAAAAAGATCAGTTAATGGAAGATAGGCTTCTGGTTGGGATTTTGCCTCGTTGGAAGTATGAAATTTGCCCAGGATATTTGCATGGGTCTCCAGGGCGTCCTTCCAGTCCTCTGCACCTTCTTGATATTCTGCCATTTTCCTCATCAGCGAAATATCCTGGGGATTCAGTACGGATGCGATTTGGGCTTGTTTGGCTGCCAGGGAAGAATTTCCCAACTGACTCAGTGCCTCAGCAAATACTAGATGCGTATCGAGGTGATTAGGATATTTTGATAAATAGGATTGAGCTGACTCGATACATTCATCCAGTAAATTGAGCTGGAGCAGGACTGAACTGAGATTCGCCGGTGGTGAGTTATCTCTGTTTCCCTTCTCAAGAGCAAGTAATGCTAAATGTTTTGCCCGGGTTTTTTGATTTTGTGAAAATGCATATTCGGCAAGGTTGGTTAGAAGTTCAGGATGTTCTGGCAGCGGATCTTTTATTTTACTAATCAGGTCACCAGCTGCGGTGTAATACTTATTATCCAACAAAGACCGGATAATCTCGGAAATTTCCTGAACGTTATCGTCCATCCCTTCTGGGCTGCTGATGGTTGAAGTCAATTCCTGCCAGGCTTTATCACCTACTTGAGGTTGTTGAAGATCCGTTTTTACTTTATTAAGGTTGGCCGCCAGTTTTCCGTGCAGTTTCTGGTTTTGATCTGTCGCTTCTCTGAGTAGCTCTAGCGCGATTTCTGTGTTGCCGGCTAATTGGTTAAGAAGACTGAGAGTAACACTCTCCTGAATATTGGAAGGTTCCAGGTTCTGCTTCGCCAGCAAAGTTTTAGCAATATTAGGAGAGAGGTCGGGAACTTCTTTATTGAGGGTCTTAATCCATTTTTCTTGGTTCGCAGGATCCATAATTGTCATGATCCCACCCAATAGATCTGCTAATGCAGCTGGAGGTAACGGTCTGGAGAGCAATACTTGCATTCCAGCCTCTGGATTAAGAGCACGTATTAATTCCTGCTGGTTATCAACTAAATCAAATAAACAGGAAAGAGCAAATAGCCAACTTTTCTGTGCGGAATTTTGAGTGAGGATCTCCTGCCAGGTTTTACCTGAATTTTTCTCACCAAATAGAGCCAGACATAATTGAAAAGCTTCATTGAAACCCAGAATCTGATCCAGGCCGTTTTCATAATCCTGGTAGGTTTGGTTTACCTGTTTCCTTAAACCAGCAGGCAGATCGTCAAATGATTTAATTGGCCAATTCACTAGCTCTGAGGATTCTCTGTTCAGAGCAGCTGCTCCAATCCTTCCTGGAGTCCAATCAGTCGGCTCGCTGCCGATTTCCTGATCCAGGTATTGAAGAAAACCATCGGATTCTAATTTTCTCCAGATTAACGGAGAGCGCCTGAGTGCAGGTATTGCCCAGGACCAGGACGCTTCTGGAAATATCTTCTTAAGAGCATCAATGATGAGAAGTTCCTGTTTTGCCATTGTTCTCCTGTTAATTGAGACCGAGGTAAAGTGTCAATATAATTCCTAAAATCATAAAGACAGAACCGCTGATGATCAGAAAAACACCGATGCCTTTTGTGGTTTGAATCAGGTTGGTCGTTGCAGACATAAGTGCAGACGCGTTGCTGACCAGACCGGAGATATCTTCCGCGATCCCTTTCTCGGTGATATGTGCGATTGATTTGCTGATCGTGCGTGTGTCCTGTCCAATGGATCGGATGACCAACACTGCAACACCTGTTGCGAAGGTAATCAAACCGATCAGGAATAATCCTGAAGCCATGGCAGATAATACGCGGGCGAGCTCAAAGATAGTCATTTTAAACAACTCCTTTATTCTAATATCCTGTTATTGTGCAAGATGTATGCCGGATAGGATTTGAAACTTGACTGTTCATCCATAACCCAGGCAGTTGATTTCCGGATCTGAAAAACTTTGATCCCAATTCAATTACCCGCATCTCTACAGGTGGTATGATGCAAGACTTAAGCCAGAACTGGTCGATTATTTCTTGGATTTGCATCCAATCAGGCGAGGATAGGTCTTGAGGGGAGTTAATCAAGAAGGTTGAACCTCAAGTTCTTGTGCTATTGACGAATATAGGCCGGCAAGTTACAATTTTCCCTGCTAAAAACACATCGTCACCCTGTTGTGACGGTCTTTTTTTGTTCTGAGTAAGATGGAAGACAGGGCCGGGGATGGGTTTTCAGAAGAACAGTCAAATTTCATTCTAGAGAAGCGAAGGTAACTCTGCCCTGCAGTTGTGAGAGGCGCTTCGAGGAAGGTAATAATGGAAAAGTATGTCTTAGAAGCAAAGAAGAGGGAAGTCATCGGGAAGCAGGTAAAAGCCCTCCGTCGAGAAGGATTTCTTCCTGCAGTGATTTATGGGAGCGGTATCGAACCGATACCGTTAACCCTGAATACAAAGGAAGTTCACCAGACTCTGGGTAAGATTGGCGCTAATACCCTGATCACATTAATGATTGGGAAAAAAGAGTACCTGGCTTTGGTCCGTGATACGCAGCGGGAAGTTATAAAGCGTAACATTCTTCATATTGACTTTCAGGCTGTATCGTTAGAAGAAACCATCACCTCAACAGTCCCTGTAATGGTAATTGGTGAAGCACCAGCTATAAAGGAAATGAACGCACTATTGGTCACTGGCTTAGATTTCCTTCAAATTGAAGCCAAAGCTAAAGATTTGCCGGATACTATTAGGGTTGATGTTTCTGAATTAATTGAGATTGGTGACAATATCCTTGTTAAGGATATTGTTATTTCTGGAGATGTCACAATCTTGGATGATCCGGAAGAAACAGTCATCGTGGTTGCTGCTCCAACTTTGATGGAGATCGAACCTGAGGTTGAGGAAGGCACCGAGCTCTTAGAGGAACTCACAGATGCTGAACTTATGGAAGAAGCGGAAGCTGCAGAAGGAGAAACAGTGGAGGATGCCCCTGAAGAAGATTAATCATTTTCCATAACGACCAAGAACCATCCCGGAAGATAAAACCCTGCCGGGATGGTTCTTAAATTAAATTGACTTTCCCAATGAACGCATGAAAAATTCCCAGCATTATCACAGTTGGTATTTCTTAGCTATTGTCTCGATTTTCCTGACTGGCTGCAGCCCAGCTGAAGAAGCTGAAGATCCCAACCCATTGCAAACGATTCAGAGTAAAGAAGAAGCAGAAGCGAGGTTTATCAGTGAAAGCCGTTTCTCTGAGACCGGGGTTATTTACCAATGGGCAATCTCGGCAGAAGCGAGTTCAGAGTTCTCCGATCCCGAATGGAGCGCAGATCAATCAGTTGGAATACCGGATTCTCCGGGTTGTGGTGATTACCAATTTTCATGGGCCTCAGCTGCCAGTGATTCGATTGATACCTTGACTGTGCAGTTTTCTGAGCTTGTAATTCCGCTGGAAATCATTATCCACGAGAGTTTTAACCCGGATCAAATCTCTAAGGTGGAAGTTCAAGATCCGGAGCGCCAGGGTTATTACACCGTTCTTCAAAAGAACCCTCTCCGGGTAGATCGGCCCTGCCCATTTGAATTAGTGGTCCCTGTAGAAGGAATTGATTTCCTTACCAATATAGTACGAATTACAGTGGATCAATCCCAGTTGGGATTAGGATGGAATGAGATAGACGCGGTTCAATTGATAGGTATTAGAGAGGAAGATTGATCTTTCAGTTGTAAGTCAACGGTTTAATCCGGTAATTTCCAGAAAATCAACCACAATTTGAGCAGTTGCTCCCCATAAAATCTCTCCCAGGTATTCTTCAAAAAAGATCACAGGATATCCTGTATCGGTAACGGGATCAGGTCTCCAAGTTTTTACCTGGTGGTTTTTTGAATCTGCTAACCAGGATATCGGATATAGGATCGTTTTTTCCACTTCAACTGGAGATGGAAGAAGGGGATATGGCCAGGGTAGGATACCAACAAACGGTGTAACTTGATAGTTTGTTACGGTTGTGATTGGACAGGATTCTCCCAAAATTTCCACGTCATCATGACATAAGCCAACCTCTTCCTCTGCTTCTCGAAGAGCTGTATCCTGCAGTGTAGGGTCAGATTGGTCAGCCCGACCGCCGGGAAATGCAATTTGCCCGCTGTGCCGGTCATATTCATGATGAGTCCGTTTGATGAAAAGGATTTTCCAGATATTCTGATCTAGAAGCAATGGGATTAGAACCGCAGCGGGTTGTTTTTCTTTTTCTCCAATCCCAGGCAAAGGGGGACAGGTACTCACCTTTTGATCCTGAGTCTGAAGGAGCTTTTGTTTGATCTTCTCTGGATTAATAATCATGATTGATCGAGTTGACTGATCCAGTTTCCCAGGAAGATGAAGACTAGACTACCCAGGGCGCCAAATCCACCGAATATGGGACCGATCATAAGAAACTGAATATCCCAGGACGAGCCTAATAAATGGCCAAGATAAAAACCGATCCAGGACATAATCAGAATCAACAAATATCTACCACCTCTTCCACCCTTCCAAAAATGGAACGCTGATCCCAAAAATGTTGCCAGAAGAAAACTGTAGAAAATTGATGGGGAAGTCATAGTTAATTCGATCTGATGATCCCTCCTCCGAGACAGAGGTCATCCTGATAAAAAACAGCTGCTTGTCCCGGTGTGATGTCAGGAAGGGGAGATTCTAATTTAATTAAGGCACTTCCTTGATCTATCACTGTAATAGAGGCGGGAACTTCATTTGATTTATATCGGATTTTAACATTAGCTGAGAATGGATTATGGGGAGATTCTCCAGAGATCCAGTTTACATTGTCGGTGTAAAATTCCTGTTGGCGAAGATCATTCCTGGGTCCGATAATAAGTGCGTTTTGGGATAAATCCTTATGAATGACATAGTATGGTTCTGTACTGGAGATCCCCAAGCCTTTTCTTTGACCGATAGTAAATTCAGCTAATCCTTGATGATTGCCAATGATATTGCCATCCGGATCAAATATAGGGCCGGGTTTCATCATCTCCGGAGATGATTTTCGCAAGAAATCCCGGTAATCTCCCTGGCCAACAAAACATAAATCCTGACTGTCTGGACGGTTTGCAACCGGGAGGGAATACTCCTTTGCTAATTCACGCACCTGTTTTTTTGTGAGCTCTGCCAGGGGAAAAATCGTCTGGCGGAGATTATTCTGAGTCAGCACGTGGAGAAAATACGTTTGATCTTTTCCGGCATCCTTGTTTTTATAGAGCTGATAGGAATCACTGGGTGATTTCTTGATCCGGGCATAATGTCCGGTTGCCAGATATTCCGCTCCCATGGTCTTTGCGCGATCCAATAAAAAATCCCACCGAACAAAACGATTGCAGTTCAAGCAGGGATTTGGGGTAATTCCTTGCGCATAGCCATCGATAAAGGGGGTTACCACCGACTGAAAAAATAGATCTTGAGCATCAATCACGTAAAAGGGAATATCGAGCTGTCCTGCTATATTCCGGGCTTCCTGCTGAGCATCCGGTGCACAGCAACGATTTTCAGTATCTGAATCGCTCCACAGGCGGAGCATCATACCTATCACATCATAACCCTGGTCTTTAAGAAGGGCTGCAGATAAAGAGCTGTCAACACCGCCGCTCATTCCGACCACTACGCGTGCTCCAGAAGGTGCGGTCAAGACCTTAACTCCCTTAGCTGGTGGATGCTCCCCGGAAGGATTTCCAGGAATTTGTTGATCTCTTGGGCAGTTGTGTCTTTGCCAAGAGTAACCCGAAGGGAACCCAATGCCCAAGATGGTGAAAATCCGAGTTCGGTTAAGACTGAACTTGGTTCAGGATCTCCAGTTTTGCAGGCGGATCCAGAGGAACAAGCAAATCCAACGGAGTCGAGAATCGATATTAAATGATTTCCATCCACTCCATCGAATACAAAACTGGCATGATTAGGCAGTCGATCTACCGGGTGCCCGGTTAATTGGCTGGAAGGAATCTCGGCTAGAACTCGACTGATCAGATCATCTCTCAAGGGGAGGATGTGTTTGGTTCGTTTTTCATATTCTTTTTGAACCAGTTCATATGCCGCCGCCATGCCCACAATTAAGGGAATATTTTGAGTTGCTGCTCTCTGGCCAAATTCCTGGGATCCACCGGTCTGGATTGGCATGAGATCTGTTCCGGTCCTGATATACAAAACTCCCACACCTTTTGGTCCGTAAAATTTGTGAGCTCCGAGAGATAATAAATTTACACCCAATAGATTAACATCCAGCTGGAAATGAGCTCCACTCTGAACTGCATCTGTATGAAATAAAACACCTTTCTCCTGGCACAATTTACCGATCTCCGCGATTGGATTCAGGGTTCCAATTTCGTTATTGGCATGCATGACAGATACTAGGAAAGTATCTTCTCTCAGGGTTTCCAGGACCGCTTGAGGGGATACTCTACCGAATTTATCTACCGGTAATAAACTCATCTCAAACCCGTGTAAATTAATCAATTGCCAGGCTGTTGCGAGAACCGCAGGATGTTCAATGGGGGAGATAAGGAAATGGTTCGCACCGGTATTTTCCCGGGCGGCAAATGCAGATCCCCGTAAGGCCAGGTTGTCACTTTCTGATCCACACGATGTGAAAATGATCTCGGATGGTAAAGCACCCAGAAATCCCGCCAGCTCTCGGCGCGATTTTTCCAAGGCCGCCTCTGACTGTTGCCCAAAACGATGCAGCGAAGATGGATTCCCAAATATTTGTGTGAAGTACGGCTTCATGGCGGCAGAAACCCGTTCATCAACCGGGGTAGTTGCTGCGTAATCCAGATAGATGTTTTTCATATTTTCCTTTCCCTGCGATTATAGCATGACCGCCTGATACCAATAACATAACAGTTATTTGTTCAATGTTTGCCCTGTTTATACGGATTGGTCCAATTTATTAATGGAATGAGTTGTCTATGCTTGGGTTTTTGCCCAAATTGTTATGCTCTTTGTTATAATATCTTGGCTTGCAGATATTGATCAATAGGAGGCTGTATGGTACAGCAAATTAAATTTGGAACGGATGGTTGGCGGGGACACGTTGGTGAAAATTATACATTTGCAAATGTCCGGCGTTGTACCCAGGGATTTGCATCGTACTTGATTGATGAAGGTTTTAAGGACAGGTGGGTGATTGTTGGCCATGACCGCAGGTACCAGGCTGAACAGTTTGCAGCAGCAGCAGCAGAAGTATTGGCTGGAAATGGACTTCAGGTCTTTCTTACTGATGGCCCTACGCCAACTCCGGTTATATCCTATGCGGTGGTAGATAAAAAAGCGGCTGCAGCGATCAATATTACTGCCTCCCATAATCCCTATACCGATAACGGGTTTAAGGTGAGGGATGAAAACGGTGGAGCGATTGATCCGGATGGTCTGTTAAGGATTGAAAAGAATATACCAGACACTGAAGATCAGGTAAAACGTATCCCCATTACTGATGCCATTGATGCTGGGGGTGTGGTAATGTTTGATGCAGCTCCTGCTTATATAAAACACATTCAAACTCTGATTGACTTGCAGCCGATAAAAGATGCCGGGCTGAGGGTTCTTGTTGACCCGATGTGGGGCAATGGAGCAGGCTGGTTTCCTAAGTTAATTGGCGGTGGTGCAACCAAGGTCTTTGAGATCCATCAGGACCGAAATCCAAACTTCCCGGAAATGAGCCGGCCCGAACCGATCCCACCCAATGTGGATGTTGGTTTAAATGCTACTCTTGATCATAAAGCTGATGTCTTGATTATTAATGATGGGGATGCTGATAGATTGGGCATAGGAGATGAGAAAGGTCAATTTGTTGATCAACTCCGTGTTTATGCATTGCTGGCATATTATCTGCTGGAAGTTCGCGGGATGCGCGGACCGATTGTTAAAACACTCTCCACAACTACAATGCTGGATAAATTAGGAAAGATCTATGATGTTCCAGTTCATCATACCGGGGTTGGGTTTAAATATGTTGCCCCAAAAATGATTGAGACTGATGCGATGATTGGCGGCGAAGAATCAGGTGGATATGCCTTTAAAGGAAATGTACCTGAGCGCGATGGGATTTTAGCTGGACTTTATTTCCTTGATTTTATGGTGAAGATGAATATGAAACCTTCTGAATTATTGGAGGTTTTATTTGATAAAGTCGGCGCTCATTATTACGGCCGGATTGACACACCCTTTAAGGGAGATCGAGCCGACAAAATCAATCGTATTGAAACAGCTGACCCTGAAACTGTTGGTGGTTTAAAAGTCACAGGTTTGGTAACCATTGATGGCTATAAATTTGAGTTGGAAGATGGTGGATGGATGTTAATCCGATTTTCCGGAACTGAGCCGATAATCCGGGTTTACTGCGAGACAACATACCCAGACCGGGTTGATGCTATTCTGGAGGATGGATTAATGATTGCTGGCATTGATGATGAGGACATGTGAATCTGACAGATACTCATTGTCATTTGAATCTTAAAATCTATCAGGACGATTTAACTGCCGTGCTGAACAGGGCAAAAGCGAATGGCGTAAATCGTATTCTGGTTCCAGCCCTTGATTTGGATTCGAGCAGGGAAATCCTAGAGTTGGCAGATACTCATGAGTTTCTGTACGCGGCAGTGGGAGTACACCCTAATAGTGCAGCGACCTGGAATTCTAAATCTTTTGAAGAATTATATTCTTTGGCTTCCCATCCCAAAGTAGTAGCGATTGGTGAAATCGGATTGGATTACTATCGGGACAGTGCGCCCAGAAATACCCAGGTTGAGATATTAAAGGAACAATTAAAAATTGCACTCAATAAAAAACTACCAGTTATCCTTCATGTAAGGAATAAAACCGATCAGGACCGGTCTTGCATAGAAGACTTAATCAAGGTTTTAGAAGATAGGATGAATTCTGGAAAATCTCTTCCACAAGAGTTGTCAGGTAGGCCGGGAGTGATCCATTCGTTTTCGGGAAATGTGGAGGAAAGCAGACAGGCCCTGGATCTAGATTTCTATATCGGGATCACCGGTGCGGTCACTTTCAAAAAAGCTGAATCCCTGAGGGAGGTTGTTAATAAAACCCCATTAACAAAATTATTAATTGAAACGGATGGGCCGTATATTACTCCCCATCCATTTCGGGGAAAACGGAATGAACCTGCCCATGTTCGTTATATTGTTGATAAAATAAGTGAAATAAAAGATTATCCGCAGGAAAGTATTGCTGATCAGACCACAGTGAATGCTGCTAGTCTGTTTCAGTGGGAGTAAAATATTGGTTGATTTTGAATTTGCAAGTTCGGTTGAAGATAAGTTAATACTCGTGGATCAGAAAATGATGTCCAGGTCAATTGGATATCACCCGGATCTGACTGCAGCGCTGGAACATTTAATGCAATCAGGTGGTAAACGGATTCGCCCCATAATTACATTATTGATAGGTTCCATGTTGGGTGCAGAGGATGAGAAATTAATATCGCTGAGCGCTTCTATAGAATTGCTTCACACAGCAACACTCGTTCATGATGATTTAATTGACGGTGCACTGCTTCGACGGGGGAACCCTACCATAAATTCCCATTGGACACCTGCTGCAACTGTACTAACGGGAGATTATATATTTGCTCAAGCAGCCCTTTTAGCTGCAGAAATTGGATCCACAGAAGCCATGAGTTTATTTGCAGAGACTCTCAGTATCATTGTTGATGGGGAAATCTCGCAGCTCTTTGGACGCAGTCAATTTCCTTCCCGGGATGATTATTATCACCGAATTTATGAGAAAACGGGTTCGTTATTTTCATTATCTGCTAAAGCTGCCGCGCTGATCAGTCCTTCTGAACATAAATATACCAATCCTGCGGAAGAATTTGGGAGGGAAATCGGCAAAGCTTTCCAGATCGTAGATGATGTGCTAGATTTTTCTGGAGACCAAACCCGGATTGGAAAACCGATAGGAAATGATTTACGCCAAGGGGTACCAACACTGCCAGCGCTACTCTATGGAGAAAAAAATCCGGAAGATCAGGGTCTCAAGAATATATTGGATGGAACAGCCACTGATTCCGAAATTGATCAACTTATTGAGCGAATAAACCAGAGTGGAGTTATTCAGTTGGCAATGGAAGAGGCCCGGGACGCTTCTGAAAAAGCAATTTCATCTTTAGAGGGATTCCCGGATGGAAATGACAAGAAAGCTTTGATAGACCTTGCGACCTATATTGTTAACAGAGATTTATAACTTGTGATTGAGTTAAAATAGGAAACCCGCTTGATATCATCAAGCGGGTTTTTGTCTTAAATAAACAAATTGATAAATTTAGGGAGTATTCTGGTTGTAAAAATTGTATATCGCTGCAGATAATTGTCCCACCAGGAATGAGGCATTATCCCAGATCAATTGTTGGGGATGATACAAGAAGACCACCAGGATATAGTCGCCTCCCGGTGAAAAGATGATGCCAGCGTCTCCCAGGGTTTGCATAATTCCATTGTATGTAACCCATCCATGTTTGTGTGCTACTGCGGTTACATCAGGAACACCTGCTTCCAACAATGATGGCATTTTATTTTGAGAGAGGTAATCGATCATGAGCTGGCATTCTGCCTGAGTGATCTCGTCCGAAAAAACTGCTTTAAAAGTTCCCTGTCCATTTTCAGCACATAAATAAATATCCTCAAGCAGCATCCCGATATCAGAAGGAGTGGATTGATTATATAAATCCGGATCTGTAAAGATATCTTCCCTCTGGTTGGCCGGTGTTTTATATACCTTTAAGAGGGGTGATCCAAGACCGAACTCCCCGGCTAAAAAGGTATTTTCCAATCCTAATTTCAGCATATCGTCCGTAATCTCCAACGGCGCTAAGCTGTTGTGAATTACTCGTTCCATCACCCAATCTGCTGGATCGTTGCCGGATTCAATGATCATTTTTTTAAGCAGGTTTATTGTTTCAGGATCCTCGTCTTCGTTGATCCGTCGGAAAATTGACGTCATGATTGGTATTTTCACTATGCTTGCAGTGGTAAAAGCGACATCGGGGTTGGTTGAAATCTCTACGCCGTTCTGATAGGCAAAATGAAGTTCCTCAATCGTGTTGATATTGAGCATATAGAGTCCAACAATCCCGTCAAAACCATTCAAATCTATTGTCTGAAGGAGCAATGTTTCCAAATTTTGCAAAGAAGGTCTTGGTGGACTGGTTTGTCTCCTCGGTAAGTTTACAGATCGATTGGAAATAGATTTCATGGAATCATCTATCAGCAAAACAGCTGTATCAAGATCTAACACTGTCCCAAAAGTTCCAGGTGAAAAGCTAACGGTTCCCGTTTGGGGTACTGCTGGAGAAGGAGGTTTGTCATACCGGGAAGCAATTTCATCCACCAGATATGTTCTCAGGCGGTCTTCCGAATAATCTGCCCGGAGGGGAATTGAAGATCTAGAAACCTGCCGCCCCCAAAGATAATCCCAGAATCCTGTCCAAAAAGATTGTTTGGTTCGTTCCAGGTCGGCAGCAGCAAGCATGCTTTCCAAATCCAATTCAAATCCACAAATAGAAGGTTCAAACAAGATTGTTTGATCATCATAGCGGAGTTCAACCGGCATTGTGTAAGCCTCCAGTAATCTCTGAGCGGCTTCCTGGCGATTGAGACCACCAACAGGAACATCAGCAATCTTCATGTTGCTGGGGTAGGTTGTTCGAAACCGGCTGAACTGGACAAACTGCAATGTTGTGAATAATACTGCTGCGATCAGGAAAAACACAGCAAGCCAGCTTAATGCAGAAAAAGATGAACGTCTTTTCAAATCAAATCTCCAATATTGTTGAAGTAGACTGCAGGAAAAAGTTTATCACAGGAGTTCCTAATTGCCAAATAATTCAATATCAAGAGCAATCCTGAGTTTTGGGAATAGAACTAAGCAAAAAATCACCGGGATCAGATTGATAATCCGGTAATCAAATAATATTGACTGGACTTTTAAACCTCAGGAAGTTCGACAACGCAGTTGTCTTTTCCAAAATCTCCTAGAATGTATTCATCCGCTTCCCACTCGTTGTACCATTTTTCATTGTTTAGCAGATAGCGGAATTCATGATTTTTTCCGGGTTCCATTTCAACTGTTATTTTAAAATCACCGTTCCTTAATGACTCCATCGGTGAATCTTTTAGACTCCAATCATTAAAATCTCCTACCAGATGAGCGGTGGAGACATCATATCCGGGTTGTTCATGTTTAGCCAGTCGAAATGTCACCTTGTAGATATTTCGACTTTTAATAAACTGTTTCTTAAGCATTTTCCTTCCTTGTATATGACATTTGTCCAAATTGCAGGTTAATTCTATCATAAGTTCATTTTTATTGTTTTGGGGGTAAACTTATAATTGATATGCTAGATGAGACTCAAATTTAGTTGGAGTTGAACCAATTCGGTTAGGGTTGATATTTTGCGATGAATTGAATTATATTTGACCCTTCAAAATATGAAGATTTATTCTATAGGAAGGGTAGGATAGAGGTTTTATTGAATGATTTAATGCAGCCAGGACGGTGGGAATGTTGAGAATTCTATTAATCTATTTATCCCAGGCAGTTTGGGCAAGAAAGATAATCCAAAACTGGGGATTTGCACAGAAGATGTCTGCACGTTTTATAGCCGGAGAAACCCTTGATCAAGCGATTGGGGTAGTTAAAATTCTCAATAAAAAGGGAATCAATGCAACCCTCGACCACTTAGGTGAAAATGTATCTTCCAGGGATGGAGCAATTCTGGCGGCAGATGAGATCCTGTCTGTCATAGATCGCTTAAAAAATGAGGGTGTGGCTTCTGGGATCTCAATTAAACTAAGCCAAATAGGTTTGGTTGTTGACCGCGGGATCTGTGAAGAAAATCTTGAGAGGATTCTTGAACGGTCCCGGGAGAGGGGGATTTACCTGAGAGTGGATATGGAAGATTCTCAAATTAAAGATCTAACCTTGGAACTATTTTCTAAAGCGAGGAAAGAGGAATACACGGATACCGCCGGTATCGCTATTCAGGCATACCTTTACGATAGCGAACGAGATATCCGGAAACTGCTGGAATCCAACACGGGTATCCGCTTGTGTAAAGGTGCCTATAATGAACCTCCGGGGATAGCATTTCCACGGAAAGATGATGTTGATAATAATTTTGATTTGTTAATGAGATTGCTTCTAGACAGATCTCTTTCCGCAGGCCCATCGATTAGTGCAGATGGAATATTTCCGCCCATTCCTGCTATCGGAACCCATGATGAAGAAAGGATAAATCAAGCTCGACATTATGCCGAAGCAGTGAATTTGCCTAAAAAGAAAATTGAGTTTCAAATGTTATTTGGGATTCGTACAGATCTTCAGGATCGGCTGGTAGAAGAAGGATATCCTGTTCGAGTTTACGTCCCCTATGGTCGTGAATGGTATCCTTACTTTGTCCGACGTCTGGCTGAACGACCGGCAAACTTGTGGTTCTTTATCGCAAATCTCATCCGCAAATAAAGTACCCTGCTGGGAAATGATTGTTGGGGGAAAACGAGGAAATAAAACAAGTTCCGGTTGTGAAAGATAGTTATAATCTAGTTTATATGGTTGAACACCAAAAATTAAAACTTATTAATCATATCCGGCCAATTCATTTGTTGACCACCCTCGCACTCTACCTCATGGGATCAGGTTTTGCCCGTTACCTCGGTGAGAGGATTGATTATTCCACCTTTCTCTTGGGATTGGCATGGATATTTTCTGTGCAGCTGGGTTTCTATTTCCTGGGTGATCATTTTAAGATTCCTTTTGATCGTGGATTATTTGCCCGGTTTCCGGTTAAAACAGATGAGAATTCCCCGGATTCCTATCACCCCCGCGAGATTTTGCTGTATATCTCGGTATCTTTTTTTACTGCAGGAGCTGTATTAAGTTCACTCCTGATCCTGCAAGGTGTGCTTAATCTCTCTATAGCGGTATTAATGGGATTATTTTTTGTTGGGTTTTTATTACTGGTTGTGCCGGGTATTTCTCTGGTGCACTCCGGTGTAGGAGAAATTATTACCTCTTTTACCCTGGTGATTATTCCTCCTGCGTTTGCTTTTTTCATGCAGTATGGATCTCTCCACCAAATATTGACTTTAGGTATCTTCCCACTTTTCCCACTGCATGCAGCTTTGATAATATTACTGCAATTAAAGCGATATAGTGATGACCTAAAACAGAACGAAAAGAATCTTCTGGTCAGGATCGGGTGGGTTCAGGGTATATTTATTCATAATTTGATGGTCTTAAGCGGATTCTTATTATTCGGGGCAGCAGTATTATTTGGATTTCCGGTTCGCCTTATTGGACTGGTTTTCCTGACTCTTCCCGTCGCTGTATACCTGATCTATTACCTATCTAAACTTAAGGATGGGGCGCCTGTGCGCTGGCCGTTAATCAGGCTTCTTTCCTTGGTTGTGTTTTTCTTACCAGTCTACTTATTAACATACTCTTCCTGGGTGAAGTAAACCAGGAAAAATATTGAGGACAAATGCCTGAATTCCTATCACTTGTCACTCCTGAAAGAGCCCTCGAACTTTTATTTAATTCAATAAATCCTGCTGTAAAATCAGAGATTGTTGATACAGATAAGGCCTTAGGTAGAGTTACCATAGAAAATATTATCTCCCCCCAAGACCTTCCCGATTTTCAGAGATCTACAGTGGATGGCTTTGCTGTTTTGTCACAAGGAACCTTTGGGGCAAGTGAATCCTTGCCGGCCTACCTTGCCCTGAAGGATGAAGTTCCAATGGGTGATAAACCGGGGTTCTCAATTTCTAGTCAGGAATGTGCTTTGATTCATACTGGAGGAATGTTGCCAGAAGGGGCAGATGCATGCATCATGGTCGAAGATACTCAAACCCTTGAGTCGGGAGAAATTGAAATCTTTAAATCGGTTGCAAACGGCGAGAATGTAATAAATGTGGGAGAGGATATATCAGTCGGGGATATTGTGATCAAGGCTGGAACCAGGCTCCGACCGGCAGAAATCGGTGGTTTGATGGCGTTGGGGATTACCTCAATTAATACTGCAAAACCTCCGGTGTTTGGCATTCTGTCAAGCGGTGATGAGATCATCGCCCCCTACCAAAAAACAAAACCGGGCGAAGTGAGAGATATCAACTCGTATACCCTGGGAGCATTGATTAAGGATATTGGGGGAGATATTCACCATTATGGTATTATTTCAGATAGCCGGGATGAGATGCTGAAAGCTATAAAAAAAGCCCAGCACGAATGTGATCATTTGATCGTTACCGCCGGATCATCCGCCAGCACCAGGGATTTAACGGCAGAGATTATGAATAGTCTCGGTGAGCCAGGGGTCCTTGTCCACGGCATCAATATAAAACCGGGAAAACCAACTATCTTCGCAGTGTCAGGTGAAAAGGTGATGATTGGTCTTCCCGGTAATCCCGTCAGCGCCCTGGTGATTGCTACACTATTGGTTACACCTATTATCGAGGCTTACCTGGGAATAAGATCACCCAGACCAAAACCGACCATTGCCGCAGAGCTGACGGTAAATATCTCCTCTCAATCAGGCAGAGAAGATTGGATTCCGGTACAATTAGTCAAAAGCTCTACTGGTAGTTATAAAGCTGAACCTGTATTTGGTCGAAGTAATTTGATATTTATCTTAGCCAGGTCAGATGGTTTGATTAAAATTCCTGCACCTGCAACCGGGTTTGAAGCTGGGACAATGGTATCAGTTCATTTACTATAAGGAAGTGTAGCAAGAATGAATTCAATCCTGACTCTACCGGCTTTGTTTTACATCTGCATGGCGGCATATAGCATCAGCCTGATTGTGAACGCCCTGCGGAAATTACGTGTATATAAGCAGGCAGATTATTTGCTGGTAATTTTACATGGACTATTTTTATTAATCACTCTAACATTATTTGGCAGTGAACTTTCCTGGTGGGATTTTTTAAATCAAGGAATCCGGCTGCATTTACCCTGGTACGGCATATTGTTATTTAGTGGGGTTTTATATGCCTTGACGTATGCTGTATTTAAGACCGAAAGTCCTGGTTGGATTTGGTTCATTGTTAGTATGCTGATCGTTGCTTTGGCTGCTTTATCCGATGCGAGATCAATATTTCCAGGGGACCTGAATTGGGGCCGGCAGGGCGAGGGTTACTCACACTCGGGGTTATCAACTGTGATCCAGGCTGTTGGGTGGGGAGTTTTTGTAATTCTTTCCAGCATCCAGGTCCTTCAGGTTTATCGCATTACTGAAAGAACTGTGGTTAAACAGCGTGCCATCTATTGGACGGCAGCCCTGATTTTCTACATGGGTAGTTCAGTATTGTACCTGCTGGATCATTATTTATTAGGTAGTTTGTTGTTAATTTTTACAACGATTATATTAAATTTCCTGGTTCTTACCTATCGTCTTCCTGATCTGAAATTTCTCACGTTCCAGACAATCAGTTTTTCATTATCCGGGATCATAATTATCTTGCTATATGCTCTCGGTTTCCTAATTCTGGAAATATTCTTTGGTGATTATTCCTGGTACAAACCAGTCTATAATGGTGCATTCTTTTTCCTGATCGCCTTGGTTTTCTTTTCACCTGTTTATCGCCTGGTGAAGGTCATTCTTGAAAAACTGATGATCAAGGAAAGAAATCGTAATCAAGAAATTCGAAGTTATAGTAAAACATTAAGCAGTATCCTCGATATAGAGCTGCTATCCAAAGTTACGATTGAATTAATCTGTGATTCAATGGAAGTTAATCAAGGAACCCTCTACTTGGTAGATCAAATCGACCCAGAGAAAGATCCGCCAAACTGGCGCTTACGCGCAGTCCAGGGAACCACAGTAACGCTGCCAGATCTGGATTTTCTTCCTGCAAACAGCCCAATCACAAAAGTCCTGGCGGATGAAAAACGACCACTCACTCAATCAGAACTGGAATTTATACCCAAATTCCAGACTATTCCTGAAAACATTCTATCCTGGATCAAGACTTTGGAAGTAGAGGCGTTGATACCAATCCATACCGAGGATGAATGGATAGGTTTATTTGCTTTATCACAAAAACGTTCCGGGGCTTCTTTTACTGATGATGAAATCGAACTTCTCTCAACCCTGGCTGATCAAACCTCGGTTGCTCTTCAGAATGCAAGATTGGTTGAAAGTTTAACCAAAATAGATAACCAGCTCCGGAGGGCAAAGGCGTCTAAGAATACTGCCCTGGATAAAATTGAACAAATAAAGAAATCTGCTTCAGATATTATCAGCATCAAAGCTCATGAATTAAGATCTCCCCTCACAGTAGTCAGTGGTTATACTCAATTGCTGGCAAACGATACTACACTCATGGCTGATGAGTATTACGCAGAACTAATAAGGGGAGTATTATCGGGATCTGAAGGGCTGCAGAATATCATAGAAAATATGATATCTACAGCAAGCATTGCTCCCAGCAACCTTAAGATAGGCACACATCCGATCTCCCTCTATTCCATTGTTGATGGTATTTGCAGGGATCTGCAGGGCAAAGTTCAAGTAAGGAAAATCACTTTGTCTCATGATAACCTGGGTGAAATTCCTGCTTTGTATGGTGACAGTGAGGGATTAAAGAAGGTATTTGAAATCCTGATTAACTATGCTATGACTCATACACCAAGTGGGGGAAAAATAACTATCACCGGCAGACATATTCCTCCCAGATCAGAAATTCTGAAGTGGGAAGGGGCTGAAATCATTGTATGTGATACGGGAATTGGAATTGATCATGAAGCACATGGCCGTTTCTTCCAGGAACATATGAATCCTTTCTTGGCGGACTTTTCACTCTTGGATGAAATTGCGGATGGTGAGGAAAGACCCGGAGAACAGTTGGCGATTGCCAGGAGCATCATTGAGGCTCATAACGGTAGGGTGTGGGTTGAAAGAATGGAAAAGGATAAAGAACACCTGCCGGGAAGCGAATTCCATGTTGTGCTTCCCCTGGAGCAACAATCGAATCCTACTCAGCCAGATCAATCTAAATAAATTGAAAGGGGGTAAAAATCAAGTTTAGTTATCCGGGTAGATCCGAGGAACCCGGGCACCTATACCGCAAGTGACTTCATAGTTAACTGTCTCCCAGACTCGCGCCAGATCGTTGGCGCTTATTTCCTGATCACCCTGTTTCCCAATTAGGACAACCTCGTCACCAATTTGCGGATTGGGGACATTTTCCAGTTTCACCATGAATTGATCCATGCAGACTCTGCCTACAATAGGCGCTTTGACGCCATTGATCAGGACGGAATTTCCTGGACACCTGCGATAACCATCAGCGTAACCGACTGCGATCACGCCAATCAGCTCTTTTTTGGTTGTGACATAAGCATGCCCATAACTGACTCCGTGATCGGGGGGAAGTTCCTTCATGCTGGCGAGCACAGACTTCCAGCTCAGGATCGGCTCAACGCCGACTGGCAGATGAACCTCCGCGGAAGGTGATAGACCATAAATGATGATGCCAGGCCGGACCAGTTGATAGCGAGTTTCAGGATGGACCAGAGAGCCTGCGGAATTTGCCATATGGATGATTCCGGGCAGTAAATCATCATCTGCTAGCGCCTTGATCACTTTCTGGAAAACTTTTTCCTGCTTTCTGGTAGGTTCCTGATCAGCTTCATCAGCTTTGGCCAGGTGTGAGAATAAGCCTTCCAGTTCAATTCCAACGGTTTTTACAGCCAAACGAGCAAGAAACAGTGTTTCTTCCGGATGACAGCCCAAGCGTCCCATTCCGCTGTCAATCAGCAGATGGACCCGGGCAGTTCTCTTGCAATTGGCAGCAGCTTTTTCGACCAGGTCAATGTGTTCTTTGGTCCAAACTGTAAGAGAAACATCCAGGCAGATCATCTGTTCAATGCGTTCCGGTGCGATATATCCCAGGACCAGGATATTGCTTTTTATACCTTCCTCGCGCATTTTGAGCGCCATGCGTGACCGGGCAACGCCAAACCAATCCACACCGGATTCTTCTGCGGATCTTGTGATAGGCATATATCCGTGGCCGTAAGCATTGGCTTTTACCACGGCCATCAACGGAACGCCAGTTTCTTTCTGGAGGATTTTGATATTCTTCTTAAGGGCTTTGAGATCCACTTCCACCCAGGTGGCAAAGGATTGTTCTGCTTTCATAGGATTCTAATATCCTGAGGGTTTAATTTCCGACATTCAGGGCTATTCTACCAGAGAAAAAGGTAGGGGGAAGGAAGGAAAATCAAGCCTTGACAAACTAGAATATTTGTTCTATACTGCCAAAACAGAACAACTGTTCTATTTTGCTTTCTAGTAATCAGGAGGTTCATTATGTCCGCCAACAGCATTCCATTTTTACCAGAACGAATCCAGGTCAAGCGGGGGGTTGTTTTTGGCCTGCTGATCATCTCCGCCCTGGTGGCATTCGAGATTTTTAACTACAGCACCACAGATTTTGCCCTGACCGATCTCCTGGGAGATCTCAGGTTCTGGGGTGTACGCTGGGCTACCATCCTGGCGATTGCTTTCTGCGGGATTGACTTTGCCGGGATTGCCCGCTTATTCACTCCCGAGGATAAAGTCGGGGAGCAGCCCGAAGTGTGGTATTTATTTGCCGCCTGGTTGATTGCTGCCACCATGAACGCTCTCTTAACCTGGTGGGGTGTTTCTATTGCCATCGTTAATCACGAGACCCTGGGGAACGCGGTGGTTGCCCGCCAGACACTATTAAAAGTGGTGCCTATTTTTGTGGCGGTGATGGTTTGGCTGCTGCGAGTATTGATTATCGGCTTGTTTTCAGTGGCAGGGGAGAAATATTTTGGGGAGGATCAATTCCAGCTCCAGTTTGCTTCTGATTCCAGGATCCAGCAAGCGCCGGTTTCTGTTCGCAAGAGGAAACCAGCCAGGAATGGAAATCAGCCCGGTAATCGACCTGCGCCCAAACCCCCTGCTAGATCTCCTCGACGGGAGCCTTCTTATCAGCCGCTGTCCGCTCAGGGAAGAGATCAAGAATCAAGACATCAGCTGCAATAAGAAATGGAAAATTAGATTTATCGCAGTCATGGACAATTAAAAAAACCGCTGGTGAAAACCAGCGGTTTTTTGTCGGGATGGAGGGATTTGAACCCACGACCTCGCCGACCCGAACGGCGCGCGCTAGCCGGACTGCGCCACATCCCGTTGCCGCAAAATTATAACCCAGCTTGAATGGATAATCAAGCGGTGAGAGCTTACCCCTGTTTACCAGTGATTGGCCGGGTATTCCGATTCAGGTTTCTTGAATAACAGACCAAATAAAACACCGCTGATAAAACCACCGATATGTGCCCAGAATGCAACTCCCCCGACATCCGGTCCACCCAGAGTGAATACTCCTTGGAAAAACTGAAACAAGAACCAAACTCCTAAAACAAGACTGGCAGGAAGCATGGTCATTCTTAACCAAAACCCGAGAGGTATCAGGGTCAGAACTTTTTGCCTGGGGAAAAGCACCAAGTAAGCGCCAAGGACTGCTGCAATCGCGCCGCTGGCTCCAACAGTTGGAATTTGTGACCCTGGGTTGGTTAGGATATGTGCCAGGGATGCCACAGTCCCACCGAGGATATAAAAGAATATGTAGCCTCCTCGTCCCAGGCGGTCTTCCACATTATCACCAAATATCCATAAATACAGCATATTTCCACCAAGATGGGCCAGTCCGGCGTGCATGAACATACTGGTAAAAATATTTGCTATGCTGTCTAAAGACGAGAGTGTAATATCAGCTGGAATGAGTGCAAATTGGTATATAAAAGAATCAGTATATGAACCCAGCATGGTTTGATATATAAAAACGATAATATTCAACGCGATTAACAAATAGGTGATGATGGGAACACTATGAGTTGGGTTTTCATCTCGAATAGGGATCATAGGATTTTTCCTGTAATACTGCTGGTAGGATTTAACAATGAAACTGATAAAAATTTCCAATAATAGGATTGGAAAGATTTTACCATAGGGTATTTTTGTGTGATTCCTCTTCCTTAATCGCTAGCCTATTATTAGTTCTTAAAATTTCCTGAATTCCCGGTCAGATTGATCGTACCTTGACATCCTTTCAGGCTTTGGTACACTACCTTCAACATGATAGTTCAGATTGATTCCAAACCGCCCGTCCCTAGCATCCGAAATATACCCTGAATGGTATTCGGTAGTTTGGAGTTATAAGTATATTTTGTTGATATCAACTCTCCGGACTGAAATACCGGAGTTTTTTGTTGTTATTAACTAGTAGATATTATTTTTCGAGGAGTAACTTTATGCGAATGTCCAGCCTTCTGAGCCAAACACTCAGAGAAGCCCCGTCTGACGCAGAAATTTCCAGTCATCGACTTTTGATCCGAGCGGGATATATCAGACAGTTAGCAGCTGGTATATTCACTTCTATGCCACTGGCAAAACGATCATTGACCAAAATTGAAAATATTATGCGGGATGAGATGAATAAAATCGACGGCCAGGAAATGTCTATGCCGGTTGTTCATCCAGCAGAAATTTGGAAAGCTACCGGAAGATGGGAGAAAGTAGGTCCAGAAATGGGCCGTTTCCAGGATAGGAATGGTCGTGATATGGTGCTGGCGATGACACACGAGGAAGTAGTTGTGGAAATCGTCAAAGATGAAGTCCAATCCTACCGCCAGCTACCAATGATGATTTATCATATCCAAACCAAATGGCGGGATGATCCCCGTCCTCGGGCAGGACTGATCCGGGTTAGGGAATTTACAATGAAAGACAGTTACAGCCTGGATCGTGACTGGGAAGGACTTGATCAACAATATGCTAACCATTACCGGGCATATTTCAATATTTTTGGACGCTGCAAACTCCCAGTAATTGCGGTCGAATCAGATGTCGGCATGATGGGTGGAAATATGGCCCATGAATATATGTACCTGACACCAGTTGGCGAAGATACCATGTTGATATGTGATGCCTGTGGATATTCTGCTAATCGGCAGATTGCAGAGTTTCAGAAACACAAGGCTGCCGAAGAAAAAGCGATTAAACGTAAAAAAGTAGCAACACCAGAAATGAAAACTATCACCGAGCTGGCAGAGTTTCTTGAGATACCAGAATCTAAAACTGCCAAAGCTGTGTTCATGATGGCAGTAGTGCAGGAAGAGGAAGGAGAAAAAGAACAGCTCGTATTTGCCATAGTACGGGGCGATATGGATCTGAACGAGACTAAACTAGTAAATGCTATAGGAGCGAAAGGACTAAGACCCGCCGAAGAGTCGGAAATAATTGCTTCCGGTGCAGTACCCGGATATGCTTCCCCTGTAGGATTAAAAGGGATCTTGGTTGTTGTGGACGACCTGATTCCAGAATCAGCTAACCTGGTTGCCGGCGCAAATGAAGAGGGTTATCACTTCCTGAATGTGAACTATGGCCGGGATTATACGGCAGATCTTGTGGCTGATATTACTGCGGCTGGAGATGGAGATGCCTGTCCAAAATGCGGCGCAGCCATGCAAGCCGTCAGAGGGGTTGAAGTCGGGAATATATTTAAATTAGGTACCTGGTACAGCGAAGCGGTTGGAGCAACTTTTCAAGATGCCGATGGAGATGAAAAACCAATCGTGCTGGGCTCGTATGGGATTGGTAGTGGTCGATTGTTGGCTTCTGTCGCAGAAGAATATAATGATAAATATGGTTTGATTATGCCAATCACTATAGCTCCCTATGAAGTCCATCTGGTTGAGTTAGTGGGTGGGAAAGGCGAAAGTGAAGAAGTTCAAAAAGCAGCTGTTAAACTGTATCAAGATCTGATTCAGGCTGGAATAGAAGTTCTATATGATGACAGGGATGAAAGTCCAGGCGTAAAATTTAATGATGCGGACTTGATAGGGATTCCATTGCGTTTAACAGTCGGCTCCCGGGCGTTGAAGGAAGGCGGAATTGAAGTAAAACTCCGCCATGAAAGTGAAAAGAGCCAGATCCCAATTGAGCAGGCTGTTGAAAAGACAAAAGAGATTGTTCAGGGCTTGTATAAAGAAGTGCTGGATAATCTGAAAGATGTTGAATTTGAAGAGTAGGGGATTGATATAGGAAAAAAGGGTAGGATGCGGTATCCTCAAAGGATACCGTATCCTTTTTTTTAACCTACGTGATCAACCACCCATCTTAAAGAAACTGGTTAATTTCATGGCCAGGTTGAGGTCGCCAGCCAGTTGGAGTTTGCCATCCATGAACCCTTTCATGCCGTCTGCTTTCCCGAGCAGGACATCTCCGAAGTAAGCCCCATCTGCGGTCATGGTCATCACCGGATCTTCCGCTATACCTTCTTGTACTGAGCATTTGTCATCTCCAATCGTGATGATATAATCCCCTCCCTCATCTCCGGTCAGATGATATTGGACCACCGCTTCCAACCCGGCTGCTTTCTCAGGTATAAAAGCCTTTTCGTGATTGAAGACCAATTCTTTTACTGTATATTCAGCCATTATTATCTCCTTAATGTGATCCTGATCAGTTCATATTTTGGAAGATTGCTGCCGCACCCATACCGCCGCCAATGCACATGGTAACCAGTCCAAATTCAAGATCCCTTCTCCTAAGTTCATGGATCATTTGGACGGATAATTTAGCGCCTGTGCAGCCCAGCGGGTGGCCCAGAGCGATTGCGCCGCCATTTACATTGGTTATCTCCTGATTTAAACCCAATTCCTGGATAACCGCCACTGCCTGGGCCGCAAAAGCTTCATTTAGCTCGATCAAACCTATATCTTTTAGGCTCAACCCTGTGCGTTCCATGACTTTGGGGACTGCGGCTACAGGCCCCATCCCCATAATATCAGGGGCAACACCTCCAGCGGCAAAGGAGATAAATCGCGCGATCGGTTTTAATTTCAGGGCATCTGCCTTGGCTTTGGACATGATGATCACACCCGCTGCCCCATCTGACATCTGGGATGAATTCCCTGCTGTGACAGTACCATTCAATTTAAATGCCGGCCTTAATTTTCCCAGCAATTCCAGACTGGTATCTCCCCGTGGTCCCTCATCACGTTTAAAGGTGATATGTTTTGTACCAGAAGGAGTGACGATCTCAATTTCCAGAGGGATTATCTCTTCATCAAAGCGGCCGGAGTCCACTGCCTGATGGGCTTTCTGGTTGCTCTTGAGTGCAAACTCGTCCTGCATTTCACGGGTAATCTTATAGCGTTCGCTGACATTCTCAGCCGTGATGCCCATGCTGGTGTACGCTTCCGGATATTCATCTGCCAGGGTTTGGTCCGGGCTGAATTTGTATCCGGTCATCGGCACCATGCTCATCACTTCGACCCCGCCGGCAATAGCTGCGTCAAAATATCCTGCCGAGATTGCCTGAGCAGCATGAGCAATGCTCTGCACACCGGAGGAGCAAAAGCGGTTGACAGTTTCTGCGGGGATTTCTACCGGGAGCCCGGCCCTGAAGCCGATCAGCCGGGCGATATTCATTCCCTGTTCGCCCTCCGGAAAAGCGCAGCCCACGATCAGGTCATCCAACTGATGGGGATCCAGATCCTGGGCCCGCTTGAGAAGTTCCTTGATCACTGTTGCCGCCAGCGTTTCTGGACGAGTTGAGTTCAATGTCCCGCGTTTTGCCTTTCCCACGGCGGTTCTAGTAGCAGCTACTATCACTGGATCATGTTTTGGATCTCTTGGTTCTATCATTAAACTCTCCTTAACTTCCTGGTCGGAATTCCTTGAGGGTTAATTATGAAGTACCTTGCCTTTTTGAAGCAGATGCCACATTCTCTCCTGGGTTTTCTTTTCACCACATAAACTGAGGAATGCTTCCCGCTCCAGATCCAGGAAGTATTGTTCATCCACCCACTCAGGTTGGGATATATTCCCTCCGGTCATAACGTGGATTAATTTGCTGCCGATCTCTACTTCATATTCAGTGATATATCCGCCAGATCTAAAGCTGTGCAGGCCAATCTTCAAGCCTGACAGACCGTCGCGACCGGCGGCATAAAGCTTTTCTGGCGCAGGTGGTTGGTAGCCGCCCTGGGCCATGTGTAGAACCTCACGTTTTGCTTCTGCTAATAAGTGGTCGCGGTTGATGATGATCCGATCCGCAGGACCTAGAATTCCCATTTCCAATCCTTCCAGGGCGCTTTTTGCAACTGCTCCCATGCCAACCTGTTCGAATACTCGCTGCAGGTAAGGGAAGCACACTGCATCGTTGGTACGCATTGGAGGATTGACTACTCTGCGGATCATCTCTTTGGTTCCACCGCCGGCGGGGATAACTCCTGCGCCGACTTCTACCAGCCCGATATAAAGCTCTGCTGAAGCCACCACGCGATTGCCGTGCATAGTGATCTCTGCTCCGCCACCAAGGGCTAATCCGCCCGGGGCTACTACTACAGGCTTTGAAAAATAGCGCATACGCATATTTACATCCTGCAATTTGCGAACGATCTCATCCAACTGATCCCACATGCCGCCCTGGGCGGCCATGACTACCCCAAACAGGTTAGCGCCGGCACTAAAGTTTCCAGCGTCGCTGCCGATCACAACCCCGTTCAGGTTCCCTTCCACGGCATAGTCCAGAGCCCGGTTCATCAAGTTAAGTGTGTCGTCGTCGATAGCATTCATTTTGGTTTGAAATTCAATGCAAGCTACGCCGTCACCAAGATCGACCAGGGAACCGCTGGTATTGCGGTCCAGGATCTTCTCTTTGCCGCTCTTGACCTCACTCAAAAGCAGGATCTGGGGAGTGGGCAGGATTGGAGTATATTTTTTAGTCCCTGGTTCATAAACAGTGGTCTTTTGTTTTCCTTCATATTCATAAAATCCGGTCAGGCCGTCTTTGACCATCTTCTCTACCCAGGGAGCTGCCGGGAAACCAGCCTCTTTCATTAATTTGGCCAACTTCTCTACTCCCAGAAGATCCCAAATTTCGAAGGGACCGGCATCATGGCCGAAACCCCATCTCATGGCATCATCAATAGGTTTGGCAGAGTCGGCAATTTCCGGGATGCAGTGAGAAGCGTATGATAACCCTTGGAGGGTAATTACCTGCACCAGATTAGCTGCCCGATCATCGGCTTCCAGCATTTTGGTCAGGCGTTCACCAAGATCCTCAATATCCCTGGCCGCACCGACTGAATCATAGCGGATACTTTCAGCTGGTTCGTGTTCCCTGGTTTCCAGGTTAAGGGGCCAGAATTCTTTTTTGCCTTCTACCAAGACCTGTTTATAAAATCCCTGTTTGGATTTGTTGCCCAGCAGACCCTTTTCCACCATATCGCCGATCAGCTGATTTGCCGGTTTGGAAGCCAAGTAGGGCATGGCGGTATCATCTTCGGATAGCGCCTCTGTAAGATTTGCTCCCACATGATTCCAGACATCGATCCCTACCAGATCCAGCAGCCTGAAAGTGGCAGTTTTTGGTCGTCCGATCAGGGGGCCTGTAATACTGTCCACCTCCTTAACCGAATACTTGTTCTTAAGGATGTAATCCAGCGCAAAGGCGCCGCTGCCAAAACCCATCCGATTTGCAACAAAATTGGGTGTGTCCTTGCACAAGACCACACCTTTGCCGAGTCGGTATTCAGCAAAATGACAGATATCTTTTACGACTTCAGGCAGAGTCTTCTCAGTCGGTATGATCTCCAGGAGTTTCAAATAGCGGGGAGGATTAAAGAAGTGAGTACCCAGGAAGTGTTCCTGGAATCCCTTCGAGCGGCCTTCTGCTATAGATGTAACAGGGATTCCGGATGTATTGGTGCTTATGATGGTTCCTTCAGATCGGATCTCATCGATCCTTTTCATCAGGTCCTGTTTGATCTTCAGATTTTCGATGATCACTTCAATGACCCAATCAGCATCCTTGATAAGATCGAAATCATCTTCCAGATTCCCAAGTTTTACCAGATTTGCAGGAGTTTCTGAGTAAAAACTTGCCGGTCTGGATTTTAAGGCAGCTTGAAAACCCTGGTTGACTATCCTGTTCCTGACCGCGGGATCATCAAGGGAAAATCCCTTATTTTTCTCTTTTTCAGTAAGGTCCCGGGGAATGATATCCAGTAAACTCACCTGGATACCAGTGTTGGCCAAGTGGGCAGCGATTGCAGCTCCCATCGTCCCGGATCCAATCACTACTGCTTTTTTGATTTGGTATTTCA